>OIXH01001351.1_pt1 | contig 27881 bp, 23 predicted proteins | sample 1587741 | NCBI WGS metagenome assembly OIXH01 (sample SAMEA3888916, study PRJEB22519) | human gut metagenome | biome: human gut; feature: human-associated habitat; material: faeces | place: Denmark | collected 2011 | reverse complement strand
AATGCGGCAAACGGGTTTATAATAGTGTATCACGATAAAAAATCAGCCGCAAACAGAAAAAATGGTGTGAAAAGCGGCGGAAATGAGTTGCACGATCATGCAAAAACGCATACTGGCTATAAACGATCTGTCCTGTATGGGCAAATGCTCGCTGACCACCGCTCTGCCGATAATTTCGGCGTTCGGCCATGAGTGCGTGGCGTTGCCTACGGCACTGCTGTCGACACACACGGCGGAACCATTCGGCAATCCCGCCGTTTTTTCGCTCACCGAGCAGATGCGGGCGATATTCCGCCACTGGGACGCTATCAATGTCGGATTTGACGCCATATACACCGGATATATTACTGATGAAAAGCAGTCCGCACTGGTGCTGGATATGATAGACAGGTTCATGGGAAACGGCGTGGTCATAGTCGATCCGGTGCTGGGCGACAACGGCAGCCTTTACCGCGGCTTTTCGCAGCAGAACGTCGATGCCGCTCGCCGTCTTTGCGGTGCCGCGGACATAATTACGCCCAATCTGACCGAGGCGGCGCTGCTCGCCGGTATAGGAGTCGATGCCAACCGCTGCCCGAGGGACGCTGTGGAGCGGTTGATCGACAGGCTGGTTGACATTTGCCGCGGCAGGATAGTGATAACCGGCGTCTGTACCGAACCGGGAGTCATCTGCACCGTCAGCCGCGATATCGGCGGCGACACTGTTTTCTATGAAAAGCGGCGCGTCGACTGCTCGCCTCACGGCAGCGGCGACATTTTTGCCGCCACACTCACCGCCGCGTATTTTTGCGGACGCCCGTTCACCGATGCGGTGCGGCTTGCCGCCGATTTTACGTCCGACGCCGTTAAACGCACTGCACAGCAGGAGGACAGCCGCTGGTACGGATTGGATTTTGAACCGCTGCTCGGCGACATTTCGCGGCGATAAACGCTTTTTGCCGACGATGCCTGATGATAATAGACGATGCACGATGAAAATATATTATTTTATCACAATCTCAAACGCACCCTGACGCCGCCGCGCTTTGGGTGCTTTTTCGGTCTTGTCGACAGCTCGGCAAAGTGCTATAATTATATAAAAACAGCAGAATTTTATTCTGCTTAAATAAACAAATAAACAAAAAACGTGAGGAAAAATTATGATCGTTACAGTTGTCTGTGATGTTCTCGGCAGTGAAAACAACGGCACGACCATTGCCGCCATGAACCTGATACGAAGTCTCAGAGCAAAGGGACACACCGTACGCGTGGTTTGCCCCGACGAGTCGCGCAGAGGGGAAAAGGACTGCTATATCGTTCCGGCGTACAACCTCGGCACATGGCTGAACGCCTACGTTGCCAAAAACGGCGTCATGCTGGCAAAGCCCGATCGTGATGTGATTGAACAGGCGATCGACGGAGCCGATGTAGTCCATGTTATGATCCCGTTTGCGGTCGGCGGCTGTGCCGCGCGTATCGCATATAAAAAGGGTATAGCTCTGACGGCTGGTTTTCACTGTCAGGCGGAGAACGTGACAAATCACCTGTTTATGATGAATATGTCCGCTGCCAACCATACCGCCTATCGCATATTCAGAAAAAATCTCTACCGTTACTGCGACTGCGTACATTACCCCACGCAGTTTATATGCGACCTGTTTGAAAAGGAGACAGGACCGACCAATCATTATGTTATATCGAATGGTGTTTCGAGCAGTTTTGTTCGGCGCGAGGTCAGCCGTCCGGCGGAGCTCAACGGCAAATTCGTGATACTGTTTACCGGGCGTTACAGCAAGGAAAAATCGCACAAGGTGCTGATCGACGGCGTTGCCCGCTCAAAGCACCGCGATGATATACAGCTCATTTTTGCCGGAGCGGGACCGCAGGGTGACAATATTGCCGCATATGCATCGGAGCAGGCAATATCGACTCCGATAATGAAATTTTACAACCGTGATGAGCTTATCGACGTTATCAACACCGCCGATCTGTATGTTCATCCGGCGCAGATCGAGATCGAGGCTATATCCTGTCTGGAAGCGATAAAGTGCGGCGTCGTACCGGTTATATGCGATTCACCGCGCAGCGCGACACGCTACTTTGCGCTCGGCGAAAACAATCTTTTCCGCTGCAACGACGCCGATGATCTTGCCGAAAAGATAGATTACTGGATCGAACATCCCGACGAACGAAAAAAATGCAGTAATGATTACGAGGGGTATGCCGCTCGCTTCGATTTTGACCTGTGCATGGATAAAATGGAGCAAATGCTTCTTGACGCGGTGAAAATGCATGAAAAAGGATAAACGCACCGTTTACTATAAGCGAACGGACGATGACTTTGCCGGAAACAATATAAAAACCAAACCGGTGGGCAGCAGCTTTGTGTATATACGCAAAAATCCGCTGTGGCGGCTCGGCTCATTCCTTATCTACCGCGTTATCGCTTTCCCGATCGTATTTGTCGTGTGCAAAGTCGTATTCGGACTGAGGATAAAGAACAGAAAAGCGGTGCGAAAGCTGAGAAAGACAGGCTACTTTATTTACGGCAATCATACCCAAGCGCTGGATGCGTTTACGCCGCATTTGGTATCTTGCCCAAAGCGGTCGTATATTGTAACTTCTCCCGATTCGGTATCCATTCCGGGGCTGAAAACCGTCGTGCGCATGCTCGGTGCTATACCGTTACCCGAAACGGTATCAGGCATGAAGAATATGGTGTCGGCGATAAATCGCCGCTGCGAACAGGGAAACTGCATTGTTATTTTTCCGGAGGCGCATATTTGGCCCTATTATACCGGCGTGCGCCCCTTTGACAGCCGATCGTTTTCATATCCGGCAAAATTGCGCGTGCCGGTGGTGGCGATGACGCTAACCTACCGTCGGCGTAAGGGATTGCTTGCTTTTATCAAAAAGCCTGCGTGGACGTTGTATGTCAGCGACCCGTTTTATCCCGATATGAGCCTGACCGACCGTCAGCAGCGGGAAAGCTACCGCAATTCGGTGTACGACTTTATGGTGAAGTGTTCTTCACGTGCCGATAACTATGAGTATGTGCGGTATGTTAATGAGAGCGATTCCGCTGAGCGTTGCGGTGCAGATGACGGCACGGACGAAGCGATAACGGCTTAGAAAACGCTCATGAAATATTTTTACATTAAATTAAGGGGACGGCTGTCACGCCGCCCCCTTAAATAATACCGAAGTGTAAAAAAGAGCAAAATGAATAGTACAACTGTATTCAGCGAACTTTCAGCGACCGAAGGTGTGTTTTTTGTTCCGGCGAAATACGCAGGCTCTCGCATGCCTTTTGAATTGCCTTGTTATGCACCCATTTGTCCAGTCTGTGCTGTTCCAAATACGCCAGTGCTGCCTCATACTGCTTTGCGAGCGCGGTGGCAAAATACCATGCTATCATCATGTTGACATAGTATTCATCGCTCTCTATACAAGAAACTTTTTCAAGATATTCGGGTGAAAAGCTGTCACCGAGACAGTAGCGCATGAGCATTCCTATCGCAAAGCGAACGGTATAAGTTCGACCGTCGGCGATCCATTCGTCGATCTTGCCGATCAGCCGCAGCAAATCGCGCGACAGCACTTTCGGACTCATCGTGTCGCAGGTTGCCCAGTTGTCGACATAGGGTAAAAACTCGTCAAGCGCGGCTATTGTTCGGTCGAAGTCTCCGATACGCTCGATAAGAAAAGCGTGCAGATTGTTTTCCTCGTAGTATTTGTGCGGCAGATGTGCCGAAAAATCGGCGGCGAGCGGACTGCCGGCAATTTCTTTGGCAAATCGGCGCAGTTCGGGAGTGCGGACACCGATGATAGAATCGAGCGAAACGCTCGGTATCAGTTTTGCATGAAAATCGCGGTAACCGATGTCCTGCATTTTAAACAAGCGGGACTGAATAAAACGCTCGCTGTCGGTCTGAGCGCCGTTGTCGTACCGTTGATTGTTGCTGCTCATCGTCATTCCTCCGTTTGTAACGCCATTGTACCGTAAAATGCAGATTAAATCAACATACAAATTCATATTGCGCGTCTGCTCATACGATTTATAAGCATTCTAAAATCCTATTATCCGAAATCATGCCGATCTCCTCCGTTACTGCCTATGCTTTCAAAAACGCATACTATTTTTTCAATTTTAATAAAACATTCTTCATCGGATAGATCGTTGTCTTCTATTATTTCTTTAATCTGCTGTAACGCTTGATAACATGTAAGCTCTATTATCTCGCGAACATCAATTTTTAAGTCAGGAAAAGCGACCTTAATGCGACTGCTTTTTAAATAATGCACTAAAAGTTCTTTGTATAAATCCATAAACATCACCTCAAGCTATATTTTAGCGAAAATATCGCTAAAAAGCAGTAGCGAAATTTTCGCTATGTATACTGCATTTAGGTGATGATATGTACAGCAGGATACGCGATCTGAGAGAAGATAAGGATATGACGCAGACTGAAATGGCGTCGTTGCTTAATTGCAGTCAGCGAATTTACAGCAATTATGAGCGCGGTGATGTGGATATTCCGACGCAGATACTTATTAAACTTGCGTTGATACATGATACCAGCGTTGATTATCTGCTGGGTGTGACCGACTGCCGCGAACCGTATGACCGCCGAAAAGCAAGTTCAATTTAATAAGCTCGAAAAAAGACCGTTCCAATGAAACGAACTCATCGGAACGGTTATTTGTTGCAATAATATTTTATGATATTCGTTTGAGGCGATAGAATTTCTTGCCATCGTAATCGGTAAGCGAAATGTAGTCATTGTTGCCCCATTGCAGCGCATATGTTCGGTAACTGTCGTTTATCATAACGCTTATCATATTGCCTGTTGCGACAAAGGCGTGGGTATATTCGCCTTTTTTGTAATCGGAGTCGACGAAGGAAAAGTTCTTTGACGTTACCTTGCCGTCATCCTTGCTGTCAAAGGTTATTTCCGTATCGTTATTGCCGTTGCCGTCGTCAAATACAGGCTCAATGAAAGTCCACGTTCCTTTCAGTGAATACGCCGTATCGTCCAACCGCTCCGTGACGGTATAGCCGGCAACGTCGGTGACCTCTCCGTTAAATTTGACATTGAGCGTTTTCTGCTGTGCGGCAATGTAGAGATCAATGCCGCCGTTTTCCGACGCCGATACTTGCAGATCGTCGAGTATCTCGTCGCTGATATAGGCAACACGGAACACTACGCCGACATCGGACTCGTCAACGTAGATGACATATGTTCCGAATCGGTGAGTTTTCAGTATTTTTTCCGTGCCGCTCTTTGTCATTACCGAAATGTTGCGGAGCCATTCGTTGCCGTAGCCTGACAATACGATGGCACATTCATTGGATTTATCACCGTCAAGATCGCTGTATATCGCTTCGCATTTGGGATTCATCAGCTTAAATCGGGATGCAATGTCGGTCATGATCTTTTGACGGTCGTCCGTCTGATAATACAGGTTAAGCATGGTGCGCCAGTTGTTGAGCAGGGAACCTTGTGAAACCTTTTTCAGGTTGGAGTCGAACGCAGCTTTGCTGATGCTCTTTCCGTCCCAAAGATAGGTCGGTGTGCCCGATTTTTCGTCGGTGTATTTGGCGAATACCGACCAGCCCATACTGGTCCATTTGTACAGCACCTTTGCATCGTTGTCGGCGGCGTACTGCTCGCACAGATATATCTGAGAGTTTGTTGAATCGTACAGCGTGCGGTAGTCGTATCCGCTGTTTGCAGAGGTATCAAGCGCGATTTTTGCATTGTCGAATGTCTCGAATACGAGGTTGGTTGTCAGTTTACCGCCCATGTTGGCCATCATGAACATTTCACCCGCGCCGTCGCCGTCGGCGTCGATGATGCGGTAGCCGATCATGCTGTCGCTGATGGTGTTTGTTCCGAGAGCAAGCATGGCATGATTTATTCTGTCAAACAATTCCTGTTCACTGCTTACGGTTGATGATGAGTTGCCGTTAAATAGCTCCCAGCCGTAGAGAGACCAGTCGTTTACGCCGAAATAGTCGAATTTTGCCGGTGTATTGTCGCCGTCGGTCTTTCCGTTTTTTGTTGTGACAAATTCATATGCGTCACCGATAGTCTTGCCGGAAATAAGATATTTAGCGAGATCTTTTACGCATTTTGCCTCATATGCCGCGCTTACGCTGTCGGAGTAACCGACGAATATTTGTGCGCCGACTGAGGAAAATGCTTCAGCGAGAGCGGTGTTTGTGCTGCTGTATGATCCGTCGGCGCTGCAATATATCAGCGAATCGGGAAATCCGCCGGAGTAGCTCTGACGAATAAGCTCGGGTGTGACGATAAAGCCGGTGCCTTTAGATGTCATGCCGCTCCAAACGGCGGTACTGCCGCTGCAGAGCTGAGCGGAGTAGCCGACGATGTTCGATTCGGAGGCTGTCTCATTCAAAGCCAGCACGGTGTTTCCGTCCTTCCAAACGAAAGACGGCGCGTGAATAAAGATCATGTTATACTTGTCTAACTTGCTGACGTAGTCGTTAAGCGTAGCGCGTTCTATGTAGTTGACGTTCAGCACTGCATCACGGAAATAGTACAGATTGGAGTCAAGCTCTTTGTATACCGCTTCGTGATTTTCGTTTGAGTTAAGAATTAAAATGTTGTTTTCGGCGCCCGGTGTGAATTTTGACGGGTCGCGGTCGGCGGAATAGATGTTTCCGACAGTGTCAAACGTATTTTCCGGAACGATGGTGCAGGCGCTGTATGTGTCCTCGGTGGGGTCATCCATGACGAAAACACACTGTGCAAAGCTGCGCGAAAAATATATCTTTGTGCCGTCATCGGATTTTACGACATTTTCAATCGTGCCTGCCTTTTCCAGGGATGTAAAGTAGCTGAGCGCTTCAAGACGCGCCATTTCGCGGCTGCTGTCACTGTCGGCGGAGATGAAATGTTGGCGGATATTAGCCAGTGCATCGCCGTTGTAGGCGGTGAGTATTGCCTGCGCGTCCTCCTGAGAAAGCGACTGAACGGTGTCGGTGTTCAGCTTGCCGTAAATGACATATCCGCAGGACAGCACCGCAAGGATCGCCAGCATTATGCTGATGACGGTCAGCGCAATCTTGCGTCCGTCGGCTTTTTTGCGCTTGCTGCCCTTATTATCGTCCTCTGCGGTGTAGAATTGATCTACCGCGTCGGAAAGAGAACCGCTGTATGCGTTTAAGCTATCGTTTTCCAAACCTTCCGGCAGACGCTCTTTGCCTATGACAAATGTTGCGCCCTTTTCAGTGCCTTCGTCGTAAAGCGAGGCACCGCAGTTGCGACAGGTGCTTGCACTGTCCGGGGCGGGATATCCGCATCTTCTACAGATCATGGCTTGTCCTCCGATGAAAATTTATAAAAGTGGCTTTAGTCATACTTATTGCTTAATTATATCACAAGCGGCACGGCAAATCAACGCGATTTTAGTCGCTTCCGAAAACGTGGGAATTGCCCGTACGGCCGTGCGCTTGACGAACGAACTTTGCAAGCGAAAAAATGCCTATGCAATATGGGCGTTAATTTCATAATCCGTATTGCATAAAATGTCGCCGCTTGATATAATCAGTGTAAAGTCTTTTTGGTGAAATTTTCATGACGGGGAGATGCGACATCATGTTTTGCAAGGATTTTGTGTGGGGCGCGGCGACCGCGGCCTATCAGATAGAGGGCGGAGCGCGCGAGGACGGCAAAGGGCTGTCGGTATGGGACACCTTTTGCGAGCGCGAGGGAAAGATTGAAGCGCGTGACACCGGCGATATCGCCTGTGACAGCTATCACAGGTACAGGGAGGACGTCGCGCTGATGAAGCAGATGGGGCTTAAAGCCTACCGCTTTTCGCTCAGTTGGCCGCGTATCATTCCGAACGGAGTGGGTCAGATAAATCAAAAAGGTATTGACTACTACAACGATCTCATTAACGAACTGCTTGCAAACGGCATCGAACCGTATGTCACCCTTTTTCACTGGGATTACCCGAACGAACTGTTTTACAAGGGTGCGTGGCTCAACTCCGACTCGCCTAAGTGGTTTGTCGAATATGCGCGCGTCTGCGTCGACGCTTTCGGCGACCGCGTAAAGCATATAATCACATTTAACGAGCCGCAGTGCTTTATCGGCAACGGCTTCGGCGGCGGCGGCCACGCGCCGGGGTTGCATTACGGCCCGCGCGAGCTTATACGCATGGCTCATCATGTTATGCTTGCCCACGGTATGGCGGTCGATGTTATTCGTGAAAGATACGATGATATAAAGATCGGTTACGCGCCGACCGGACCGTATTTTTATCCCGAAGATGAGAATGATCCCGCAGATGTGGACGCGGCGTATAATAAAACTTTTGAAACCGGATGGGCAGGGGACGGTTTCGGATGGACTACCGCGTGGTGGCTCGATCCGATACTGCTCGGACGCTATCCCGAGGACGGACTGAAATTTTATGAAAAATACCTGCCCGACGGTTGGCAGTCGGACATGGAGGTCATCAGCCGCCCGATCGACTTCTGCGGACAAAACCTGTACAATGCGCACGCGATAAAGGCCGGCGAGGACGGTTCACCGCAGTGGGTCAGACGATACACCGGATTCCCTCACACGGGCAATATGTGGCCGGTGACGCCCGACGCGATCAAGTGGTGCGCCCTGTTTACAAAGCGTCGCTACGGCGATATTCCCGTTATCTTTACCGAAAACGGCATGGCAGGCAGCGATGTTATCTCCCTCGACGGCAAGGTGCATGACCCCAACCGTATCGACTTTTTGCATCGCTATCTGATAAAGCTCGGCGAAGCAAACGATCAGGGCGCCAATGTCATCGGCTATATGCAGTGGTCGCTGCTGGATAATTTCGAGTGGTCGAACGGATATCGCGATCGGTTCGGACTGGTTTATGTTGATTATCCGACCGGCAACCGCATTATAAAGGACAGCGGCTACTGGTATCGTGATGTTATCGCCTCCAACGGAGCAAACCTGTAACGAACCGGCAGTCGGACGGTTGACTAAATTGGATACAAACGAATACAAATGAAAAATCAAAAAACGCACTGACGGGATGTTGCCGTCGGTGCGCTTTTTTGTCGTCCTGATGTGCTTTTCAGAAAAAAATCGAAAAACTTACAAAAAAGCACTTGACTATTGCAAAACAAAATAATATAATAATAAACTACACTAATAATGGGTATTTATGCCTATATCCTTGTTTCTGTATTTAATATTTTGGCACGGATTTCAACAAAAATCGAGCGGTTTGTTACCTATTTTTGTTGGATATTGCGCGTGCCGAATGAAGTGCGTTAATATTTTAAGGAGTGATAAAGCCAATGGTGAATGTCAAGCCGGTGCATTTTGGCAAAACCGAGAGAATGAGTTTTTCCAAAATCGATGAGATACTGGATATGCCAAATCTTATCGAAATACAGAAAAATTCATATCAATGGTTCCTCGAAAAAGGACTGGGAGAAGTGCTCAGCGAAATGTCCGAAATTACGGACTATTCGGAAAAGCTCAAGCTCCGCTTTCTCGATTTCCGCCTCGATGAGACTCCCAAGTATTCCGTTATGGAGTGCAAGGAACGTGACACTACCTACGCTGCGCCTATGCGTGTGCGCGCCCAACTGCTCAACGAGGAGACCGGAGAGATCAAGGAAAGCGAAGTGTTTATCGGCGATTTTCCGCTGATGACCGATTCCGGCACGTTTGTTATAAACGGTGCCGAGCGTGTTATCGTCTCTCAGCTCGTCCGTTCGCCGGGTGCATACTACGATGTAACTATCGATAAAGCGGGACGCAGGCTTTTCAGTTCCACTATTATACCTAACCGCGGTGCGTGGCTCGAGTACGAGACCGATCAGAGCGAGGTTCTCTATGTCCGTATCGACAAAAACCGCAAAATACCTCTGAGCACGTTCGTACGCGCTCTCGGTATTTTCGTCAGCGTTGCAAAGACGCCCGAATCCTTTAAGTTTACCGACAAGGATGAGAAGATGATCGCAAAGATCCGTCAGCTCGTCGCCGATTCGGTATTCCTCAAGGATGACCTCGCGTATGCCGAGATGACCAACGAGCAGATGCGTGATCTGTTCGGCGAGGACGAGCGCTTTGACTTTACTTTGGAAAAGGATGCCACCCACAGCGTGGAGGACGCTCTGCTCGAAGTATACAAAAAGCTGCGTCCGGGCGAGCCGCCGATTGTCGACAGCGCCGTCACGCTGATCAACAACCTGTTTTTTGATCCCAAGCGGTACGACATTTCGCCCGTCGGACGCTATAAATTCAATAAAAAGCTCTCATTGAGCCGCCGCATCGCCGGCTATACGCTCGCGCGTGCGGCCGTCTCTCCCGTTACCGGCGAGGTGCTCTTCCCCGAGGGGCAGCTCCTTTCCCGCGAGGATGCGGAGACGCTTGAGAACGCCGGCGTCTGGTCGGCCTATGTCTATGCCGTCAACGAGGAGGATGGGACGAAGCAGGAGGTGCGCGTGTTCACCAACAAAATGGTTGACGCGTCCAAACTTCTTCCCTATACAAATGAAGAATTGGGCTTGAGCGAACGCGTGCAGCTCGACGTTCTGCTCGAGGTCGCTGCCGCGACCGACACCGAGGACAAGGACGCACTCCGCCGTGCGCTGGCCGCCCGTCGTGACGAGCTGGTGCCTAAGCACATCACGGTTGACGATATTTTTGCGTCGGTCAATTACCTGCTCGCGCTTTCGCACGGCATCGGCAAGACGGACGACATCGACCACCTCGGCAATCGCCGCCTGCGCTCGGTCGGCGAGCTTCTGCTCAACCAGCTCCGCATCGGATTCTCGCGGATGGACAAGATCGTCAAGGAAAAGATGACCACGCAGGACATCGAGACGGTCACGCCGCAGTCGCTCATCAACATCCGCCCGATCGTTTCGGCCATCCGCGATTTCTTCGGCTCGTCGCCGCTGTCGCAGTTTATGGACCAGACCAATCCGCTTTCGGAGCTGACGCACAAACGCCGTCTTTCCGCACTCGGCCCCGGCGGCCTTTCGCGCGACCGCGCTTCGTTTGAAGTCCGCGACGTGCACTACACGCATTACGGCCGCATGTGCCCCATCGAGACGCCGGAAGGTCCGAACATCGGTCTGATTTCGTATCTGGCAACCTTTGCCAAGGTCAATCAGTTTGGCTTTATTGCCGCGCCCTATCGTGTGGTACGCAACGGCATAGTCACCAAAGAGGTGCGCTACATTACGGCGGATGAGGAGGACGAGTACGTCGTCGCGACCGCCAATGAGCCGCTGGACGATAAGGGGCGTTTCGTCAACCGCAAGATCGTTGCCCGCCACCGCGAGGAAATCGGCGAGTACGAGGCCGGCAAGATTGATCTGATGGATGTTTCGGCCAAAATGGTCGTCTCGGTCGCGACGGCGATGATCCCCTTCCTGGAGAACGACGACAACACCCGCGCGCTGATGGGCTCGAACCTGCAGAAGCAGGCCGTGCCGCTGATGGTCAGCGAGGCGCCCATCGTGGCGACGGGTATGGAATACAAGGCCGCTTACGACAGCGGCGTCGTGGTCATCGCGCGCAATTCCGGTACCGTCAAGTCGGTCACGGCCGACGAGATTGCAATTGTCACCGATGACGGGCGCACCGATCTGTATAAGCTCATCAAATTCAAGCGCTCCAACCAGGGCACCTGCGTCAACCAGCGGCCGATCGTCCGTAAGGGCGAGCGGGTTGAGAAGGGCGACGTAATTGCCGACGGTCCTGCAACCTCCAACGGCGAGGTGGCGCTGGGCAAAAATGCGCTCATCGGTTTTATGACCTGGGAGGGCTATAACTACGAGGACGCCGTACTGATAAGCGAAAAGCTCGTCAAGGAAGACGTCTATACCTCCATACATATCGAGGAGCACGAGACCGAAGCCCGCGATACCAAGCTGGGCGAGGAGGAGATAACCCGCGATATCCCCAACGTGGGCGAGGACGCGCTGGCCAATCTGGACGACCGCGGCATTATCCGCATCGGCGCAGAGGTGCAGAGCGGCGACATACTGGTCGGCAAGGTAACGCCCAAGGGCGAGACTGAGCTCACCGCCGAGGAGCGGCTGCTCCGCGCCATATTCGGCGAGAAGGCAAGAGAGGTCAGGGATACCTCCCTACGCGTGCCTCATGGCGAAGGCGGAGTCATAGTAGACGTAAAGGTCTTCACGAGAGCAAACAAGGACGAGCTGCCTCCGGGAGTAAACGAGCTGGTTCGCGTATACATAGCGCAGAAGCGCAAGATATCCGTAGGCGATAAGATGGCGGGCCGCCACGGCAACAAGGGTGTTGTATCCAGGATACTTCCCGAGGAGGATATGCCCTTCCTGCCCGACGGCACTCCCTTGCAGATAGTCCTGAACCCTCTGGGCGTTCCTTCCCGAATGAATATAGGTCAGGTGCTTGAGCTGCATCTGGGCATGGCCGCCAAGACCCTTGGCTGGAACATCGCTACCCCCGTATTCGATGGCGCTACCGAGGAGGACATAAAGTCCATGCTGGTAAAGGCAGGCAAGGACTGGGACGGCAAGACGGTGCTTTATGACGGCCGCACCGGCGAGCCCTTCGAGAACAGAATATCCGTAGGCTATATGTACTACCTGAAGCTGCATCACCTGGTAGACGACAAGATACATGCCCGTTCCACCGGCCCCTACAGCCTGGTTACTCAGCAGCCTCTGGGCGGCAAGGCCCAGTTTGGCGGCCAGCGCTTCGGCGAAATGGAGGTCTGGGCACTGGAGGCCTATGGCGCCGCCAATACCCTTCAGGAGATCCTCACCGTCAAGTCCGATGATGTCGTGGGCCGCGTAAAGACCTATGAGGCCATAGTCAAGGGCGAGAATGTGCCTGAGCCGGGCGTGCCCGAATCCTTCAAGGTGCTCATAAAGGAGCTTCAGTCTCTGGGCCTCGATATAAAGGTGCTCAACGAGACAAAGGAAGAGATAAAGATCGGCGAGATGATAGACGACGAGGATGTGGCGCCTATGGACGTCAACATGGCGGGCCTTGAGGATACACCGGACCAGTATGCAAACGACAGCGACTTTGCCGAGTTTGACGAATTCGATTTTGACGACGCAGCCGACGACGGAGATGACTTCGATATTTCCGCAGACGGCGATGATACAGACGACTTGAACTAATAAGGCCGAAGGGAGATTAAGAAATTGTTTGAGCTTACCAATTTCGACGCTATACAGATTGGCCTTGCCTCACCTGAAAAGATCCGCGAATGGTCCCACGGCGAGGTAAAGAAACCCGAAACCATAAACTACCGTACCCTGAAGCCCGAGCGCGACGGCCTGTTCTGTGAGCGCATATTCGGGCCCACCAAGGACTGGGAGTGCCACTGCGGACGCTATAAGCGGGTGCGCTACAAGGGCGTTGTCTGCGACAAGTGCGGCGTAGAGGTAACGAGGGCAAAGGTGCGCCGCGAGCGCATGGGCCACATAGAGCTGGCCGCCCCCGTATCCCATATATGGTATTTTAAGGGCATTCCCTGCCGCATGAAGATGCTGCTGGATATGTCCCCCCGCTCCCTCGAAAAGGTGCTGTACTTCGCGGCCTTTGTAGTGCTGGATCCGGGCACCACCCCCCTCATGTACAAGCAGGTGCTCTCCGATAAGGAATACCGGGACGCCCAGGCCGAGTACGGGCCGAAATCCTTCCGCGCAGGTATGGGCGCAGAGGCCATAAAGGAGCTTTTGCAGGCGCTGGACCTTGAAAAGCTGGAAGAAGAGCTCCGCAGGGAGATAGACAACTCCTCCGGCCAGAAGCGCAGCAATGCCATCAAGCGCCTGGAGGTAGTGGAAGCCTTCATAAAGAGCGGCAACAAGCCCGAGTGGATAATCATGGACGCAGTGCCAGTGCTGCCCCCCGAGCTTCGCCCTATGGTACAGCTTGACGGCGGCAGGTTCGCCACCTCCGACCTGAACGACCTGTACCGCAGAGTTATAAACAGAAACAACCGCCTCAAGAGACTGTTGGAGCTGCGCGCGCCGGATATAATAGTCCGCAACGAAAAGCGTATGCTTCAGGAGGCGGTGGACGCGCTCATAGACAACGGCAGGCGCGGCCGCCCCGTTACCGGCCCCGGCAACAGGCCCCTCAAGTCTCTGTCCGACATGCTGCGGGGCAAGCAGGGACGCTTCCGCCAGAACCTGCTGGGCAAGCGCGTGGACTATTCCGGCCGTTCCGTTATAGTCGTAGGCCCTGAGCTCAAGATGTATCAGTGCGGACTGCCAAAGGAGATGGCGCTGGAGCTGTTCAAGCCCTTCGTAATGAAGAAGCTTGTTGAGGACGCATACGCACACAACATAAAGAGCGCGAAGCGCATGGTAGAGCGTGTAAAGCCCGAGGTATGGGACGTACTGGAGGGCGTAATAAAAGAGCACCCCGTACTCCTCAACCGCGCGCCTACGCTGCACCGCCTGGGCATACAGGCATTCGAGCCGGTGCTGGTGGAGGGCCGCGCCATCAAGCTGCACCCCCTTGCGTGTACCGCGTTCAACGCCGACTTTGACGGCGACCAGATGGCGGTTCACGTGCCCCTTTCCGTGGAGGCACAGACCGAGGCCCGCTTCCTCATGCTGGCCTCAAACAACATACTGAAGCCTCAGGACGGCAAGCCCGTTACCTGTCCTACTCAGGATATGGTACTTGGCTGCTACTACCTGACCCTCCAGCGCGACGGCATGAAGGGCGAGGGCAAGGTCTTCTGCAGCCAGGACGAGGCCTTCATGGCATACCAGATGGGCGAAGTCACCCTCCAGTCCAAGGTGAAGGTGCGCATAGAGCGGGAATGGGAAGGCAAGAAGTACCGCCGCGTCATAGACACCTCCGTAGGCCGTCTCATATTCAACGACGCAATACCTCAGGATCTGGGCTATGTGCCGCGGGATACGCTGGACGACATGTTCAAGCTGGAGATAGATAAGCTGGTAGTAAAGAAGGATCTGGGAAAGATAATCGACCGCTGCTACCGCAAGTACGGTCCCACCCGCACCGCAGAGATGCTGGATGCCGTAAAGGCGCTGGGCTATAAGTATTCCACCCGCGGCGGCATAACCGTAGGCTTCCAGGATATACAGGTACCTGCGGAGAAGAAGGAAATTATCGCCAAGGCCGAGAATGAGGTGGCGGAGATAGACAACCTGTTCCACGCCGGTATGCTTTCCGACAGCGAGCGCAGGAGCTACGTCATAAAGGTCTGGGAAGATGCTACCGATAAAGTTACCGACGCGCTGATGAGCTCGCTGGATCCCTACAACCCCATCGCTATGATGGCGGACTCCGGAGCCCGAGGCAGTAAGAACCAGATACGTCAGCTGGCAGGTATGCGCGGACTTATGGCAGACCCTTCCGGCCAGATCATAGAGGTGCCTATAAGGGCTAACTTCCGTGAGGGCCTGACAGTTCTGGAGTTCTTCATAAGCTCCCACGGCGCCAGAAAGGGCTTGGCGGATACTGCACTGCGTACTGCAGACTCCGGTTATCTCACCAGAAGACTGGTGGACGTATCTCAGGACGTCATAATCCGCGAAGAGGACTGTGCCGCTTCCCGCGGCGAACGTCCAAAGGGCATGCCCATAAGCGCCATTATGGAAGGCAACAAGGTAGTAGAGCCCCTCAGCGACAGGCTGCTGGGCCGCTACACCGCAGAGGACGTTTACGATCCCACCACCGGTGAGCTCATAATCCCCTGCAACGAGATGATAACCTTCAGCATACGCGACCGTATAATCAACGCAGGCATAAAGACCGTAAGCTGCCGCAGCGTATTCACCTGCCGCAGCGAGCACGGCGTGTGCGCGCACTGCTACGGCGCCAACCTGGCAACCGGCGGCAAGGTAGACATAGGCGAGGCCGTAGGCATCATCGCCGCTCAGGCCATAGGCGAGCCCGGTACGCAGCTGACCATGCGTACCTTCCATACCGGCGGCGTTGCATCTGCCGACGATATCACACAGGGTCTTCCCCGTGTCGTTGAAATATTCGAAGCGCGCAAGCCTAAGGGACTTGCGGTCATCTCCGAGATAAGCGGCCGTGTGTCCCTTACCGAGGGCAAGAAGCGGGAGGCTACCATAACCAACGATGACGGCGAGAGCGCCAAGTACCTTATCCCCTTCGGCTCAAAGCTGAGAGTCAGGGACGGCGACATGGTGGACGCAGGCGACGAGCTGACCGACGGTTCCATCAACCCCAACGATATACTGAAGATAAAGGGCGTAAAGGGCGTTCAGGCATATATGCTCAAGGAAGTACAGAGCGTATACCGTCTCCAGGGCGTTGAGATCGCGGATAAGCACATCGAAGTCATTATCCGCCAGATGCTCCGCAAGGTACAGATAGAGGACGCGGGCGACACTACTTTGCTCCCGGGCGAGCTGGTGGATATATTCGCCTTCGAAAACGAGAACGAGAGGGTTATACTCGAGGGCAAGCAGCCCGCAGTTGCAAAGCGCAAGCTGCTGGGCATAACAAAGGCCGCCCTGGCTACCGATTCCTTCCTATCTGCCGCATCCTTCCAGGAAACCACCAGGGTGCTCACCGAAGCCGCTATAAAGGGCAAGGTAGATCCGTTGGTAGGTCTCAAGGAGAACGTCATAATCGGCAAGCTTATACCTGCCGGCATAGGCCTCAAGCGCTACCACAACGTAGAGGTGCGTGAGAAGGAAGATATCCCCACCGTAACCGAACAATAAATACAGCCTTAAATGGACCCCATGGGCGCGAGCTGTCCATGGGGGCTATTGTATGGAGGATCAGAAATGGCAAAATACACAAGGACAGACTGTCCGCTGTACGGCGGAGAATACTGCAAAAAGCTCAATATGAAGAGCTGCAGAACCTGCACTGTGACAAATGACAACGCCGCGGGCATAAAGGCGGATATCGACGCCATAGAGAGCCTTATGCCGGAGGGCGGTATGGCTCGCTTCTTCGAAGGAGAGGAGTGCGTGCTCTGCAAGGGCGAAAAGAAAAACAGGGCGGATTGCTACGCCATGGCTGATATAGGCCATCCGGAACCCAAGCGGGAGGGAAGGAACGCCATAGGCTTAAAGACAAAGCTACGCATAGGCTCCATGCTGCCGGTGCAGCTTTCCTGCTGCTCCAACTGCCGCAAAAAGCACAATGCCGCTTCTAACCGCGAGGCGGCAGTCACCCTTACCGTGGCAATAATAATGCTGGCCGTGCTGAACTTCACGCCCACGGCCGAGGCCATAGCCGCCATAGGAAGCTACATGCCGCTGCTGCTGTTTGTGATAGTAGTGGGTGGAACGTGGCTTATAGGCAGGGCAAGCCGCAAGAGCATGATAAAAAAGTTCTCCGAGACTACCTGTATGGACATATTCGAGGTGCCAGGCCTTGACGAATTCAAGGCAAGGGGCTGGTTCGAGATAAGCCCCTACAAGGATATGAGCAGGCTGGTATTCTCCAGGGAGCCCCTCAGGCAGGGCCTATTCACCGCATCGGAGAAAAAAGGGAAGGAAGAGCAAAATATATAGTGTTTTTCGAAAGAAAATCATTAAAAACGTTTGACAGCGAGCCGCTTATGTTGTAGAATACGAATGCTGTACTTTATGGGCAGAGTATGCATTCAGGGCAGTTCTGCGCAGAAGCGGCGGCTTATTTATCGGGAAAAATTCCTCTTCAAGGGGTTGCAGAGGATTTTCTTAATATAAATAACAAATATATTTTGAAAAGGAGAAAACCTAATGCCTACTATTAACCAGTTGGTTCGCAAAGGCAGGGAACAGGTAAAGTATAAGTCCAATTCACCTATACTGAAGCAGTGCCCCCAGCGCCGCGGCGTCTGCACCGCAGTGCGTACTATGACCCCCAAAAAGCCTAACTCAGCTCTTCGTAAGATCGCCCGTATCCGTCTTACCGACGGTCTCGAAGGTACCGCCTATATCCCCGGCATCGGCCACAACCTGCAGGAGCACTCCGTGGTTCTCATTCGCGGCGGCCGTGTAAAGGATCTCCCTGGCGTCCGTTACCACATCATTCGCGGCGCTCTGGATACCGCAGGCGTTGCAAAGCGCATGCAGGCCCGTTCCCGCTATGGCGCAAAGCGCCCCAAGAAGTAAGGAGGTAACAGAATATGCCAAGACGTGGATTTGTACCCAAGCGTGAAGTTCTGGACGACCCTATTTACGGCGGAAAGCTCGTTACCAAGCTCGTCAATCAGGTAATGCTTGACGGCAAGCGCGGCACCGCTCAGAAGGCCTGCTACGGCGCCTTCGATATAATAAAGGACAAGACCGGCCGCGAGCCTCTGGAGGTCTTCGAGGAGGCCATGAACAACATCATGCCCGTTCTGGAAGTCAAAGCCCGCCGCGTGGGCGGCGCTACCTATCAGGTACCTATCGAGATCCGTCCCGAGCGCCGTCAGACCCTTGGCCTTCGTTGGCTGGTAAGCTATGCCCGCGCCCGCAGCGAGCGCACCATGCAGGAGCGCCTTGCCGGTGAAATACTGGATGCCTGCAACAACGCAGGCGGCGCCTTCAAGAAGAAGGAAGATACCCACAGGATGGCCGAGGCCAACCGCGCCTTCGCCCATTACAGGTGGTAAAGCAGACAACAGCATATTTTCAAATGCGGCGTGCAATCGCACGCCGTATCTGTTGAGCGGAGCAATAGCGACAAGGGAAAGGAGGCAGAGGAAATGCCCAGAACCACACCGCTGGAAAAAACGAGAAATATCGGCATAATGGCTCATATTGACGCCGGAAAGACCACCACCACCGAGCGCATACTTTTCTACACGGGAAAAATACACAAGGTAGGTGAAGTGCATGAAGGCGCCGCCACTATGGACTTTATGGTGCAGGAGCAGGAGAGGGGCATAACCATTGCCTCAGCCGCTACCACCACATATTGGCGGGAGCATCGCATAAACATCATCGACACGCCGGGTCACGTTGACTTTACCGTTGAAGTGGAGAGGTCACTCAGGGTGCTGGACGGCGCCGTGGCGGTATTCTGCGCCAAGGGCGGCGTAGAGCCCCAGAGCGAGACAGTATGGCATCAGGCCACCAAGTACAACGTACCCCGCATAGCCTATGTGAACAAGATGGACATAGTAGGCGCGGACTTCTTCAACGTCATAAGCATGATGAAGAAGCGCCTGGGCGCAAACGCCGTGCCCATACAGCTGCCGATAGGCAGCGAGGCAGACTTTGTCGGGATAATCGACCTTGTGCGCATGAAGGCCGAGGTGTATTACGACAACGAGGGCGTGGATATACGCGAGGAGGAGATCCCCGAGCATATGCGCGCCGACGCGGAGCAGTACAGGGCAGAGCTTTTGGACGCCATAGCCGATGCGGACGATGAGATGATGGAAAAGTACCTTGATGAAGGCGACCTTTCCCCGGAGGATATGATCGCCTGCATAAGGAAAAAGACAATAGCAAACGAGCTGGTGCCGGTATGCTGCGGCACATCCTACCGCAACAAGGGCGTGCAGCCCCTGCTCAACGCCATAGTGGACTTCCTGCCCTCCCCGTTGGATGTGCCAGCGCCAGTTGGTACCAGCAAGGACGGCACTAAGGAGATACAGCTCAGGTGCGCGGACGACGAGCCCTTTGCGGCCCTGGCCTTTAAGATAGTTACCGACCCCTTTGTGGGGCGGCTGGCATTCTTTCGGGTGTACAGCGGCACGCTCAAGTCCGGCACATACGTTTACAATTCCACCAAGGGCAAGCGCGAACGCGTGAGCAAGCTGGTGCTGATACACGCCGCCAGCCGTACCGAGGTAGACGAGGTATACGCGGGCGACATCGCCGCGCTGGTAGGCCCCAAGGAGACCGGCACCGGCGACACCCTCTGCACCGAGGGCAGGCCGGTATTGCTTGAATCAATGGAGTTCCCCGAGCCCGTCATAAGGGTATCAATAGAGCCCAAGACCAAGGCGGGGCAGGAAAAGCTCGAGCAGACGCTGCAAAAGCTCTCCGAGGAGGACCCAACCTTCAAGACCTATGTTGACCGCGAGACCGGCCAGACCATAATAGCCGGCATGGGCGAGCTTCACCTTGAAATAATCGTGGACAGGATAACGCGGGAGTTCAAGGTGGAATGCAGGGTGGGCAACCCTCAGGTAGCCTATCGGGAGGCCCTTACAAGGACCGTAAAGACCGAGGGCAGGTTCGTGCGCCAGACGGGCGGACACGGCCAGTACGGCCACTGCGTGGTGGAGTTCAGCCCGGGCGAGCCCGGCTCCGGCTTTGTGTTCGAGAACAAGACCGTGGGCGGCTGCATACCCAAGGAATTTATACCCGCAATACAGCAGGGCATAAAGGAAGCGGCGGGAAGCGGCGCGCTGGGCGGCTACGAGCTGGTGGACTTCAAGGCGACGCTGCTGGACGGCTCCTATCACGAGGTGGATTCCTCGGAGATGGCGTACAAAATCGCGGGCAGCATGGCGCTCAAGGAGGCTATGGAAAAGGGCGGCTGCGTGCTGCTTGAGCCCGTGATGAACGTTGAGATAGTCACTCCCGATGAATACGTGGGCGACGTGCTGGGCAATATTACTTCCCGAAGGGGCAAGATCGTCGGCACGGAGAACCGCGGCGTGACCACGGTGATAGACTGCCAGTGCCCCCTTTCCGAGATGTTCGGCTACGCTACCCATCTGCGCTCCGCAACACAGGGCCGCGGTACCTTCACGATGCAGTTCGACCACTATGAGCAGGTCAGCGACGCAATCGCAAAGAAGATACTCGGCAAATACTAAAGGATTTGCGCAATGCGCGTAAAAACGCGCCTGAATAAAAAAACGACTTATTGAATACGGAGGAAAAGATTCAAATGGCAAAGGCAAAATTTGAACGCACTAAGCCCCATGTCAACATCGGCACCATAGGTCACGTAGACCATGGCAAGACCACCCTGACCGCCGCCATCACCATGGCGCTGAGCCAGGAGGGACACGCTGCCGCGATGCGCTACGACGAAATCGACAAGGCGCCCGAAGAGAAGGCCCGTGGAATAACCATCAACACCGCACACGTCGAGTACGAGACCGACAAGCGCCACTATGCGCACGTTGACTGCCCCGGCCATGCCGACTATGTTAAGAACATGATCACCGGCGCGGCCCAGATGGACGGCGCTATCCTCGTAGTTTCCGCGGCGGACGGCCCCATGCCCCAGACCCGCGAGCACATACTGCTTGCCCGTCAGGTTGGCGTGCCCTACATCGTAGTATTCATGAACAAGGTAGACCAGGTAGACGACGAAGAGCTTCTGGATCTGGTCGAGATGGAGATCCGCGAGCTGCTCAGCTCCTATGATTTCCCCGGCGACGATATCCCCGTCATCCGCGGCTCCGCGCTGAAGGCTCTCGAGGCGCTTCAGAACGGCGCAGTAGCCAAGGAAGCCCCCGAGTGCAAGTGCATCTTCGAGCTGATGGACGCTGTAGACAGCTACATACCCGATCCCGAGCGCGCGGCCGACAAGCCCTTCCTTATGCCTGTTGAGGACGTATTCTCCATCACCGGACGCGGCACCGTCGCCACCGGCCGTGTAGAGAGCGGCACCGTAAAGGTACAGGATACCGTCGAGATAGTCGGTCTGTCCGACGAGAAGCGCAGCACCGTAGTCACCGGCGTAGAAATGTTCCGCAAGCTGCTGGATCAGGCCATCGCGGGCGACAACATCGGCGTACTGCTCCGCGGCATACAGCGCACCGACATCGAGCGCGGTCAGGTCATAGCCAAGCCCGGCTCCATACATCCCCACACCAAGTTCAAGGGCCAGGTTTACGTACTGACCAAGGAAGAAGGCGGCCGCCATACTCCCTTCTTCTCCGGCTACCGTCCTCAGTTCTATTTCCGCACCACCGACGTTACCGGCTCCATCAAGCTGCCCGAAGGCGTTGAGATGGTTATGCCCGGCGACCACATCACCATGGAGTGCGACCTGATCACCCCCATCGCTATGGACGAAGGTCTCCGCTTCGCTATCCGCGAAGGCGGCCGCACCGTCGCCTCCGGCGTTGTTTCCCAGATAATCGAGTAAAGACGATAGATAAAGAGCCCCGAGAGGGGCTCTTTTATTTTACCTATAAACGGTCATTCGTTTATGGCAACGGTATGGTTTGCGTATGTAGCCCATGTGGGTTCATAGCTGCTGGTAGCCTGATTTCCCCACATATCCCAATTATCTCTAGCGCCTCTTGCAAACATTTCCAGATATGGCCCGGGCGAGCAGCTTTCAATAAGGTTGATGAACTCATCGGGCTTTCTGCTGTGCTCTCTCTTGATTGAGCGCAGCAGGTTAACCTGCGAGCGCCCCGGTTGAAGCGTCCTGTTATTATCCCCCTTGATGCCAAAGAGAAGTATTTCAGTGACGTTGCGAAAGTAAAAACCAACGCCGCGGCCGTCTGGCATTCCGTCCTTGCGCACCTTTTCCCAAATGAGGTTTGTTTTGTATTCAAAGCCCCAAGCGTGCATAACCTCCAAGCCTTCAGGCAAAAGCGCATTAGGTACCCACAGGTAAAGATGAGACTTTTCAGCGGCGACGGATGAAACGGGAAGCTTCATTATATCGTTGAGCTTCATGGTGGAATATCTGCTGAGCCGCTTGTTTTCGGGAGCCATTTTCCCGGTTCTGTTTGCAAACTGCCATGGCGGATCGGCGTAAATTGTACAGTATTTCTTCCCGTGGGTAAACTGCACAAAATCGTTTATGGTATCCTCGATAATGTATGTATTCTCCATATTACTCATATCCTTCCACACACGGTTTTTTAATTCCTATCGCCAAGACCGGGCAACCGCCGTTTCTGCGCGATTTCAATCGTTGTTCCAGCTTACCCATCCACGTTGTGCTTGCGCCGTACTTTTTTCTGATATCCAACCCTGAAAAAATATCGTTTAACTCTCCAGCCCTTGTTATGATAATGCCTACCTCAATTAGGCCGCAGTCAAAGTAGGTTCGCATTGCCATAAGGTCGCGGTCAAAGGTTTGATCCTTGCTGTTCCACTCCAAATCAAAGGCAACATTTCCCTTTATAAAATCAATATTGTGTCCGTCTATATAGCCCTCTATCAGCCTTTCCTCAAAGGGCTCGCTTGCAAAGCGGCCTCTGGACTTTCCGCGCGGATAAAGCTTTACCAAAAGGTCTCCGGAGATTCTTATTTCGCGCCAGCCGCGTGGGTACAGTACATCGTCAAACTTCTTGGGAATTGCAGTTTCGTTTCCTCCTGCCTCCGTCAAATCCGATACTGAAATTTTTAATGAAGCAAGACAATCCTGAATATCGGCCCACTCCTCCGGAAAAGCCTCCGAAAGTATCTCTAAGGCATGACCGTAATTTTGGAATTCAAACCTGTTGAGCAATTCGCTCCGAATGTACTGTTCCATTTTAGCCTCTCCATGCCATATAATTTAACTGCCGTATATACCTATATTATAAAAAACCGTGCGAAATTACAATGAAATATAATCCAAATTAAGGCATTAAATGAAATGGAAATTCTTTCCGCATGAAAACACCCCGTTTTATATGCAGAAAGCAGCTTGAGGGGGCAATTTCTTGCCCCTACCTCTCCATCCCCTCCCCCAGCTTCCTTTTTACCCGGGAGAGGGCGTTGTCCACGCTCTTTATGGGGCAGGGCACGGCCTCGGCTATCTGGCGGTAGGTCATACCCTGAAGGAATAGCTCCGTTACCCTTCTTTCGAGGGGGGTAAGGCGGGTATTTATCACCCTTCTTAGGGCGGCCGCCGTTTCACGGCTTATGAAGCGCTCCTCCGGGTCGCCGCCCGGCTGCTCTATCAGCTCAAGGAGTTCACGGTCTCCGCTTTCCGGGGTGCGGTAGAGGGATATGTAGCTGTTCAGCGGCTGATGCTTCTGGCGGCGGCTGGCGTTAATGGCGCTTAGTATCTGCCGGGTTATGCACAGCTCCGCAAAGGAAGCAAAGCTTGAGTTGTGATCCTCCCGGTAGTCCCGTATGGCCTTGTACAGGCCTATCATGCCCTCCTGAATAAGGTCGTCCCTGTCCGCGCCTATGAGAAAATAAGGCCGGGCCAGCATGCGCACGGTATCCTTATACTCCGCGCAAAGCTGCTCCATGGCGTCATTGTCGCCGGACTGGGCAAGCCGCACCAGCTTTCCGTCCTTATTTTCCCTTTTTTCCATTACAAGCTAACCCTGCCTCTTCTTTTCGAACATGAGTATGGCTGCGGCCACCGCCGCGTTGAGGGAATCTATATGCCCGCTCATGGGTATGGACACGAGAAAGTCGCACTTCTCGCGGATGAGCCTGCTTAGACCGTCGCCCTCGCTGCCTATCACTAAGCCTATGGCGCCCTTCAGGTCCGCCTTTGTCATTTCGGTGCCCTCCATGTCCGCGCCGGCTATCCACAGCCCTTCGTCCTTGAGACGGTCTATGGCCCCGGCAAGGTTGGATACCCGGGCCACCTTCATGTACTCCACCGCGCCCGCAGAAGCCTTGCAGGCCGCTGCGGTCACGGATGCGCTGCGTCGCTTGGGTATTATCACGCCGTGGGCGCCGGCGCATTCCGCGCTGCGGATTATGCTGCCCAGATTGTGGGGATCCTCCACGCCGTCAAGGAGTATTATAAACGGCTTCTCGTCCTTATCCCTTGCGGCCCTGAGTATGTCGGATATGTCGCAGTACTCTACGCCCGGCACCTGGGCCAGAATCCCCTGATGGTTGCCCGGCTTGCCGCCGTGGCCGAAGGGCATACATATCTCGTCCAGCTTGTAGCGGTCCACCTCGCGTATCTGTATGTTGTTGTCCCGGGCAAGGTTCACAACCTCCCTAAGAGAGCCGTCCAGCTCCTTGCTCACCAGTATCCGGTCTATGCTGCGGCCTGACTTCACCGCTTCCCGCACGGCGTTGCGGCCCATTATTATGTATGGCAGCTCGTCCGGCTCGTTTGTGTTGGGCGCTTCCCGCCTGTCCTCCGCCGCTTTGTCGAGGGGCTTATCCTTAAAGGGCTTATCCTTAAAGGGCTTGTCCTTAAAGGGCCTGTCCTCGCGCTTATCGTCAAACTTCTTGTAGGTCTTATCCTGACGGTCGTCAAACTTCTTGCCATAAGTCTTTCTGCCGTCAGGCTTCTTATAGGGCTTGGAATCCCGGGCTATGTCCCTTTCAAAATCCTTCTGGCCGTAGCCGCCCCGGTTGTAGCTCTTCCTTCCGTAATCGCCGTTGCTGCGCCTGTTGTCGTATGCCATGCTATTTCTCCTTATCCTCTGTAAAAAGGCTTTGTTTTATATTGTCCATAAGCTCGCGTATGCGGCCGTCCTCGCCGGACAGAAACAGGTACCCCAGCAGCGCCTCAAGGCCTGAAGCCGCCCTGTAATCCGACATTTCCGCGTGTTTGGGTACGGTACCCATATGGCTGTTGCGCCCCCGCTTGAATATGTACAGCTCGTCCTCCGTGAGTTGTTCCATTATCGCCATGGCCCCCGCTGCCTGGGCCTTTGCGCAGACCTTCCTGGTGGCCATTACATGCAGGCCGTGAGCCGTAGCGTCGCTGCGCTCGATGAGCCAGCTGCGCACGTAAAGGTCGTATACCGTGTCGCCTATGTAGGCCAGCACCAGCGGGTTCATGAGGCGGGGGTTTTTCCGCTGCTCCCCCAGTATGCGGTTTATCATGGCGTCCATAATCTGCCTGTCCTTCGCCTTTGCATATCAATTCTATTATATTATAAGCGACAAAGGTCCATTAGTCCAGCGGCTTACGCCCCAAATCCCCCTCAAAATAGCTGAAAATCCCTCGCGCTATGGCGTGGGCGAGCTTCTTTTGATGCTGCTCCTGCTGCAAAAGCGCCTCATCACCGCTGTTTGAGAGGAAACCGCACTCCACCAGCACGGATACCGGCATGCTCTCCCGTATCACATAATAGTCGCCGGGATTGGCTATGCGCCTCGGCGCCCCCAGTTCGTCTGTTATGCTGTCTATGACGGTCTTTGCAAGCTTCTCCCCCTCGGCGCTGCCCTTCATGTAGAAAGCCATTGGCCCGTGTACCGATGGGTCGGTGAACTTGTTCATGTGGACGCTCACCACCAGATCCACCCCTTCTCCGTTCATTATTTTGCCCCTGGCGGCCATGTCCGCCTTCTTGCCCTCTGCCAGCGCCCTTTCGTCGCTGCGGGTGAGTATGGCCTCCATTCCCAGCGCCTCCAGCTCCTCCTTCAGGTACAGGCTCACGGCAAGGTTCAGCCCCGCCTCTTTTACTCCCGATACTCCCACCGCGCCGCAGTCGCTGCCGCCGTGACCCGGATCGATAACTACCTTATATCCCTTTTTTGGGGTGCTGACGGGTATGGTATCGCTGTTTGCCGCCAATATCACCACCGCTGCCAAGCCCAGCATCAATATAACTATCTTTCCTATCAAACGCCTCTTGCCCATATGACACACCTCACGGATAAAGCATATGTGATAAAAGCTGTGCTTATTCCTTTTGGGCGTATTTTTTGCTTTTCGCAGGGAAAATACCGATTATCCTGCAAGGCGAAAGCAGCCGCATTATGAGCTTTACATGTATATTCACTGTATATTCAGGGCAGATATCCACACTCTCAACATAGTTATCAACATTCCATCTGCCTTAAAGGGGGGGTTTTTGGCATTTTACCCCTATTCTCAACATCTGAATACTCAACATAATGTTCCTGACCCTATGCAGCGAAAATTCATGGCCATTATTTTTCGCGCTTATAGCATATGCGGCAAATTGCATATCTGACCATTGAATACCGCTATGGCATACGACAAAATTTGCCCTTGACATTTGCCGTATCTTATTGCGGGTTTATATAAATAAGAACAAACAAAAAACCTCGGGGTTGTTAAGGGGCCGCAGCCCCTTAAGTTTAATCCGGCTTTGACGACACAAGGTGAATTGCCCCGCAGGGCAAGAGAAGGCCCCCTGGGGGGTGCGCGTCAAAACGGATAAAAACCGGAGGTTTTTGTACTCTGCGGGTTTTGCCGCCCGGGGGGCCGCCGCAGCGGGTCAGTTCCGCCCAGTCCCCCGGGGCGGAACCTCATATTTATGCCATAGGCAAAACACGAAAAAAGCTCGCATAAATGGATGCAATCCATTTATGCGAAAGTAGTATTGTACTTTTACAGGAGGAAATGATATGATAGACGCCAGAGGTCTCGCATGCCCAATGCCGGTGCTAATGACCCAGAAGGAGATAGCCAAGAACTCCCCCGCCAAGCTTGAAGTCATGGTAGACAACCACTCCGCACGGGAAAACGTAAAGCGTTTTGCCGAGAGCGCAGGCTATGCCGTGGCAGTGGCCGAGGAGGGCGACGACTACCGTCTCACCCTAACCAAATAGTTTTCAGGAGCGTTTTCATGCCCAGCTACATAGCCACCTTCCATACCCACCTTGCCGCCATGCGCAGCCTGAAGAATGTAAAAGGGCACGCCGCCTCGGCAGCCCTTTCCCCCGTTCCCCGGAGCCTCAGCTCCTCCTGCGGCACCTGTATGCGGTATGAGGCGGAGGACACGCTCCTTGAGCTTATGGATAAGGATCTGGAGTCCATAGCCGAAGCGCTGGGCAGCGAAAAATACAGCGTAATCTATAAATCAGAAGAATAGTTAATCAGCTGTAATATAAAGGTAGACACATGAAAAGCCACCATGATGTCTACCTTACTTTTATGCTAAAATCAGCTTGGCATTTGTGAGCGTAAAAAAGAAAAGAAAAAGCGAATGCGCATCATAGCATGATCTGCCTAAGCATTAAACGGGTGGATATATGTGCATTACTTCAATAACAGCCGGCCTGCAGTCGCCTTAGACTATAAAAGCCCGGTTCAGTGAAGGACCGGGCTGAGCCTTTAACTATATTGGTTTTCGTGTCTACTTTTTATTGACAG
>OIXH01001350.1_pt1 | contig 27903 bp, 20 predicted proteins | sample 1587741 | NCBI WGS metagenome assembly OIXH01 (sample SAMEA3888916, study PRJEB22519) | human gut metagenome | biome: human gut; feature: human-associated habitat; material: faeces | place: Denmark | collected 2011 | reverse complement strand
TTCGTTCAGGCGCTCAAGACCCTTTAACGCCTTGCCCTGGCGGATGTCAAAAATGCGTTGCTCGGCGGAATCCAAGAGGAGCGAGGTTTCGCCGGTGTCCTCCATGGCGTCATCCAAAATGCCGCGCGCCGCCTGAATGAGCATACGCAAATCGTAACGGTCACGCACAATGGTGCAGTAACGCTCCACATTCGAGACGCTCGGCACAAGCTGCGCAAGCTGCATCAGATACACCTTTCCGCTGCCCTCATCGAAGTTTTCCTCTTCGCGCAGGTGCTCCAGCAGCGTGACGAGATCCACCGGCTGGCCTGCCGTGAACATATCGAGCATCGCGCTGTAAATCGTGCGGTTATTGACCTGATAAAAATAGTCCGCGCGCGGCAGCATTTCCGCCACGGTCGAGAGACAGTCGGGCTCCAGCAACACCGCGCCCAGCACCGCCTGCTCGGCCTCTGCGCTGAACGGCATCACCGTTCCGGGCAGTGCCGGCGTATTCAGTTGAAAATTATCTTCCGGCATTTTTACCACCCTTTTTTGAGTGAAATTACTTCAAAGTGAAAACGATTTTCTAATCGTAAACGACTTTTAGTCATTGCAAAATTTAATGCTGCGCATCAAGTGCATCGGACTTTTACTGTGCTTCGGTCACCGATACCGCCAGCTTCGCGGTGATGCCGTTATAGAGCTTCACCTCAATGTGATAGCCGCCGAACGCCTTGATGTCGGTGTCGAGGTGGATCTTGCGCTTGTCAATGTCGAAGCCGTACTGCTCGCTTATCTTTTTGATGCGCTCGGCGGACTTCTTGACGTTGAATTTGCCCTCGTCAAGTCCGAGAATGATGTTCTCCGTTGCAGAGAACACGTCCACGAGCTTGAAATGCTGATGGACCATGCCTATTTTGTAGTCGAGCGCGTCCTTGGGGGAGCGGATGACTACCTCTTTGCCGTCGATGAAAATCTGACCGTGATCCGGATAGTAGATTCCGGCGATCATGTTCATCAGCGTTGTTTTTCCGGAGCCGTTCTCGCCGAGAATGGAGAGTATCTCACCGCGGTTGACGGTCAGACATACATCTTTGTTGGCGATGATGCTTCCGAAGCTTTTTGAAATATTTTTCAATTCAATTGCTGCGTTCAAGCCCACTTATCCTCCTATTTTAAATCTCAAAAGCCGATTAAAACAGGAAGGATAATCGGCTTTTCAAACTTAAAAATCTTGTTTTTTGAACTGCTTCAGACGGAGCGGCTTTCGTCGCCCCGTCTGAATGAAAGTTATAGCTTAATTATTTGTTGAGAAGAGTGATGCCGTCGATGTCAACATCGAAGTAAGGAGCAGAACGCCTCTCAGACTCGTGGAAGTAACCGTTGGAAACAACCTCGGTGTCGGGGGTGTAGTTCTCGTCGGTGTCAACATCAGCCTTGTAGCTGGTGAGAACCTTGCCGCCAACAGTGAAAGTGGAGGTGTCAAAAACATGAAGAGTGCCGGCCTTGAACTGCTCTTCGGCAGCCTTGATAGCCTCGGCAGTGCCGGGAGCTGCGACCTTATCGTTGATAGCGGTCAGCTCAACAGCGCCCTCGTTGATGCCCTTGCACCAGTCGGTGTCGATCTCTTTGCCGTCTCTGACGCACTCGATCATGTACTTCATGTAGGGAACCCAGTTGATTCTGGACGAAACGATGAAGGTGTTCGGGCAAGCGTCAAGAGTGGAGCCGTTGTAAGAAACGTTGGGGACACCTGCGTTTTCGCAAGCGGTGGGAGCGCCCATGGAGTCAGCGTGCTGGCTGATGAGCTTGCAGCCTCTGCCGATAAGCAGGGTAGCAGCTTCCTTCTCCTTGGCCTCGTCGTACCAGGAACCGGTGAACTGGACTTCCATGGTAGCCTCTTTGCAGACGGATCTTACGCCGAGGAAGAATGCGGTGTAGCCGGACTTAACCTCTGCATAGGGGAATGCGCCGACATAGCCGATCTTAGCGTCCTTAGCTTCGAACTTGCCTTCCTTGATCATAGCGTTGAGCTTCATACCTGCGGCAATACCTGCAAGGTAACGGCCCTCGTAGATGGAAGCGAAAGCGTTGTGGAAGTTCTTGAGACCCTTGGTGTGAGCCTGGGTGCCGGTAGCGTGGCAGAACTGAACGTCCGGATACTTCTCGGCAGCCTGGATCATGAAGCTCTCATGGCCGAAGCTGTCAGCGAAAACGATTGAGCAGCCCTGATCAGCAAGGTCAGCCGCTGCATCGTAGCAAGCCTGAGTTTCGCCGATGCCGGTCTTCTTGACTATCTCAACGCCAAGCTCCTTGCAAGCTTCCTCAGCTGCGGTGATGAAGTTCTTGTCATAAGTCGAGTTCTCGTCGTGAAGGAAGATAAAACCGACCTTCATTTTCTTCTCGCCGCCGTCCTTGTTGCTGCAAGCTGCAAAGCTGAAAATGGTGGCGAGCGCAAGAACGATCGCGAGGATTCTTGTGAATTTCTTCATTTTTTGACTTACCTCCAAAAAATTTTTTTATATTTATCCCGCAGTCCTGCACGGGAAAAAATAACTCAGTCGTCCTGTTCTTTGAATGTTATTGTTCCGTTGCCCATCTTCTCGATGATGGCGAGGGATTCGACTCTCGCGCCCTTCTCTTCGAGAACCTTTCTGCCGGGCTGGAAGCCTTTTTCAATGGCGATGCCGACGCCCTCAAGCTCGGCGCCCGCCTGGTTGATTATATCGATAAGTCCCGAAACGGCGGCGCCGTTTGCAAGGAAATCGTCGATGATGAGTATCTTGTCGCCCTTGTTTATGTAGTCTTTCGACACTGTAACAAGGCTGTCCGTGCCCTTTGTGAAGGAGTGGACAACGGAGGAGTAGACATTGCTGCCCACATTTTTGTGCGCGCCCTTTTTGGCAAAAACAACAGGCACAGAGAAATATTGCGCAGTTATGCACGCGATCCCTATGCCCGATGCTTCGATAGTCAGAATTTTATTTATATTACACCCGTCAAAACGGCGCTTGAACTCCTTGCCGATCTCCTGAAGAAGGTGCACGTCGATCTGGTGATTGAGAAACATATCCACCTTGAGAATATCGTCCCCGATCACTTTGCCGTCAGCAATTATGCGCTCCTCAAGCAGCTTCAAATCCTCGTTCCCCCTAAAGAAAAGTTCGGTGAAAATACAATAATAGTATAGGGCTTTTTGGGGGTAAAAGCAAGGAAAAGTTTAAAAATCTGCATTTTATACAAACGCCGTCGGAAAAAATCGGATAAGTGTATGAATATGTCAATTTTGTGTACAAACTGTGTCAGTTTCTGCTGATGTTTCCCGCCGAAACATAACCTGTTGTGTTTCCGAAGTCGATGGCATACCACCCGTTGAGTGCGCCGGTTATCGTCACGGGGCGTCCGTTGAGGAGAGTGCCGATAACGGCGGAGGTCATATTCGGCGCACGGCGGACGTTCAGAACCCCGCCACGCGTGCTAACGGTACCCTCGGCGGGGAAAACGGGCGGATGAAACGGCACGCCGAGAAAATCCGCAATGCTTATGACAAGATTTTCGGCTATCGCGTCGATGTTGTCGGCTATCCACCGCGCATCCTGCTCGTTGTCGTGGTAGGCAAGCTCAAGGTAAACCGCGGGAGCCTTCGAACGTTTTAGCTCGAGCAGTGTTGTTGAGGTGCGTGTGTTCACAAGCTCGGGCTCGGGGTAAATCTCGCGCAGTCCGTTTGCGATTATATCGGCAGCGCGCTTTCCCTGTGTGCTCGTCGGATAGTAGTAGACGTCCGGTCCGCGCAGAGTGCCCTCATATATGGCGGGCGCGGCGTTTGAGTGCAGGGCGAGATAGAGCCGATAGTTTCCTCTGTTTCCGCGTGCAACAGCCGCCGCGGCGTTGCCGTTCGGGTCGTTCCTGCCGTAGCTTATCCCGCTTGAAGAGAGATACGGCTCCATTGCGTCGGCGAGGAGATTCATGTAGTATTTCTCGCTCCCGCCGATTATGTAGGGATTATAGTCCTGAGTTGAAGGACTGAGATAGACATCGGGCATAAAAATACCTCCGCATATTCATTTACTATAAGAATATGCGAAGGAGTGTCGGTTGGTTAATTGCATTGCTTGCGCCCAATAATAAAGTCTGATTTTGTAGGGTGCGGCGACCTCGACGCACCGCTGCCGCGCAAACGGCACAAACTCGAATAGGCTCAATCCAGCATAGGCGAGATATTATTTTGTATTATTGATCGCTTTTGCAAATGCAACGGCTTGATCGACGAGATTATATCTCATTTCATTTGTCATTTTCCATTCCCATTTTGCAGAATTTGAATCAATTGGGTGTATATCAGAAACCATTAGCATAGCGACAGCCTTTAATCCGAGATATTTGGAAACGCTGAAGATTGCCGATGTTTCCATATCTACTCCGACAGCACCTTTATCTCGCCATAACTGTTCTTTACACAACGTCTGACGATATACGGCATCTGTCGAGACAATAGAATAGTTGCGTATGCCAAGCAAAGAGGTGACGGCTTTTTGAAGGTTACCGTCCGGCTTTGAATATTCGATGTCCTCGTAATAATGAAGTGATGTTCCTTCTTCCACAAAAGCCTTTTGCGGAGCGATAATTTCACCGACATGGACGACTTCATCATATGCTCCGCACATTCCGACGGAAATAATATTTCTTACTCCTAATGCGGCGAGAGTTTCGATTGTATCTACTGCTTGCGGAGCACCGCGTCCTCCGTCCGCAAAGCCTAGCTGGAATTTCCCAATCTCCCAAATTGGGCAGGAATTAAGAAATCGCGGAAGCGGTTCAGGCAGTTCTGTTGCATTATATTGCGATATGAGGTAATCCGTCGCTTTGCCCATAAAGAATAAAATTGCCGTTTCGGGTAGTTGCAAGTGACACTCGCGATGAGCGCTATGTATTTGATCTTGTGCAGTAATAACTGCTTTTGAGTTGTCTTTGGGCAAGCACCACATAATTGTCCTCCATATTGCAACTAAATCGAATATTCAGCAATGACTATAGCTCATATATCCCGTAGGGACAGCCCTTGCGGCTGTCCGCTATCGGAATCATAGCATATTCAGCAGATTTAGGCAAGTTCGTTATTAAACCGTGTGCCGGAATTACAGGCTTATAGATACCCCAATAAAAAACAGGGGAAACAGATATCATCCGTTTTCCCTGCATGAAGTTTTATATATCCAGCGCCGACGCGTCCTCGGTTATATCGCTCTTCTCAAAGCCGTTGTCCCTGTCAAAATAGAACACGCTTCCGCCGTCGTTTCCGCACATGGCGGAGAAATGACCGTCTTTGAATATGAGCGCCGCGCCGTCCTCGGCTCCGATGCCCGAGACTCGGCAGCCTATTATGGCTGTCCCGAAGCTCTGCCAGCGTTCGCTGATGAAGTGCGGGCAGTAGCAGTAGGGGAGAAGCCCGATGCAGTCGATGAACATGAAGCTGCCGTTTTCGCCGCAGTCGTCATATCCCATGTCGAACCAGCACATCGCGCCGGAGCTGAGCCCCGAAAGGACTTTTCCGCGTTTATACGCTTCTCTGAGCGCCTCGTCCGCGCCGGTCGCCTTGAATGTGTTCATCATGAACTCGAGGTTTCCGCCGCCGGCGTAGACAATGTCCGTGTTTACGAGCGTATTATATATGTGCTCACGGGTGTTCGCGGGGTCGGTGAGCTTGAGTATTTCAACCGTGCATCCGAGCTTTTCGAAGCTCTCCCATATGGGCTCGTCGCCTTCGGTGTCGTCGTGCCCGGCAGTCGGCAGGAACACGACATGAGGATTTTCTTTGCCCGATTCGCGGACTATTCTTTCAAATATCGGCATGACCTCGCCATCGTCATAACGGCCGCCGCCGAGTGCGATTATCGTTCCCATTCGTCCTCCGTCAGCCGATAACGGCAACATCAAAGCCGTTGTCCTGCGCGTATTTCTCGGCGTCGCTTCCGCTCTCGGTCGAAATTGTGAGCTTGCCGACATCCTTGAATATCTCGCCGCCGAACACGGTGACTCCGGAGTGAATGGTTATCTCGTCGAGTCCGGTGCAGTTGTAGAACGCATATTTGCCGAGCTCTTCCATGCTCTCGGGCAGGACGACTGTTTTGAGCGATTTGCACTCTTCAAACGCGCCCTTTTCGAGCTTTTTGACTCCCTCGCCGAGAGTGAGCTTCTCGAGAGAGGAGCAGCGGTAGAATGTGCTCACCGCAATGCTCTCAACCGTGCCGGGAATCGATATCTCGACCGCTCCGGTGCACTTGAGGAACGCGTGGTCGTCAATTTGAGTGACGCCCTCGGGAATAATTATCTTCTTTGCGCTGAAGCACTTCGCGAACGCCCAGTCGCCGATGGTCTCAACGCCCTCGGGCAGGACTATTTCGGTCAGCGCGGAGCAGAAGTAGAAAGCCTTTTCGGATATAGTCTTGGGCGCGCCGTTGAAAACAACGGTCGTAAGCTTGCTCTTTCCGGTGTAGGCGTTCTCCTGCGAGCCCTCGAACGCGCTGATGCCGATGTGCGTGATGTTCTTGCCGATGGTTACTTTCTCAAGACTGTCGCAGTACATCGCGGCATAGTTGCCGATTGCCTCGATCGAGTCGGGGAGTATGAGCTCCTTGAGCGTGCTGCTGCTCTTGAGAGCCTTGTTCTCGAGACCGACTACCTTTGCGCCGTCTATCTCCGCGGGAATGGAAACAACGGGGTTGCTCCCTGTGTAGCCCGTGATGCAGGCGGTGTTGTCGGTATATAATGTATAGGTGAAGTCGCCGCTCTTGACGGATTCCGTCTTGACGGTCTTGTCGAGTATATCCTCAACCTTGATGAGCGCCGGGTCGTCGACCGTGACATCGAGGGAGAGGGCGGAGATTATCGCGTTGCCGAGATTGCCGCAGCCTGTGAAAGAGAGGCAGACAACGAGCATCAGCGCAACAACGGCTGCTATTTTACTGAATTTTTTCATCGTCTGTTCCTCACTTTCCGTTCTTCTTTGCCAGGCGCTCCTGCTTCCTGCGCTCGAGGTCTGCCTTGCGCGCCTCTTCGAGTCTCTCGATCTCGACTCTGCGCGCCTCGTACTCGGCGTCGGTGTTCGCTTTTGCGTCGGCGTATCTTGCGCGGATATCGTCAAGATGCGCATAATTCTCTTTTTCCGTCAGCTGGCGTCTTGCGTCGAGAAGAGGCTTGACGCTTCTGATGTACTTCGACTTCTCGTTGACGAGCTTCTTGACGGTTCTCTTCTTTTCGAGCTGATGCGCGAAGGTGTCGTCCGGCAGAGCCTCTGCGGCCTTGAACGCATCGTCTGAAGGCTCGACGATATTTTCGGGCGAGCCGTAGAACTTTATCATTGCCTTTCTGGCGTTCTTGAGCGCGCGGGCGCAGGTTATGGCGTCGCTGCGAATCTCGCGCTCCTCGTGAGTGGACTTCGGCAGAGCCTTGGCTTCAGCCATGTCCTCTTTGCTGTAATCAAAGATTCCGTTGTATCCGGCAGCCTCAAGCGCTCGGGAACGCTCGACCTGCTTCTTGATGCGCAGAGTGTCGTATTTGTTCATCTCGTCGATGATGAAATCGCACACGGAGATATCCGCGTTGAGCTTGTTGAGCTCTCTATTCTCTTTCTTCGCGGCCTTTATCGCAGCTTTTCTCGCCGCCTTCTCGGCGTCGGTGCTCTTGGGCATGGCCTTTGCCTGATTTATGCGGTCTTTCTTTATGCCGCGGTTCTGAGTGTTGAATTCTTTGTAAGCGGCTTTCAGTCGCTTGATTTCGTTTTTCTTGAACTCTTTTTCTTCGGGCGTTCTCGCGGGCAGTCTCTCTGCCTTCTTGATGTCGTCCTTTGTGGTCATGAGGGTTCTGTCTTTGTAGAGGAGATTTGCTTCGTCGATTATGTCTATGGCTTCAACGATGCTCTCGTCGCGGAGAATACCGTTGCCGTAGTCCTCGAACATCGCGCGTATCTTGAGCACTTTGACTATGCCGCGCTGCTTGGTCTCGGTCAGATCGTAGAAGAGGTAGGGGACGAAGTTGAGCGCCGCGCCGATAACTGCGGCGATGATGAGCACGTCGAACATATCCTCCCTGAACGAAGCGACTTCGAGCACGTCGTAGTTGTCCTCAAGGCCGAGCATCTGATAGATGGTCGGGAGCACCATGCCGGTGAACATTCCGATGAACGAGCCGATTATGCCGACCGCGCCGAACATTCCGTCTATGCGCTCGCCGGTGAAATACTGCTGATAGTCACGCATGTCGGCGTTGATGCCAGGGTTGTAGACTATCGAGAAAGAGTTGATGAATCCGTTGAGATAGTAGAGGATTATAAGCGCGGGAATGTTGTTGTAAAGGGGATAGAGCAGTCCGATGAGCACGACGTTTGTAACATTGCACCAGATAAGCAGATTTCTCTTGCCGAGGACTCTTATCGCTATCGGACAGATGAGCATTGCCCAGAGCGCCGCGTTGCCGATGAGCGTTGTCGCGACTCCGTAAAGACCCATTCTGTCGGGGTAGGCATATATAAATGTCCAGCCGATGATAACGCCGACTGCGCCCTCAAGGAAGCCGAGCCAGCCTGCAAGGGAAGTTATCCAGAAATATTTGTTCTTTGCAACGGCGCGGAATGCGTCGGAGAATTTGAACTGGGTAACGTGACTCTCCGCCACGATTATTCTCTCTCTCGTTCCCGCGTATGCCACATAGGACAGAAGAAGTCCGACAACGGCGACGAGGGGATGGATTATACGGTAGGTGGTGATGGAGTTCAGACCGCCGGTGAGCGTCGAGAGCATCGGCACGAAAAGACCCGTGAGGGACGGCGCCATGGAGTAGATGATCGACGAGACCGAAACGATATCGGTACGCTCATGGGAGTTGGGCGATATGACGTTTGCAAGGTCTGTGTATGCCTGCTGGAAGAAAGGATAGAAGCACTGCAGAAGGTTATAGCAGAGGAAAACCGCAATGACTTTCTGCATATACGACATCGTCTCATATGGCAGCCAGACGAACACGACCGCTATAATAACGGTGGGAATACCGGTTATCGCAAGCCAGGGACGGAATTTTCCGGATTTGAAGCGGGCGCTGTCGATTATGTAAGAGCGTCCGATAGTGATTCCGAAGCCGATAATAGTCGATGCGACCGCCATATACTGCAAGTGCATCGGCTTGATGCCTATCGTGTTTCCGACAAGGAAGCTCGTTGCGGAAAGCGCGATGAGCGAGCAGAAGAACATGACGAACTGAACGCCCATTCCTCCGACGCCGTAGGCAATTATCTCTTTGTAGGAGACATATTTGCCCAAGGCGGGTGTTTTCCAGTGCAGTACGACATTGTTCCATGTCGTGCTGACCTTTTCCTTGAGATTACTCTTTCCCATTTCAACACTCCTTCAGGTCCGCGGCGAAGCAGGGAAAATACGCCCGCAGACAGTTGTTTTAGCCCCCCGATATGAAAAAAATTCAATCGGGAAGCATCGACAATTTGCATAAAAGCTCTTATCATTATAACAAAAATATTAATAGCTTGCAACAGCGTTTTGGACTTAAGTACAATAAAAGCAGAAATTTAATAATTATTTCAGCGTTATCACATTCCTGTTGAATTTTCAGCGGCGAAGTGCTATAATGTCCTCAGAAATTTTTCAGAGGTGAACAGTGTTGAATAAGCCAAAGATAATCGCACACCGCGGTGCTAACCGCTATGCCCCGCAGAACACGATACCCGCATTTGAAAAAGCAGTCGAGCTCGGGGCGGACGGAACCGAGACCGACGTCCATATCACCAAGGACGGGCATATAGTCATCTGCCATAACGACACCGTTGACGAGATGTCCAACGGCACCGGCGCTATCGGCGACTATATGTTTGACGATATCCGCAAGCTCGACTTCGGCAGCAAGTTCTCAAAGGACTTCGCCGGCGTCACTCTACCCACCGTCGAGGAGTACCTCGAGTGCATGAAGAAGAGCGACAAGCTGAGCGTTATGAATATCGAGATAAAGCCCAACAAGTCCGAGCGCGAAGACATAGTGCGCAAGACGATAGAGGCAGTCAAGGACTACGGACTTTTCGATGAGCTTCTCATTTCGAGCTTCGACTATAAGATGCTTGTTGAGGCGAAGAAGTACGATCCCAAGTGCAAGACGGCGTATCTCTATCCGATTTACGGACAGGTAGTCAGAAGATGGTTCTTCCAGCCCCTGCACCTCGCGAAGAAGATCGGCTGCGACGCACTGCATCCGCATAAGGCATTTGCGACAAAAGCGCTCGTCCGCCGCGCCCATGCCGCCGGCATTAAGGTCAACGCATGGACCGTCGACGAGGAAAAGGATGTTATCCAGATGCTCGAAAACGGCGTTGACGGTATCATCACCGACCGCCCCGATTATGTCGAGTCCGTCGTGGACAGATACCTCGCCGAGCATAAATAAAGCCTGAAATCAAAGTACCGCAGAGCAAAAACTCTGCGGTATTTTTGCTGTTTGCTGATGCTCAGTTTGTAGGGTGCGGCGACTCGATGCACCGTGGCCGCGACAGCGGCATGAAATCTTCGCAAAGATTTATCCTACCGACCGTAGGGACGAACTTCGTTCGCCTGCCCTTGAAATCTATATAGTGGATAAAGCTACTGAGGGATTGTTTCGCTGACGCTCAAAGTAAAAAGTAAAAGTGAATAGTGAAAAAGTGCGCAGTAGTGGCGGGTTTTATGGCCATAAAGAAAATTATCAATGGCTCCCTTTTGTAAAGGAAGCTGGCTCGGCGAAGCCGAGACTGAGGGATTGCAACGCAGAACTAACTAAATTTGCGCCGCTATTATTCAATATGAAGCTTCGCCAACACAAAACCGCCGCGGATATCCGCGGCGGCTCGCTTTATTATTTTTTATAACGCTCTTACGCAGTCCTTGAATATCTCGCCGCGCTGCTGATAGCATTTGAACATATCCCAACTCGCGCACGCGGGGGAGAGCAGTACGCAGTCGCCGCTCTCGGCGTCGGCGGCAGCTATGCTGACCGCCTCTTCGAGCGTGTCGACGAATTTGTAAGCCTTGAAGCCGGCTCTGTCGCAGGCGGCGGCAATGTCGTGCTTCGTCTTGCCTATGAGCAGAAGTTCTTTTACCCTGCCCTCAAATGTCGCTACCCACTCGTCATAGCTTGACTTTTTGTCGTAGCCTCCGCCTATGAGGATCGTCGGCGATGGCATGGCGTAGACCGCCTTTATCGCCGCGTCGGGGTTCGTGCCCTTTGAGTCGTTGTAGTATTTGACTCCGTTCTTCTCGGTGACGAATTCTATCCTGTGCTCGACCGCCGTGAACTCTTTTATGCCTTGGCGGATGGTGTCGAGCGGCACGCCCATAGCATGGGTCATCGCGATAGCCGCCATGATATTTTCATAGTTGTGCATGCCGACAAGACTCGTGTCTTTCGTCGTGCAGACGGGCGTTTCAACACCGTTTTCTTTTATTATCATCGTATCGCCGCGCAGGAACACTCCGCTCTCGAGCTCTTCCGAAGAGCTGAAGAATATTACTTTGCAGCGCGGGGTCTTGCCGAATTCGCGCAGAACCGGGTCGTTGTAGTTGAGCACGCAGAAGTCGTTCTCGTCCTGATTCTTGGTTATCGATTCTTTTATCGCGATGTAGTTTTCGAGCGTCTTGTGCCTGTCGAGATGGTCGGGCGTAATGTTGAGAATAGCCGTGACATGCGGCTTGAAGGTCACCATAGTTTCAAGCTGAAAGCTGCTTATCTCCGCGACCGTCACACTGTCCTTGTCGCTCTCGAGCGCGTATCCGGTGTAGGGAATCTCGATATTGCCTACGAGCAGAGCCTTTTTCACATGGCGCTTCATTATGTCGTAGGTGAGCGAGGTGGTCGTAGTTTTGCCGTTCGTGCCTGTTATGCCTATCACGGTGCCCTTATCGTGCCTGTAAGCAAGCTCTACTTCGCCCCAAATCGGTATATTGTGATCCTTGACGGCTTTCATTATCGGCGTCTCAAGCGATACGCCGGGGCTTACTACGCAAATGTCAACGCGCGAAAAATCGAAGCCCGAAAAATCGCCGAGGATAAATTCTATATTATCCCTGCCTATTTTTTCGCACGCCGCCGCAGTGTCAAAATTCTCGTTGCCGTCGTAGATTATAAAATCCTCGCCGACTTTGATAAGCAGCTGCGCGGCGTTGATTCCGCTGCGCCCCGCGCCGACTATAAGATATCTGCTCATTGTTGTTACCTCCGAATCAGTTGTCGGTCAGGTCGAAATAGACCTGCTTCATATTTTCTGCGCTCAGCTCGTCTGCGCGCTTCTTTCCGTTTTCCGAAAGACGGGCGCGAAGTTCGCCGTCCGTCAGCAGTGTTTTGAGCGCCTTCGCGTATTCACGGTGGGCGTCGTTTATGTTGCCGTAGTCAAAGTCCGGGCTCTCGGACATGACGGGGCAGAGGATTCCGCAATCGACTTTTGTCATCTTGTCGCAGTGCGGCAGGAACGGGCGACCGGGCGCGAGAACCTCGGCAGGCCCCGATGTGCAGTCCGTGCTGACCGCCGGAGTGCCGACCGCCAACGCCTCAACAATGACATTCGGGAAGCCTTCGTAGTAAGAAGTCATCGCAAAAACATCCGCGCGGGATACAAATTTGAACACATTCTTTTGGAATCCCGCAAAGACTATATCGCCTGAATATTCGCTCTTTTTCGCCATCTCGCGAACGGCGTTTTCGTATTCGCCGCGGCACCCGAGGAATATCAGCCCCGCATCGGGGATATCTTTTTTCAGCAGCTCAAAGCTTTTTAGCATATCCCACTGGCATTTCTGATCAACGAATCTCGAAGAGAAAGCTATAACTCTGTGCGTGTCATAGAATTCTTTGTATTCTTCGTCGAGTTCTTCTTTTGCGTCCTCGCGGGCTTTTTCGCAGTCGATGATATTATATGCCGTGAAAAGCTTATCTTCGTTTCCCGGGAACATCTCTTCGCATTTTTTCTGCATTTCGAGGGCATTGAAGAGAACATTGCATCCGTGCCGCAGCGCGAATGAATAGAGCTTCGAGCTCTTTATGAGCCGCACATAGTCGCGGCAGGAGATATATTTCACGCACTTTGCACCCGAGAGCGCGAGCGCTTCGTTCGGCGCGTGGGTGAACGAATACGCCGTGCATATATCATGCTCTCTGACAAATTTTTTTATCGCCGCGGCGCGCTTGAACATAATAACAGCACGCTGTGCCGTGCCTTTGCCTGCGGGTAATTTTAGATCAACGAATTCGCCCGCGCAGTCGAATCGCTTTTCGCTCGCGTCAAAGACCAGGACATAGACATTGAATTTTTCGCTCAGCAGATGCGACAGCCTGCTCGCAAACCGCTCGCTTCCGCCGCTTCGCAGATCCTGAAGTATTATCGCTACATTTTTCATTTTCAGTTCACTTCTTTGCATATTTTTCGCTCTGGGCTACCGCGAGCCTGTCGCACCGCTCGTTCTCGGGGTGCCCCGCGTGTCCTTTGACCCATATGAACTCATATTCGTGCTTTGAAAGCGCCTTGAGCAGCCGCTCCCACAGCTCGGGATTCAAAACAGGCTTCTTGTCGGATTTTTTCCACCCGTTCCTCTTCCAGTTCCATATCCAGCCTTTTAAAAACGCGTTCGCAACATACTGCGAGTCGGTGTATATTTTTATATCGCAGGGCTCCTTGAGCCTCTCGACCGCGCTTATGACCGCCGTGAGCTCCATGCGGTTGTTCGTCGTGTTCGCGTCGCCGCCGGACATCTCCGCCTCGTGCTCGCCATAGCGCAGAACGGCGCCCCAGCCGCCGGGTCCGGGATTGCCCGAACACGCGCCGTCGGTGAATATCTCAACTTTTTTCAGTTCGCTCATATTTCACTCCGTTGTGTTATTTTAATTAATTCTATCACTAAGTCGGGTCAAAAACAAGGTGATTTTGCCGCCCCGCCGCACATTTATAAATGTGTGAAACTTCGGCTTAAAACCGCTCCCGGCAGGCAATAATAGGAATATCATATCTTCGGAGGGGTTATCATGTACAGCTACGATGCGGACTCGGCGGCTTTTATAAAACGTGCGCAGGGGCTCACTGCGTCCGACTGCGCGAGAGCGGGCGCGGCAGTCGGCGCGGCTTTTGGGCGCGGCAGGGTAGGCGTCGCCTGCCGAAACGACGAATATTCCCGCGCCTGCGCCGATGCCGTGTGCGCGGGACTGCGTGTTTCCGGCGTCAATGCGTGGTCGTTCGGCGCGTCCTTTGAATCCCAGCTATCTTTTTTAGTTCCGTTCTCGTCGCTCAATGCGGGCGTGTTCGTCTGCGCCGGGGAGGGGACGGTCAGCATCTTCGGCGAAAACGGGCTGAGCGTGTCCGCGGCGCTCGGCAGAAAGGCGGCGGATTTCATGGAGACCGATTTATCTCCCGCGCCGTCGTGCGGGCGACTCTTTGATATGTCCGCCATGGGTATGCTCTACCGCGACGAGCTGATGCACCATGTGCCTTACGGCGTATCCGACTGCGCGATACTCAGCTCCGACCCGACGATATCAGCGCTCATAAATGATTGTATGCGCACCACCTCAAACGAGCGCGCGCTGACCCTCAGAATAAACCGCAGGGGAACGAGCCTTAGCGCATATACTGAAAAGACCGGAGTCGTGCCGTTTGTCAAGCTAATCGCCCTCTGCGGAATGTACGAGCTCGAGAGCGGGCGGGATATCTCCGTCCCTTATGATTCTCCCGCATTTCTCGATGACCTCGCGCACAGCTACGGCAGGACGGCTTATCGCTATCTCTCTGCCCCGTCGGACGGCTCGGACAATGTCGCACGCCGTCTCGCAGCGCGCCAGTTCTGGTCGCGCGATGCACTGTTCACCGCGGCGAAGCTCACCTGTATTTTAGAAGAGAAGAATATGACCTTCCCCGAGCTCTATTCTCTTTTGCCGCCGCTGTTTGTCTACAGCACCACGGCGCAGCTTGAACTGCCGCCCGACTATCTCGACGAGTTCGAGGGCGAGAACTTCTCCTTCGGGCGCGACGGGGCGAACGGCTTCGTGCTTGTCGAAAAGCGCGGAAAAACGCATATTTCACCGCTCGGAAACGGGCGGTTCCGCCTGACTGCGCAGAGCTTTGACGAGGAGACCGCGCGCGAACTCTGCGCCGAAGCGCAGGCGTTCATCTCCTCCGGCGCAAAGTGATTGCAACACCTTTTGCCGATGTGCCTTTTTGTAGGCTGCGCATAATTTTATTGCATCGCGTGTGGCTTAAATTGTATTTACCGATTTGTCCCTATCGGGTGCAACACACTTGACAGTTTTATCCAATCATAGTAAAATTAACAATAGGGATATTTTTGTATTATGACTGCACGCATATGTCTTAACTACCCGAATTTTGTCTTGTATCCATGCTGAAAATATCATCGCGTTTTTAACAGACAAGGCTTTAATTCCCGCACCTTGACCGGTCGGGGTTCTACTTACATCAAAATTTTAACAGAAAAGGAGATTTCTATGCCAAAAGCAAAAGAAACCGGCGCAGCGTCTGCGCCCGCAAAGAAGACTGCGGGCAGGCGCAGCTACCGCAGTTACGGCAAAATTAAGCCCGCACCGGGCAAATCGAAGGCTGAGCCCAAGCCTATAAAAGTGTCGTTTTTAGGCGGCCTGAATGAAGTGGGCAAGAATATGACACTGTTTGAATACGGCGAGGATATGTTCCTTGTCGATTGCGGACTTGCATTCCCGGATCAGGATATGCTCGGAGTCGATCTCGTGCTTCCCGATTTCACCTATGTCGAGCGCAACGCGGACAGGATACGCGGAATAGTCATAACCCACGGTCATGAGGATCATATCGGCGGTCTGCCTTATCTTCTCAAGGTTCTCAATGTGCCCGTCTACGGCACGAAGCTCACCATCGGACTCATTCAGGGGAAGTTGCGTGAGCACGGACTGCTCAATTCCGCATCACTCAATGTCATCAAGCCCGGCGACGTGATAACCCTCGGCGGCTTTACCGTTGAGGCTATTCATGTCAACCATTCCATACCCGACGCACTCGGACTCGCTATCCGCTGCGAGGGCGGCACTATCGTCCACACGGGCGACTTCAAAATCGATACAACGCCTATCGACGGCGGCATGATGGATCTCGGCAGACTCGCCGAGATAGGGCAGGAGGGAGTCCTCTGCCTTATGTCCGACTCTACCAACGCCGAGCGTCCCGGCTTCACCGAGAGCGAGAGAAAGGTCGGCGAATCGTTCGAGACCCTCTTCCGCAAGGCTGGCAACAACCGCATAATAGTTGCAACATTCTCTTCCAATATCCACCGCGTGCAGCAGATAATGAATGTTGCGGCGAGCCTCGGACGCAAGGTCGCGCTCGTCGGCAGAAGCCTTGAAAATGTCGTGAGCATCTCGGCGGAGCTCGGCTATCTCAATATACCCGAGGGGATAGTTATCGATATCAATATGATAAACCGCTATCCCGCCGATAAGCTCGTTATCATCACTACGGGCAGCCAGGGCGAACCTATGAGCGCCCTGACCCGCATGGCGTTCTCGGATCACCGTAAGGTCGAGATTCATCCAAACGATTATGTTATAATTTCCGCAACTCCGATTCCCGGCAACGAAAAGACCGTCAGCCGTGTCGTCAACGAGCTGATGAAGCTCGGCGCGGATGTCGTATATGAGAAGATGTACGAAGTCCATGTCTCCGGCCACGCCTGCCAGGAGGAGCTGAAAATGATAATGGGCATCGTCAAGCCGAAATATTTCATTCCGGTTCACGGCGAGCTCAAACACCTGAGAAAACACGCGGGTCTCGCGCTGAGTATGGGTATCCCTAAGGAGAATATACTCATCGCCGATAACGGCAGAGTCGCCGAGATCAGCAAAAAGGCGCTCAGATGTACGTCAACCGTGCCCGCAGGCAGAGTGTTTGTCGACGGTTACGGCGTCGGCGATGTCGGCTCGGTCGTGCTTCGAGACAGAAAGCATCTCGCGCAGGACGGTCTCGTTATCGTCGCCGTCTGCATTGACCGCGAGAGTGGCATGATAGTTTCCGGTCCCGATGTCGTGACGAGAGGTTTCGTCTATGTCAAGGAGTCCGAGGAGCTTATAAACGCCGCGCGTGAAGTCGCCGTTGAGGCTATCGAAGCCCAGACGGACGGCGGATATTTCGATTGGAACAGCATCAAGGCAAGCCTCAGGGACGAGATATCTCACCTGATGTATGAGCGCACCAAGCGCAGCCCGATGATTCTTCCCGTTATTATGGAGGTCTGATGAATGAGTTTTAAGGATTTCCTGCGAGAGCTCGCAGTGGAAATAGCTGCCTTTGTTGCGGCGGCTGCGTTCATTGTTGTTGTCGCTGTCCGCTACAGCGGGTGGGCGGCGCTTGTGGGTAGTGTCCTTCTCATCGCGTTCTCGGTCTATAAGATTGTCAAGTTCTTTAACATCCGCAACCGTGAACGCCAGCTAAGGGACATGGCGTCGCACAGCCTCGATGCGACAGACGCCGGTTCCGTCAACGATTTTCCCATGCCTATGCTCGTTTGCGACGGCGACGGGATAATCGAGCTTTTCAACAGAAGCTTTTTCCATACTTTTATGGATGAGTCGGTCATCGACCGCAAGCTCGCCCAGCCGTTTATCGGCGGCTGCGATCCCGAGCAGGCGGAGTCGAACGGCGCAGCCATAGTCAAAATCAAAGATTCCTATTATATAGTCACCCCGTCCTCGTTCGAGTTCAAGGGCGGGAAAGAATATGTTTTCTATTTCACCGATGTAAGCGAGATGAAGCGCGCTCAGCTCGCTTACATAAAGAACAGACCCATCATAATGCTTCTGCAGACCGACGATATCGCGGATATCAAGGCGGACTACAGGGACAGCGAGCGCGCGGCGATACGCGGCGGAGTCGAAGAGGTGATAGAGAACTGGACGGGGCAGTATGACTGCATCATGCGAAAAATCTCCGAGGAGCGGTTCATGATAATCGCCCAGAGCGATGTGCTCGAGAAGATGCGCACCGACCGTTTCAGCGTTCTCGACAAGATACGCGAATATAAATATAAAGAAAGAGTACTCGGTCTGACCCTCTCGATAGGCGTCGGCACGGGAGTCGCCATAACCGATTGCGAAAAGTCCGCCGAGCAGGCGCTCGATATGGCGCTCGGACGCGGCGGAGATCAGGCGGCGGTCAAGACGAAGGACGAGTATGAGTTCTTCGGCGGCGTTTCCAAGAGCGTCGAAAAGGTCACAAAATTCCAGACCCGCGTCGCGGCTTCGTCTCTTTCGAGTCTTATCAGCGCGAGCGACCGCGTGATGATAATGGGTCATTCGTTCCCGGATATGGACGCTTTCGGCGCGGCAGTCGGCGTGTCGTCGATAACCCGCGCCCTCGGCATCGACGCGTATATCGCCCTCGATGAAAACCGCAGCTTTGCCGGCGCCGCTGTCGATATGCTCCGAGCTGACGGCTGGGACGGCAAGATAATCGATGTCAACGAAGCCCTCGCGCTCATGACGAGAAAGACCCTGCTCGTCGTTGTCGATACCCATAAGAGCAGCTTTGTCGATTTCCCGACTCTCTATGAAAAGGCGTCCGCCACGGTCGTTATCGACCATCACAGAAAGTCGGTTGATCATATCAAAGACGCGCTCATTTTCTTCCATGACCCCAACGCCTCGTCGACCTGCGAAATGGTCACGGAGCTCATGCGCTATATAACCCCCGCGCCGACGCTGTCTCCAGTGGAAGCTCAGGCGATGCTCGCGGGCATAATGCTCGACACAAAGGAATTCGTCCTCTCAACAGGTGTGCGCACCTTTGAAGCGGCGGCTTTCCTCAAGGGCAAGGGCGCAGATACCGTCGCGGTAAAGCGCCTGTTCTCGAATTCGATCGAGAGCAACCGCAAGCGCAGCGAGATAATCTCCGCCGCGCATATCTACAGGGGCTGTGCCATAGCCTGCACCGCACCCGGCATGGAGAACGCGAGACTGCTCAGCGCTCAGGCGGCGGACGAACTGCTTGAAGTCAGCGGCGTAAAAGCCTCGTTTGTTATCTTCGACAGCGGAAAGGACAGCGTCAATATCTCGGCGCGTTCCTACGGCGATCTGAATGTCCAGATAATCATGGAATATCTCGGTGGCGGCGGCCACCGCACCATGGCGGCGGCTCAGCTCACCGGCGTGAATATGGAGGAGGCAAAGTCGAAGCTCTGCGAAGCAATCGACGCCAAATATCCCCGCACCGACGGTGAAGAGCCAACCCCGATTTCGTGATATTCATACTGGCTCCCTTGTGTAAAGGGAGCTGTAAAGAAGTGACTGAGGGATTGACCTCACTTCGCTCAGACGATAAATATAGCTGATATCATCCGTCAGCGAATCGGTGTAAAATTACCGGCAGCAAACTCACATCGGCGCCCCTGAAAGGGGGCTGGATTGGCGAAGCCAGGACTGAGGGGGTTAGCTCGCTGATATAAATAAATGCATACAGTAGTGGCGGGTATCATCCGCCCGCCAAGTTTGAATAAAATCATTGGCGTGCGGCTTGTAGGGTGCGGCGACCCCGACGCACCGATGCCGCCTGAGCGGCATGAAATTTCGCACGAGCCAATCACAATATGCTGCAATTCGCCACAAAATCACACCCGTAAATAACCCGAAAGGAATTGATATAAATGAAAGTTATTCTCACTCAGGATGTAAAAAGCCTCGGCAAGAAAGGCGAGCTCGTCAACGCTTCCGACGGCTACGCGAGAAACTTCCTCTTCCCGAGAAAGCTCGCCGTTGAAGCAAACGCTCAGGCGATGAACGAGCTGAAAAACCGCGAATCCGCGGAGAAATACAGGCTCGAAACCGAGCTCAAGAACGCCAAGGAAGTTGCCGCGAAGATAAACGGCAAGACCGTCAAACTCACCGCAAAAGCGGGTCAGGGCGGAAAAATCTTCGGCTCCGTCACCGCAAAGGAAGTCGCCGAGTCGATAAGCCGCCAGTTCGGCGTTTCGGTCGACAAGAGAAAGGTGTCCATGGAGGATATCAAGTCTTTCGGCACATTCAGCGCCGAAGTGAAGGTATATAACGGCGTCAACGCAACCGTCTATGTCAGCGTGGGCGAGGAATAATTGCTGAAAACCGGAGGATCTAACAAAAGTGGATGTGAATAACCTAACCCTGCCCGAGGGGTATCAGATGCCCTTCAGCCTTGAGGCGGAGCAGGCGGTGCTCGGATGCGTGCTGATGGATCCGAACTGTATGCCGCAGGTGCTGATCTATCTTCGCCCGGAGTATTTCTATCTCCCGCAGCACAAAGAGATTTTCTCCGTCATGGTGAGTCTCGATGCGCTCGGCAACAAGATCGATCCGCTCATTATTCTCGAAACTCTCAAGAATAACGGAACATATGACGAGGCGGCAGGCAAGAACTATCTGTTCCAGCTCGCTCAGAGCGTGCCGACCACTTCAAATGTCGAGTCATATGCCAAGATAGTGCGCGAAAAATATTTCATGCGCACCCTCATCACCGTCTCGCAGGAGACTATCGACAACGCCGTCGCCCAGACCGACAGCGCGGATATGCTCCTCGACGCGGCGGAGCAGAGGATATACGATATCCGTCAGGGCAAGACGAGCACAGGCCCGTCGAAGCTCAGCGATATAATAGTCAATCAGGTCTATGATACCCTGCAAAAATTGAGCTCCGAGGGCGCGGAAGCGTTCAAGGGTATCTCGACCGGCTACAGGGATCTTGACGACGTTATCGCCGGACTCAACAAATCCGACCTCATACTTATCGGCGCACGCCCCGCAATGGGAAAGACAAGCTTTGCCTTGAATATTGCGAGAAACGTCGCTGTCAAGGCTAAGAAGAAAATTCTCTTCTTCTCGCTCGAAATGACGAAGGAGCAGCTCGCGCAGAGAGTGCTCTCCACCGAAGCGCGCGTGCTCAGCACAAAGATGAGAACCGGCCAGCTCGATACCGATGACTGGACCCGCCTCGGACTTGCTACCGCTTCGCTCAACGACTGCGAGCTGTATTTTGACGATACGAGCACGATAACCGTCGCCGAGATGAAAGCGCGCGCACGCAGACTCAAGAACGTTGATTGCATTATTATAGATTACCTCGGACTCATCCGCTCCGGCACAAAGGTCGAAAGCCGCGTGCAGGAGGTCACCGAGATAACCCGAAGTCTCAAGCTCATGGCGAAGGATCTGAATATCCCCGTCATCTGCTGCGCCCAGCTCTCCAGAGGCACCGAGGGCAGGGGAAAATCCCACCGTCCTCAGCTGTCCGATCTGCGTGAATCGGGCTCTATCGAGCAGGATGCGGATATAGTCCTCATGCTCTACCGTGAGGAATATTACAAGAACGAAAAAGACGACCCGGACGGCGACGATGAGCCCGCGCCCACCGCTCCCGTTGCCAACGAGGTTGAGGTCATTGTTGCCAAGAACAGACACGGTCCGACGAAGACCGTCGATTTCATCTGGGATGCGGATCACACTCTGTTCATGGGCGTGGAGAAGATTCAGAATGCTTGATAAAGCGCTCAGCGCCGTGGAAAAATATAATATGCTCAGCCCGGGAGCTGCGGTTATAGCCGCAGTCTCGGGCGGTGCCGATTCAATGGCAATGCTGCTCTTTCTTATAAAAATAAGCGAGCGGTATTCGCTGTCCCTGACCGTCGCCCATGTCAACCATGGGCTGCGCGGTGAGGAGGCGCGGCGCGACGAGGAATATGTGCGCTCCTTCTGCGAAAAGAACTCTCTTTGTTTTGAAGTCCTGCATGCCGATGTCGCAGCACTTGCAAAACAGAGCGGGGAGACCTGCGAAGAGTGCGGGCGAAGAGTGCGCTATGAGTTTTTTGAATCGATAGACAAAAACGCGAAGATCGCAACCGCCCATACCGCGAGCGACAACGCCGAAACGATGCTCTTCAATCTCGCACGCGGCTCGTCGCTGAAAGGTCTGTGCGGCATACCGCCCGTTCGCGGGAATATTATAAGACCGCTGATATTCTGCACGAGAGAGGATATAGAAGTGTTCTGCCGCGAAAATTCTCTCGATTTTGTGACGGACAGCACCAATCTGACTCTCGATTACAGCCGCAATAAAATTCGCCATATCGCAGTCCCGGCGCTCAAGGAGATAAACTCCGCTTTTGAAGAGAACGCCTCGCATTTTTCTCAGAATGCAGCACTTGATGAGGATTTTCTTGAGTGCGAAACGGAGTCGCTTCTGGCGTTCGCTAAAAAGGACGGCGGTTTCTCGTGCGAAGCCCTGCTTTCGGCTCATCCGGCGATACGCCGCCGCGCTCTGCTCGGCGCTATTAAAAATGTATGCCCGAAGTCGGCGGATTTCAGGACCGTAAATGCAGTTGAAAACATTCTCCAAGACGGCGGAAAAATTCAGCTGTCGCCAGATATTTTTGCCGTTTCGGACGGCGATATTATTCGCTTTGAAACTCCCGCAAAGATGAGCGAAGAGTGGTCCGAAGATGTCGAACCCGAGTGCATAAACGGTTCCGTATGCCATAACGGGCGCGTTTCAATTTGTCGGGTTAACAAAAAAGTTTTCTTTGATACACAAAAAATTCACAAAGATATGTTGGATTATTGCATTGATTGTGATAGAATAAATGGAAAAGTTCAAGTCGGGAGCCGCCGCGCGGGCGATAAACTTACCCTTGCAAAGCGCGGATGCACAAAAAGCCTGAAAAAACTTTTTAATGAGGCACATGTCCCGCCGGAGAGCCGCTGCGATGTCGCAGTGCTGCGCGACGAGTCGGGTGTGCTGTGGGTTGAGGGATTCGGCGCGGACAGACGATGCCGCGTCGGAAAAAACACTGAAAATGTGCTTATAATACGGAGGGAAAAGCAATGATAGAGGATATAGAGAGAGTATTGCTCAGCGAAGAGCAGATACATGAGATAGTCTCCCGCCTCGGCAGGCAGATAAGCGAGGACTACAAGGACAAAAAGCTGCTCATGGTCAGCGTCCTTAAAGGCTCGGTCGTTTTCATGGCGGATCTCATGAGAGCGATAACGATACCCTGTGAGATAGACTTTATGGCGGTTTCGAGCTACGGCTCGGGAACCGAAAGCTCCGGCGAAGTCAAGATAATTAAAGACCTTGACAGACCTATAGAGGGCTACGATCTTCTTCTGGTCGAGGATATCCTCGATTCCGGCAAGACCCTCCATTACATATCCGAAATGCTCAGAGCGCGCAGACCCGCGAGCATAAAGATATGCACCTTCCTCGATAAACCCGAGCGCCGCATGATAAAGGATCTCAAGGCGGACTATGCGGGAACGGAAGTGCCCGACGAGTTCGTTGTTGGCTACGGTCTCGACTATGCCGAGAAGTACCGCAACGTGCCTTTCCTCGGCGTGCTCAGCCGTTCGGTCTATGAGAAGTAAGAGCGGCTCATTCAAGAAAACTTCGGCAGTCATAGGAGTGATTTGACGTTTGAAAAATAACAAGAAAGACACCAACAGCGGCGCAAGAAAAGCGCTGGCATGGATACCGTATATTCTTATACCCGTCCTTATAATCTCCGGCGTTTCCCTCTATGCAAGGCAGCAGAAGAAGGAAAAGCTTGAGTATTATCAGGTCGTGCAGTATTTCGACGACAAGAAGGTCACGGAATACGATCTGAATATGTCGAGCGGCGCGCTTGAATTCAAGCTCAAGGGCGACAACAAGGTATATACCTACACCGTCCCGAACGTCAGTATGTTCCAGGAGGACATACACAACGGCGTTATCGCATATAACAGAGCGCATCCGGACGCCCCGATAAAGGCGCAGTACGAGACCGGCTCGACCGGCGCACTGCTTCTCAATATCGTCCCGACGCTTCTCATGCTCGTCATTCTCGGCGTACTTCTGTTCTATATGTTCCGCAAGATGAACAACGCCATGAACAACGAGAATAACCGCACCCTTTCGTTCGGCAAGGCACGTGTCAAGCGGGCGAAGGACGAGAGCCGCAAAACAACGTTTGACGATGTCGCGGGCGCTGATGAAGAGAAAGAGGAGCTTAGCGAGATAGTCGATTTCCTCAAAGATCCCTCGCATTTCAATAAGCTAGGCGCGAGAATACCGCGCGGCGTTCTGCTCGTCGGCCCTCCCGGTACAGGTAAAACATTGCTTGCAAGGGCTGTCGCGGGCGAAGCTAACGTGCCTTTCTTCTCGATTTCCGGTTCGGATTTCGTCGAGATGTATGTCGGTGTCGGCGCTTCCCGTGTGCGCGACCTTTTCAATGAAGCAAAGAAAAATTCACCCTCGATAATCTTTATCGATGAGATAGACGCCGTCGGACGCCACAGAGGCGCAGGCATGGGCGGCGGACATGACGAGCGCGAGCAGACTTTGAACCAGCTGCTCGTCGAGATGGACGGCTTCGGTGCAAACGAGGGCGTTATAATCATCGCGGCGACTAACCGCCCCGATATCCTCGACCCCGCGCTTCTGCGTCCCGGCAGATTTGACCGTCAGGTAACAGTCGGCTATCCCGACCTCAAAGGACGCGAGGCTATCCTCAAAGTCCACGCCAAGGGCAAGCCCCTCGGCCCCGATGTCGATCTTGCCACTATTGCAAAAACAACTATCGGCTTTACCGGCGCAGACCTCGAGAATCTGCTCAATGAAGCGGCTCTTCTCGCCGCGCGCCGCGATAAAAAAGCCATCACCATGACCGAGATAGAAGAGGCGATGATAAAGGTCGTCGCGGGCACCGAGAAGAAGAGCCATAAGATGACCGACAAGGAGAAGCGTCTGACCGCCTATCACGAGGCAGGCCACGCAGTCTCCGCCTATTATCTCGAGTATAACGACCCGGTTCACCAGGTCTCTATTGTCCCGAGAGGGCAGATGGGCGGATACACAATGTATCTCCCGACCGAGGATAAGAGCTATCATTCAAAGAACGAGATGCTCGATAATCTTGTCAGCCTGCTCGGCGGCAGAGTTGCCGAAGCGCTGATAATCGGCGATGTCTCGACCGGCGCGTCGAACGATATCGAGCGCGCTACGGATATCGCACGCAAGATGGTCACGAAGTACGGCATGAGCGAGAAGCTCGGCCCGATAACCTTCGGCTCGGGCAACGACGAAGTGTTCCTCGGCAGAGATTATTCGCATCTGAAGAACTACTCCGAGGAGACCGCCGCAGAGATCGATGAGGAAATCAACCGCATCATCACCACGGCTTACGGCAGAACCGAGGATATCCTCAAAGAGCATATCGACAGGCTCCATGCAGTCGCAGGCGCGCTTATTGAGCGCGAGAAGATAAGCGGCGAGGAGTTTGAGACGATAATGCACGGCGGCACTCTTGATCCGCTCAGTGCACAGAGTGATGACAGCAAACCTGCTGAAGTGCCGGAGCAGTCCGACGCTCAGAACAATGAGGAGGCAGACGGAAATGAGAAAGAATCTGAGTAAGATGTTTTTCGGAATAGCGGTCGTTGCCGCGGGAATCATATTCCTCGGCTCCGCGTTCGGCTTCTGGGAGATAGGCGAGTTGAGCGGCTGGTGGACTGTGTTCATTATTGTCCCCGCTATCGGCAGCATGATAGCCTCGGGTCTTGACCTGCTCAATGTCGCGGCTTTCGCGGTCGGCGTGTGGCTGCTGATCAAGTGCAACCCCCAGTGGGTACCCGCAGAGCGCATGAACAATTTCGCTATCGCTATCGCGCTTGTCACGGTCGGCTTCTGGCTGATATTCAGCACTGTCAAAACAAAGAAGCTTAAAAAGCATCTCGATGACAACAGCGGACCCATTTCGCAGGAGAGCAAGCCCACTTATACAGCGGTCTGCTCGGGCGGCGTTTATAAGAACACGACCGGCAACCTGCTCGGCGCTCATTGCTTCGCTATCCTCGGCGGTCTTGAAGTTGACCTGAGCGAGGCGCAGATAAACGAAGAGATAACGATAAGCGTCACCTCGATTCTCGGCGGAGTCGATATCTATCTGCCCGAGAATGTCAGAGTTGAGTGCTCGGACGGCGCGAGCCTGCTCGGCGGCATCGACAACAAGATGCCCGCGAACAACGACCTGTCTCAGCCGCTCGTCCATATCAAGCATTTCAATGTCCTCGGCGGCACTGATGTTATGACAAGAGTCCATAAAAACGCATAAATGATTTCGCGCCCGGATAATTTGCTTATGTGTGATAAAGAAGTAATAGAAGTGTAAAAAATTTTGCCTTTCCTATCCGGTACTTGTCTTTGGTATCGGATAGGGCAGGCGGTCATTCGGGCAAGTCCACCTTGCCGACGAAAGAATAGTAAATCTCAATATCCTGTCTGCGTGTGCCGTTTTCATCGTAGCTGCACTCATGCACAACGATTTTCTCTACAAACTCACGTAAGAGGGTGTGGGTCAGTTCTTCAAAGTTCATGTGCTTGCGGACAATGTTCATAAACTTTTCTGCGTTTACGGTAGCTTCCTGTGCTTTGGAAAGCTCCGCCTGTATTCTGGCAACACGCTCTTTCAATTCCTGCTGTTCGGCTTCATAGTCTGCCGAAAGCTCCGTGAAACGCTCGTCAGAAATGCGACCGCTTACGCTGTCCTCATACAGCCGCTTGAAAATAGCGGAAAGTTCACCGATACGCTTTTCGGCAGCTTCCAGTTCCTTTTTCTTGGCGGCGTTCCGGCGTTTGCCGCCGTCCTCGTTCTGCTCGATCAGCAGCTTCATAAACCGGGCTTCATGCTTTGCCGCATAGCTCGTCACTTTCCGTAGATTGGAGAGAACGCCCGCAGTCAAAAGGTCGGTGCGGATAAAATGTGCGGTGCAGTCATGGGTGCGCTTCTTGTAGTTCCCGCAGATATAGCAGTCCTGTTTCCGCTTATCGGTCTGGTAACGCTGCTGATACATGACGCTGCCGCAGTCCGCGCAAAAGAGCATACCAGAGAACAAGCCCACTTCATCATAGCGGTTCGGACGCTTGCGCTGTTTGCGTAATTCCTGCACACGCTCCCATGTCTGGGTGTCGATGATAGGCTCATGGTGGTTCTCGAAAATTGCCTGTTTCTCAATGGGATTTTCTATGCTGTGCTTGGTCTTGTAGGACGGTTTCTCCGTCTTGAAGTTCACCAAACAGCCCATGTACTCCCGGTTTTCAAGGATATGCACCACGGTATTTGTCGCCCATTTGCACTCATAGCCGGGGTGATAGCGGCGTGTGCTGCCCGTCCTGCGGTATTCCAGCGTTCCCGGCGTTGGGATTTCCTGCTCGGTCAGCATACGGGCTATCTTGGTCGGACCGTTCCCGGCAAGGCACAGACGGTATATCTGCTTGACCACGGGTGCGGCTTCCTCGTCAATGATGAAGTTTTCGTCCTCGTCCATGAGGTAGCCGTACACGGGTTTGCTCGTAACAGGCTTGCCGCTCATGCCTTTTGACCGTTTTACAGCTTTGATTTTCTTACTCGTATCTCTCACCAGCCATTCGTTGAAAATGTTCCGCAGAGGGGCAAAATCATTGTCGCCCTGTGCGCTGTCTACTCCATCGTTGATGGCGATAAAGCGGACGCCTTTTTGTGGGAAAATCATCTCGGTATACATTCCCACCTGCAGGTAGTTTCGCCCTAACCGTGACATATCCTTTACGATAACGGTAGCCACTTTCCCGGCTTCAATGTCCGCAAGCATGGATTGAAAGCCCGGTCTTTGGAAGTTCGCACCAGAATAGCCATCGTCCGTGTACCAGCGCAGATTGGAAAAGCCGTTCTGCTTTGCGTAGGTTTCAAGGATACGCTTCTGGTTGGAAATGGAATTACTTTCGCCTTGCAGCTCGTCCTCATGGGATAGTCTTGGATAAAGGGCAGTGATTTTCTGGGTGGTCTGTCTTAACATAAAATCCTCCGTTTCCGACAGCCAGCCCCACTATTCCGT
>OIXH01001348.1_pt1 | contig 27949 bp, 24 predicted proteins | sample 1587741 | NCBI WGS metagenome assembly OIXH01 (sample SAMEA3888916, study PRJEB22519) | human gut metagenome | biome: human gut; feature: human-associated habitat; material: faeces | place: Denmark | collected 2011 | reverse complement strand
GCGCCACCTTGCCAAGGTGGAGGTAGCGAGTTCGAGCCTCGTAGTCCGCTCCATTATCCTATTCAAACGCCCAGAAATAGGTAATTTTCGCGGGGCGACGTCCTCACGGCCACAGGTTGATTCGCAGCCTGTGGTTCTTTTTTTATCTCCGGGCGGCTGTAAGCGGTTCGTAGCCGCCCTGACACCGAATTGTAACGAAAAAAACGAAAAAAACCCTTGCATTTTTCCCACGGGGATAGTATAATATTTCATGGACAGGGTTGAAGGACCTGGTCTCCGTGGCGGAAAAAGGGCCGTCTGTTGCAAGGAATTGTGAGGTTTATGCAACTTCACCACAAAATCCACCAAAATGCCCAAATCGGGCGTTTGACCGGAGATTTTTGAAAAAATCCCTTTACAACCGGCTTGAAATTTGCTATAATCGGAGCATAGCTTAGTATTCTGCGTGGACGCGACGGCTTTGGGCTACCCCAACGGTTCGAGGCGGGAACGGAAGCAAGGAAGAACGGCCTGTCACAAATTCTGTGGTGATCCTTCCGGACAATGTCAATTGGATGGATGGAAATTCCATAGGGCGTTTGACAAATTTATATTTTGGAGGATGAAAAGACATGAAAAAGAGAATTCTTGCTCTGGCGCTGGCTGCTGCCACAGCGTTCTCTATGTTCGGCGCTAGCCTGAGCGTGTCTGCGGCTGGAGCTGAAAAGACTCTGGTCGATGGAATCGTTAAGTATGATTCCGAAAAAGGCTACGTGGATGAAAACGGCAACGCCGACTACGCCACCTACATTGATCAGATCAATGCGGTGAACGACCTGATCGTCGAGGATTCTGACGAAGCTGTGGAAGCTGGCAAGCTGTATGCTTACGACTACACCAGCACCTCTTGGGAAGCTTTTGCCACTGCTGTAGAAAATGCTTTGAACGCAGAAGACGGCACCCTCGCTTATCTCGGCAAGACCATGTATCCTATGTATGCCAATGCTCTGTCCGCTGCTGCGAATGCTTTGGCTCCTGAGCTCGGCGACAGCCGCTACATTTCTGATTTGAGAGCTACCGCTCTGGACGATCTGTATGCCGCTAAAAAAGATGTTAAGGATTTGGATCCCACCGACTATGTCGATGGCGTGAACGCGATTGCTGCTATTAAGGCCAATCTGGACAAAGTCACTGCCGCTTCCAGCTACACTTCTGCGGTTCTGAAAGCTCTGGCGGACTATGAGAAGGCCGTTGACGCTCTGAAACCCGTTGACAGTGACGAAGATCCTTTCGACGCTCTGGCTGAGCAGATCGAAATCGCTGAAGGCATTCTGTCTTACCGCGATGAGTACAAGACCACTGCTTCTGCTAACAAGGCTTTCGACAACCTGGAAGCGAAGCTGGATGCTGCTAACGACATCATGGGCGACTACTCTGTGCTGACCAGCAAGATCACCAAGGCTACTAACGAGCTGAAGACCGCTATCGCGAAGGTCAACACTTATGCGATTAAGGCTTCTGCCGACACCCTGAAGGCTCTGAAGGCTGCGATTGCCAAAGCTGACGCTTGCAAGGCTGACCCTGGCTATGTGACCACCGGCGACAGCGATGCTGTCAAAGCTTTTGACAAGGCTTACGCTGCTGCTAAGAACGCTCTGACCGCTTCCGAGCATGTTGCTCTGGATGCCACCGATGCTTTGTACGAAGCCATCGAAGGCCTGAAAGTCAACGCGGCTAAGGGCTCCTACGCTCTGGCTGCTCAGGAAAGACTGGAAGCCCTCGGCGCTTTCAACAAGGTTGAGTCCGACTATACTCCTGCCACCTGGGCAAAACTTGAGTCTGCTCTGGAAGCTTTCGAAGCTGCTGTTACTGAAAAAGAGTATGACGATGCTGAAAAAGCTGTGACTGCTGCAGTGAAGGGCTTGGTCAAGGTCAGCACCCGTGCTGCCAAGGCTGAGTTCAAGAAAGTGATGGCCGAAGCGAAGTCCCTGTACAATGACACCAAGAGCCAGGCTACCAAGTCTGCCGCTGCTGTCAGCGCTTACAAGGCTGCTTACGAAAAAGCTGCTAAGGCTACTCCTTCCACCGTTTCTGAGTACGAAGACCTGACCGCTACCATGGAAGCCGCTATCAAGGCTTACAAGGAGAACAAGGTTGTCGCCGCTTACGAAGGCTGGGCTTACGACAAAGGCGTTTGGACCTTCTACGTCAAGGGCGAAGTCGTCACTGGCTGGAACAAGATCAACAACGTCTGGTACTACATGAACGACAAGGGTGTTATGCAGACCGGCTGGGTCAAAGTTGATGGCGCTTGGTACTACCTCAAGGATTGGGGCGGCATGGCCACTGGCTGGGCTCAGGTTAAGGGCACCTGGTACTTCCTGGATGCTTCCGGCAAGTGCGTGATGAACACCTGGAAACAGATCAACGGCAAGTGGTACTACTTCAACGCTTCCGGCGCGATGGCTGTTAACACCACCATCAACGGCTACAAAGTCGATGCCAACGGCGTTTGGGTTAAGTAATTAACCTTGCAATGATTCTCAAAAAGGACCTGCTGAAAAGCAGGTCCTTTTTTCTATATCCCGATAAGCAATGCGCCCGGAACCGCAAGGTTTCGGGCGTAGACGATCATGTCCTGCTGAATGGTGGAATCGAGATACCGGTAACAGCTGCGGTACACGGCCCGGTGGGGGCCGGACTCCAGGAGCCAGAAACTCTCCGGCGCGCCTACCGGCCAGGGTTTTTCCTTGTAGTACGCCTCAATCTCCCAGGCGTCGTAGCAGTGGGGCCGGTCCTCGTAGGTCTCTAGCCGGTTGGCCGTCTCCCCGGCGGGAAGAAGCTCCCGGGCCGCCTCTCGGTCGAAAATGGAAACGATCTGCCCCGCCGGATCAAAAGCGATGCGGAAAAAGTCGTTTTCCACATGGGACAAATCCGCGGTCAGAGGGGGTGCCGCCGCTTTTCCGGGGCGAATCGTCAGGGCCGTGTAGCCCATGCCCGGGACCTCCGGGGCGTAGAACAGGGCCTTGCCGTCGAAAGTCCGCTGGACCGGTAGGATTTCGCCGCCGGATTCCAGGTGGAAATCGTCATAACCGACAGGCCACTCCGCCTGGACGTAGCCGTCCCGCTGCCAGCCCAGGAGGTTCCGGACCAGCAGGCTGTCTCCGGGCCGGGAAATCCGCCGCTCCATCCGTTCCGAAACGGCCTCGGACAGGCGGTGAAGCTCCTCGAAAACCTGGCGGTAAATTTCGTCGGTATCCTCATAAACCGCCCGGATGGAGGAACCGGGGAGAACGTCGTGGAACTGGTTCAGCAGGACCTTTTTCCAGCAGGCGTCCAGGGTCTCCCGGGAGGGCTGGGCGGTTTCCGGGGAAAGGGCCGCCTCCATGGAGAGCAGCGTCTCAGCGGCCTCCAGGGCGAACTCCGCCTTCCGGTTATTGCGCTTGTTCTTGGCCATGGAGGTGTAGGTGCCCCGGTGAAACTCCAGATACAGCTCGCCGAACCACCGGGGGAGCCGCCGGTTGCCGGAAACGTCGGCTTCCAGCTGGCGGAAGAAGTCCAGGGACCTGGTGTGCCGGACCTGGGGGCAGCCAGGGATGGATTTTTTCAGCCGCCGGGCGTTTTCCAGCATTTCCGGCGTGGTCCCGCCGCCGCCGTCGCCCCAGCCGTAGGACAGCAGGTAGTAGGGGTTCAGCTCCTTCTGCTGGTAGCGCTCCCAGCCGCCCATGACCTGCCTGGGCTCCAGCATCCCGTTGTAGGTGGTGACCCGCAGGTTCTTGGGCTGGTCGCCGGTGGGATGGCCCACGTAGTCCCGGGTGGGGGCGAAATGAGTGAGAATCTCCGTGCCGTCGATGCCCTTCCACAGGAAGGTGTCGTAGGGGAACTTGTTGGTGTCGTTCCAGCTCAGCTTGGTGGTCATGAAATAGTCCACGCCGCACTTTTTGCAGATCTGTGGCAGGGCCGCCGAGTAGCCGAACACGTCGGGGAGCCACAGGATCCGGCTGTCCACGCCGAACTCCTCCCGGAAAAAGCGCTTGCCGTAGAGGAACTGCCGAACCAGGGATTCGCCGGAGGAAAGGTTGCAGTCGGCCTCTACCCACATGCCGCCTTCGGCCTCCCAGTTCCCGGCCGGACCTCCTGGCGGATGCGCTCAAAAAGGGCCGGGTGGTCCTCCTTGACAAACTCATAAAGCTGGGGCTGGCTGGACATGAACCGGTACTCCGGGTACTCCTCCCGGAGGCGGAGGACCGTGGCGAAGCTCCGGGCGGCCTTCCGCCGGGTGTGGGCGTAGGTCCACTGCCACGCTACGTCGATGTGGGTGTGGCCGATGCAGTCGGCGGCCCCCTGGGTCACGCCGCAGAAGCCCTGGTAGAAGGCGTCCTCCAGATACCGGTCCGCCTCCCGGACCGAGGCGGCGAAGGCCGGGGAGCCCAGCTGCCGCAGGTCCAGCCGGTTGACGGCTTCGGTGAGGAACCCCAGAATCCGGATGCGGCGGTAGTCCTCCGCCGGGAGCTGGCCCGCCACCTCGTAGGGCACGTTCAGGTCCCAGTAGAACTTGTCCACCGCCAAATCCACGGCGACGAAGCTGCCTTTGTTCCAGATGGGCTCGTTACCGCTGCCGTAGGCGTTGGCCGTGGGCTTTGTGACCATGCCGGACCAGGCGTCCAGGTCCACGGTGTAGCGCTGGCCGCCCCGGACCTTCCAGCCGTCCTCCCGGCTGCCCAGCCAGAGGCCGTGGTGGTTGGTGTCCAGGCCGCAGACCTCCCTGCCATCCAGGTAGGCCAGGAACTGGGGATTCACCGCGTTCCAGAGCCGCTCCCGGCCGGTGACGATCTCCAGGCGGACCGCCAGGCCGTCCCACTCCCGGGGAATGGTCCCGAAAAAGCGGAACCAGCCGTCGCAGTCCCAGCCGCCCCAGGTCTCCTCCCGGCCAAAGGGTCGCAGCTCCTCCGCCCGGGCGAAGTCCGGCTTGCCGGGCCGGAACCAGGCGTCTGCCGGGCCCAGGACCTTTCGGGAGGCCCCTTGCAGCACGGAGAAGGTCTGCCGGATCTTTTCATATTCAAACCGCTCCATGAAATGCTCCTTTCTGAACGTTCACTATTAACAAACATAGTTCTTAAAATATTATAACAAGCGGTGGATTCGCTGTCAATAGTGCGGAAAAATCTTTTTATCTCTGTCGAAATCTGTTGATTTTTTCTGAAAACCCCTTGACGAAAAATAGTATCTATGCTATGATGGATATGAAATAAAACACAGTTCAATAATGCAGAACAAAATACGGAGTGATTCGAAGAAATGGAACGGATTCTGACCTACGCGGAGCTGCTGAAGCTGAAGCGCTGGAATACACCGACGATCTACAACGGCTGGGAAATGATCACCCGCCACGATACCACCAAAGGCCACTTCAACCTGCGGCAGACCACGGACTATATGCCCCAGATGGGCTCCATGATCGGCTACGCCGTCACAGTGGTCTGTGAGCCCAGCAACCCTGACCACGCCAAATCCCAGACCGCCTGGTCCGAGTACCGGCGGTACGTGGCCTCCATTCCCGGGCCGAAGATTGTGGTGGTCCAGGACCTGGACGCCCCCCACGTCGGGGCCTTCTGGGGCGAGGTCAACAGCAACGTTCACCGGGCCCTGGGCTGCGTGGGCACCATCACCGACGGATGCATCCGGGACGTGGACGAGATGAACAACGCCGGCTTCAAGGCCCTGGCCGCAGGCACCTGCGTGGGCCACGCCTTTTCCACCCCGGTCCGCTGGAGCGTGGACGTGGAGGTTTTCGGCTGCCCGGTGCATCCCGGGGACCTGATCCACGCCGACAAGCACGGCTTCCTGGTGATCCCCCCGGAGGACCAGAAGGGCCTGCTGGACGCCGCCAACTTCATGGACGCCAACGAGTGTGAGCGTCAGATCGGCGTCTCCCGGAAGCTGACCGGGCTTTCTGCCGAAGAAATGCTGAAACGCATCGACGAGGGCTGCGCCGAGTTCAGCCGGGCCGCCCAGGAAAAATTTTCCCGGAAGGGCGAGTTTTAAGGAGGAGCGGCAATGAAAGGAAACAACGCCTGGCAGTATCACCCGTATACCCGCCTGATCGAGCGTTCCAAGCAGCGGCTCCCGTACATCTGCCGCCTGGCTCCCCAGGGCGATTTCTGCCAGCTGGAATGGATGGACGCCGGATGCGGCGGCCCCCACACCGTCTGTTGGTGGGAGGTGGGCAGGGAGCCGGAAGCCGCTTCCAGGCCTGCGGAGGGCCCCGCCGTCCGCCTAGAGGGCCTGGCTCCCCAGCGGGAATACGCGGTGCAGGTCCGGCGGACGGAGGCTCCCGAGGAGGCCAGCGACGTGCGGAGGTTCCGGACCGGGGCGGTCCCCGGGACGGTGATCAACTACCTCCACCCCAAGGACGACATTTACAGCTTCTCCGGCCACTGCCTGTGCAGCCCGGCCATTGTGGAGCTGCCCTCGGGACGGCTGCTGGTGTCCATGGACGTCTACGCCTCCCGTCACGCCCAGAACCTCACCTTACTGTACACCTCCGACGACAACGGCGCCACCTGGCAGTACTGCAACGACCTGTTCCCCTGCTTCTGGGGCAAGCCCTTTGTCCACCGGGGAGCCCTTTATATGCTGGCCGTGTCCAGCGAGTACGGATTTCTGATGATCGGCCGGTCCGACGACGAGGGCCGGACCTGGACCCCGCCGGTGGCCCTGTTTCCCGGCTGCGGCATCCGGGACGAGATGGGGATGCACCAGGCTCCCACCCCGGTGATCTCCCACAACGGCCGCCTTCGGAGCGCCGTGGACTACGGCACCTGGGAACGGGGCGGACACAGCTCCGGACTGGTCTCCATTGACGAGAACGCAGACCTGTTGGAGCCCTCCAACTGGAGCTGCACCGAGTTCCTGCCCTTCTCCCATGAATGGCCCGGGGCGGTGCCGGAAAGCCGGTGGGGCCTTCTGGAGGGCAACGCCGTGGCGGCTCCCGACGGGACCATGTACAATATGCTCCGGTACCAGATCACCTACGTTTTCCGGGACGACGCCCCCCGGGGCGCTGTGACCCACGGCCTGGCCGCCTTGCTGAAGGCGGCCCCCTCCGACCCGGAAAAGCAGCTGACCTTTGACCGTTTCATCAGGTTCAACGGCGGGATGTCCAAGTTCCAGGTCCGGCGGGACGGGAAAACCGGCTGGTACGCGGCCCTGGTCAACCGGGTGGCGGACGATTCCACCCCGGCCCAGCGGAATATCCTCTCCCTGGCGGTGTCGGAGAACCTGTTCGACTGGAAAATCGCCGCGGACCTCATCGACGCCTCGGCAGAGGACCCGGAGCTGGTGGGATTCCAGTACCCGGACTTCCTGATGAAGGGCGACGACCTGCTTTACGTTTCCCGGACCGCCTGGAACGGCGCGGTGAACTTCCACGATTCCAACTACATCACCTTCCACCGGCTGCCGGACTTCCGGCAATACTTTAAATAAGAAAAGGATGGCTTCTATGGCGTCTTCGGCAAGGACCTCCCCGTCCTTTTTCCGAAAACCCGGAGTGAAACGGGTGTTGTCCAGCTGGCAGCTGTACGTGCTGCTGCTTCCCACCTTCGTGTATGTGGCGATCTTCTGCTACCGGCCCATGTACGGGGTGCTCATCGCCTTTGAGGACTTCACCATCGGCGGCTCCATCTGGGACGCGCCCTGGGTGGGACTCAAGCATTTCCGGCGGCTGTTCAATGCAGGCTTCCTACGGCATGTTCGGCACCGCCATCATCAAGAACGACGACGGCACCTTCTATGCTCCCAGCGGCGTGGACGCCAAGGTGGTCAGCAATGCGGTTCCCGGCGTTGTGGTCCCGCTGCTCGTGACCTCGGAGCTGGCCAGCAAGCTGACCTATGAGCAGGACCTCCGGGGCGCCGACGTCCGCGAGTTCTATGACAAGTACGCCGTGGGCATCGACCGCCTGCTGCCTCCTGTCATGATGAGCGACAGCGACCTCCAGACCGTCTCCCAGATCAAGACCGACCTTCTGAACCACATCGCCCAGACCTTCGCCGACTGGATCGCCAACGGCGGCGCCACCGAGGGCTTCAGCACCTTCGTGGATCAGTGCAAGGGCCTCGGCCTGGACACCTACCTGGATACCTACCAGAAGGCTCTGGACGCCTTCAACGCCAACTGAAATCCTTCTTCCCAAAGGACGGAACTTGTTATGAATGACACCGGCAGCCTGCCGGTCGGAATGGAAGCGCGCGGCAATCGTATGATTGCCGCGCTGCGTCCCTCTGACTGCTTTTTGGAAATCGAGGTCTTTTCGGAATGGGACGGCGCGGTCTTACAATGCTCCATCCGGGAGCGGGACACCGGCGTTCCGGCCTTTTCCGGGACCGTGACGGTGAAGGACCGGGTCTTTTCGGTCCCCCGCCTGTATAATTATGTGGAGTACCTGCTGAAACTCTCCGCCCCCACCGGGGAGCAGGAGTCCCGGCCCTTCCGGTGCGGATACCTGCCGGGGCGGGTGGTGGCCTACAACCACCCCGACGACCGGACCCACTTCTCCTCCGCGAGCTTCCTGGGCTCGCCGTCTCTGGTCCGGCTCCCCGACGGGGGACTGCTGGCGGGGATGAACCACTTCTCCCCCGACGGCAGCCTGGATACCAGCGAGTTCTACCGCTCCGACGACGAGGGGAACACCTGGCGGTTCTGCTCCAGGGTCTCCCCGGCCTTCTGGGGGAAGCTCTTTCTGCACAAGGGGCGGCTTTTCTACCTCTGCGTTGCCGGGAGCTATGAGCCCCTGGTGATCTACGAGTCCAAGGACAGCGGAAGGACCTGGACCGGCCCTGTCCGCCTTCTGGATAAGATTCCCGGAAAGCCTGGCGGCCCCCACCGCGCCCCGGGACCCCTGGCGGTCTGCGCCGGACGGGTCTGGGCGGCAGTGGAGTACGGCTCCTGGGCCACCGGCGGCCATGAGGCCGGGGCAATGAGCTTCCCGGAGGACGGCGACCCCATAGACCCCGCCCAGTGGACCTGCACCGGATTCACTCCCTACGACCCCAATTGGCCGGGAACCAGCGTCGGCGACAACGAAAAGTACCTGGAGGGCAACATGGTGGCGGCCCCGGACGGGCGGCTCATCGACTTCCTCCGGTACCAGTGCCGGAAGGCCACGCCGTCCCACGGCCGGGCCATCCTCCTGGAGGCCGACCCCAGGGCCCCGGGAAATTCGCTGCGGTTTTACCAGGTGGTGGACTTCCCCGGCAACGCCTCCAAGTTCAGCATCCAGTGGGACCCGGTCTCCCGGCAGTACTGGGCCCTGTGCAGCCGCATCGTCACCGACGTGCTGGAGCAGCGGAACCTCCTGTCTTTGATTGCCTCCCCGGACCTGATCCATTGGACCCTCCGCCGGGATATCCTCAACTACAACGACAACGGCTGGTGGGAAGACGAGCATTTCGTCGGCTTCCAGTACCCCGACTGGATTTTCCAGGGGGAGGACATCCTCTTTCTCTCCCGCACAGCGGTAAATCGCGCGGTGCGGTACCACGACAGCAACTATATCACCTTCCACCGCATCCGGAATTTCCGCCGCTGAGCAGAAAGGACCTTGCCTATGACATCCCGACAGCGGGTGTGCGACACCCTGGAGCACCGCAGCGTAGACCGCCCTCCCCGGCAGCTCTGGACCCTGCCCTATATCCCCATGTTCCGGAAAGCGGAGCTGGACCGGATGCAGGAGGAATTCCCCTCCGATTTCGCCAGGGCTCTCTTCCGGAACGGGCCCTCCTTCGCCAGGGGGACCCCCAATCTCCGGGGCAGCTACACCGACGCCTTCGGCTGCCATTGGACCGTGGCCGAGGACGGCGTGGCAGGAGAGGTCAAGGACCCGGTCATCGCCGAGTACGAGGACGATCTGGACCGGTACCGGCTCCCCTGGGACATGCTGCGCCAGAGCGATCTGAGCGGCGTCAACGATTTCTGCCGCTCCACGGACAAATTCGTCCTTCAGGGCACCAGCATCCGCCCCTTTGAGCGGATGCAGTTCCTCCGGGGGACGGAAAACCTCCTTATCGACATCGCCCTGGAGGAACCGGGCTTTTTCACCCTCCGGGACCGGCTCCATGAGTTCTACCTGGCCGACCTGGACCGCTGGTGCGCCACGGATGTGGACGGCCTCTCCTTTATGGACGACTGGGGCAGCCAGCGCAGCACCCTGATCTCCCCCGCAGCCTGGCGGAAGCTCTTCAAGCCCCTGTACCGGGAGTACTGCGAGAAGATTCACGCCGCCGGAAAGTTCGCCTTCTTTCATTCCGACGGCAACATCCAGGCCCTGTACCCCGATCTGGTGGAGATCGGCATCGACGCGGTGAACTCCCAGCTGTTCTGCATGGATATGGAGACCCTGGGCCGGGATTTCGCCGGGAAGATCACCTTCTGGGGAGAGATCGACCGGCAGCACATCCTGCCCTTCGGAACCCCGGAGGACGTGGCCAGGGCGGTGGAGCGGGTGGCCCGGGCCGTCCGGGCTCCGGAGCTGCGCAGCGGGGTCATCGCCCAGTGCGAATGGGCCAAGGTGGACCCCTACGAGAACATCGCAGCGGTGTTCGACGCCTGGAACCGGGCCTTCGATCTGCCGCCGAGATAAACAGAATCGGCAGAACTTTCGTGTTTTCCTAGCAATTTTTGCGGACTTCTTCTGAACCCCTTTACATTTTTCGGCGGCTGTGTTATAACAGGCTTGTCCTCCGGCGGAACGGAACTCCGGAGACGGACAACCGCTCTGCCGCCCCGGGAGGAATGAACATGCCGGGATTTGATCTGCCCCTGGAACGGCTGTGGGAGTATCAGGGCTCCACGCCCTGCCCCGAGGATTTTGCGGACTACTGGGACCGCGCTCTGGCGGAGCTGGACCGGGTGGACCCCTGTCCGGAGCTGCTCCCCAGCAGCTTCCAGACCGGGTTTGCCCAGTGCTTTGATCTGTACTTCACCGGCGTCCGGGGAGCGCGGATTCACGCCCAGTACAGCCGCCCCGGAAACGGGGAAGGGCCCTATCCGGCCTTGCTGGTTTTCCACGGCTATATGGGCAGCAGCGGCGACTGGGCCGGCCGGCTCCACTTCAACGCCGCCGGAATGGCGGTGGCGGCCCTGGACTGCCGGGGACAGGGGGGCCTTTCCCAGGATGTCTGTCAGGGCAGCGTGTCCACCCTGTTCGGGGCCATCACCCGGGGGCTGGACCAGGGGCCGGACTTCCTCATGCTCCGGGACACCTTCCTGGATACGGTCCAGCTGGCCCGGGTGGTCATGGCCATGGAGGAGGTGGACCCCTCCCGGGTGGCGGTCAACGGCGTCTCCCAGGGAGGCGGCCTGTCTCTGGCCTGCGCCGCCCTGGTCCCGGAGATCCGCACCGCCCTGGTGCGGTATCCCTTCCTCTGCGATTATAAGCGGGTGTGGCAGATGGGCATGGACGTGGACGCCTACTCCGGCATCCGGTCCTATTTCCGCTTCTACGACCCCCGCCATGAGCGGGAGGACGAGATTTTCCGCACCCTGGGGTACGTGGATTGCAGCCACCTGGCCTCCCGGATCACCGCCGACGTCTACATGCAGACCGGCTTGAACGACCGGGCCTGCCCGCCCTCCACCCAGTTTGCGGCCTACAATCACCTGAAAGGCCCCAAACAGAGGGAGCTTTATCCCGACTACGGCCACGAATTCCTGCTGGGCGCCAACGACCGGTACTATCAGTACCTGCTGAAGCGCTTCGGCTTATAGGTTGAAAGGAGAAGTACAATGAACCGTGAACAAACGCCCCTGACCCAGGCGGACTTCCGGAATCCGCCCGCCCACTACCGCGCCGCGCCCTTCTGGGCCTGGAACTGCAAGCTGGATGGGGAGGAACTGGAGCGGCAGATCGATTGCTTCCGACAGATGGGCTTCGGCGGCTTCCATATGCACCCCCGTACCGGCCTGGATACGCCCTACCTCAGCGAGGAGTTCCTTTCCATGGTTCGCCGGTGCGTGGACAAGGCCGCCGGCCTGGGGATGGAAGCCTGCCTGTACGACGAGGACCGCTGGCCCTCCGGTTTTGCCGGAGGCTTTGTGACCCGGGAGGAGCAGTACCGGGAACGGCACCTCCTTTGGACCCCGACCCCTTACCGGAAGGATGGAGACTTTGCCCCGACGCAGTCCTGGCCCACCGATTCGGTGCGGACAGAAAACGGGCATCTTCTGGCCTGCTATGACGTAAAATTGGACGAAAACGGCTGTCTTGTCTCCTACCGGCGGGTTCGGAAAGAGGAAAAGCCGGAGGGCGCCCGATGGTACGCCTATTTGGAGACCCCTCCGTGCCGCCCCTGGTTCAACGGCCAGACCTATGTGGACACGCTGAACAAAGCGGCCATTGACCGATTCATCAACGTGACCTACGAGACCTACCGGCAGACGGTGGGGGATCAGTTCGGGAAAACCGTGCCGTCAATTTTCACCGACGAGCCTCAGTTTGCTCGAAAAGTGACGCTGCCCTTTGCCGACGCGGCGGCGGATGCCATCCTCCCCTGGACCGGGGACTTTGAGCAGACCTTCCAGGCAGCATACGGTCAGGACATCTTGGACTGGCTGCCGGAGCTTTTCTGGGAGCTGCCGGAGGGCAAGGTCTCTGTGGTTCGCTACCGGTATCACGACCACGTGGCGGAGCGGTTCACCGAGGCCTTTGCCGATAACTGTGGAGCCTGGTGCCGGGCCCACGGCCTGAACCTCACTGGCCACATGATGGAGGAACCCACCCTGCGGAGCCAGACGGCCGCCTTGGGCGAGGCCATGCGAGCCTACCGCTCCTTCGGTCTGCCGGGTGTGGACATGCTGGCCAACGGCTACGAGTACACCACCGTCAAGCAGGCGGCCTCCGCCTCCCACCAGTACGGCCGGGAGGGGGTTCTCTCCGAGCTTTACGGCGTCACCAGCTGGTCCTTCGATTTCCGGGGCCATAAGCTCCAGGGGGACTGGCAGGCGGCCCTGGGCGTGACCCGCCGGGTGCCTCACCTCTCCCTGATGTCCATGAAGGGGGAGGCCAAACGGGATTATCCGGCCAGCATCAATTACCAGGCCCCCTGGTGGACAGAGTACCACCGGGTGGAGGACCACTTCGCCCGGGTGAACCGGGTGCTGACCCGGGGTAGGCCCATGGTCCGGGTGGCCGTGGTCCATCCCGTGGAGAGCTACTGGCTCCACTGGGGCCCCACGGCCCAGACCGCCGCTTACCGCAATGAGCTGGACCGGAAATTCCAGGACCTGACCAGGTGGCTGCTGTTAAGCGGCCTGGATTTCGACTTTCTCTGCGAATCCCTCCTCCCCGGCCAGTGCCCGGAGCCCGGCGCGCCGCTGCGGGTGGGAGAAATGGCCTACGACGCCGTGGTCGTTCCCGGCTGCGAGACCCTGCGGAGCACCACGATCAAGGCCCTTTCCGCCTTCCGTGACCAGGGCGGGGCCCTGTTCTTCCTGGGAGAAGCCCCAAGGCTTGTGGACGCACTTCCTGACACTGCCGCCCGGGAGCTGTGGGCTCGTTCCCGGCAGGTCCCATATGAACGGGGAGCCCTGTTGAATGCACTGGAGCCCTGGCGGGAGCTCTCTATCTGCAATGACAATGGCGAGCCCTGGGATTGTCTGCTGGCGCAGCTCCGGGAGGACGGGGACTGCCGGTGGCTGTTCCTGGCCCAAGGGGTGCCGATGCACCCTGACGAGGTGGACATTGCCCTCCCCCGGACGCTGCAGATCACCCTTCGCGGGGATTACGCCGTGGAGCAGTGGGACACTATGACCGGCGAGATCCGCCCCCTGGCGGCGGAGCGGAAGAACGGCCGCACCCGGTTCTCCTATTCCTTCTGCCAGCAGGACAGCCTGCTGGTCCGGCTGACCGCCCCCGGGGAGGAGGCTCCGGCCCCGGAACCCCAGGTCCTTTCCGGCCCCGGAACGGTGCTGCCGGTGCCCTCGGTGGTCCCGGTGGAGCTGGCGGAGCCCAACGTCCTCCTGCTGGACCGGGCGGAGTTCGCCCTGGACGGCGGGGACTTTGAACCCGCCCAGGAAATCCTCCGGGCAGACGGAGCCGTGCGGCAGCGGCTGGGGTATCCCCGCCAGACCGGCAAGACCGCCCAGCCCTGGACCCTGCCCCCGGAGACCCCGGAGCATTGGGTGAAGCTGCGGTACTCCTTCCGCAGCGAGATTACCGTCCCGGTGCGGCTGGCCCTGGAAGACGCAGACCTGGCCCGGGTCTGGTTCAACGGAAAAGAAGCCGCCGTCCGCCCCGACGGCTGGTACACGGATAAGGCCATCCTCACCTTCCCCCTGGGGATTCTGGAGCAGGGGGACAACGTCCTGACCGTGGAGCTCCCCTTCTTCCAGCGGGGGAGTCTGGAAAACTGCTTCCTCCTGGGCGACTTCGGCGTCCGGGTCCGGGGGACCCGCCTGACGGTCATTGAGCCCCCTCGGGAGCTGGGCTTCGGCGACATCACCCGGCAGGAGCTGCCCTTCTACGGCGGCAATCTCACCTACCGTCTGACGGCGGAGGTCCCGGAGGCCGGGACCCTTCGGCTCCATGTGCCCCATTGGCGGGGAGCCCTGGTGACGGCGTCCCTGGACGGCAAGGAAGCGGGGGCCATCTTCCTCGCCCCCTATCACCTGGACATCCCGGTGGAAGCGGGCCGCCGCACCCTGGACGTGACCCTCTGGAACAGCCGCATCAACACCTTCGGGGCGCTGCACATGTGCAAGGATACCCGGCTGCTCTCCCCCACCAGCTGGCGGCACACCGGGGACCGCTGGTCCGAGGAGTTCATCTTTGAGGAGGTCGGCATCCTGTCGTCTCCGGAACTGCGCTTTTTCCCGGAAACCTCCGGAAAAAAATAGAAGCTGCGGCCCAGTGGGCCCGGAAAGGGTTTGACACCATGAGTTTTACAGCAAAAAACGGAATGTGGCCGGTGATGCTCACCCCCTTCACCAAGGAGGGCGCCATCGATTACCCGGCCTTGGAGGCCCTCATCGCCTGGTATGAGGAAAAGGGTGCCGACGGCCTGTTCGCCGTCTGCCAGTCCAGCGAGATGTTTTATCTGAGCCTCCGGGAGCGGGTGGAGCTGGCGTCTTTTGTGAAAAAGACCGCCCGGGTGCCGGTCATCGCCTCGGGGCATATCTCCTGCTCCGCAGAGGACCAGATCGAAGAACTCCGCCAGATGGCCGCCCCCGGCGTGGACGCCCTGATCTTCATCACCAACCGCTTCGCCAGCCCCTCCCAGGGCCCGGAGGTCTGGATGGAGAACCTCAAACGGGTCATGGACGCGCTGCCCCCGGAGCTGCCCCTGGGCCTTTACGAGTGCCCCTACCCCTATAAGCGCATCGTCACCGATGAGGAGCTGGAATTCTGCGCCGGGACCGGCCGGTTCTACTTCCTCAAGGACACCTGCTGCGACATTGAACGGATCCGCCGCCGCATCCGCCTGACGGAGGGCACGCCCCTGAAGCTTTTCAACGCCAACACCGCCACTCTGCTGGAGTCCCTGGAGGCCGGCGGCGCAGGCTTTTCCGGGGTCATGGCCAGCTTCCACGGGGACCTTTACGCCTGGCTCCTCCGGAACTGGAAGCAGTACCCGGAGGAAGCCCGGAGACTGCAGGCGGCCCTGACCGTCTGCTCCCGGATCGAGGGCCAGCTGTACCCGGTCAACGCCAAGTACTCCCTCCAGCTGGACGGCGTCCCCATGGAGCGGACCTGCCGGGTCCGGGACGCGGCGGACCTGTGCCCCCTTTACCGGGACGAGGTGGAGCAGCTCCGGCTGCTGTCCGACTGGCTCCGGCAGACCCTTCCCGGGCGGTCTTAACGGCAAACGGCCGGAGTTCCCTTGCGAACTCCGGCCGTTTTTGGACGGGAAACTTATAAGATGTACTGTGCGGAGCCCAGAATCTCCCGCATGATCCGGGCGTTCCGGGCAATGACGTCGGGGGTGAACCGTAAGGAGGGCGCGGAGACGCTGACCGCCGCCACCACCCGGTAATCCGCGCCGAACACCGGAATGGCGATGCAGGTCACGCCGTATTCGTGCTCCATATTGTCGATGGCGTAGCCCCGGCTGCGGATTCGCGCCAGGTCCTCCCGCAGGGCCTCCCGGGTGGTGATGGTGTTCTCCGTAAAGGGGGTCAGGGGGCGGCTCAGGACCTTTTCCTGCTCGCTTTCCGGCAGGAAGGCCAGCATGGCCTTGCCCACGCCGGTGCAGTACATGGGGGCGTGCTCCCCCAGGATGTTCCGGGCGGACATGGAGCTGGCGGGGGTCAGGTTCTCGATATACAGAACCTCGCCGTCATGGGGGATGCCGAAATAAACGGCCTCGTTGATGGTGTGGGCGATCTCCTGCAAATAGGGGAGGAAGAATTTGCGCAGCCCCATGTGGTTGTTGATGATGTAGCTGAATTGGAGCAGCTTGACGCCCAGATAGTATTTGCCGGTCTCCTGGTTCTGCTGTAAGTAGCCCAGGTCTTCGAAGGTGGAGACGATGTTGTGGACCGTGCTTTTTTGCAGGCCCAGCATTTTGGCGATTTCCGTCACGCCCAGCTCCGGCCGGTCGTTGGCGAAACATTCCAGTACGCGGAGCGCCTTTGCCAGGGATTTGACTTTGCTGGTCGGCTCTTCCATAAAACTCCTCCAAAATGTCGTCTGGCAGAACGTCGTTCTACATTGATTAACTCCATTATACCAAATCATGCCGCTGGTTGTCAAGAAAAGCGGCGGAAAGAAGGGAAAAGCTCATGACTTCACGGGAACGTGTCCGTCGGACCTTCGCCTTTGAAAAAACCGATCGGGTCCCGGTGGATTACTCCGCCAACCGCGCCGTTCACCAGCGGATAGCCAAGGCGCTGGGCGTCCTTCGGCGGGAGGAGGTCCTGGAGGCCCTGGGCGTCGACTTCCGGGAGGCCGCGCTGCCCTATACGGGGGAGCGGCTCTTTCCGGAGCAGCCGGGGAAGAAGGTCCACCCCTATTGGGGCAGCGTCACCCGGTGGGCGGAAAACGAAAACGGCGGCTACTGGGACGACTGCGACTTCCCCCTGGCCGACGCCCCGGAGGAGGTCATCGCCGGGTGGCCCCTGCCGGACCCCGACGACTTCGATTACAGCGTCCTCCGGGACCAGCGGGAGCGGTTCCGGGACTACGCCCTCTATTACGGAAATCCCGGCCTGGTGGACATCATGAACGGCGTGGGGATGCTCCGGGGGATGGAGAACATCTACATGGACCTGGCCATGGAGTCAGAGGAGGTCCTCTGCTATATCGACCGGCGGCTGAAGGTCCAGCTGGCCATTGCCGAGCGGGTGCTGGACGCGGTCCCGGACCTGGACCTTTTCTGGACCGGCGAGGACCTGGGGACCCAGCGGGGCCCCCTGATCAGCCTGGAAATGTTCCGCAGGCTCCTCCGGCCCCGGCACCAGCCCTTTGTGGACCTGGCCCGGTCCCGGGGAATCCCGGTGATGATCCACAGCTGCGGCAGCTCCTCCTGGGCCTTTGAGGACTTCCTTCAGATGGGCATCACGGCGGTGGACACCCTCCAGCCCGAGGCCAGGGACATGGAGCTTTCGGACCTGGCCCGGCGCTTCGGGGGAAGGCTGGCCTTCCACGGGGCCCTGTCCACCGGGAAGCTGGCCCAGATGACCCCGGCGGAAACGGCGGCGGAGGTCCGGCGGCTCTTGTCCATCATGGAGCCCTACGGCGGGTACTGCCTGACCCCCTCCCACCTGATCCAGGACAACACCCCGGAGGAAAACGTCCTGGCCATTTACCGCACGGCGGGAAGCCTGAAAGGAGAAACGACATGACCAATCGGGAACGGTTCCAGGCCGTCCTCCGCGGCGGTCCAGTGGAGCGGATACCCATGGTGGAATGGGCCAGCTGGTGGCCGGAGACGGTGAAGCAGTGGCGGAAGGAGGGGCTTTCTCCCCAGCTGGACGGCCCGGCCCTGGCGGACTACTGGGGCCTGGACCCCTTGCTCCAGTACTGGATCTGCCCCATGGGCAAGGGCTGCCCCAGGCCCCCGGAGTACGGCGCGGGCATCCTGGAGGACGAGGAGGGCTACGAAGCGGCGCTTCCGTACCTCTATCAGGACGCCTCTATCCAGAAGCTGACGGAGTGGATGGAAAAGGTCCACCCCCGTCACGAAAGCGGCGAAGCCGTGGTCTGGCTGACCCTGGAGGGCTTTTTCTGGACCCCCCGGACCCTGCTGGGGATCGAGGGGCACCTCTATGCCTTTTACGACCAGCCGGAGCTGCTCCACCGCATCAACCGCGACCAGGCGGCCTTCTGCCTCCGGACCATCGAGGCGGCCTGCCGGGTGTTTTCCCCGGATTTCGTCACCCTGGCGGAGGATATGTCCTACAACCACGGCCCCATGCTGTCCAAAGCCTGCTACGACGAGTTCATCGCCCCCTATTACCGCCAGGTGATTCCGGCTCTGGCGGAGCGGGGCGTCCCGGTGCTCATCGATACCGACGGCGACGTGGAGCCCATGATCCCCTGGTTCCGGGAGTGCGGCCTTTCCGGCGTTCTCCCCCTGGAACGCCAGGCCGGGGTGGACGTGGCACGGATCCGGGCAAACTACCCCGACTGGATCATGCTGGGGGGCTACGACAAAACGGTGATGCACCTGGGCGAATCCGCCATGCGCCGGGAGTTTGAGCGGCTGCTCCCCACCATGCGCACCGGGCGGTACATCGCCTCGGTGGACCACCAGACCCCGCCGGACGTCTCCATGGAAAACTACCGCGTCTACCGGGCCCTTCTGGAGGAGTACGCCGTCAAGGCGGCGGAGTGACCGGCTGTTTTTTTCAAAAATCCCCCGGTTTCCTATTGAAAACCGCAGGATTTCGCGGTACAATAAAAGAAAGCAGGCGTTTTCAAGGACGCCCCAGGAAAAGCTGCCGGAAGGCGGCTTTTTCCAGACAGTACGGTTAGTTACCGCTAACTATAAATCGCCGAACCGGCGGGACGGGAGAGAGACGTATGGTAGGAAAGATTCTGTTGGAGGGGGTCCTCATGGGGGGCCTTCTGATGCTGGTCTGCTGGCTGGGCATCCGAAAGGGCGCGGTGGGGATGGTTCACCTCTACCACCGGGACGTCCAGGAGCGCTGCGTGGCCCGGGGCCTGACCACCTGGGAGAAGATCAAGAAGCGGGCGGCCGTCATCAAATTCTGCTGCCTGCCGGTATATGTGGCGTATCTGCTGGTCTGCGTCTACGCCGTCAACGGGGCCCGGGGATTTGTCCAGGGCTTCTGGCAGATGCTGGCGATCCTGTTCATCATGAATCTCATGGACCGCTTCATTATCGACGAGTGGTGGGTGGGCCACACCCCGGCCTGGACCATCCCCGGCACCGAGGACCTGAAACCCTACATCGACTCCCGGGATAAGGCCAAAAAGTGGCTGTTCGGCACCCTGGGAGTCGCGGCCATCGCCGCCATTCTGGCCGGGATCATGGCGCTTTTGGTGAAGTAGGGCCGCGTCCGACGGCCCCCGAAGATATCCGAGACGATAAGTACCCCTTGCTCCACCGGCGGCCCTGGCTGGAGTCATACCCTCCGGTAGAGCAAGATTTGGAACCCGGAAAGAGCCCTGTTTTCCCCGGGACACCCTTCCGGCAGCACCGGAGCCTATCGAATCCCCAAAGGTCCCGGATGGGGAGCCGAAGGGAAATTTAGAACCATCGGTTTCCGGGGAGCGGTTGGATGCCGGGTATCCCAAGACAGTTTCGGGCGGGCCGGGAATCCGGCGCTTTTGGTAAAGTAAGTCCGCATCCGGCGACCCCCGAAGGTATCCGAAACGATAAGTACCCCTTGCTCCACCGGCGGCCCAGACCGTAGTCATGTCCCTCCGGTGGAGCAAGACTTGGAACCCGGAAAGAACCCCATTTTCCTGAAACGCCCTTCCGGCAGCCCCGGAGCTTATCGAATCCCCAAAGGCCTCGGGCGGGGAGCCGGAGGGAGATTTGGGGCCATCGATTTCCGGGGAGCGATTGGATGCCGGGTATCCCAAGGCGGTTTCGGTCGGGCCGGGAATCCGGCGCTTTTGATAAAGTAAGTCCGCATCCGGCGGCCCTGGAAGGCACCCGAAACGATAAGCCCCCCTTGCGCCAGCGGCGGCCCTGGCCGGGGTCATGCACCACCGGTGGAGCAAGATTTGGAATCCGGAAAGAGCCCAGCTTTCCCGGAAACGCCTTTCCGACAGCCCCGGAGCCTATCGAATCCCCCAAAGGTCCCGGACGGGGAGCCGGAGGGAAATAGGGGGCCGCCGGTTTCCGGGGGAACGATTGGATGCTGGGTATCCCAGAGTGTTTTCCGGGAGCCGGAGAGGCGGAATTTTCGCTGCAAGGCGGGGAATTTTGGGTGCGCAAAGGGTGCGGTTCGGGTTAGGTTTGGGTCATACTTGGGACAATTCTGGTAAGGAACTGCAAGGGAGGCTTATATGTTCTGGGATAAAGTCGCGTGGGTCTACGACATTTTTGCCTATGGCATCAACCGGAAGGCCAACAAGGCGCTGTGCGCCGCCGTGGAAAAGGAAATCGCCCCCACTGATTTGGTGTTGGAGTGCGCCTGCGGCACGGGGCTGCTCACCGACGGAATCGCCGGGCGCTGCCAAAGCCTGACGGCCACGGATTTCTCCGGAAACATGCTGAAACGGGCCGCAAAAAAGCTGCGGAAGCGGAAAAACGTCACCTTCGCCCAGGCGGATATTACCGCGCTGCCTTATCCGGACGGGGTCTTTGACGCGGTGGTTGCCGCCAACGTCATCCACCTGCTGGACGAGCCCTATAAGGCCCTGGGGGAACTGGACCGGGTCTGCCGCCCGGGTGGGAAGCTCATCATCCCCACCTACCTGAACCAGACGGAGAAGGGGACCACCAACGGGGTCTCCGGGGCCATCGGCAAGGCCGGCGCGGACTTCAAGCGGGAGTTCACCCTGGACTCCTACCGGCGCTTTTTCGCGGAGGCGGGGTATACCGATGTGAGCTATACCCTGTGCAAGGGCCGGATTCCCTGTGCGGTGGCGGTGATCCGGAAGCCGGGGAAGTAGGGCACCGGGGCCCATTGCAGGCAGCAATGTCCGCGGCTGTGGAATGGGGGAATTTGTGCTGTTGTGTCAAGGTGCGTTAAGGGGCGCGGATTTGCGTGGTGGAGCCTTCAGAAGAAGGCAGCTCCTGGCGCAAGGAGCGGGTTCCGTGGATGGTTCGGGCTGGAAGAAAGCGGGACATCGGCGATGATGGTCCTGACGGATGCAATCGTAGTGTAGAGCGGACGATCGGCGCGGTTTGGTCAATATCGGCTGCGGCCGGGGCGGCGGAACACGGCTTCTGGCTGCCGGGGAAAAGCAGTTGGCGGTAGGAGCCGCAGCGTTGGAAGAAGCGGAGGGCACGGGCCCCGTACCTTCGGAGGGTCGGGAAGCGGGCATATGCGCCTATTCTCCGGCGGTACGGGATTTTGCACCGGAAAAAGAGGGCGAAAAGTCCGCCCGGGATGAAACGGGCCGCTTGGCGCTGTCGTTGGAAAAAGGAGGAACCCCATGATTGTTGAAACCTTGGAAAAAAGCGTCGCTGCGGACATCGGCCACGCCTTCGGCTACTACGACTACGGCGGGGAGCGGGGGCTCATCGACGCCTTCCCCAGCCGGGAGGCCGCGGCGGCCTTCATCCGCGGGTACGTGGAGATGGCCCTGGAAAGCGGGATGCTCCACACCGTCAGCGAAAGGGGAGAGGGGTACATCGCCTACAAGCGCCCCGGGGAGAAGCTCCGGTGGAGGGCGGCGGTGCCCCTGGCCAAGGGGCTGCTGGGCGCGGTGAAGGGGCGGGCGCTGGTCCGCTTTATCTGGATTATGTCCCAGGGCGGGCCGGGGCTCCGCAAGAAGCTGGAGCGGGAAAAGAAGCCCTACCTGTTTGTGGGCCTGGTCTGCGTCCGGGAGCCCTACCAGGGCCAGGGGTACATGCGGAAGGTCATGGACCTGGCCTTTGCCGAAGGGGACCGGCTGGGGGTCCCGGTGATCCTGGAGACCGATGCCCGGTCCAAGTGCGGCAAGTACGTCCATCTGGGCATGGAGCTGGCCGGGGTCCGGCGGTTCGGCCGGGACGGGGCGCTGTACGACCTGATCCGCTATCCCAAGGGGACGCGGTAAGGGTACGATTTACTGTCAGGAGGAATTCTTATGAAAATGACCAGGGAAAGAAAGGCCCTGATCGCGGGGATCATCGGCTGTCTGCTCTTTGTGGCGGGGGATTTTTTATACGCCGCCGTGGGGAAGGACCAGAGCACTGAGACCTTTGGCCTCATGGTCCGGGCGGCGTATCTGGACATGGCAGCGTGGCGCATGGCCGCCAGCATCCTGTGCGGCGTGGCGGGAACGGGGCTTTACTACGTGGGGTTCCACCAGATGTACCGGCTCCTGGACGCCAGGCTGAGGGAGCCCAGGCAGCGGAAATGGGTCAAGGGGTTCCGGGCGGCGTACCTCACCGGGACGGTTTGCTGGGCCTACGTCCACGCCATGTTCATGAACACGGCGCTGATCTTCAAGTTCGTCTATGAGGTCTACGGGGACGTCCAGGCCGCGGCGGACATTGCCAACCGGGTGTTTGCCTACAATGCCGTGCCCATGGCGGCGGCGTTCCTCCTGGGGGACGGCGGGCTTTTCGTGGTCCTGGCGGGGATGATCTGGAAGGGGATGCTGCCGCTGAAAACCACGGCGGGGCGGATTCTGGCCACCCTTTGCAATCCCCTGATGTCGGCGGGGGTCTTCGGCAACCTGACCACGCTGCTGCCCTGGCCGCTGAACCAGCTGGACTGCGGCTCGGAGTCCCTGGGCCACGCGCTGGTGCTGGTCCTAGGGCTTTTGCTGCTGCGGGAAATGGAGAAAAGCGGCGGGACAGCCGATCCGGTAAAAGAGTGAGGGTGCGGCAGAATGATGGGAAAGCGGGCTTACGGGGCGTCCCGGTACGCAAAGCCCTATGAGCGGTACTGCAGGGAGCGCTTCCCGGAGGAGGCCGGGGCGATTTTCCGGCGGGCCGAGGGGTACTACCGGGAATTTTGCAAGGAGATGCCGGACCTGGGGAAGAACCTCATGGCGGCCAACATGCTGGACTGGTTCACCATCCTCGCCTTTTATGAGGCCAGCGGCCATCGGCTGGACGGGGAGGCGCTGCTGGCCATCAAACGCCGGGAGGTGGACCGGCTGAAGTTCCTGGGGCGGTTCATCGACGGGAACAGGAGCCGGTGGCCCTACCGGCTCTTTGAGAAGGTCTACCTTCGGTATCAGCGGGAGCTGGAGGCCCACCAGGCCAAGGGGGAGTGGATGGACAGCTGGAGGGTGGAGATCAATCCCGACCACCGGCAGGAAGGGTTCTGCTTTCACCTGTATGGGTGCCCCATCGCCAGGCACGCCAGGGAGCACGGCTACACGGAGCTGCTGCCCTATCTCTGTCGGACGGACCACATGGGGGCGGAGCTTCTCCACGCACGGCTGATCCGGACCCGGACCGAGGCGCTGGGCGGGGACTGCTGCGACTACTGGTACGTAGGGGACCGGAGCCCGGCGGCGGAGGCTTACCAGGACCTGGAGCGGATCTAGGGGTCACAGCTCCTTGAAAAACAGCTGGTCCACGGTGTGGTAGATGGTGGGATAGTCTCCGATCTTCCGGAAGCCGAACTTTTCGTAGAGGCCCACCTCGCCGCTCATGACGTAGAGGCCGGGGAAGCCCTGGGCCTTTGCCAGGGCGCAGGCCGCGTCGATGAGCCGCTGGGAGAAGCGGCGGCCCCGGTACGCCTCGGCGGTAAAGACGAAGCCCGCAAAGGGGCCGAAGTCCAGCTCCGGCGGCAGCTCGTCCTTGTTGGCGTAGGTGCAGAAGGCGGCGATATCGCCGTCGCAGAGGAGGACGAGGACCCGTTCGTTTTCTTCAAAATCGTTTTCCCGCATTTTCTTTGCCAGGATGGGGCCCGCCTGCCAGGAGCAGGTCTCCGCAAAGCGGGCGGTCCGGTCCCACAGGGGGTGGCCGGGGGACAGAATTTCAATGGTTTCCATGGGGGTCTCCTTTCGGCGGTCTGTTTGTGAAAAAGCGCGGTAGTTGAGCCAGTTTTTCTGGCTCTGGGCGTCCTGCTCCTTCTGATAGTCAAACTGGGCCTGCCAGTTCTTCTGGCTCAACGCGTCCTGTTCCTTCTGGTAGTCGAAGGTCCGGTCGTTGTAGTAGTCGTTCATCTGGTCCCGGTAACGGGCGTAGTCCTGGTCCTCCATGGCCTGGAGGGCGCTGAGGCGGTTGAGCAGCGCCGTCCCCTCGTCCTGGTACTTCTGGTAGGCCAGCTGTTCCAGTTCCGGCACCCGGTCGTTTAGCTGGGAAAGGTAGTAGTCGTAGGCCTGGCTCCCCGCCGTGGTCCCGTAGGAGGAGCCGTAGCCCCCCGTCAGGGCCGCCGCGTTGCCCATGGTGTCCCGCATGGCCCGGTCCCCCTCCCGGATGTACTGCTTCCGGTACTGCTGGTAAAGAGGGTCGCTTTCCACGTCGTAGGAGAACCCCTCCCGGTTCAGGACCGAATCCAGCAGCGCGTCGATCTGGGAGGAGTACCGGGAGCTGTACCCCGGCTTCCCTCCGTTCCCCGTGTACGGGGAGGTCCCGCTCCGCTGATAGGCCGTGTCCGTCAGCCCGTATTCCGCCAGCCGGTCCAGATACTGGTCCGGCGTGACCTCCGCTGTGGCCTTGCCCCGGCTCTGGATCCCGGGCTTGGTGACAAACTGATTTTTCCCGATCTGGACCAGCTGGTCCCGTTCCTCGTAATCGTCCCGTTTCTTTCCGGTCATCGATACCACTGCCATGGTGATTCCTCCTTTATCTGGGCGTTGCCGTCTCTGCGGCCCGCGTTCTTGCTTTTCCCGCCGTGGATGTGGCGGATTCCCGGCCCATGGCGTCCATGGCGGCGGCAGTGCCGTCGGCGGCGGCCTCTCCCGGGGCGCCCATGGCCGGGACCATCCCCGCCACCTCGCCGGAAACCGAGGTCCCGTTCTGGGCGTCGATGATCATGGCCATTTTCTGCATCTGGGCCTGCATCTGCTGCACCATCTGGAACAGGGTGCCGTTCTGGGTGATCTTCCGCCGGACCAGCTCCTTCCCCTCAAAGTCCATCAGGTCCACGGCGCAGAGGGCCTGGTCCGAAAGCTCGGGGTTGAAAAATCCCATGGAGAAAAGCTCCTTGGCCAGCTCGTTCTGGGCGATGGTGTTGAAGGGGGACGCCTTCTGGGACGTGACCACAATGTCGAATACCGGCCGCCGGTATCCCGTGTCCACCCCGAAGACCCCTTCCGTTTGGCTGGGCCGCAGCCGCCGGTTGTCAAAGACGGCGAACTCCTCCGCCCCCTGTTCCCCCGTGATCCGGAAGGACCGGGGCTCGTCGTAGAACTGCCGGATGAGCTCGATGCACAGGTAGTTGATCTTCTGGAAGGCCCGGTACCCGCTTTTGTTCATGTCCCGGGAGAGCTTGCTCCCGGCCTCCTGCAAAGCCGCAATGGCCGAGGCCGCCGTCACCCCCGACGCCGTGGACCCCTGGGAGAAGTCCCGGTTCCCCGAGGTCTCCTTCAGCTCGTCGATCTTCATCTGCAGGACGTTGAGGGCCATGGAGGACACCGGCTCCACGGTGATCTGCCGCAGGCTGCCGTCGTCTAATTGCCCCGCCACGTGGACGAAGTCCTTGGAAACGTCGGCGAACTCCTTTTCGTTCACCGCCCCGGTGTCCTTGATGAAGAACCGGGGCCGGGCCCCCACTAAGCTGTTTTTCAGGATGGCCCCGCCCAGCCGGTCGATGTATCCCTGGGCGTCCCGCATGATGTCCACGTACCCGAAGCCCGCCGGGGTCCCTTCCTCCAGAAACAGGGTGTCGAACACCACCGGGTACTCCCCGTGATCGTAAAATCCCCGGTCCTGGTATTCCGGCTCGTTCTCCGAGGCGAACAGCACCGTCTCCCCGGCGAATTTCACGTAATGGAGCCGCTTTCCGCCGTCGGCCCCCTCGGTTTTGTAGTACCAGTCCACCACCACCGTTTTCTCCGAGGTGTCCACGGTGTCGTCGTAGATGTACCGGGCCACGTCGATGACGTCGCCGCCCAGCTGCCCTTTCAGCTGGGGATACCGGCTTTCTAAGGTCCTGTTGTCCATGAGCTCCACGGAAAACAGGTTCCGGCTCTGCTGGATGTCGGAGATTCCCGGCTCCCAGAAAAGGTTTAAAAGGTCCAGCTTCCGGATGTCGATGTCCCCCAACCCGTTTTCCAGCCGTGGGTTCCAGAAGACCCCGTAGACCCCGGTGCCGCTTTTTAATTTGTACCACCAGACGTCGGAATAGGTCTGCTCAAAGCCGTTCCGCTCTAAGATCACCGGCAGCACCGAGGAGAGCATCTTTGCGTCCTCCCGGTCCCCCTCCTCCCGGGGCAGGACGTTGGGCTTGGGGAAGGAATCCATGGCGTCGGCGTGCTTGTTGGCAATGGAGTTGAAAAGCCAGGCGCTGGCGGGCTCGCACTCCCCGGGCCCCGCCTTGCCCTCCTGCCGCAGCTGCCCCCAGTGAAGGAGCTTGTACCACTGCTCGTTGCCGATGATCCGCTGCTCTAAGTTGGCCTTGCCCTCCTTGTATTTCTGCAGGACCTGGGCCGCCTGCCGGACTTCCTCCGGGCCGATGATCCCCTGGGGCGGCTTCTTTACCGCCTGCTCCGTAACTGCATCCTTCATGCCGTGCCTCCTGTCTCAATGCCGGATAAGGTCAGGCTTTCTCCGTCCCAACCGATGAATCCGGCCTCCGTTTCCGTGTATTTGTAGATGGTCACCGGGAACCCGGTGTTCTCCGTCCCGATCTCCCGGGAATTGGCGCTTTTGTACCAGTAAAGGGTGTCCCCGTCATGGAGCTGCTCCGTCTGGGTCCCGTCGGTGACGGCGGAGATGAACCGGACCTTCCCTCCGCTGATCTCCAGGTACCTTACGGCGGCGGTGTTCCCGGCCAGGTAGTTGTCGATCTTCTCCGTGTCCGTCCGGACCTTCCAGACGGCGATGTCCGCCACTGTCCCGAACCGGGTGAACAACGTCTCCACCCCCTTGCCGGAGCCGCCCCCGCCGCCCCCGCCGCCTCCGCCGGAACCGCCGCCCCCGGAGCCCCCTCCGGTGGCCGAGTTCCACTGGGCCAGGGCCTGGGAGGAGAAGTTCTCCTCCGGGTCCAGATTGGCTAAGGTAAACCGCAGCTGGTCCGTCATGGACTGTAAGTACTGCTCCAGCCGCTTCAGCTGCTTTTTCACATCCTCCCCGCCCAATTGGGGAAGGTTGAAGCTCAAAAAATCCGCCATGCCGCCCTCCTTCAGAAGTTGTGGAAACACGCCCCGCCGTCAGGGGGCTTTTCCCGCCGGAGATACGCCGTGTAGCTTTCGTACCCCGCCTGATACAGGGCCGCCGAAGCGTTGTACCGGCTGAAATCCCCGTTGTGGAAGTCGATCTGGGCGAACAGGTACTTGACGTACAGGTCCGCGTACTCCGCCGCCACCGGCAGCTCCGCCTCCGCGTCCCGGTCCCAGCAGTAGGGGAGGGCGGGCTTCGGCAGCCCCGCCGCCTTCCCGGCCTCGTTCCATAACACCCCGTCCAGCTCCGAAAGCCACCGCACCTTTTCCTCCGCCGTGTACCCGTTGGGCTTCATCCCGTCCACCCGGGCCAGCGCTTCGCCAAGTTTCATAACGTTTCCCTCCTTTTTGTCTATTTCGATACCCGTCGAAAATGATCCTCCGGCCCCGTAATGAAAAAATCCCCACAAATATTTTAATTACGCCCAGAGCGCAGCGACGGAATGAAAGCTGCCTTTAATTAAGCCGAAAATGCCTTTCCTGCAGCTTTCAAGTCAAAAAAGGCCCGTTTTTTCATTTGAACCGCCCAATTCATCCGGCTGGAATGAAAAACAACTGAAAAT
>OIXH01001347.1_pt1 | contig 27972 bp, 20 predicted proteins | sample 1587741 | NCBI WGS metagenome assembly OIXH01 (sample SAMEA3888916, study PRJEB22519) | human gut metagenome | biome: human gut; feature: human-associated habitat; material: faeces | place: Denmark | collected 2011 | reverse complement strand
CCGAAAAGCAGCGCATAAAATCGCTTGAAACGATGGAGATATACGCCCCCATCGCGCACCGTCTCGGTATGCAGCGCGCGAAATGGGAGCTTGAAGACCTCTCGCTCCAGTACCTCGACCCGACCGGCTACAACGAGATAACCAAGACCCTTGAGGAGCGTATGCCGGAGCTGGAAGCGTTCATGTCCAGCGTTGAGGAAAAAATGCAGAAGCGGCTCGACTCCGAGGGCATCAACGCCACGATATTCTGCCGCATCAAGCATGTATACAGCATCTACCGCAAGATGTACGCGCAGAATCTCGACATCACCGGCATCTTCGACCTCTGTGCCTTCCGCGTCATCGTGGACTCGATCCCCGACTGTTATAATGTCCTCGGCGTCATCCACGACATGTTCAAGCCCGTGCCCGGCCGCTTCAAGGACTATATATCCACCCCGAAGCCGAACATGTACCAGAGCGTACATACGACGGTCATCGGCTCCGAGGGCATCCCGTTCGAGGTGCAGATACGCACTTGGGACATGCACCACACCGCCGAATACGGCATCGCAGCGCACTGGAAATACAAGATGGGCGACAGCAGCACGGCTGTCCGCGCCGGGGATGAGGACAAGTTCGCGTGGGTTCGCAGGCTGCTGGAGAGCCAGCAGGAGTCCGACGCGCAGGACTTTTTCCACAATCTGAAGATAGACATGTTCGCCGACGAGGTGTTCGTCTTTTCCCCGAAGGGCGACGTTATAAACCTCCCCGCCGGCGCTACCCCGATAGATTTTGCGTACAGCATACACTCCGACGTCGGCAATCACATGGTCGGCGCGAGCGTCAACGGCCGCATCGTGACTTACGACTATGTGCTCCAGAACGGCGACATCGTCGAGATACGCACCTCGAAGTCCGCGCCCGGCCCCAGCCGCGACTGGCTGAACGTCGCAAAAAGCGGCTCCGCGCGCACGAAGATAAAGCAGTGGTTCAAGAAGGAGCGCCGCGAGGAGAACGTTATCCGCGGCCGCGAGGCGCTTGAGGACGAGCTGAAGCACGCCGGCATCAGCGTAGACGACGCGCTGGACGAGGAGATAATGTCCCCGATAATTAAGCGCCTGTCGTTCAACAACGTCGACGATCTCTACGCCGCGATAGGCTACGGCGGCGTGACCGCGACGCGCGTGGCGAACCGCCTGCGCGACGAGCTTGCCCGCAGCAGCAAGACCGACAAGAAAACCGCACTCGACAAGGTCGCCGAGGCGGCGGAGCGCCGCGAGCAGAAGGCCGCCAAGGAGGGCAAGGCCATCCACGGCATTCTCGTGCAGGGCATTGACAACTGCCTTGTCAAGTTCTCGCGCTGCTGCACCCCCGTGCCGGGGGACGATATTGTCGGCTTCATCACCCGCGGTCAGGGCGTGTCGATACACCGCCGCGACTGCGAGAACTACCAGCGCAGTCTCGCGCATCCTGAGGAATCCGAACGGTGGATAAACGTCTCGTGGGCGCATAATATTACCGACAGCTACGTCACCTCGCTCGCCATCGCGTCGAAGGATCGTTCGGGTCTCGTCATGGACATCGCAACCGTCCTCAATTCGATAAACGCGAAGGTGCGCACACTCTCCGCGCGCGATATCGGCGCGGGGCAGGCGCTCGTAAACGTATCGCTTGAGGTGCGCTGTCTCGCGGATCTGAAATATATAATGAGCAGGCTTGCCTCCATCCCCGGCGTCTCGTCCGTAACGAGAAACGGGAAGTAACGGAGTCGCCGCATTTACCACATTATAAGGAGAATCACATGAGAGCAGTTGTTACCCGCGTGCGCTCGGCCTCGGTCGAGATCGGCGGAGAAATAAAAAGCAGCATCGGTCAGGGCTTCCTCGTCCTGCTCGGCGTCCACGAGGACGACGGCGAGGCCGAGGCCGTGAAAATTGCCGACAAGATATGTGGACTGCGCGTATTCGAGGATGAAAACGGGAAAATGAACCTCAATCCCGAAGCCGCGGGCTGCCCGAATCTGCTGATAATCAGCCAGTTCACGCTGTTTGCCGACTGCAAATCGCGCCGTCCGGGCTTCTCGAAGGCCGCCCGCCCGGAGAAGGCGATCCCACTCTACGAGAAAGTCATCTCCCTCTGCCGCGAGCGCGGCTTTTCCGTCGGCACCGGCGAATTCGGGGCGGATATGCTCGTCGAATCCGTCAACGACGGCCCCGTAACCATAATTCTTGACACGAAGGAGCTTTGAATCATGCTTATCAAGACCATCCCCGTCGGTCATCTTGAGACGAACTGCTACATCGTCACCGACGAAAACACGCTCGGCTGTGCCGTCATCGACCCCGGTGACGAGAGCAATACCATCATGGACTACCTTGAGGACAACCACCTCAGCTGCAAGGCCATTTTGCTGACCCACGGTCACTATGACCACACGGGCGCGGTCGCCGCCATCGCGGAAGAGACCGGCGCGCCGGTCTGGATGAACAGGCGCGACACCCGCAAGCCCACCGAGAACGACCCGTACCGCTACGCGCCGCCCGAAGGCTGCAATTTCTATGACGACGGCGACTGCGTGGATGTGGACGCGCTGCATTTTCAGGTCATCGCCACTCCGGGGCACACGCCCGGCGGCGTGAGCCTTGTCTGCGGCGAAGCGCTCTTCACCGGCGACACGCTGTTCAAAGGCTCCTGCGGCCGCGTCGATCTCCCCGGCGGCAGCGCGAAAGACGAGATGCAGTCACTGCGCAGGCTCTGCGCCCTCCCCGGCGACTACGAGGTCTACCCCGGCCACATGGACTCCACCACGCTTGAGCGTGAGCGCAATTTCAATTATTACTGCCGCGAGGCGTCAAAATAACGCCGTCGCCGCGAATATTATACTTAGAGGTGTTTTTCAATGGAACCTACACTTGTTATCCTCGCCGCCGGAATGGGCAGCCGCTTCGGCGGACTCAAGCAGATAACCGCAGTGGACGAGATGGGTCACGCCATCATCGACTACTCGATGTTTGATGCGTACCGCGCCGGTTTCCGCAAGGTGTGCTTCATCGTCAAGCACGAGATCGAGGCCGATTTCAAGGCCAGCGTCGGCAAGCGCATGGAGAAGGTTTTCGACGTGCAGTACGTCTATCAGCAGCTTGACTGCCTGCCTGAGGGATACAGTGTCCCCGAAGGGCGCGTCAAGCCGTGGGGCACCGCTCACGCCGTGCTCTGCTGTGCGGGTACGGTCGAAGGGCCGTTCGCAGTTATAAACGCGGACGATTTCTACGGCCCCGGCGCGTTCTCCGCGCTCTACGATTTTCTGAAGAACGACACGAACGACCGCGAACAGTGCATGGTCGCCTATCAGCTGCGCAACACCGTCACCGAGCATGGCCACGTCGCGCGCGGCATATGTCAGGTTGAAAACGGCCTGCTGACCGACGTTGTCGAGCGGCTGCACATCGAAAAGCGCGGCGACGACGCGGCATACACCGAGGACGGCGAGCACTTCATCCCGCTCTCCGGCAGTCTCCCCGTGTCGATGAACTTCTGGGGCTTCAAGCAGACGATGATGCAGGAGCTTAAAGAGCACTTCCCCGCATGGCTGGACGAGAATCTGCCCGTGAACCCGCTCAAGTGCGAGTATTTCCTGCCCTTCGTCGCAAACGCGCTCATCAAGGAAGGGCGCGGCACCATACGCGTTCTCCCCTGCCACGAGACTTGGCACGGCATCACCTACAAAGAGGATATGCCCAGCGTCGTCGGCTCCATCGCCGCGATGCGCAAGGCCGGCATCTATCCCGAAAAGCTCTGGGAATGAGCTTCTGCCACGCGGCGCTGTGCCGCGGAATTCAAATTAAACGGAGGTATCATTATGAACGTTCTTGTCACCGGCGGCGCCGGGTACATCGGCAGCCACACCTGCGTGGAGCTGCTTGAAAAGGGCTATGGCGTTGTCGTTATCGACAATCTGGTCAACTCCAGCGCGAAATCGCTTGAGCGCGTGGAGCAGATAACCGGCAAATCACTCGACTTCTATCAGAACGACGTCCGCGACCGCGACGCGATGGAGCGCATATTCTCAAAGCACGACATTGACTGCGTCATCCACTTTGCGGGGCTCAAGGCCGTCGGCGAATCCGTTGCCATGCCGCTCGAATACTATGATAACAATTTGTATTCAACCGTCGTTCTCTGCGAGACGATGCGCGATCACAGCGTGAAGAACATCGTTTTCTCCTCCTCCGCCACGGTGTATTCCGGCGACAACACCATGCCCCTGCGCGAGAATTCGCACACCGGCATGTGCACCAATCCCTACGGCTGGACGAAATACATGTGCGAGCAGATCCTGCGCGACACCGGCAAGGCCATCCCCGACTGGTCCATCGCCCTTCTGCGCTACTTCAACCCCATCGGCGCGCACAGCAGCGGCCTCATTGGCGAGGATCCGCGCGGCATTCCGAACAACCTCATGCCCTATATCTCGCAGGTTGCCATTGGCCGCCGCGATCATCTGAACGTCTTCGGCAACGACTATGACACGCCCGACGGCACCGGCGTGCGCGATTATATCCACGTTGTCGACCTCGCGCGCGGCCATGTCGCCGCGATAGACTACATGCAGACCCACAAGGGCGAGAACGTGTTCAATCTCGGCACCGGCATCGGTTACAGTGTGCTGGACATGGTGCACGCCTTTGAGCGCGTGACCGGCAAGAAGATTCCCTACGAGATAACCGCGCGCCGCCCCGGCGATCTTGCAACCGTCTACGCAAGCCCCGACAAGAGCGCGGAGCTGCTCGGCTGGAAGGCGCAGTACAATCTCGACGACATGTGCCGCGACACTTGGGCATGGCAGACGAAGAATCCCATGGGCTACGGCGAATAAAGCCCGAATATAATATACAAAGACTTGCGGAGGTGATGCAGTGAAGGCACAGGAAACGGCAAAATACCGCCTGCTGGCGGTCGACTGCTGCGATGAGCTGGTGGACGCGATAAGGTCCCGTGCCCTCGGCGGCTGCATCTCCGCCGTCCTGCGCGCGTCCGCGTCGCAGGACATCCCCGCGATAGTCGCGGTGCAGAAGCCTGACGCCGTGGTGATATCCGGCGGCGCTTCCGCCGCGGTCGACGCCGCGGAGCGCTCATCCGCGGCAATACTCCTGCTGACGGACGACGCCGCACTTCCCCGCCGCTGCATCCGCGCCGGGGTAATGACGGCGCATCCGGATGAGCTTGCGGCCGTTCTTCCCTCGCTGCTCGCAACCGCGGAGCGTCTGCGCACATTGCGCGACAAGACCAGCTCACTTCAGCAGCGGCTGGACGACAGCAGGATAGTCGCCCGCGCGAAGCTCCTGCTTATCTCGCGTCTCGGCATGAGTGAGGGTGACGCGCACAGATACATTGAGAAAACCGCGATGGACTCCTGTCTGCCCCGCCGCGACGTGGCCGAGGGCATCATCCGCACCTACGAAGAATAATAATGTACAAAAATTCTCTGTCGAAATTATGGATTTTTTACAGGCCGCCCCATTGACAAATGAGGCGGCTTGGAATATAATCCGCACATATTGAAACGGCAAAGACGTCGTGCATTGGCATGGTGTCTTTGCCGCTATTTTTTCAAAGATATGAGAGGTATGAACATGAACACTGTCACCGAACTTTTTGGCTCCATGGTTTTTAGCGACTCCGTTATGCGCGAACGGCTCCCGAAGGACGTATTCAAGCAGGTGCAGCGTTCGATCAAGGACGGCAAGCGCCTTGACAGCTCCGCCGCTACTGTCGTCGCAAACGCGATGAAGGATTGGGCGATTGAAAAGGGCGCTACCCATTTCACCCATTGGTTCCAGCCCATGACCGGCATCACCGCCGAGAAGCACGACAGCTTTATCTCCCCCGTGGACGGCGGCAAGGTCATCATGGAGTTTTCGGGCAAGGAGCTTATACAGGGCGAGCCTGACGCCTCCAGCTTCCCCTCCGGCGGCCTGCGCGCCACTTTCGAGGCTCGCGGCTACACCGCATGGGACCCCACCTCTTACGCATTTATAAAAGACAACGTGCTCTGCATCCCGACCGCGTTCTGCTCCTACGGCGGCGAAGCACTGGATAAGAAAACCCCGCTGCTGCGCTCCATGGAGGCCATCAACCGTCAGGGTATGCGCGTCATCCAGCTCTTCGGCAACGACGACGTCACCTCCATCCGCACGACCGTCGGCCCCGAACAGGAATATTTTCTCATCGACAAGAGCGTCTACGAGAAGCGCAAGGATCTGATGTACACCGGCCGCACCCTCTTCGGCGCGAAGCCGCCCAAGGGTCAGGAGCTTGAGGATCACTACTTCGGCACGATAAAGCCCCGCGTCTCCGCCTTTATGAAGGAGCTGAACGAGGAGCTGTGGAAGCTCGGCATCATGGCCAAGACTGAGCACAACGAGGTCGCCCCCGCGCAGCACGAGCTGGCGCCCTTCTTCACCACCACCAACATTTCCGCCGATCACAACCAGCTCACCATGGAGCTGATGCAGAAGATAGCGAAGAAATACGACATGGTGTGCCTGCTGCACGAGAAGCCCTTTGCGGGCGTCAACGGCAGCGGCAAGCACAATAACTGGTCGCTCGTCACTAACACCGGCGTGAACCTGCTTGAGCCGGGCGAGACGCCGTATGAGAACGCTCAGTTCCTGCTGTTCCTCTGCGCGGTCATTCAGGCGGTCGACGATTATCAGGACATGCTCCGCATCTCCGTCACCTCCGCCGCGAACGATCACCGTCTCGGCGCGAACGAAGCTCCCCCGGCCATCGTCAGTATGTTCGTAGGCACCGAGCTTGAGGACATCCTCACCGCCATTGAGCACGACGTCCCCTACGGCGGCAAGGAAAAGGAGCTTATCAAGGTCGGCGTTCACGTCCTGCCGAAGTTCCCGAAGGACACCACCGACCGCAACCGCACTTCCCCGTTCGCCTTTACCGGCAACAAGTTTGAATTCCGTATGCTCGGCTCCTCCGCGTCCATCTCCGGCGCGAACGTTGTCATCAACACCGCCGTCGCCGAGTCTCTGCGCCAGTACGCGGATATTCTGGAGAAGTCCACCGACTTTGAGGCCGACCTGCACGATCTGATAAAGTCCGTCATCGCAAAGCACAAGCGCATCATCTTCAACGGCAACGGCTATGATGAGTCTTGGATCCACGAGGCCGAGAGCCGCGGACTGCTGAACCTGCGCTCCACGCCCGACTGCGTCCCCTACTACCTCTCCGACAAGAACGTTGAGCTCTTCACCCGCCATCGCGTCTACTCTCCCACAGAGCTGCACGCCCGCTACGAGATAAAGTTGGACGGCTACTGCAAGGTTCTGCATATCGAAGCGCAGACGATGCTCGACATGGTGTGGAAGGACATTCTTCCCGCCGTCAGCGCGTACTCCAAGGAACTGACCGACACAGCGCTTGCGAAGAAAGCGCTCAGCGCCGACATTGATTGCAGCTTTGAAACCGAGCTTGCCGCGCGCATCAGCGCTCTGACCGCCGCCGCGGTCAAGAAGACCCGCGAGCTTGAGTACGCGGTCATGGGCGTGAAGGACGTCGAGGGTACGCTTGAACAGGCGAAGTATTACAAGGACGTCGTGTTCGCCGCAATGAACGAGCTGCGCATCGTCGTAGACGAGCTTGAAACTCACACCTCCGCCGAGTACTGGCCGTACCCCTCCTACGGTGACATTCTGTTCAGCGTAAAATAATCAAGTCTCCACTATATTTGCCTATATACCTCTATATTTGTCCTGACGCAAAACAAAACATCCGTATGATTATCATACGGATGTTTTGTTTATCATATCAGCTCATCTCAGCCAACGGCGTGAGTGCTGAGATATTCCAGAACCTTGCTGCAGCCGGCACTGTTGAGCGCGTGTCCGTCGCCGGACGAATACTCCGACGAGAGCGAGCCGTTCAGCGTCAGGGCAGATGAGATGTCCGCGTAATAGACGCTTGCCTCGGTGCAGACCTGCTTGAGCCACGTCGTCGCCTGCGCGACTGCCACGTTCGTAAGCCCGTCCGCTCCGGTGTAATTCTCGGCCACAGGCAGGAGCGAGCAGACGATTATCTTCGTATCCGGGCTTGCGGAGCGGATGGAGTCGATCAGCCCCTTATACGCCGCGCGGAACGCCTCCTCCGATGCGGAAGCCAGCCCGTCGTTGCCGACGCACAGCACAAGAAGCTTCGGCTGGGCTATCATCGCCGCCGTCGCGGCGGATATTTCGGAGCCGTCGGCAGGATATTTGATGACGCAGGACGAAAGGCTGTCGATGGGTATGGTGCCCGCAGTGCTGCCCCAGACCTGCGTATTCGCGCTGCCGCCGGAGAGCATACCGTAGTCGCGCATCCCGATCATGGTGCTGTCGCAGATGAAGGTCAGGCTTGCGAGATATTCCTGTCCGGCGTTCTTCGTCTCCTTCAGTTCGTTCAGCTCGCCCGGTGCGAGCGGCACTTGCTGCGCCGTGCCCTCGTCCTTGATGTTCGCCGCGCCGAGATCGACTCCCGGCTTCTCGCTGCTGCCGCTGTATCCGTGCGCCATGGCGAAGATCAGCCCAAAGAGCACCGCGATGATGCATATTCCTATGCCGATCGCCCAAAGCGTATCCTTCAGTCCGGTAAGTTTGCCTATCATAAGAATCCTCCATGCGGCCTTGCCGCAGTGGTCAAAAAACTGTCTCTAAAAACCCGGCGGACTGTTGCCAGTCCGCCGGAACACTTTTGAAATTAGAAGCTTACTCCTGCTCTGCCAGAGCCTTTGCCTCTTCGATGACCTTCTGCTGCACGTTGCCGGGAGCTTCCTCGTAGCGGACAAACTTGCAGGTGAAGGAGCCGGCGCCCTGCGTCATGGAGCGCAGGTCGATGGTGTAAGAGGTCATCTCGGCGAGGGGAACCTCAGCCTCGATGGTGGTCATGCCGTCCTCGGCGGGCATGGAGCCCATCATGGTGCCGCGGCGCTTGGAGTTGATGTCGCCGATGATGGCGCCCTGATACTCGTCAGGAATGGTGACGAAGAGCTGGCCGATAGGCTCAAGGATGGTGGGCTTGGCCTTGGGGATACCGTCCTGATATGCGAGGCGGGCGGCAGTCTGGAAGGCCATATCGTTGGAGTCAACAGGGTGGTAGGAGCCGTCGTACAGAGTGGCCTTCAGGCCGACCAGCGGGTATCCGGCAAGAACGCCCTTGACGACTGCATTGCGCAGACCCTTTTCGACGGAGGGGAAGAAGTTTTTGGGGACGGAGCCGCCGAAGACTTCCTCGGCGAAGATCATGTCGTCCTGCTCATCCTGCGGCTCGAAGCGGATCCAAACGTCACCGAACTGGCCGGAACCGCCGGACTGCTTCTTGTGACGGCCGTGTGCCTCGACCTTGCCCTTGATCTTCTCGCGGTATGCAACGCGGGCGGGCTTGAGCTCGGTCTCGACATTGTAGAGATTCTTGAGCTTGGAGCAGAGAACGCCGATCTGGATATCGCCTGCGCCGGAAACGACCATCTGGTGAGTCTCGGCGTTGTTGACGAGAGTGAAGGAGATGTCCTCCTCGTTGAGCTTTGCAAGACCCGCGGCGACCTTGTCGTCCTGACCCTTGGTCTTGGGAGAGATGGCCATGGAGTAGCAGGGTTCGGGGATCTCGATTGCGGGCAGCTCGGTGCCGTTCTTGTCGTCGGTCACGGTGTCGCCGGTCTTCCAATCCATCTTGCCGATGGCGACGATATCGCCGCAGCAGGCTTCGGTGACTTCGGTGCTCTTCTTGCCGCACATGGTGTACATACGGCCGAGCTTGTCGTTGGAGGAGGCGCGGAGATTGTAGAGGGACATGCCGGCGGTGATCTTGCCGGAGACGACCTTCACGAAGCTGAACTTACCGAACTTATCGGAAACGGTCTTGAATACGAAGCCGGTCACGCCGTCGTTCTTCTCGACGGGTGCGGGGCAGTAGTCGGCGATGCCCTGAAGCATTGCAACGGTGCCGACATTGGTCATCGCGTCGCTTGCGAAGACGGGAACGACGGAACGATCCTTCATACCGGCCTTCAGACCCTCGACGATGTCCGCCTCTTCAAGCTCCATGGTCTCAAAGAACTTCTCCATAAGCTCCTCGGTAGCGCCTGCGGCGGCTTCCATAAGCTCTGCGCGAAGCTCCTCAACATGGTCGGCATCGGCCGCGGGGACTGCGCCCTTCTCGGTCTTGTTGCCCTTGGTGATGTACGCGACGTTGTGAACGAGGTCGATAACGCCGGTGCCGTCGGAGGTGGGGATGGTGACGGGGCAGACGATGGAGCCGTACTTGCCCTTCAGGGTTTCAAGAGCCTTGAAGTAGTCGCCGTGCTCTTCGTTGCACTTGGAGATGGTGAACATGACGGGCAGTGAAGCTGCCTTGAGGTAGTTCCAGCAGCGCTGTGCGCCGACGGGAATGCTCTCGCCCGTGTCCTTCGCGGAGGTGACTATCATACCGGCCTCAACCGCGCGCAGAGCGCACAGCGCGTCGCCAACAAAGTCAAAGAAGCCGGGGCAGTCCAATACGTTGATCTTGCAGCCGTCGTAGCTGACGGGAGCAATGGAGGTGGCGATGGTTATCTGGCGGGCGATCTCCTCTGCGTCGTAGTCGCATACGGTGTTGCCGTCGGCGACCTTGCCGAGACGGTCGATAGCGCCGGTGACGTACAGCATACTCTCGGCCAGACTGGTTTTGCCGTTATTGCCGTGACCCAGCAGGGCAATATTGCGGATGTTCTTGGTTTCGTAGCTCATGTGTTGCTTCCTCTCTGTCAGAATATATTAAGATGCAAATTTTTAATTGCAAAATTTAATCAGCAATCAATTTATTATACACTAAGGCTTTAACGTTGGCAATATTAAAATTAAGAAAAATGGGACAACCGTGATGCTCTTAACCCTCAGCCACGCTTATTACGGCTACCGGCACGGTGCTGAGCAGCATATACACCAGCAGGAACATGGGGCTTACCGTTCCGGCGGAGATAAGCTTTATAAACACCAGCAGCACGCCGAGCAGAGACGAAGCCAGCGTCACCGCCAGATTCGCCCGCACGGCGAGGTACATTTTCCGTCCAGTCTCCGCCACATGCGTGAGCGGCCCAAGCCCCTCGCGGCATACGACCGCCGCGATCTTGCTGTCCTCCCCCGGTGCCGCGGCGGATATCTTGAACCGCTCCACGTACGGCGGGAAGTCGTAGCCGTCGGTTGCGATGTCAAAGGTCTTGGCCAGCATTTCGGGATTGATGTTGAAGTCGCGTATTGCAAATATCGGGTGCCGGTCGGAGCGGATGAGATTTATCAGCGCCTGCCGCACCTGAGGCAGCGGGGTGTACTTGACGTTGAAGATGCCGTAGAGTACGCCGTCTATTGCCAGCAGCACCGAGGTCTTGCCGACAAGCCTGTATGGTACGCGCACATTCATAAGCCGCATCAGCTCCGTGCTGCCGCAGATGACGACGCTGCCGTCGATGATGCCCTTCATACCGCCGCCGGAGAGATACTCGAAGTTATCTATCCTGCATGTGGTACAGCCGTTATCCTCCATGAGCTTGCCGAACACCTCGCTGACGCTGCATCCCGCCGCGCAGATCATGCTCCCCGCAAAGGAGATTATGCGCTCCGGATCGCCGTCGGCAAAGATACGCACATTTTCAAGCTCGACGCTGCCCTCTGGGAAGAGGTCGCGGTCGGTAACGATGAGGTTTTTGCTGCGGCCGATATCGCTCAGTCCCGACCAGCCCGCTATCGCCGCGCCGCTTGAGAAGATGCGCAGTGAACCGAGCAGGAACGGCAGCGCGAAGCACAGCAGCGCCGCGATTGGCACTCCGGGGGTGAAGATGGCCGAATAGATGAATATCAGATCGCCGAAGCTCTTCTTGACCGCAGCGACGATTATCGCCAGCAGCAGCGCCGCGAACATCAGCGGCAGCGCCGCCTTCTGGAATATCTCCTCGTCGGGCGCGGCCTCTTCCGTCCTGCGGACGAAGCCGGAGAACGGGCGCAGTGACTTCAGCAGCGTTATCTCATGCGCCTTGACGTCCATCTCGCCGGTCACGGTGTACGCGCGGCGGCCTATCGCCGGGACGCGCAGTGCCTTGCGCATCCCGCGGCAGCTTATCAGCGAGCTTGCGAGCGCGCCGACGAGCGATAGCGTAGAGATGCAGCAGAGCGAGACGTGCGGGCTTGAGATATTGCCGAGCGAGACGACCAGCGCGTCCGCCCCCGTGAGGAAGCAGGAGAACACTGCCAGCGTCTCCGCGCCGGGCTTGCCGCGCACGAGATTCATTATTCCCGTCGTCACAACGTCCAGCGCAAGCAACGACACGGTAAGCTGCATTGCGAACAGCGCCGCGGACGCGCACTTATAATCCTTCAACATACCGGGGACGGGCAGTCCCACGGTTATCCATATCATAACTACCAGCATGATGAGACTCACGCGCAGGCGAAGCCGCAGTGAATTTGTAAAGCTGGCATAATATTTCGATGCGTTGAGGGGGCTGACCTCCGGTCCAAGATCTTCTGGCTCGTCCTCCATCGTCAGTGAGCTGCCCTTGCCGCCGCGCAGGCGGTAGAGCAGGGTGGTTACGACGGAGAATATGTACTCCTTGAAGCTCGACGGGAAGAAGTCCTCCTTCTCCCTGAACTCCGATTCCGGGCGCTCATAGTCGATCTTCTCGGCATAATTGTCGCCCAGATCGTAGTCGACAAAGCCATCGGCGTATCCCTCGTCATCCGTGCGGTGCGCACCGGCGGGGTCGAAGGCGTTGAAGCTGTCAAACTCATATGGCGAGCGCTCCTCAGACGGCTGAACCGGCTCCGGTTCGGGCTGCGGCTCGTCGTATTTTGCAAAGTCGAACTCCGGCTCCTGCCAAGGCGTCTCCTCAGGCGGGGCATAGTCCGTCTCCGCCGGGGTGTCGTCCTCGTATTCGTCCGCGGCCTCGTCGGCCTCGCCGTATTGCGGCTGATACACCGCCTCGTACGCTGGCTCTTCCGGCTCGTACGCGTCGTCCTCGTATTCATGCTCCGGTTCCGCCGCCTCATAGGCACGGGCGCGGCGCTCCTCCTGACCCTCAGAGAGGTCATAGGCCGTCGCGGCGGCGGCAAACGCGTCGTCCGTGCGGCGGCGGCGCTTCGTGCGCGGCTTGCCCAGCGACGCCTGATCGAGCTTATCCACGAGTCTGCGGAAGAATCCGCGCGGCGCTTCCTCCTCCGGCTCCTCGGCGGAGTCGGCTCCCGCATACGCAGAGACGAATTCCGCGTCGTGCGGCAGGGGCGGCGCATAGTCATAGTCGGCGCTCAGGTCAACGCTTTTTCCGTTGAACGACAGTTCTGTGTCTTTCTTTTTCCCGCCGAGGTTGAAGCGCGGGTCAAACTCTATCTCATCTGCGTCCGTATCGGCGCTGGCCGTATAGCTCTTCGCGCCGCTGCCGGGACTGTATATCCTTACGCCGTCCTCGTCCTCCTCGTCCGCTGCGGAGTTCGGCGAATAGACGCGCACGTCGTCCTCCGGTTCCGTGTCGAATGAGAGATTAAACGCGTTAAAGTCCGGTTCCTCGCTCTCTACTACCTTGCGCGGGAACTCAAATTTCGGTTCGGCAGCTTCCGCGGCGTCAGCTTCCGGTTCGGGAAACGTCACGTCCTCTTCGCCGCCGTATTCGCGGAGTATGGCTTCGAGATCTATCTCTTCGTTCCAGTTATCCATCAAATCTATCCCTTACTGTATATGTAAACCCCCAAGTCGGGGAGAAAAAATCGGCGCAGCTCAGCCCATGCGCTGTCTGAGTATCTCGTACATGGTTATCGCGGCGGCGGCGCTTGCGTTGAGGGAGCTGACCTGTCCCTTCATCGGCAGGCTCACGATAAAATCACAGCTCTCGGCCACGAGCCGCCCCATCCCGTCGCCCTCGGAGCCGATCACGAGCGCGAGCGCGCCGGTGAAATCGGTCGTCCAGAGGCCGTTCCGGCCTCCGGCGGCGGTGCCGTATATCCAGAGTCCGTTGTCCTTGAGCGTCTTTATCGCGGCGGGCAGGTTCGCAACGCGGGCGATGAGCATATGCTCCGCCGCACCGGCGCTCGCCTTGTCCACTATTGCGGTCAGTCCCGCGGAGCGGCGCTTCGGTATCACGACGCCGTGAGCGCCAACACATTCTGCGGTACGGATTATCGCGCCGAGATTGTGCGGATCGCTTATCTCGTCGCACACGATGACGAACGGCGGCTCGCCGCGCTCTGCCGCGAGCGCCAGAATATCCTCGATCGAGCAGTAGTCGCGCACGGCGCACACGGCGATGACGCCCTGATGCGCCTTAGTCTGGCTCATAAAGTCGAGCTTGCGCCTGTCGCTCTCCACGACGACTATGCCCTTCTCGCGCGCCTTGGACGCGATGTGTCCCAGCGTCTTGTCCACGTCGCCGCGGGCGATGAATATCTTGTCTATCGCGCGGCCTGCGCGCAGTGCCTCGATAACGGCGTTGCGGCCTTCAATAAGCTCATTTTTTATCTCGTTGTTATCTATCATCAGAAAAATCTCCGGTAAACATAATATGACAAGTCTTATAATAACACAATGTTACCGAAACATAAAGATAATTTTTCGCCTTTAACAAAATTTTCATAGACTTTGACTTAAAATAAGGTTATATTTATATATATTCTGTACCCGGCGCGCGTCCCTGCGCGCAAAACGCCCCAACATTCCCAAGGAGGAACCTTATATGAAAAAGCCCATGGACTATGTCTATCGCTTCTGCAATAAGCACCCGAACTTCGGCATCCCGAACCTGATGAAGTACATCGTCGGCGGGAACGTCGTGTTCTGGCTGCTGAGTCTTGTCAATCCCGTTTTGATGAGCTACCTGTCGTTCTCCCCCGCCGCGATCCTGCACGGGCAGGTCTGGCGGCTCATCAGCTTCATATTCTACCCCGTCAGCTTTGATTTTCTCGCCCTGTTCGCTTTCTATTTCTATTATCTCATCGGCAATACGCTGGAGCGCTACTGGGGTACGCCGCAGTTCACGATATTTTTCTTCTCCGGCGTCATTCTCTCCGAGATATTCGCCTTCATCGTCTACTTTGTCTCCGGCGTGAGCCTAAACATCACGGCGACGTACATCTATTTCTCGATGTTCTTCTCCTTCGCAACACTCTACCCGGACATGACCATACTGCTGTTCTTCATCATCCCGGTCAAGATAAAGTGGCTCGCCTATGTCAACGCCGCGTTCTTCCTTATAAATATCTTCACCACCAGCTTCCCGCTCAACATGCTCCCCGTCGTGGCGCTGCTGAACTTTATGATATTCTGCGGCGGCGATCTGTTTCATGCGGCAAAGATTCACAAGCCCAGCGCGAACACCGTAAACTTCCGGCGCGAGTCGCGGCGCATACGTCAGGAGCAGCGCGACAAGCTCTACACCCATAAGTGCGCCGTGTGCGGCCGCACAGATACCGACTACCCCGATCTTGAGTTCCGCTACTGCTCAAAGTGTGCGGGCTACCACTGCTTCTGCCAAGACCACATAAACAACCACATTCACTTCACCGAGTGAGCGGCGTTCAAAAAATATCCGAAAAAATATCCGCTAAATTTTCATAAAAACCGCTATCCCTCCTGATGCCCGGATGGTATCATCTGAGCATCAGGAGGGATTTACCATGAAAACAGCACTTTCCATCGCAGTATCCGCGGCAATGCTGTTCTCCCTCAGCGCCTGCGGCAGCAGTGAAACCATTGCGGAAACCCCATCCCCGACGGCGGCGGAGCTTCAGGCTTCCGTTGAGACCCCCGCCGTCGATTCCAACATGTTCACCAAGCGCGACAGCCGCACGGACTACGACGAGGCCGCCGCGCAGTATATCGACCTCGACGCGCAGACCGGTGATCTCACACTCACCGAGGCCGGGGATTACGTCCTCAGCGGTACGCTTACCGACGGCAGCGTCATAATAAACGCGCCTGAGGACGCGAAGCCGCATCTTATCCTCAACGGCGCACACATTGCGAGCCAGAGCGCGGCAGCGCTGTACGTGATAAGCGCCGACAAGGTGTTCGTCACGCTCGCGGACGGCAGCGAGAACTGCGTCAGTGCGGCGGGCGATTCCGCCGAGGACGACTACGCGAACGTTGACGCCGCGATATTCGCCCGCTGTGACATAAGCTTCAACGGCAGCGGCTCGCTCAGCGTCAGCAGCGCAAAGGGGCACGGCATCGTCAGTAAGGACGATCTTGTGTTCACCGGCGGCAGCTACATGATACAGGCCGCGAACCGCGGCATATCCGGCAAGGACAGCATCCGCATTGCGGACGGCAGCTTCGTCGTCACCGCGGGCAAAAACTGTCTCGACTCCGACAATTACGAGGACAGCGACAAGGGCTTCATCTATATTGCGGGCGGCAGCTTTGACAAGTCCCGCAGACCGTGAGCGGCGTGTTGTTTACATAATGTAATTTACGTAATGTTATTTACGTATTATAGTTTACATATTGTATATAATAGAACGGGGCGGCAGCTGTGCCGTCCCGTAAGTTGTTTGTCCGGTGCATCCTTTCTTTTCTCCTCTGCTCTAATCGCCCCTTTGGCGCCCCCTTCGGCGCTTGCGCGCCACTTCCCCTAGAAGGGGCAGCGCTTCGCGGCAAAGACTGGACATTAGCGCATAATAGAACCTCATTTACATTCCCCATCGGTGATGTTATAATCATAGTCTCTGGAACGGAGTGCTGCTATGAAAACATCATCAAGAGAACTGAACATAAAATACGCTTTCGTGCAGGCCGGGTACTGGATGGGCTTCTGCGTGGCATTCAGCTTCGGTGCGGTCATGCTTCAGGCGCGCGGCTGCACGAACGCGGAGCTGGGCGGAATAATGGCTGCGGGCAACATCTGCGGCTTCATCCTCTCGCCCATGCTCGCCGAACGGCTGGACAGCTCGAAGCGTCTCACGGTATACCACGCGCTCTGGGCAATGCAGCTTTTTGAGCTTGCGCTGCTCGCCGCCTTCGCGCTGATACCGGGGCACGGCGTGGCCGTCGCCGTGATATACACCCTGTACATTGCGATGGAGGTCTGCATAAACCCGGTCAACACACAGCTATATAACCTCGTGGAGCTGCGCGGCATACACATAAACTATGGTCTAGCCCGCGGCATTGGCTCGCTGGCGTTCGCCGCAATCTCTGCCGTGCTCGGCATACTCGCGGGCAGCTTCGGCGCGTCGGCTCTCCCCGTCGCGGGACTGGTGCTCGTCCTATTCCGCTGCGCCGCGCTGCTCGCCATTCAGTTCCGCCTGCGCCGCGGCGGCAATTCCGGCGCGCTTTCAGAGGACGGCGACAAACGCGAGAACAGCCGCTCGCTCGTTGCTTTTCTGCGGTATAACCCTCGGTTCTGCGGTCTGCTGCTCGGAGTCGCGCTGCTGTTCTTCGGGCACAACACGGTGACGAATTTTATGATAAACGTCGTGCGCAGTGTCGGCGGGAACGAGACGAGCATGGGCTGGCTCAACGCCTTTATGGCGGCAACGGAAATTCCGATAATGTTCCTGTACGACCGGCTGACGCGCCGCGTCAAGTGCCCCACAACCGTGCGCTTCGCGGGAATAATGTTCGCGGTCAAGGCCGCGGCGTTCGTACTCGCGCCGAATATGCTTGGGCTGTACGGAGCATGCGCGCTGCAATCGCTGTCCTTCGCGCTGCTTATCCCAGCGAGCGTCAGATACGTCAACCTGTACATCGCCCCTGCGGACTGCGCGAAGGGGCAGGCGCTCATCGCCGGTATGACCAGCCTCGGCTCAATATTCGCAAGCTTCGTCGGCGGGATGCTGTACGACGTGACCAGCGTCAGAATAACGCTGCTTGTCGGGCTTGCCGCGGCGGCGGTCGGCGCCGTCCTGTGCCAGATAGGAACAGTGCGCGAATAAATACACGAAACCCACCGTATGGTTCATCATACGGTGGGTTTCGTGTATATTATCTTATCAGACCTCAGTCGCCGAAGGAAATGCCGATGTCGCGCGCGACCTTTATCAGCGGATGATCCACAGGGAGGAACTTTGTGCGGCTGGCCGCCTCCTCCAGCGGAATGGAACAGATGTTCCCGCTCTGGATCGCAACCATGCGGCCATACTGCTTATTGATGATAAGCTCCGCCGCCGCGGCGCCGAACTGCGTTGCGAGGACGCGGTCGTACGGGCAGGGAGGGCCGCCGCGCTGATAGTGCCCCGGCACGGTCACGCGGGTCTCCTGTCCGGTGAGGGCTTCGAGCTTCGCGGCGATCTCGTAGGACACGGTGGGATAGCTGGAATTCTCGCGCATATGACGCTTCGTCTCCTCGTCCAGCACCGCGTCGGTCTTAGCAACCGCGCCCTCGGCGCAGGCAACGATGGAGAAGCTGCGGCCTTTTTTCCTGCGCTTCTCGATAAGCTCCGCAACCTTGTTGATATCATACGGTATCTCCGGAATGAGAATAACGTCCGCTCCGCTGCCGATACCGGCCTGCAGCGTCAGCCATCCGGCGTCGCGCCCCATCAGCTCCACGACGAAAATGCGCCCGTGGGAGCTTGCGGTGGAGTGTATGTAGTCGATAACATTCGTGGCGATGTCAACGGCGCTTTGGAAGCCGAAGGTGGTATCTGTGCCGTAGATGTCGTTGTCGATGGTTTTCGGGAGCGTGATGACGTTCATCCCGGCGTCCATCAGGAGCTTTGCGCTCTTCTGCGTCCCGTTGCCGCCCATGATGACCAAGCAGTCGAGGTTGAGGCGGTTATAGGTGTCGAGCATGGCGGGGATAAGGCTGTTGCCGTCCTCATCAACGATGTCTTTTCCGGGGACATAGCGCTGGCGGGAGGTGCCAAGTATCGTGCCGCCCTCGGTAAGGATGCCGGAGAAATCTTTCGGCTCCATGAATTTATAATCCCGCTCTATCAGACCGCGATAGCCGTCGTACATGCCGTATATTTCAATGTTTTCGACATGCTCGAATAGGGATTTTGCGACGCCGCGCATAGCGGCGTTGAGTCCCTGACAGTCGCCGCCGCTTGTGACCAGCGCGACTCTTGTCGGTTTATTCACTGCAATTCCTGCCTTTCTGAAAACGCATCGCCGGCGGCGTACGGCGCTGAACGTCCGCTCCCCTGCCGCGCGGCGGATATTGCTTTTATGCCCTTTTATGCCCTATATTATCTTATAATCCGACAGGAATTTCAAGGCGGGAAAATAGACAAATTTTACGCAGATAACCATTGCTGAGAGAGCCGTTTATGTGCTATAATTTATAAGTCCTTTTTGCAATTCATGCGGGTCTGTTCCCGCAATCTCAATAAAGGAGCTACGACATGGCAATGAAAGAGAATACCTTCATGCATCGCGTTGCGGAGCTTATCGTAAAGCTGCGCTGGGTGTTCATAATCCTCTTCGTCGCGGCGATAGTTTTTTCGGCGTTCTCGGTGCAGTGGATACAGGTTGAGAACGATATAAAGGCCTATCTGCCGGACAGCTCTGAAGCCAAACAGGGTCTCCAGATAATGAACCGGGAGTTCGTCACCTACGGCACGGCGGATATCATGGTGCAGAACGTGAACCGCGAAGAGGCCATGGAAATATACGACGCGCTCGTCGCCCACGACGGGGTCGTTCTCGTGAACTTTGACCTCACCGAGGCGCACTATAAGGACGCGTCGGCGCTCTATTCCGTCACCTTCAACGGCCCCGCCGAGAGCGATGAGTGCAATGCGGCGATGGAGAGCGTCCGCCCGCTGTTCGCTGGGCATAAGTATTATATGTACTCCGACGCCTTCAGCAATCTCACTGAGATAATCGTCAACGAAATGAAGGGCGTCGTCGTTATCGTCGCGCTGGTCGTCGTGGCGGTGCTGATATTCACGTCGAGCACCTACGCCGAAGTCCTCGTCCTGCTCGGCACCTTCCTCGCCGCGGCCATCATCAACATGGGCACGAACTTCCTGATGGGGAAGATATCCTTCGTTTCAAACTCCGTCGCCATTGTCCTTCAGCTCGCCCTGAGCGTGGACTACGCGATAATATACTGCAACCGCTATAAGGAAGAGCACAAAATGAAGCCGATACGCGAGGCGGCCATCGACGCGCTCACGATGTCCATCCCTGAGATTTCCGCCAGCAGTCTGACCACCATCGCGGGACTTACGGCGATGACCTTTATGAAATTCCGCCTCGGCTTCGACATGGGCGTGACGCTCATCAAGTCCATCGTGTGTAGCCTGCTGTCGGTGTTCCTGCTGATGCCGGCGCTGCTCATGTGCTGCGGCAAGCTCATGGACAAAACTCGGCACAAGAACTTCGTGCCGAAGATCAACTTTGCGGGCAAGTTTGCGTACGCCACAAGGTTTATAATCCCGCCGCTGTTCGTGCTGCTCGTCGTCGGAGCATACTTCACCTTCGGCAACTGCAATTACGCCTACTCCATGGATCTTGTCCACACCAAGCGTCAGAACGAGCAGGATATCGCCGCGAACGCCATACATGAGCGCTTCGGTGAAAACAATCTCGTGGTCGTCATCGTCCCGTCCGGCAGCTATGAGAAGGAAGCCGAGCTTATCTCGGAGCTTGAAGCCTGCCCGGAGGTAAATTACGCCCTCGGCATTGCGAATATCGACGCGATAGGCGGCTACAAGCTCGGCGACATGGTGGATTACGCCGAATTTTCCGACATTGCGGGCGTGGACACCATAACAAGTCAGGCACTCTTCGCGTACTACGCGGCGAGTCAGGACGAATACCGCGACGCAAGCGACGATCTGACCGGCTACAAAGTGCCGCTGGTCGATCTGTTCCTCTTCCTGTACGACATGCGGTATGACAGCCCCATGCCGCTCGGCGAGGAGCAGATAGCGCTGATCGAAGACCTGTACTCTCAGCTTCAGGTTGCAACCGTGCAGCTGCAAAGCCCGGATTACAGCCGCTTCCTGCTGTATGTCGACCTGCCGATGCAGGGCGACGACACCTTTGATTTCCTCCAGCGCGCACGGCTCATCGCCTCGCAGTATTACCCCGACGGCGGCGTGTACTTCACCGGCAACGCCGTGGCGGCAAGCGACTTCAACGACACCTTTGTCAGCGACAACATGGTCGTGAGCCTGATGTCGCTGGGACTTGTCATGCTGATACTGCTCTTTACCTTCCGTTCACTCGGAATGCCGCTGCTGCTGATACTTATCATTCAGGGCAGCATCTGGATAAACTTCTCTATCCCCGTCCTGCGCGGCAACTACGTATTCTTCATGTGCTACCTCATCGTCAGCGCGATACAGATGGGCGCAAATATTGACTACGCCATCGTCATCTCCTCGCGCTATAACGAGCTGCGCGGGAAGATGCCCAAGCGCGACGCGATAATCGACACTCTGAACTTATCGTTCCCGACGGTCATCACCTCCGGCACGATGATGGTCATCGCCGGGCTCGTCATCGGTGACCGCGTGTCGCAGGTCGTCATCGCGGGCATCGGGCAGTATGTCGGCATCGGCACGATAATCACCATTTTGCTCGTAAACTTCGTTCTGCCGCAGCTTCTCCTGCTGGGAGACGGCTTCGTGCAGGCAACTACCGTGAAGCTTCGCGGGCTGCATGTCAAGGATCCGCGCCGCACCGCGAGACTCGCGTTCAACGCGTTGCTCGCCGCGGCCTGTGTGTTCGCGCTCGTCGCGGCTCCGATGTGCCGCGCGGCGGTTGATTCGTGGCAGAGCAGCTCCGTGAGCGAGAACAAGCAGCTTCTGAAGCAGACGCGCGAACTTCGTCAGCTCGCCGAGAAGCTGAGCATGGATCAGACCCGCTACGACGATTTGCGTTACAGCTTTGCAGAGAGTCTTGTGACGGATACCGTCGGCGGCGACCAGCTTGCAAGCGGTGAGGCGCAGTATAACGCCGGTAAGGCACAGCTTGAGGCCGGGCAGGCGCAGTACGACGCGGGCAAAGCCCAGCTTGACGACGCGAAGTCGAAATACGAGAGCGGCAAGGCCGAATATGAAGCGGGGCTTGCGGAGTATAACGCGGGCAAAGCCCAGCTCGAAGCCGGGCAGGCGCGCTATGACGCGGGCGCAGCACAGCTTGAGGCCGCCAAGCAGCAGTACGCCGAGGGCGAAGCAAAGCTGAACGCCATTACGCCGATATATAATGCAATTCTTCCGCTGTATAACGATTATCAGCGCCTTCAGGCCGAGTATGACGCGGCCGTTGCCGAGGGCGACACGGTCAAGGCGTTGCTTATAAAGCCGAGGCTTGATGCGGCGCGCATCGCGCTCGACACTCAGGTCGCCGGTACGGGCTACTCGCTGTCCGAGATAATCACGGAATATCAGGCCGGACAGCAGCAGCTCGCCGAGGGCAAGGCGCAGATCGAGGCCGCCGAAGCGGAGCTCGCGGCGGGCAAGGCAGAGCTTGACGCCGGATACGCGCGGCTCGCCGAGGCGGAAAAGCAGCTGGCGGCGGGCAAAGCCGCGCTGGAAGACGGCGAAAAGCAGATAGCCGACGGCGAACAGCAGCTTGCAGCCGGTAAGGCGGAGCTTGACGCGGGCTACTCCCGTCTCGACGCCGCCGGTGCACAGCTCGCGGCAGGGCGGAACCAGCTTGCCGCGGCGCGCGAACAGCTTCAGGAGGATCTGGCGGCGCTGGATAAATATTCAGACGAGAAGGAGCGGCTTGAGGCCGGAATGAAGCTGCTGATGTCCGACGAGAACGTGAAGAAGCTCTCCGGCAGCACGGCTACGTACGCGGAGCTTTGCGACGCCGCGGAGGAATACTTCGCCTCGCAGATAGACTCGGCGAACGACGAGGCGTGGTGGGCAAATGTCCTGACCGCCGCACTGACGGTGACGGTCATACTTGCGCTCATCTCTCTGCTGCTGTGGCAGTTTGCGCGCAGCAGCGGAGCGGCGGCGATTATCGCCGGTATATCGGCAGTCGCGGCGCTGGTGTGCGGAGTTCTGTGGCATAGCCACTGCCCGGCGGACGGTACGCTCGCCTTTGCAGCCGGTCTGACGCTGTGCCTTATCGCCGTGGTGTGCACCGACCTAATGGCGCACCGTGCGAAGGAGGCCTCGGCGGTTCCGGCCTCATCGGCGACTGCAAACTGAGCAAGGGCGCGCAGATTATGGGAGTGGATTGGGCTTGACGGCCTGAACATATAAAAAGGAGGACAAAACATGAAGAAGATAAAAGTTATAGCAATAGTGCTGGCGGCAGTGCTGTGCATGGGGCTGCTGTCCGGATGCGGCAGCTTCTCCGCCACGGAGCTGGTCAAGAACAATCTTGACCTCATCTACCTGAACCAGTACACCGACGACTACCTGACAAGGGTAGGACTTGACAAGGAGCAGGCCGATCAGGAGTATGAGAGCGGTCTGGAGGTTGAGGCGGAGTATTTCGTCAACACGTTCGACATTGATCTGGATATCTGCGGCGACGAGATACGCCAGCAGATCATCGACCTGTACCGTCAGATATACACCCATAGCAAGTATGAAGTAGGCTCGCAGAGTCGCAATGGCGACACTTATCTTGTGCAGCTGACGGTTTACCCCATCGACATCTTCCAGAAATTTAACGATGAGGACTCCGAAGCTTTCTTGGCGGATATACAGGAGCGCGCCGACGCCGGTGAGTTTGTCAACATGACCGACGATGAATATGAAGTCGTCTGGGCGCAGGCGATCATCGACATGGTCTCCGCCCGCATCGACTCTATCGGCTACCTCGACCCGCAAACCATCTCCGTGCAGGTCGTGAAGGGTGAGGACAATGTCTACGTCATCGACGACAGCGATTTCAGCCGCATCGACAGTCTGATAATTTCATACTAAACTTCGTTTTTATAAACCGGCCGATTTTCGGCCATATTGTCTGAAAACTCCGGGGACATCCGTCTCCGGAGTTTTTTGTCGTAATCACTATGTTTGGGTTAAATGTGCACTTGAAATTTCATTCCGCATCGGTTACAATTAGTCCTGCGCGCTTCGGCGCAAATTTTTATTTTTAAAGGTTAGGTAATTTCAATGCAGCGTGAATCGTTTCGCTCCCGGCTGGGCTTTCTGCTCGTCAGCGCGGGCTGCGCTATCGGAATCGGCAATGTCTGGCGCTTCCCGTATGTGACGGGTCAGAACGGCGGCGGCTTTTTCGTCCTGATCTATCTCATCTGCCTGCTCATAATGGGCGTGCCGGTGCTCACGATGGAGCTTGCGGTAGGCCGCGCGGGCAAAAGCAGCGCGGTGCTGGCGTACAAAAATCTTGAGGGCAAGGGCCGCAAGTGGCACATTCACGGCTGGTTCTGCCTGATCGGCTGCATAGTGCTGATGATGTACTACACCACCGTCACCGGCTGGATGATAGATTATTTCGGCAAATTCCTGACCGGCAGCTTCCACGCCGGTATGGACACCGCCTCCGTCACCGCCGAATTCGGCGCAATGCTTTCAAACACCGGCGAGATGGCGATATGGACTGAGCTTGTCGTAATCGTCGGCTTTCTGGTCTGCTCGCTCGGCCTGCAAAACGGCCTTGAGCGCGTGAGCAAGATTATGATGCTCGCGCTGCTGGCACTCATCATGGTGCTTGCAATACACAGTCTCACGCTGCCCGGCGCGGCTGAGGGCATGAAATTCTACCTGCTGCCTTCCATTGATTCGATACGCAAGGTCGGTCTCGGCTCGATAATCACCGCCGCCATGAACCAGTCCTTCTTCACGCTGAGTCTCGGCATCGCCGCGATGGAGATATTCGGCAGCTACATGCCGCAGGATCAGACTCTGCCGGGCGAGGCCGTGCGCATCTGCGCGCTGGACACCTTTGTCGCGCTCATGGCGGGCACGATCATCTTCCCGGCCTGCTTTTCCTTCGGCATTGATCCCGATCAAGGGACTTCCCTTATATTCCAGACCCTGCCGAACGTATTCGCCAACATGGCCGGCGGCCGCTTCTGGGGCGCGCTGTTCTTCCTGTTTATGATTTTTGCAAGCCTCTCCACGGTGCTCGCGGTGTTTGAAAACATCCTCGCCATCTGCATGGACACCTTCGGCTGGAGCCGGACGAAAGCCTCCGTCATAAACGGAATCCTCCTGCTCGCGCTGAGTCTGCCCTGCGTATTCGGCTACAATATCTGGAGTAATGTGCACCTCATCGGTGGGCGCGACATTCTCGACAGCGAGGACTTCATCGTCAGCAATCTTCTTCTCCCAATCGGTTCTCTGGTGTACCTGCTGTTCTGCGTGACCAAATGGGGCTGGGGCTTTGACAAATACCTCGCCGAGGCCAACCGCGGAAAGGGCCTGAAGCTGTCCCCGAAGCTGAAGCCCTACTTCCAGTGGGTTCTGCCGATGCTGATACTTATAATCCTCATTCAGGGTCTCTGAGTATAAAATCTCGCTCGCGCGGGGACAATAGAGTCAGCCGTACATAAAATGTATTGGGCGACTTTATTACCCGGAGAGTGAGACCCATGGTAAAACGAGGAGATATTTATTACGCTGACCTCAGCCCGGTGGTCGGCAGCGAGCAGGGCGGGATGCGCCCGGTGCTCATCGTGCAGAACGACACCGGCAACCGCCACAGCCCGACCGTCATTGCCGCAGCGATAACGAGTCAGATGGGTAAAGCGCGCCTGCCGACGCATATCCAGCTTCAAGGGCAGAGCGTCGGCCTGAGCCGGGACAGCGTCATTCTGCTTGAACAGATACGCACCATAGACAAATCGCGTCTGCGCGAGCGGATGGGGCGGCTGGACGAGAACACGATGAGCGCGGTAGACAGCGCCATCGCGGTCAGCTTCGGGCTTCAGGGTTAAAGCGTTTTTGATGAATAAGCATCGGCTTCGTGCATATAAATATGCACGAAGCCGATTTCTATTTCTTCAAAGGAGCGCGCCATGATCTACGCCATTCACCCCGCCGGAAAGCTGACCGTCACGCCCGAAGGGGCGTATCTGCACTTTCACGCCGAAGCGCCGCAGGCGCCGGGGCTTTTGCGGCTGTGGCTCTCCGGCGGTGGAAACTGTGAGAGTTTGGGATTGATGGAGCCGCACGGCGGCAGGCTGGTGCTGGATCGCCGCCTGAGCCGCCGGGAGCTTTGCCGCTTCCCCGCTCAGATTGAGCGCGCGGAGCTGGCGGAGCAGCGGCCGTCGGGCGCGCCCGTGCAGGAGTCTGAGCCGGTGCCGGCGCATGCTCCGTCCGACGTTATATGGCGCGGCGACGCCGGAACGGGGCTTGTCGCGGAGATAAACGGGCGGAGATATGTCGCGCTGCCCGCAAGACTGCGCCGCCCCTCCCCCTGCTCGCGGAATATTGGCGGGCGGGAATACGTGATTTTCCCCGCGCCGTCTTGTAAAAACGACGATAATAGTGTATAATAAAATTTCAAAAAAGGCAGCGCGTAAAAAACATCCCAAAAGGAGACATACATATGCTAATGACAGACCTTATCGCCGCCAAGCGTGACGGCGGCAAGCTCAGCGCCGAGGAGATCGACTTCATGGTGCATGGCTACACCAAGGGCAAGATACCCGACTACCAGATGTCCGCGATGTGCATGGCTATCCTTCTGCGCGGCATGGACGACGAGGAGACGCTGAATCTCACGATGTCCATGATGCGCTCCGGCGAGGTGCTCGACCTCAGCGCCATCAAGGGCGTGAAGGCCGACAAACATTCCACCGGTGGCGTCGGCGATAAGACGAGCCTTATCCTCTGCCCGATGGTAGCGGCCTGCGGGCTGAAAATCGCCAAAATGTCCGGGCGCGGGCTGGGGCACACCGGCGGCACCATCGACAAGCTGGAGAGCTTCCCCGGCTACGACACCGGCATCTCAGACGAGCGCTTCATTGAAAACGTCAACCGCGTCGGCATCGCCATCACAAGCCCGACCGCGGATATCGACCCCGCGGACAAGAAGCTCTACGCCCTGCGCGACGTCACCGGCACCGTGCCGAGCATACCGCTCATCGTCAGCAGCATCATGTCCAAGAAGCTGGCCGCGGGCGCAGACGTCATCGTGCTGGACGTCAAGTGCGGCGGCGGCGCGTTTATGAAGACCGAGGAACAGGCGCGCGAGCTTGCCCGCAACCTCACCCGCATCGGCAACATGGCCGGGCGTAAGACCTCCGCGGTCATCACCGACATGGATCAGCCGCTCGGCTGTGCGGTCGGCAACGCCGTCGAAGTCAAGGAGGCCATCTCCGTCCTCTCCGGCGAGACACAGGGCGATCTGCTTGAGCTGTGCCTGACGCTTGGCAGCTGCATGCTCGTCTCCGCGGGCTTTGCCAAGGATGACGACGAGGCGCGCGCGGAGCTTATGGAGACCATCCGCAGTGGCAAGGCACTTCAGAAGCTGGCGGAGCTTGTTGAGGCTCAGGGCGGCGACGCGGACGCGGTGTATGAGCCGTCGATGCTGCCCGAAGCGAAGGTGAAGCTTGAAGTGCCGAGCACCGAGGCGGGCTACGTCAGCCATATCAACGCCGAAGAAGTTGGCCTTGTGAGTATGCATCTCGGTGGTGGCCGCGCCACCAAGGAGAGCACGATCGATCTCTCGGTCGGCGTAGTGCTGGTCAAGAAGCTGGGCGATCGCGTTGAAGCGGGCGAAAGCCTCGGCACGATACACGCCTCCAGCATGGAGAAAGCGCAGGAAGCGGCGGAGCTTCTGCGCGGCTGCTATAAATTCAGCGCCGCACCGGTCGAACGTCCGGCCTTCATCAAGGGTATCGTCAGATAAGACTATTAACATAGAGCAAGCCGTCCACATGGACGGCTTGCTCTATGTTAATAGTCTGCCTTGCCTCCCTCTGACGAGGGAGCCAAGCATGGATGTTCCTTCACCGCCCACCCCTGTGCTCAGCAAAAAAGCCGCCCAGGGTAGCAGCGCATAAGACAGGTTTATAAGGTTTAGAGAGAACAGCGTGGCGGAAGTCACGCTGTTCTGCTTTTTGATGCGTGAGTGAGCATTTCGGCAATGATGCTC
>OIXH01001344.1_pt1 | contig 28022 bp, 26 predicted proteins | sample 1587741 | NCBI WGS metagenome assembly OIXH01 (sample SAMEA3888916, study PRJEB22519) | human gut metagenome | biome: human gut; feature: human-associated habitat; material: faeces | place: Denmark | collected 2011 | reverse complement strand
CTCAAGCTGACCCACGGGGTGGAGCATTTCAAGGTCTGCGTCAACATGGCCCCGGACCTCAAGACCGCCAAGGACATGTTCATCCGCCTGCACCAGGCCTGTGACCACTTTCTCAGCGGCGTCTCCCTGGACCTGGTGGGCGTGATTCCGCGCGACACGGGCGTGCGCAAGGCCGTGGTGCAGCAGCTGCCTTTCTGCGTCAGCGAGCCCCAGAGCCCGGCGGCCAAAGCCGTGATGCAACTGGCCAGAAGCATTACGGCCTGGGAAGCGCCGAAAAACCTGGACGGCAACATCAAATTTTTCTGGAAGAAACTGCTCTTTCATTGATACCCGCGTCACGGCGGCATGCAAGAGAATGAAAGCGATACGATACAATACTCTCAACGGGATTATTACTCCGTCGTCCGGCCGGGCGGGCTGAGGACGGCGGCAACACAACGCGGCATGCGGGCATGCCGGAGGAAGAAGAGGCACGAACCGGAAAGGAACACGACATGAAAACCGGCACAGCGCAAGCACAACAGGTAAGTCCCTGGGAAGCGCTTGAAACCGGCGCCACAGCCTGGGAGGATTTCTCCTCGGCGGAACAGGAAGAGGTGGTGCGGCACTACGCGCCCAAGATCCGCTTTCTGGCTCTGCGGCTCAAATCCAAGCTGCCCCGCAGCGTGGAATTGGGCGAGATGATCAGCTCCGGCACTCTGGGCCTCATGGAAGCTCTGGGCAAATTTCGTCCGCAGTTGGGCATCCGCTTTGAGACCTACGCGGAAAACCGCATCCGCGGGGCCATGCTGGACGAGTTGCGCCGCCTGGACTGGTTCCCCCGCTCTCTGCGCCAGCGCGTGCGCGTGCTGGACGAGGCCATGCGCAAAGTGGAGCACGAGCAGGGCCGCCAGGCCACTGAAGAGGAACTGCAAGACATCACCGGCCTGGAGTTGCGCGATGTGCGCCAGGGCCTGGAAGCCTTGCAGAACCAGCTCTGGCTCTCCCTGGACGCCATACAGGACACCCTGGCCGGCGACGGTCCGGAAAGCGGCGGCGAACCCTACAGCAATACGGCTCTGCGGGAACTTGTGGAACGCGTGGCCCCGCTGATCGAACGCTTGACGCCTAGAGAAAAGTTGGTACTCTCATTATATTATACAGACGAATTAAACATGCGTGAAACGGCTGAAATCATGGGTATTACCGAAGGCCGCGTCTCGCAGTTGCATTCGCAGGCTCTGGGCCGCCTGCGCAAAGAGTTTGCCAGTCTGTACGGCACCGCGGAAATGTAGCGGAACCGGACTGCGGTCTTTGCGGCGCGGACGCGCCAGCGTCTCCGGCTGTTTTGCCCGGATCGTCGAAGGAGTATATGTCATGCCTTACAATCCCAATATGCGTGTCCTCGTTGTGGACGACTTTTCCACCATGCGCCGTATTGTGCGCAACATTCTGCGCCAGCTCGGCTTCAATAACGTGGTGGAGGCCGACGACGGCACCACGGCCTGGGAAGTTCTCAACCGGGAAAAGGTCGAGTTCATCGTTTCCGACTGGAACATGCCCCAGATGACCGGCATCGACCTGCTGCGCAAAGTGCGCGCCAGCGAGCAGTTCGCCGACATTCCCTTTCTGATGGTCACGGCCGAGGCCCAGCAGGAAAATATCATCGAAGCGGTGCAGGCCAAGGTGTCCAATTACATCGTCAAGCCGTTCACCGCCGACACCATGAAACAGAAAATCGACAAAATTTTTCCCTAGCGCACGCCGCGCCTGGAATCACGGCGAACAGCAAAGCCATGCCGCCGCCTCTGGACTTAAGCGGACCGCCGTCACCCGCAGGACACGCCCGCATGTTCGCGGCCCGCGTTTTTGCGCAGGGTCCGCCGCATCCGTAAGCGCGACAACGCCGTTCCGCCGGAATTTTTTCCGAGCCCTTCCTGCATGCATGGCCGCCATGCGTGACTGCAAGATGCGCCGGGCCGCCCGGGAGTAAACGCGTGGCAGACGAAACCGAACTCAAAACAGCCCCGCCCAAGGACGAAGTACAGGTCAGCCTGGGCCCCAGCCTCGGCCAGACCAAGGTGGAGCTGGACCTTGACGACGCGCCCTTCCTCCAGCCGACGGAAGATGATCTGCCCGCTGAACAGGAAGACAACCTTCCCGCCGAGCCTGAGGATCAGGCCGCCGCCCAGGCCAAGCAAAAGAAAAAAAAGCTGTTCCTGCAGGCCGCCGGGGCGGTCGTCGGCCTGCTGCTGATTCTGGGCGCGGCCGCCTGGTGGTTTTTTCTGCGCACGCCGCCGCCCGCGCCGGATGCGCTCAAGCCCGAGGTCATCGTGGTGCCCTCCAAGCCCACGGTGAAAACCAAGCCGGATTACATCAAGGAGTTCGCTCCCTTCCTTGTGCCGCGCGATGACGGCAAAAGCAAAACCCGCTTTCTGGTCTGCAAATTTTCCGCCGTGAGCAAGGACGCCGGCCTGGGCAAGGAAATGGACCAGAAGATGATTTCCCTGCGCGACGCCATGTATTATTATCTGCGCAGCAAGAGCAACGAATATCTGATAGACCCGCGCAACGGCCCGGCCATCAAGCAGGATCTGACCTCCGTGCTGAACGACTATCTGACGCATGGCAAGATCGAGGATATTCTGTTTGAAAGCTATCTGAATGAATAGGGAAGTACCGTAGTTCAGATGAGGGCGTCCTGAAGGACGCCCGGGGAATCGCCATGAGCGTCGACGCCACCATGGCCGTACTCTATGCCCAGACGGGCCTGGCCGCTCCCCTGGCCAATGCCGCCGCCGTGGCCCCCCAGGCCTCGCTGGCGATGTCGCGGGTTCTGGCCGCTGAAATGGCCCGTCAGCAACAGCAACAAATCGAAAAAACCGAAAAAGCCGAAGGCCCCAACATCGCGCCCGACGGGCGCGGCGGCGGCAACGCGCAGTTCGGCAGCCGCCGCCGCAAGCGGCCCCAGCCGTACGACGCCGAAGACGACGAACCGCGCGCCTCTCCCTCGCCGCTGGTGGGCAATTTGCTGAACGTCAAAGTATGAATGTCACTCCTTTTCTCGCGCTGGTCATTGTCTTTTCCCTTTTGGAACTGCTCATCCTGGGCGGCGTGCTCTTCTTTTATCTGCGCCTGCGCCGCTCCGAAACCCTGCTCAACACCTTGCAGGGCAATCAGGAAAGCCTGCTGGCCCGCATTGAGATGAACGCGCGCCTGGAGCGGGAAATCGTGGCGACCTTCGCCCAGCGCCAGGCCGAACTGCGCGGCCTGGACGAAAAACTGGAAGAACGCGCCCAGGAACTGCGCCGCCTGCTGGAACAGGCCGAAGGCATCTGCCGTTCGCCGCAGTTTCTGCGCGAAATCATTCTCAACGGCCGACGCAAGGGCCTGTCCAGCCGCCAGATCGCCCGCAACGCCGGGCTCAGCGTGGATGAGGTGGAGCTGATTCTGGCTCAGAATCCGTAATAGTATGCCAGACCATTTCAATATTACTCTGCTCTAACGCCTGTTGGCACTATAGAATTTTTGTTCGCTCGCAAGGAAGATAAGCCTGCTTTGAGGGAGTGCACTCTTTTGGCACTCAGCCGAAAATGCAGGTGAAATCTGATGTGGCGAGCGGGCAAAAATTCTACAGTGTCAACAGGCCTAGATCCCGGTATGCAAAAGCCCCCGCGCGGGTCACTCCGCGCGGGGGCTCTGTCTTGTGGACGCGGCAGTCAGGCCGGAGCCTTTTCCCGCAAGCGACGCGCATCCCGTGCGGGCGGCGCGCCGAACAACCGCTTATACTCACGATAGAACTGGGGCAGGTTTTCATAGCCCACGGCGTAGGCGGCGCGCGCCGCGTCCGCCGCCTCCACCAGCATAAGGCGCTGCGCCTCATAGAGCCGCAGATGCTTGTGATACGCGCCGGGACTCATGCCCGTAACGGCCTTGAAGTGTTTGCGGAATGTGGGCGGGGCCATATTCAGACGCCTTGCCAGCGCATCCACGTCCAGAGGCGCTTTGACGTTGTCGCGCAGCCAGTTGATGCCCTGAAAAACCTGGTTGCTCTTGGTGCCTTGGGTATTGAGGGCCCGGAGCAGCTCGCCCTGCGGGCCCAGGAGCAGGCGCAGATGTATCTCCCGCAACGTGATGGGCGCGAGCACCGGAATATGCTCCGGCCTGTCCAGCAGCTCCATCAGGCGCAGAAAAGCCCTGAGCACTTCCGGGTCCGTGGGGCTCACGGCACTGCCCTTGAGAGCCTCGCGCGCCCGCGCCGGAGGCAGACCGGCAGCGAGCCGCGCGGTCAGATGGCTGTCCAGGTCCAGGGAGAGCACCAGATAGGGCCTCTCCGGCGAGGCGTCCGTAATGTGGCTCATGTTCGGCATGTCCACGCCCGCGAGCAGACAATGCCCCGCGCCGTAGCGATACTCCTCGCCCCCCACCACCGTCCGTTTGGCCCCCTGCACGGTGACGGCCAGAATGGGCCTGTTGAAGCAGTTTTCCGGCTTGTGGGGCTCATCCCGCCGATGCAGGACAAAACCCGGCACGGGCGTGGGATAATCGCCGGGCGCGGGCATGCGCCGCAAGCACATCTCCCTGAGCAGGGCATCGGTTCTTCCGGCCCCAGCGCCGTCTTTGAGCTCGTTCACCGCAGCATCTCCTGATCTTTGCCGTGCGTGCCAGAATACCCCAGGCCGGGCAAGGGCAAAAGCCCCGGCAGAATCGTGCAAAAAACGGATAATTCCAGATCTACACCGCCCGCGGCGGACCGCGCTATACAGCAGGCCATGGTGAGCGTCCCGCCGGGCGGCGCTGATCCGGCAGGCAACAGAATATTCGACGACGCTCCACACACTCAAGGAGAAATGAGCATGCGCAGATTCCGATTACTCGGCATAACGGCCGCCGTGCTGGGCATATTGTCCTTCGGCGGCATTCCGGCTCTTGCCCAGGGCACGCCCCAGGGGGCCGACAACTTTTACACCGGCGAGGCAGTCAGCATGCAAAAGGTCACATTCAAGAATCAGTACAAAATGACTGTTGCGGGCAATCTCTTCCTGCCCAAGGCCTTGGATCAGAATCTGAAACATCCCGCCGTCATTGTGGGGCATCCCATGGGCGCGGTAAAGGAGCAGAGCGCGAACCTGTATGCCGCCAAGATGGCGGAACAAGGTTTCGTGGCCCTTTCCCTGGACCTCTCCTTCTGGGGGGAAAGCGAGGGCGAACCACGCAATGCCGTTTCCCCGGACATCTATGCCGAGGATTTCAGCGCCGCCGTGGATTTTCTCGGCACCAGGCCCTTTGTCGACAGGGAACAGATCGGGGCCATCGGGATTTGCGGCAGCGGGAGCTTTGTGCTCAGCGCCGCCAAGGTTGACCCGCGCCTGAAAGCCATTGCCACGGTCAGCATGTACGATATGGGCGCGGCCAACCGCAACGGGCTCCGGCACGCGCTGACGCCGGGGCAACGCAAGCAGATCCTCCGGGAGGCGTCGGAACAGCGCTATGTGGAGTTCAGCGGCGGCGAAACCAAATATACCAGCGGGAGCGTGCATGAACTGCATGCAAACTCCACCCCGGTTGAGCGCGAATTTTACGACTTCTACCGCACGCCGCGGGGCGAATTCACGCCCAAGGGCTCGTCGCCCCTGCTCACGACCCACCCGACTCTGACCAGCAACGTCAAATTCATGAATTTTTATCCCTTCGCGGACCTGGAAACGATCTCTCCGCGTCCCCTGCTGTTCATCGCCGGTGAAAAGGCCCACTCCGTGGAGTTCAGTGAAGATGCATACCGGCTCGCGGCCGAACCCAAGGAACTCTTCATTGTTCCGGATGCCGGGCACGTCGATCTCTACGACCGGCTCGACCGCATTCCCTTTGACAAGCTCACGGCTTTTTTCAGCGAAAATCTGAAGTAAGCCCTTATGAAAAAATGCCGGGGTTCCGCGCCGCTTGCGGGGCTCCGGCCGGAGATGCCATCAGATGAACGCGCACACTGCCGTTTTTCAGAGCGATACGGCGCACTGGTCCGCCGTGTTTTCCCTGTTCATGGGCGTCACATGTCTCATCGCGGCGGAATTCATGCCCGTCAGCCTGCTGACGCCCATGGCCCGGGACCTGGCCGTCACCGAAGGCATGGCCGGGCAGACGGTCACCGCCGTAGGCGTTTTCGCCGTACTCACCAGCCTGCTTCTTTCACCGCTGACCAGGGGCATGGACAGGCGACGCATTTTGCTGGCCTTTTCGCTGCTGCTGATTGTCTCAAATCTGCTTGTGGCCCTGGCCCCGAACTATTACGTCCTCCTGGCCGGACGCGGCCTGCTGGGCATCTGCGTGGGGGGCTTCTGGTCCATGGCCCCGGCGGTCACTTTGCAGCTGGTGCCCGCAAAGGATCTTCCCCGCGCGCTGAGCATCGTGTACGCCGGGGTTTCAGTGGCGACCATTCTTTCCCTGCCCCTGGCCAGCTATCTCGGCCATCTGCTCGGCTGGCGCAACGTCTTTCTGCTCACCTCGCTGCTGGGCGGCGTCATGTACGCCTGGCAGTTCGCGGTCATCCCGCCGCTGCCGTCCCGCCCCGGAAACAGCTTCAGCAACATGTTCGCCCTGTTGCGGCGGAACTGGGTGCTGGCGGGCATGGGCGGCACCATTTTCAGTTACGGCGGCTATCACGTCTTTTTCACCTATCTCAGGCCGTTTCTGGAGCATGATCTCGCGCTTCAACCCGCCGCGCTGTCCTCAGTGCTCCTGGCCTTCGGCATCGCCAACTGCCTCGGCACCCTGGCCGCCGGTTTTGTTCTGGGCAAATGGTTCCGGCCCACCCTGTTCGGCGTGCACCTCGCGCTTGCCGCTGTGGCAATCCTGCTGTTTTACGTGCAGAACCGCCCGCTGAACATGATCCTGGTCATGGCCTGGGGATTCCTCTTCGGCTTCATCCCGGTCAGCTGGTCCGCCTGGATTGCCCGCACGCTCGCCGACAAGGCGGAACTGGCGGGCGGCATCTCCGTGGCGGTCACCCAGTTTTCCATCGGCCTTGTGGCCGCCGTGGGCGGCCTGACCTTTGACGACTTCGGCATCAGCGGCATCTTTCTGATCGCCGTGACGTTTCTCCTCGCGGCCGCAGGCCTGGTCAGAGGCAGTTTTACGCTGTACGCCAAGGACAGGGAGCAGCTCCCCTGAAGCCAAAAAACACGGCATAAAAGTCAGGCGGGCATTCAGAAAAATGTCGCCTGACTTTTGCGCGACGGCGGATATCGTCCGGTTAGGGGCTCTTACTTTGCTCTGATGAGGGTGTCGTCTGGGGTTCGCCCAACATCCTGACCAAATCCCTGCGCGGCGGCGCGCCGAACAGACGGCTGTATTCACGGCTGAACTGCGAGGAACTTTCATAGCCCACGGCACGGCCCGCGTGGTTGGCGTCCAGATTGCGGCTGAGCATCAGGCGCTGGGCCTCATAGAGCCGTAAACGCTTCTGGAATTGCAGGGGGCTCAGGGACGTCACCTTTTTAAACTGGCGGTGAAAGGTGGACGTGGCCATGGCGACCCGCGCGGCCAGCGCGTCCACCGACAGGGGCCGCATGTAGTTTGCCCGCAGCCAGATTATGGCCTCGGCCACCTGATGCCCGTGGGAACCGACCGTGTGGAGCCGCCGCAGATCCCCGCCCTGCGGCCCGGCCAGCACGCGGAAGAGGACCTCCCGCACCAGCAGCGGGGCCATCAGGGCCGCCTCTTCGGGCCTGTCCAGCAAGTCGACCAGGCGCGCAAAGGCGTCGTGGACGTCGGGCTCGACCCTGGCCACGGACACGCCGAGACAGCGGCCGCCCGGAGCATCGAAAGAGGATGCCGCCACTGAAGCCAGTTCCGTGGCAAGCGCCCGGTTGATCACCAGCGAGACGGCCAGCAGCGGCTGCTCCGGCGAGGCCCCGAGTATCCGGCTCTCGCTCGGCATGTCCACGCCGTTGACCAGGCAGTCCAGCTCTCCGTAGCGGAAGATCTCACGCCCGATCACGGACTTCTTGCGGCCCTGCACGATCAGGCCGACGGACGGAGCGTAAAAACAGGTATCCACCATATTCGCCGCGTTCCAGCGCGTCAGCGTCAGGCCCTCCACGGCCGTGGACTGCCTGCCCGGCTCCGGGGCCAGACGCATGAGCGTCGTCTTCAGGCGCTCATTGGCCTCCCGCATGGCCTCTTCCCGCATGGCGATCCCGTCTGTCTGCATGGCTTTCTCCGCAAGAAACGTTGTTTTCTCCCAGCTAGCACAGGCGGCGGCAGAGGGGAAGCTCACGGCAGAATCAGGCAAAAAATGGATAATTTTATTGCTTCATGGAGCCCAAGGTCGGGCTTATATCTGACGCAACAGCTGAAAACCCGGCAGAGGCGAGGGCATCCAGCCGCTCCAAGCCGGAAACCAAGCGAGGTAAGACCAGTATGAGCAAAAAAATTATGATCCTTTCCACCAGCCCGCGCAAGGGCGGCAATTCCGACGGCCTGGCCGACGCCTTTGCCGAGGGCGCGCGGGAGGCAGGCCATCAGGTGGAAAAAATAGTTCTGTACGACAAAACCATCGGCTTTTGCAGAGGCTGTCTGGCCTGCCAGAAAACACAGCGCTGCGTCATCCGCGACGATGCGGATGCCATTGCGCAAACCATGCGGTCCGCCGAGGTCATCGTCTTTGCCACGCCCATTTACTTTTATGAAATGTGCGGCCAGATGAAGACCCTGCTCGACCGCACGAACCCCCTCTTCCCCTCGGACTACGCCTTCCGGGATATTTATCTGCTGGCCAGTGCGGCGGACGGGGCGGAAAGCGCCATGGACGGCGCGGTCAAGGGCCTGCAGGGCTGGATCGACTGTTTTGAAAAGGCCCGCCTGAAAGGCGTGGTCCGGGGCGTGGGCGTGACCGGTGTTGGTGAAATTCAGAACGTTCCCGCCGCCCTGAAAGCCGCTTACGACCTGGGCAGACAGGCCTGACCCAGGCAATGCTTATGACCACGGAGGAGGGGGCGCGTTGGGAGCGCGCCCCCTTTCAGATCAGGCCTTATTTCGGTAATCAGGGAACAGGTCGCCTTTGTACAGATGCAGCCCGGTCCGGGAATAGCCGGAAGCCACCTGGAACGCGGCGAGGTCGTCAAAAGTGTTTCCCACCACCTGCATGCCGATGGGAATATTGTTCCCGGCAATGCCCACCGGCACATCCACCACGGGATAGCGGCTGAGCAGGTTCCAGATATACGTCAGCACGTGCGCCATTCCTTTGACGGGTTTGCCGTTCACCATCACCGTGTCTGTGGTGGGATCGTTGTCCGCCGGGAAATACGGCGTTGCCAGAGTGGGCATGAGCAGGGCGCGATACCCCTTGCCGAAAACATCCTGCTGCAACTGCCGATGGAGCCGGGTCGCAAGTTCGTCGGCGGCTGCCATGGCCTCCGGGCCGCCGTTGCGCGCCTCCTTGAGGAAATGCGCGGCGTAGCTGGTGAGCTTGTCCCGATGTTGCCCGGCGTTCAGCAGCATGGCGCCGATCCCGGTGGAAAGCAGGCCGTGCATGAAGGTTTTGTACTGGCCCGCGTAGCTCCAGCCCAGCCTGACCTCGTCCACAACGGCCCCCTGGCCGCGCAGAACGGCCGCGGCATCCGCCAGCGCTTCCCGGACCGAAGGATCAATGCCCTCCGGTATCCAGCTCTCGAAATAATCAAGCGCGATTCTCACGCCCTTAAGACCCCCGTACGTGCGCGGATAGTCCAGTTTCGGCCGCAGGGCGGCATGCACCTTGGGATGCGGCCCGGTGATCACATTCTGCATCAGCACCATGTCGTCAAAGGTCCGGGCAAGGGGCCCGAGCGTCTCAAAGGTGGTCTCGGAAGTGGGAACACGGCCGAAAGGCGCCTTAAAGCCGTAGAGCCCGCAAAGCGATGCGGGAATCCGGATCGAGCCCCCCATGTCCGAGCCTGTGGCGAGAGTTGTGAATCCGGCCGCCAGGGCCGCCCCGGACCCGCCGGAGGAGCCGCCCACCGCGTAATGGAGGTTCCAGGGGTTGCGCGTGACGCCCCACAGCCGGGACCATGTCTGGCTGTGGATATAGAGTTCCGGCACTGTGGTCTGAATGTGCAATATGGCCCCTTCAGAGAGCAGCATGTCGATGATGGCGGCGTTTTCCCCGGCCGGGGGAGCGTCCTGCAGAAGCACCGAGCCCATGGTCACGCGCCAGCCGCGCACGTCGTTTTCGTCCTTGACGGCGACGGTCACGCCTTCCAGGGCCCGAGCGGAACCAGATTTATAGCGTTTTTCCGCTTCCTTGGCGGCCTGCATGGCCTGGCCGAAATGCTCGTACGTAACGGCATTCACCTGACCATTGAATTTCAGATAGTCTTTCAATTCCCTGCCGCTGGTGTTCAACGGCCCGTTATATTTGTTTATTCTTTCAATCTGGGCCGTGAGCACGTCCACCGGGGACAGCGCGCCTTCCCTGAAATATTGTATCTGTTCCACAGCCGTCAGATAGGCCAGGCCCTCTTTCGCCGGAGCCCCGGCCAGGGAGGAACGAGGGAAGCCGATGGAGAAAAGCCCGGCTTCAATGGCCGCAATGGCGCTCAAACGGAGAAAGTCGCGCCGTTTTATAACAGAAATCATAATCAGTTCCTTGTATGTCTATGCCGCCGCAAGCGCTCTGCCGTTTCCGCAACGCGGCCGCAACAGCGGCGCCGCACAGCCAGGGCCCACGAGCGGCTTGTTTGCCGCGCCTCTCGCCCGAGGAGCCGCCTTTCCCGGGGCGGAACCGGCAATATGCAATCCGCCGCCTTCCGGGCCGTCCGGATGCGCGGCCCCCGCCCCGGCAGCGATAACCGGGAATACGCGTTCCTTATTCTATAATCATAGTTGGGAGCTTTTTCAATTCAGGAGGGATATGTTACATCCGGGCCCGCATCCGGATGCCGTCAAAAGCCGTGGAGAAGTCCAACAGCGGGGGCAGGCCGCGTTGTCGGGACGCGCGGAGATATATCTGATCCTCCCATGTGGAGTTACGCGCTTGCCGTATGGGGAGTGCGCCTGCCGCTTTCGTGGTGGCTGGGGCACGTGGTCCTGCGCTCTTCCGCCGGAGTTTATTGGGCCATGATCGCCTCCCAGCTCGTCCAGTGCGCCATGCTTCTGTGGGTGTTGCTGCGGGTGGACTGGAAACGCTTCGCCCTGGGCTCATCCCGCCCTTGAATGTAAAATGCCCCGCGCGCTCTGGGCGCGCGGGGCCGGGTTCACCGCCGTTCAAGCGAGGACAGCGCCCGCAAGGCTACTTGGCGTACGGCGGAATGGGCGTCTTGACCATCTTCATAAACTTGTCGGTCACATAGTCGGCGTTCTTGACCCTTTCATATTCCTCAGGGGTGAGGCGGCCCAACTGGGTAAAGAAGGCGGCCAGGTACCGCTGCCACTGCTGCGCCTCGCTCATGCCCTTGGAATTGTCCAGCAGCCTGAGCTGCTCCTCATAGTTGAAGACCGGGTGGGTCTTGATGTCCTTGAGAGCCACTTCAGGGGTGTACTGCTGGCCCGCCCAGTCCATGAAGAAACGGCGGTACAGGGGCACCAGGGATTCGGCGGGCTCGTTCTTGAGCATATGGATGCCGCGCATATAGGCGCGCAGGAAGCCGGTGATGACTTCCGGATGGGCGTCGGCATACTTTTTGTCTGCCTGGATCACAATGGGCAGGGTCTGGCCGCAATTCTTGATGTTGCCCGCCAGCCTCCAGCCCTTGGCTTCGCCTACGTAGAGGTGCGGCGCCCAGAGGGCCACGCCGTCGCCGGTGCCGTTTTCAAACGCGCCCAAAGCCTGGGGCTGATCCATGTTCTTGATGACCACGTCCTTGTCCGTGAGGCCCAGCACCTTGAGCCAGGAGGAAAGGGCCATGTGCGGCGAGGACATGGTGGTGCAGAGGAAGGTCTTGCCGCGCACGGTTTCCGGGCTGCCCAATACGTCGGGGAAGTCCTTGTTCCAGCCCTTGACCTTGGCGATGGGGCTGTCCGGGCGGACCAGCACGCCGTTGGTGTAGGATTCGTCATTGCCGATGGCGATCACATAGGTGTCGTAGCGCAGGCCGCCCCAGACGCCGGGCACCGCGCCGTTGCCCGCCACCACCCAGGAACCGGAGGGCGTGGCGTTGACGATGTCCATACCGGAATTGAAATAATTGACTTCGAAATCCAGGCCTTCTTCCTTGTCCCAGCCGCGTTCATGGGCCAGCCAGGCGGCGAAGGTTTCGTTTTCGTTCATCCAGCCCATGGGAACCTTGACCAATTCCTTGGCCTGCAACACGGGCGCGGCGGCCAGGAAAAGCACGACCGCGAGGGCCGGACCCAAAAGATTGCGCAGTTTCATCCTCATGCCTCCAGGGTGAGAGGGTGTCGGGGCGGGACGCGGGCATGCCGCGCCCCGCGAAGCCTGATGCGCTACGAAGCCACGCAGGAGCGCACGCGCGGCGCGACCGGGGCGGCCTGACCGGCCTTGCCCTTGGGATCATAGGTGCGCGTCGTGGTGACCTTGTGCTGGGTGAAGAAGTCTATGCCGCCCTTGCCCTGCACCTTGTCCGTGCCGAGCAGGGAGCCCTTGATGCCGCCGAAGGGCACATAGGGATGCGGCGCGCAGATGCCCACGTTGACGCCCACCATGCCCACATCCGTATCGCGGCTGAACACTTCCGCGTAATGCATGTTCTGGGTGAAAATGCAGGCCCCGTTGCCGTATTCCGAACTGTTGACCAGCTCGATGGCGTCGTGAATGTCCGCCACCTTGATGGTGGCCACCAGAGGACCGAACACCTCGGTGGTGAACAGGGGGTTGCAGGGCGTCACGTCGCGGATGATGCAGGGGCCGACAAAGAAACCGTTCTTGTTCTTTTCCGGCAGGTCCACCCGGCGGCGATCCAGAACCAGCTTGCAGCCCCGGCCGTGCTTGAGGGCGATATCCACGTAATTGAGCACATTGTCCGCGGCCTTGCGGGAAATCAGCGGCCCCATGTAGACGTCGGGGTCAAAGGCGTCGCCCACCTTGACGGTCTTGGAGGCCTCGATCATGCGCTCCAGCACTTCCTCGTAAACTTCCGGCACGGCGGCCACGATGGACCCGGCCAAACAACGCTGCCCGGCGGAGCCGTAGCAGGAATTGAGGAAGTTGTTGATGAAGACGTCCATATTGCTGTCTTCCATGACCAGAAGCAGGTTCTTGGCCCCGCCCAGCAGCATGGAACGCTTGGCCCCCTTGGCGCAGCCCGCGGCCATGGCTTTGGCCGTGGGCGTAGAGCCCACCAGGCAGACGCCCGCCATGCGCGGGTCCTCATACCAGGAACCGGGAACGTCGCGGTTGCCGTGCACCACGTTGACCACGCCCGCGGGCAGCCCGATTTCCATGAAGATCTCGCAGATGAGCTGCATGAAATAGGGCGACTGGGTGGAGGGTTTGAAGATGAAGGTATTGCCCACGGCAATGGCGTAGGGAATGAACCAGCCGAAGACCAGGGCCGGGAAGTTGAAGGGAGCCACCCCGCCGAACACGCCCAGGGGCTGGCGTACCACCTTGGCCGAGATATTGGTGGAGATGTAATCCAAGGTGTCGCCCTGGATCGTGGACGGCGTGGCCGCGGCGGATTCCAGGATTTCGATCACCCGCTGCACTTCGCCGCGCGCTTCGGAAATATGCTTGGCCTGGTCCAGAGCAATGGCCTGGGCCAGTTTTTCCAGGTCCCGCACCATGCAGTCATGGATTTTGTAGATATAGGCCATGCGCTTGCCGATGGAGAGATTGCGCCAGGGCCTGTAGGCCGCATGGGCCGTGGCGATGGCCGCCTCAGCCGTGGCCGGGCCGGAAATGGGCACGCTGCCGATTTCCTCGCCGGTGGAGGGGTTGTAGAGCGGCACGCGCTTGCCGCCTGCCTCTTCCTGCCATTCGCCGTTGATGAAATTTTTGATCCTGATGTCCGACATGGCGTACCCTCCGCGTGGATACTGGTCTGTTACTAGAACGTGTTATCCTGACATGGCTTGCTCATTGGGCTGGAACCGGAGCATGTTCACATGGCCGCGATTTCAAAACGCATCCGCTCCGGGAAGTCCGGCTGATTCTTTTCCTCAATTTTCAGATAGCGTCTTTCGCGCACAGACTGCTTGCGGAAATCTGACAAAATCTGTCGGCAATCGGACAAAAAAGGCCATAAAAAAGCGACTGACGCATGCGAAGGCATGGAGGGAGGAGCCACGCGTTCAGGCTTAAGGCAGTTGAAGCATTTCAAGTGCTGGATGCTTTAATTGTCGCCGCGCGCCCGGAAAACGCAGCCCGGCGTGCGCCCGAAGGCCTGCTTGAAGGTGGCGATAAAGGCTGAAATCGAGGAATAGCCGCTGTCCAGGGCCACGGAGGTGACGCTCTCGCCCTGTTTCAGACGGTTGTAGGCGGCCTGCATGCGCTGGCGCTGCCGCCAGGTGCGGAAGGAAGTGCCGGTCTCCCGGCGGAAAAGCCGGGCCAGATTGCGCTCGGACATGCCCAGGCGCTCGGCCCACTGGGCCAGGGAAGTGGACACGCCGGGCGTGGTGAGCAGGGCCGTGCACAGCTCCACCAGGCGGTGGTCGCTGGGCATGGCCAGCGGCTGCGCCTCTTCCGGCGATTCCAGAAGCAGGTCCAGCAGCACGGCCACCAGACGGCCCCGGGCATCCGCACCGTAGGAATAGGGCTGCGGCGTGAGATGCAGCAGCAATTCGCGCACCAGGGGCGTGATCTCCATCACGTGGCAGCGGGTGAAACGCTCCACCCCCAGCAGAACGCGCTGGTCGATCCAGAGGCTGCAATCCCTGGCTTCGCAAGGCACATACCATTCATGACGGCAACCGGCGGGCACCCAGACGGCCCGCTGGGGCGGGGCCAGCCAGTTGCCCTGCTCCGTGCACATGACCATGCAGCCGTGCCCGGTGTAGGCCAGCTCGCCCCAGGGATGCACATGGGGCTTGCTCCAGGTATCGGGTGGGAAGTCGTCATTAAACCAGACTACCGGCCTGGCGGCCGGATCATAGGGCGCGAGATAGCTTTTGGCTTCCAGTGGTTCCATGCGGCGTGTGAGTCCGGGTGATGAAAAGGTTGTGCCGTTCACTTCAAATAGTCCTGAATCGAAGATGATTCTCTTCAAGGTTGCTACTGTCACTCTCATTTTTCTTGCCAGTACGGGCAGTATTCTTACGTCTGCTTTATATCCGTTCTGTACCCTAAGAAACTCCAGTATCATCCAGTAGATACCGTATCCTTTCATTCCTTCTTTCTGTGTCATCATCATTATTTTAAAATTACTGCTTGCATTGGCGTCATGCAATAGATATGATTCCATAATTCTTCGTTCTTAATTCTTCATTCTTCATTTTCCATTTAAACTACCGGTCTCCATTCCAGAAAATTCTCTATCTGGAATGTTCTCCATCCCTGCTGTTCTATATCCCAGTATACCACATGGTTCTGGATGCGTTCAATGTCGTATTTTCGATGGAAACAGGTTTCATAATATATGAGTGTTGCCCTTGCCATATAAAAATCTCCATTCTGTTTACGATAGGCTATTAATGCACATCCGTATGCCATATACTCTGTCAATAGCCTAATTCGTCTTGTCATCCATGCGATGGTTTCATCTGATAAATCAGTTTCCTGTCTGATAAGTTTCTTCCATAGATTTTCCACTCTTTCGCTTTTCGTTACATGATTCGATTGGTGCCCCAACGTTTGTTTCTTCATTTTAATGAATTTACTAGTTTATAAATGATTAATAATCAATCTTCTGCGATGGCTACACCCTTTGCCTTGGATGGCTACACCCTTTTGTGGTTAGAGCTACACCATCCGGGTGAAAGGGTGTAGCCCTTCCACAGTCAGATTGACGGGGGCAAAGTTATGCCCTTTCTTTGGAGTAAACTATCAATGAATTATTGTTACATCATATCCGTATGGGTCCATGTGCTCGGTGTCTTCCTTTTGTATCACGGCCCACATCTTTCTTAGTTCTGTCATAAAGCTGCTCATTTCCATGAAGGTATCTTCTCCTTTCTCGTGTTTTAAGGCGTCTCCCGATTCGTATAAATGCATTCCCAAATCGCTTACGGTATCAATATTTTGGCCTTTATAATAGCCCAATTTGAAGCTTCTTAGAGCTCCTACACACAGGTGAGTTTTTATGCCTGCATAATACCGTTCAGCCAATAAATCCTCATTGACTATACTGATTTTACTTACTGTTCTGATGCTGCTTGTACTCTGATTCTCAGCCTGATGAGACATTTCTTTTGGATCAGATTCATTCTGAACCTCTTTTTTTTAAATCTTTCATACTACTATAAATTTTAATTGTTTATTTAACTGATATTCACAGTTAAAAATGTCGCAAAAATAGGAAATTAAAATTAGAGGTAATGATGGAGTAGGGGAAAATACAATAAATACATTTCTTTGTTAGTAGTAAATAATTGTATACTAGATATATATACTTTATTTTGAAGAGTGTTCAAAAAACGTTCGTTTAATGGGCGCAAAGATATAGGTGTTTTTTTGAATGACAAAATGTTTGATAAAAAAACTTCTTTAAATAGGGTAAAAATGATGCTAACTATTTGATTATAAACGATAAATGAAGACTAAAAATATCTGTTAATATTTACCCATTTTATTCTTTTTCTTTCTTTGTATTTTTTTAAAATCTTGACGCCCATTAAACGAACGATTAAAAAATACTTTTTTGTTGTAATCTGTTCGTTTATAGCTTTTTACCTATAAAGCATTGAACTGCTGTAGAAAACTCGTTGACAAGAGGAGCACAAAGCTTGTCGTATTTTACATAAAGTGTTCGCAAGTGATTGAATTTCAAGTGTATGTGAGAAGTTCAAAGCCCCAGAGGAATGCACTTTTCTGAAATAATCATAGAATGGAAGTAGAGAAAGAAAGCCCAATATGGTATGCCATGCGTGCCACTTACCGTAGAGAGCCTGATGCGATGCGTCTGCTTGAAAAGGAGAAAATGGGTTGTTTCGTTCCCATGCAATACAAGATCAGTATAAAGAAAGGTAAGAAAGTGCGTGTTCTGGTTCCTGTCATTCATAATTTACTTTTTGTTCATGCTTGTCCTTCCGAGGTGAAGCGTATCAAATCACAAGTAACCTATTTACAGTACATAACCGATACCCGTAGTGGCCAGAAGATTATTATCTCTGATAGTGAGATGCAGCGTTTCATCGCTGTAGCCGGTAGCTATAATGATCATCTCCTATATTTCCAGCCCGATGAACTAAATCTGTCTAAAGGCACCAGAGTTCGTGTTACGGGTGGTGACTTCGAAGGACAGGAAGGTATTTTCCTGAAAGTGAAAGGTGCACGTGACCGTCGTGTAGTAGTTGCGATACAAGGTGTCATAGCTGTTGCCATGGCTACTATCCATCCTGACCTTATAGAGGTAATTGACAGTTGATAACTCCAAAATCCTAATTCTTTATGACTCTTTCCGAAGAAATAGTTTCTCTTCAGCGTGCAGCGCACGACCTGATGTATTTGGGCATGGACGGGAGTCCGGTCTATAGCGATGACTTGTCCCGCCGTAACGGTGAAGTTTACCGCCTGACCACGGCTTTGTATAATTCCGGTGTCAAAGGTTCCACTGTGGAAGAACAGGCTAACGTTTGTCTGGCTCTTCTGATGGGCTACAACGCTTCATTTGTCGATCATGGTGAAAAACAAATACATGTTCAGGAAGTTTTAAACCGTTGCTGGAATATCCTCGATTCACTTCCGGCTTCTTTGTTGAAACTCCGTTTACTAACTGCCTGCTATGGTGAGGTTTTTGACGATTCTTTGGCTGATGGAGCTCGTGCCATCATTGCTTCCTGGGATTCCGCATCACTTACTCCCGATCAACAGGAAGCTATCGCCGAGTTCCAGAATGTAGTGGATAATCCTTATCCTTGGGAATATATTGATGAATGAAAAAATCATCATGAAGAATAATTATCTTTATATATAAACTATGCGTCGATTATTATTATTTATCTTTTGTCTTTTTACTTTATCTGGTTTTGTTCATGCCCAACGCATGTCTGATGAACAGGTTGTTGAGTATGTAAAGAATGCACAAGCAGCAGGAAAATCCCAGAAGCAAATGACTACTGAACTGCTTCGCCGTGGTGTGACTCAGGAGCAGGTATTGCGGATTAAGGCCAGGTATGAGGCTACCAACAGCACTGCTGAAGGTACAGGCAATAAGCCCAACCAGATGCGCAAACGTGCCGTGGCTCTAGATTCATCTTATGAAGCTGCCGAGTTGGAGGATCAGAAGGCTGTCATTGATGAAAAGCAGGATAGCAAAGCTCATCTGGAAATGTCTGTCAGACAAATTTTTGGTCATAATTTATTTAGAAATACCAATTTAAGCTTTGAACCCAGTGCTAATCTTGCCACTCCGGTAAGTTATCGTCTGGGCCCCGGCGATGAAGTGATTATAGATATCTGGGGTGCTTCGGAAAATACAATCCGCCAGACGATTAGTCCTGAAGGTGATATTCAGGTTAAGGATCTGGGGCCGGTTCATTTGAATGGAATGACGGTGAAGGAAGCTAATCAATATCTGCAGCGTGAATTTTCTAAGATTTATTCGGGTATCGGTGGCAATGAGCCTAACTCTCAGATTCGGTTAACACTTGGGGACACACGTACTATCCAGGTAAACATCATGGGTGAGGTTTCCGTTCCGGGTACTTATTCTCTTTCTGCTTTTTCTACGGTTTTTCACGCATTGTACCGTGCGGGTGGTGTTAATAAGATCGGTAGTTTGCGTGGCATAAAGTTGGTGCGTAATGGAAAGACAATAGAAAACCTTGATGTATATGAGTTTATCATGAAGGGTAAAATGAATGACGATATACGTTTGCAGGAAGGTGACGTTATCATTGTGAATCCTTATGAATCTCTGGTGGAGATTGTTGGAAAGGTGAAGCGTCCCATGTACTACGAAATGAAGCCTACGGAGACTGTCGCTAATTTGCTGGAATACGCCGGTGGTTTTACTGGAGATTCCTACAAGAAAGCCATTCGTCTTATCCGTAAGAGCGGACGTGAGCATCAGGTTTTCAATGTAGATGAAATGGATTATTCCGTATTCCGTCTGGATGACGGTGATCTTGTAACCGTTGATGCCGTACTCGACCGTTTTGAAAACAAAGTTGAGATTAGCGGTGCTGTTTACCGTTCGGGACTATATCAGTTGGATGGAGAGGTAAACACGGTAAAACAGTTGATAAAGAAAGCTGAAGGGCTTCGTGGTGATGCCTTTTTGAATCGTGTATTACTGGATCGTGAACATGAGGATCTTTCTCATGAAATTATAGCTATTGATTTGAACGGTCTGCTTAATGGTACAGTTGCAGATATTCCCTTGCAAAAAGATGATCATCTTTATATCCCCAGTGTGAATGATCTGAAGGAGGAGGAAACCGTATCAATATATGGTGAAGTACTAAACCCGGGAACTTTCCTGTATTCGGACAAGATGACTATAGAAGATTTGGTTGTTCAGGCTGGCGGTTTGCGTGAGGCGGCGGCTACTACGCGAGTGAGTGTGACACGCCGTATCAAAGACCCTAAGAGTACTGTTTACAGTAGTAAATTGGCGGAAACGTTTGCTTTTGATATAAAAGACGGTTTGGTGATAGGGGATGCGAATTTCTATTTGCAGCCGTTTGATATGGTTCAGGTTCGTAGGAGTCCGGCTTATAAGGTACAACGTACAGTTTCTGTTTCGGGAGAAGTGTTGTTTAGTGGAAGTTATGCGCTTTTGAAAAAGAACGAGCGTTTGAGTGATTTGATAAAACGTGCGGGTGGTATAACTCCGGATGCTTACATAAAAGGCGGTCGCCTTATTCGCAGAATGAATGATGAAGAGCGTCGCCGTGAGAGGGATGCTTTGCGTATGGCACGTAATGGTGAGGGTAAAGACAGTATATCTGTTGCCAAGTTAGCTATAACAGAAACGTATACGGTTGGTATAGATATGGAGAAGGCTTTGGCTAATCCGGGTAGCGATTATGATGTTGTTTTGCGTGAAGGTGATGTGATTTATATTCCTGAGTTTGTCAATACTGTTAAGATTAGTGGTTCGGTTATGTATCCGAATACGGTGGCTTGGGAGAAAGGTGCTAAAGTGAAGCATTATATCAATATGGCGGGCGGTTATGGTAATATGGCGAAGAAGAAAAAGGCTTATGTCATATATCTGAATGGTACTGTGGCACGTGTGAAACGCGGTGATGGAGATTTGATACAGCCGGGTTGTGAGATAGTAGTACCTAGTAAAGCGGAGAAACAGCATATGAAACTCGCAGAAATACTGGGTGTTAGTTCTACTACTGCTACAATGGCGGCTATGGTGGCAACTTTGGTAAATGCCTTTAAATAGAAATGAATTATGAATGAAGAACTTCAAAAAAATACTTCTTTGCAAGAAGAGGAAATTGATTTATTGGAACTTGCATTAAAAGTTTGGGCGGAGCGTAAGTTTATATTTAAGGCATGTGGATATGCTGTTTTTATTGGATTGATAATTGCATTTAGTATTCCCCGGGAATATACGGCGAGTGCTATGATTGCACCTGAAATGTCGGATAACAAAGGTACAGGTGGACTTTCTTCTTTAGCAGCAATGGCTGGTTTAAATCTTAACACTACGTCTAGTGCAGATGCGATATATCCTGATTTGTATCCTGACATTGTCAGTTCTACCCCTTTTCTAACAGGATTGTTTAATGTCCAAGTTAAAGACTTGGATGAAGAAATTGATACTACACTCTATTGTTATTTGAATGACTATCAGCGTATGCCTTGGTGGTCACTGATTACTTCTGCCCCTTTTAAGGCATTGGGATGGGTTATTTCATTATTTACGGATGAGGAAGTTAGCGATGGTACTTTTGATCCTTTTCAATTAACCAAGGAGGAAACAGATATTCTAAAAGAGTTAAGTGAACGTATTAACGTTTCCGTTGATAAAAAGACAGGGGTTACTACTTTATCTGTAACGATGCAGGATGCCCGTATTTCTGCTTGTCTTACTGATACTGTGGTGCGCCGATTGCAGGATTATATTACGGAATATCGGACAACTAAAGCTCGTCAGGATTTTCAGTTTCAAGAAAAGCTTTTTGAAAGAAAAAAGAAGGAGTATGAGAAAGCTCAAGAGAATTATGCCAAGTTTGCTGATGCTAACAAAAATATTATCCTATTGAGTTATCGTGCTGAACAAGAACGGTTGGAAAATGAGATGCGTTTGGCGTATCAAGTATATGCATCTGTAGCGCAACAATTGCAAATGGCAGAGGCAAAGGTACAGGAGATTACTCCTGTATATACCATAATTGAACCGGCAACTATTCCAATAAAAGCTTCAAAACCTCGTAAAGCTATTATGCTTCTTGGTATTGTATTCCTTACTGGATTATGCTGTGTTGGTTGGGTATTACTTGGAAGAAATTTCTATATCAATTTGAAGAATAGGAAAGAGGGTAATGAAATAAATTTGAAAGAAGATGAAATAAGTAAATAAATATACATGTGACTAGGGGGAAGAATAATGCTATTTCTTAATATAGATCTATGCGAAGATTCCTATAATTAATATAAATCAACTTAGTGTTTCTTCCACCTAGTCCTTGTTTAACTTAATATTTTTAAGAGTAGCATTTTTTGATACTTAGAATGATGTCTTGACACTATTTGGGGTGAAGAATAATAATTGTATGCAAGATTCTTTAAAAGATAAGACAGTTCGTGGTGTTGGATGGAGCTTTATAGATAATATAGCCAGTTCAGGTATCACTTTTCTTATAGGCCTAATTTTGGCACGTTTACTGACCCCTGAAGAATATGGAGTTATGGCTATGATAGCTGTATTTATCGCTGTGTCAAACTCTATTATTGATAGTGGCTTTTCTAATGCTCTGATACGTAAAGTACATATTAAACGTGTTGACTATAATACGGTTTTTTATTTTAATATAGTAGTTAGTTTCTTTTTATATATTTCTCTGTTTTTTGCATCACCGGCTATTAGTGTCTTTCTAAAGGAACCAATATTGGAAAGTATTATGCGAATAATAGGTTTAATTCTTATTATTAATGCATTATCAATCATTCCTCGTACAGTATTTGTGCGGAATATCAATTTCAAAACACAAACTAAAGTCTCATTAATTTCATCTATAGGTAGTGGATTTGTTGGTATAGGTATGGCCCTTGCTGGAATGGGAGTATGGAGTCTGGTTGGTCAACAGTTATCTCGACAATTATTGAATACTTCATTCTTATGGGTGTTTTGTAAATGGCATCCTAAATTAGAATTTTCACTAAAAAGCTTTAATGAACTTTTTGGCTTTGGTTCTAAGTTATTGGTGTCTGGACTTATAAATACTATTTATCAGAATATTTATTATATTATTATTGGTCGTTTTTATGCTTCCTCTTTATTAGGACAATATACACGTGCAGAACAGTTTAATACAATATTTTCTACAAATTTGACAACTGTTGTTCAGCGTGTTAGTTATCCTGTTTTAAGTTCTATTCAAGAAGAACCAGAACGGCTACGTGAAGCTTATCGAAAGGTTATAAGAACAACTATGCTAATAAGTTTTGCTTGTATGTTGGGACTTGCAGCTGTAGCAAAGCCTTTGATTTTTATTTTGATAGGTGAAAAGTGGTTTCCTGCTGTTTACTTTTTACAGATAATCTGTTTTGCAGGTATGTTATATCCTCTTCATGCGATTAATTTGAATATTTTACAAGTAAAAGGGCGTTCTGATTTGTTCTTGAAATTAGAAATAATAAAAAAGTTTATAGCGGTAGGTCCAATTATAATAGGTATATATTGTGGTATTGAATATATGCTTTGGGGGAGTGTTTTTACTTCTTTTATCGCTTACTTTTTAAATAGTTATTATTCGGCAAGATTAATAGATTATCCTACTATGGATCAGCTTAAAGATATATTGCCAACTTTTCTTACATCCTTTATCGTAGCTTTTTTTATGTGGTGTGTCTCTTTATTGGATTGGTCGGTTTATCTTCTTCTTCCGCTTCAGTTATTCTTGGGAATCTTGCTGTTCTCTCTTATTTACGAAAAAGCGAAATTGCCGGAGTATCTTGAACTTAAGCAGCTTGCTATTTCTATTTTGAAACGAAAATAAATATTATTAAGAATGGAAAATAAAGTAATTACGGTCACCTCTCCATTACTCCCTTCTTTAGACGAATTTATGCCCTACCTACAGGATATTTGGAGTCGCAAGTGGTTGACAAACAATGGTCATTATCATCAGGAATTGGAGAAATCTTTGTGTGAGTATTTGGAGGTACCTTACATCAGTCTTTTTACTAATGGTACCTTACCTTTGTTGTGTGCGTTGCAGGCACTTCGCATTACTGGCGAGGTTATTACGACTCCTTACAGTTTTGTGGCCACTACCCATTCCTTGTGGTGGAATGGCATCAAACCTGTGTTTGTGGATATTGATCCAGAGACTTGTAATATTAATCCGGAAAAAATAGAGGATGCTATTACACCTCGTACTACAGCTATTATGCCTGTACATGTTTATGGAAAACCTTGTGATACGGAGCGTATTCAGGCAATAGCTGATAAATATGGCCTAAAAGTTATTTATGATGCCGCCCATGCTTTCGGGGTAAAAGTGAATGGAGAATCTATTCTGAATGCGGGAGATGTTTCTACTTTGAGTTTTCATGCCACAAAGGTTTATAATACGATTGAAGGCGGTGCTTTGGTTTGTCATGATGAGAAGACAAAGAAGCGTATTGACTATTTGAAGAATTTTGGTTTTGCTGGAGAAACGGAGATAGTGGCTCCGGGTATTAATGGTAAAATGGATGAGCTTCGTTCTGCTTATGGTTTATTGAATCTGAGACAGGTAGATGCTGCTATAGAAGCTCGTCATCAAATTGCGATCAAATATCAAGAAGCATTGAAAAATGTAGAAGGTCTTCATTTTATGGAAGATATACCGGGAGTTCGTCATAATTATTCTTATTTTCCGATATTCGTGGATGCTGAGAAGTACGGTATGACTCGTGATGAACTATACTTCAAAATGAAGGAACAGAAAGTGTTGGGGCGTAGGTATTTTTATCCTTTGATAAGTGAATTTTCTACTTACAGGGGATTGGAGTCGGCAAGGCCGGATAATCTTCCGGTGGCACATAAAATGGCAAACAGTGTAATATGTTTACCGATGTATGCGGGATTAAGTGAAGATGATATAAATAGAATTTTGATTGCATTATTATGTAAATGTGATTATCATAATGTTACGGAACATATACGATGAATAATTTGATAATTATTGGAGCGAGAGGATTTGGTCGTGAAGTTTATAATCTCTTTCTTGATTGTTATAAGGATAATAAAGAATGGGCTTGCAAAGGATATCTAGACAGTAAATCTGATGCATTAGAAGGTTATGAGGGTTATCCGCCAATTTTATGTTCGCCGGAAGATTATGTAATAGATAAAGATGATGTCTTTGTTTGCGCATTGGGAGACGTAAAATGGAAAAAGTACTATGTTGATTTAATGTTAGATAAGGGGGCAAGTTTTGTTAGCCTCGTACATCCAACAGCGAAAATAAGTATGAATACAACTTTTGGTTCTGGATGCATTATCGCTGCAAATGTATTATTAAGTTGCGATGTGTATGTGGGTAACTTTGTAACAATGATGAGAAATGTTGTATTAGGTCATGATTGTAAGATCGATGATTGGAGCCATTTGGGGGCATTCACATTCTTCGGTGGTTTTAGTGAAATTGGATGTTTATGTACTATTCATCCTGGTGCCCAAATATTACCTCATAAAAAGGTTAAGGATAGTGCTGTAGTTGGTGTAGGAAGCGTAGTGATAATGACAGTAAAAGAAGGTACAACAGTAATGGGAATACCTGCAAAAAAAATAGATTATTAGAGATAAAAAATGGAAATTAAAGATTTTATAGAAAAGTTTGCTGAGACAATTGAAGTTGAAAATTTTTCAACTTTAACAGCAGAGACAAAATTCCGTGAGCTTGATGAATGGAGTTCATTGTCAGTTATGCTCCTCATTGCATTTTATGATGAAGAGTTTGAAAGAGAAATCGGAGATAGAGATATTAAAGTCTGTACAACGATAAATGATCTTTATTTGTTGGCTATGGCTAAATAAATAGAAAAATGGCATTTCTTAAATATAGAGGTATAGGCGTAACAGCTATGGCTGCTGCTGTTCCCCATACAATAATCAATAATTATGAATATACCCAGTATTTTCCTGCAGACCAAGTAAAGGAGATTGTTGATAAAGTGGGTATATTTGAACGACGTTTTGCAGATGACAAAACATGTTCTTCAGATTTGTGCTTTGCTGCTGCTGAAAGACTTCTTAATGATAATAATATTGACCGTAGTGAGATAGACTTGCTTGTATTTATATCTCAGACACCGGATTATCGTATGCCTGCGACTTCAATTATTTTGCAGGATAGATTAGGATTAGCTAACTCTTGCATAGCTTTTGATATAACATTGGGATGTTCTGCTTTCTGTTATGGACTTTCTGTAGTATATGGAATTATGCAGACAGGTAATGTTCGTAAGGCATTGATACTTGATGGTGAGACTCGTTCAAAAGTTTATTCTCCAAAGGATCGTAGAAGTGCATTTATCTTTGGTGATGGAGGAATTGCTGCTCTCGTTGAACGTGATGATAAGTTTGGTGAAAGCTGTTTTTCGCTGAATTCAGATGGTTCTCGTGCTGATTTGATAATGATTCCTGCAGGTGGTTATCGAAACATGAGTTCTGTAGATACACTGAAAGAGAAAGTTGTGGATGAATATGGCAATATTCGTTCTGATGAACAGGGCTATATGAAAGGTGGTGATGTGTTTAACTTTGTAATACGTGAGATACCACGAGATATTATAAGAACTTTGGAATATGCTGGTAAAACGGCTGATATGATGGATTTTATAGTTTTTCATCAGGCTAACAATTTTATTAATTCATATATTGCAAAAAAAATGAAACTTGATGTTTCTAAAATGCCATCTACAATAGCCAAATATGGAAATACGTCATCTGTATCAGTTCCTTTGACTATTGTTAGTGAACTACAAGAAAAATTGAAAGGTGATAAGATGCTTCTTCTGAGCGCATTTGGCGTTGGCATGACATGGGCAACAGCAATAATACCTTTTGTAGATTGTAAAATCAGTGATATAGTGGAAGTATGATGAATCCTTTTTCATTAGAAGGCAAAATAATATTAGTAACAGGTGCATCAAGTGGTATTGGAGCTCAGTGTGCCATTGATTTTAGTCGTATGGGTGCTAAAGTCATATTGATTGCTAGAAATATTGAGTGTTTAAAGCAAACATTGTCTAAAATGGATGGTACTGGGCATGCATATTACAGTGTAGATGTGACAGATTTTAAAGCATTATCACGCATAATCAAACTTGCGGTAAGTGAAGTAGGAAAGATTAGTGGTGTTGTTCATTGTGCTGGAATTTCTTCAGTGTTACCACTTAAACTTGTTAAGGAAGAAGATATTGATAGCATAATGCGAACAAATATTTATTCTGCAATTCAGTTAGTTCATGAAGTTACACATGTTGGATATTATGATAAGAATGATGGAATAAGTATAATCTTGCTATCTTCCATTATGGGAGTGGTAGGTGAAAGCTGCAAATCATTGTATAGTTTTTCAAAGGGTGCAATCATTGCAGGTGTACGAAGCCTTGCTGTTGAATTGGCTTCTAAAAATATTCGTGTCAATTGTATCTCTCCCGGTGTAATTATTACAAATATTAATAAAAACGCTCGTCATATAGCAGATCCTGAACAGCGGAAAGAGTTAGAAAATAAGCATTTACTTGGATTAGGTGAGACTACAGATATTTCAAATGCTTGTATTTACTTGCTCAGTAACGGTGCCAGATGGGTCACGGGACAAAATATAATTATTGATGGAGGATATTCTGTAAGATAGAGGAAACAAATAGTATATGTCAATAGAAACAAATAATAGTGAGGACTTAATGGTAACTGTATGCTGTACTACGTATAACCATGAATCTTATATCCGTCAGTGCCTTGAAGGTTTCGTGATGCAGAAAACGAATTTTCACTTTGAGGCGATAGTACATGATGATGCATCTACGGATGGTACGGTTGCCATCATCCAAGAATACGCCCAAAAATATCCGGATATAATAAAGCCCATTTATGAGACGGAGAATCAATATTCGAAAAAGGATGGATCCCTTGCAAGAATAATGAATAAACATATGCATGGAAAATATGTTGCTATGTGTGAGGGAGATGACTATTGGACTGACCCTTTGAAACTACAAAAACAAGTTGATTTTTTAGAGCAAAATTTAAATTATGTGTTTTGTTGCCATAGATATAAAATCTATGATGAGAATCAGAGGGTCTTCCGAAAGGAATATGGATATGATTATTATGAGAAAAACAATAATCTACCTATAGATAGTGCTTTATTTTTGAAAGTTTGGGTTACACAATATTGCACCTCATTATTTAGGAAAGAATTATATTTAAAAGCCTATGGGGTATTAAATCACGATGGATTTAGTGCTAGAGATGTATATGTTTATTATTATTTACTGAAGTATGGAAAGGGGCTTTCTCTAAATGATTCTATGGCTGTTTATAGATGGCATAATGGAGGTGTGGCAGGTTGTATTACTTTGAAACAAAAGCGAAAAGTGGCTTATGATATATATATACCATTGTATCGTCAGCATACATCTGATAATTGCTTAAGGGAAAAAGCTATAAATTCTCTGCTTAAGTATATGCAGCAATGTAATATGCCTTTGAAACAAAAATGGAGATTACTAATGGAGGGATTCAGCCTTTCTAAATCGTTTATAGAACAAATCAAACTTAGTACTTCTTTTATTCTTCCAATTGGTATCTTTAATTGGCTATATCGTT
>OIXH01001337.1_pt1 | contig 28094 bp, 25 predicted proteins | sample 1587741 | NCBI WGS metagenome assembly OIXH01 (sample SAMEA3888916, study PRJEB22519) | human gut metagenome | biome: human gut; feature: human-associated habitat; material: faeces | place: Denmark | collected 2011 | reverse complement strand
ACTTCGAGAATCGACTGCCCTCCCCACAGAGCGAGCTTGCGGCGCAGACCATGAAAGATCCGTACATCTTTGATTTTATCCCATTTAAAGCGGATATGGTGGAGCGCGATATTGAGCAGGCGCTGGTCAAGGACGTGACAAAACTTCTTTTGGAGTTGGGAACCGGCTTCGCTTTCCTCGGCAACCAATACCACCTGAATGTAGGCGGCGATGATTTCTATATCGACCTGCTGTTTTACAACCTCAATCTCCGCTGCTATGTGGTGATCGAGCTGAAAACCGGCGAGTTCAAACCGGAATACGCCGGACAGCTGAACTTCTACCTCTCAGCGGTGGATGGCATCCTGAAGAAAGAGCAGGACAATCCCTCTATTGGTCTGCTTCTCTGCAAAAGCAAGAACGACCTCGTGGCAGAGTATTCTCTCAAGGACATGAGCAAGCCCATCGGCGTCAGTGCCTACCAAATCACCAGCAGCCTGCCAGAAGAATTGGAACGCCAGCTGCCATCTGTGGAGGACATTCAGAAGCACATTAGTTAACGTGATAATGGAGATTCATTTGAGCTTTATGAAAGATTGCGCTCGAAAACTGATTATGTTTTCAATCTAGTTCGTTTTTGTACATTATTACTTGTACTACAACATGCTTTTAAGATAACTTGTATAGAGTTGTTGAAACGCTACTCCTATGTGTGAAAGAAGGTGTGATATGAATAAACGAAAGTTAGATTCGCTGTTATGGGAAAGTATTCCTTTTGAGAACTTTATTATTGGTGGACATGTGAGCATTGTGCAAGAAAATCTTGATGATGTATTTTGGGATGACGTAGATGAATTATGCGTATCCAGAGATGATGAGTACAATATCAGTATTTCGTGTGTAAGATATTTAAATCAATGCAAAGAGAGAAAACAGAAACCTGCAGTGCAAAAGCAAGAAGTTGCACTTGGCTCAACTATGCCAGAAGGTAGATTAGAATTAAAAATATTTGATGATTACACTGTTACTTTTGCACCGATGTATTGTACCGGATATACAAGTAAGCTCGACAAAACAGAGTATAGATTATTTTGTTATCATATTGAAGGAAGGTCCGCTAAAAGAGAGCCTTCCGTACTGAAGGAATGGATATTGAACGGTAGCGAAAGTGGATTAAGCCTCTGTGGGAACTCAATGTTTGAATATAGAGTAGAAGGTTCGGTTTTTGGTAAATATGGTGATATATCGTTTCCACAAAAAGAGTCATTAGAAGAAGTATGCTGTGGCAGTTTTATACATATCAAGTTTAAGGATACAGCCTTTGATGTTCATTTTGTTGGAGACAACTATGGACCATCTTGGAGCACAAACCTAAGTATATCGTATTTAAAAAAATACGGAAGGATTCCCAACGAAGAAGAAAGAAATCAAATTAGAGATTATTTGAGTTTCTTTATTGGGAAAAGATTAATATACATAGGAGAAACTTCGTTTGATGAGGTCGGTAATGAAATAGGTTTTGTCATGGAGTATCCTCGTACATATGGATTTGACATTAAAAAGTTATGCGTGAATGGACCAAGACCACCGATTAAAAACGATTTTCCATCTCGGCAAAATTATTTCGATGTTGTACAGAACTATATTAATCCCTTTTCGGAGCTGTACGAAAAACTTGATTTTAAATCTCTTTTTTCTGCATATTGGTATGCAAGAGAGATTGTGAGGCCGATGGATTTACCCATCTTATCTGGAGCGTTAGAGAATATAAAAAGGAAATGGTATGAAAAAGTAGAATTAAACCCTGATACGGTACTTATGGATAAACGGGATTTTTCAAAGAGAATAAAGCTAATTAAAGAATTAGTACCTACACAATTTGAAGGAACAGGATATACAGAAAGAATGAAACGCTCTATTGAGGGGATGAATCGCATGACTGTAAATGAACAGTTGACACATTTTTTCAAGGGCCTTAATATGACTATTGGCGACGCAGAGAAGAAAGCATTGAGAGCACATAATTTTTCTGCACATGGGTCTTTTGGAGATAATACTGACTATCAAGAACAGTATATGATTAGTCAGGTTTATGAATGTATTCTCGTTAGAGTAATATTAAAACTATTAAAATATGATGGGAAGTATATTGATTACGGAACACTTGGCTACCCGGAAAAGAATATAGACTGCCCTAGCGGAAGCGGATTTGTTGAAAACGCTTGATGTGGTGCGCTGGAGGTAAGGTGGCCGGTGACGCACGAAAGGCCATCGAAAGTCAGACAGGTGTTCCTGTTATCACCTTTAAGAACGCTGCACAGCTCAATCAGGTCGTGACAGATCTGCTGGAAGGAACGGTTACATCGCCAGAAAAGCAAGACAAAAAGCGCTGATTCACAGACAACAAAACCTGTGGGCAATCACAACAGGAAAACCCTTGAAGCCGCAAGGCTTCGAGGGTTTTTTTCTTTTCCTCGAAAGAACGAATTCTTATGCGCTTGTGCCACCGGGCGCACTGCAAAACTTTCAGGAAGCTTTTCCGGCTGCCTCTTGACAAACGGGGGTATTTTGTTATAATAACGTAGGTTTCGTTCGCGAGCGTGCTGGAATCGGCAGACAGGCAAGCTTGAGGTGCTTGTGTCCGTAAGGTCGTGTGGGTTCAAGTCCCATCGCTCGCACCAAAAATAAAAGACCGCCAACGGCGGTCTTTTATTTTTGGGTTCCGCGGCGGCTCGCCGCTCCACCCCAAGGGGATTGAACGTGCTCGGCGGAAGTGAATTCCGCCTGTGCCAAGATTTTGCCTGCGGCAAAACGCTTGTAACGCGCCATTGGGCGCGATGGGCCGCATCTTGAGGGAAAACCCGGCAAAGGTTCCCCCCTCACACGCTCCCTTCCTTGCGGTATGCGGGGAAGAATAACAAAACCTGTGGTATTGACAAAATAAAATAGAATAAAAGACCGCCAACGGCGGTCTTTTATTTTTGGGTTCCGCGGCTGGTCGCCACCAAAGAGACATCCTTTTGGATGTCTCTTTTTGTTTGGTTGCGGGGGGCGGCGCTTTATGCTATACTGCCCATACAGGATGCCCGCATCCTGAAGTGCAGAGAGAAAGCGAGGACGGTGCCGCTTGAAGGGGAATACCAGACAACTGCTGTCGATGATCTTCGTTTTCACGGTCATCGCCGTGGCCTACACCTGCCGGATACTGGGCAAATTCGATATCGGCGGCGTGTATACCAACTATTTTCGTTCCGCGCTGTACCTGCTGCTTTTCGCGTGGTGGGGCTTTACCATTGACCGGCGCATCATACAGAAGCAGGTGCTGCACTGCCTGCGCCTGACGGCGCTGCTGATGCTCCTGTGGCTGGTTCTGCGGACGCTGAAATACCATGTGGTGACCGGCGTGACGGCGGCGCGGTATGTGTGGTATCTCTACTATTTGCCGATGCTGTTTCTCCCGCTGCTGGGGGTGTATATTGCCCTGCTGCTGGGAAAGCCGGAGGAATACCGCCTGCCCGGACGGGCGGGGCTGCTGTCCATCGTTCCCACAGCGCTGTTTCTCTTTGTAATCACCAACGACCTGCACCAGTGGGTGTTCGCCTTTAAGGACGGCGTACCCGGAAGGCCGGTCAGCAGCGCCTTTACCCACAGGCTGCTGTACTTCGTCTGCCTTGTGTGGATGGTGGCGTGCATCACCTTTTCACTGGTGCGGCTGTTTCGCAAGAGCCGCATTCCGGGCGGCGCGCAAAAGAGACTGACGCCGTTTGTGCTGGGCTGCGTCACGCTGCTGTACGGGCTGCTCTATCTGTCGGGCCTGCCGGCTGTCCGGTGGTGGTTCGGAGATATGAACGTGACGCTCTGCCTGCTGTACGCCGCTCTCTACGAAAGCTGCATCCGCTGCCGGATGATCCCGTCCAATACGGGGTATGTGGAGCTGTTCGAGGCGTCGACGCTGGCGGCCTGCATCGCAGACCCCAGCGGACAGATCGTCCTGCGTTCCCGCGCCGCAGGGGAGGACATGGTCTGCCCCCGGGAGGGGCAGCGTCTCATCCGCCCCGACGGGATGCGGATCTCCTCGGCGCCCATCGGCGGCGGCTATGTGGTCTGGCAGGACAACGTGCGCCCGCTGCTGGAGCTGCACACCAAGCTGAATGAGAACAAGGCGGAGCTGGAGAGCAACCGGAAAAAATTGCAGGACGCCTACCTTGTGCAGAAAAAGCTCCACGAACTGACGGAGAAGAACCGCATATACGACGCGCTGGAGGCCAAGCACAGCCGCCAGATCACCCGGATCCGGCAGCTTCTCGCCCAGTGCGAGGGCGCCGCGCCCGCCGAATTGCGGAGCCTGCTGAAGCGGATCCTGCTGCTTGGCACCTACATCAAGCGCAGCGCCAACCTGTATTTCCTCAGCAGCGAGTACGAGCGTCTGCCCCAACAGGAGGTGCGCCTGACCATAGACGAGGCGGTGCGCGCCCTGACCGCCTGCGGCACAGAGTGCGGCGTTGTCTACCGCACGACGGCGCCCATGTGCGCCGGGGAGGTGGTGCGGCTCTTTGAGCTGCTGGCAGCTGTGGCGGAGGCAACGGCGGACGACCTGCGCGCTCTGTTCATCTCCGTTTCCGACAGCGAGATGGATCTGTCGGTGGAGTGCGCCGCGCCGCTGTCGGCGCTGGCGTCGCCGGAGGTGACGGTGCAGCAGGAGGACGGGCTGTGGCTCATCCGCACGGCGATAGGAGGACGGGACGATGATGTATAAGCTGAAGCGCTTCCGGTTCAATGCCATCAAGGAGAGCTTTGACCAGCTCCCCACCGCTGTATGCTTTTTTGACCGGGACGGCGGCATTGTGCTGTGCAACCGGCAGATGTACCGGCTGAGCCAGCAGCTGCTGCGCAGCGACCTGCAATACATGGGGGAGCTGGAGGAGGCGCTGGCCGCGCCGCCGGAGGGCGTGACGCCGCTTGAGAAGATGGAGAACACCTACCTCTTTCCGGACGGAACGGTGTGGAAATTTGAAAAGACCGACGTGACGGACCGGTACGGCACATCCTATATCCAGCTCACCGCCGCGGACGTGACGGCGCTGCACTGGGCGCTGCTCCAGCTGGCGGAGGATAACCGGGCGCTGGAGCGGGACGCGGAGCGGATGCGCCGTCTCTCCGAGAATGTGGAGGCGGTGGCCCGGGAGAAGGAGCAGCTTGCCGCCAAATCCGCCATGCACGACAGTCTGGCTGCCTGTATCACCGTGACGAAGCAGTATCTCGCCGGGGATCTCCACGGCGTCGACGGGGAGGCGGTGCTGCGGGAGTGGGAGAAGAGCATCTCCTTCCGGGAGGCGCTGTGCCTGCCGGCCAAGGAGACGCTGTACGAAAACGCGAGGAGCAGCGGCGTGACCGTCAGGGTGCGGGGGCCGGAGCCGGTGGGCGCGGCGGCGGAGCTGCTGTATGCGGCCATGCAGGTCTGTTTAAGCAACGCCGTGCAGTACGCGCAGGCCACGGAGCTGACCGCCCACGTCTGGGAGGACGGAGACAAGTACAACATCCTGCTGCGCAACAACGGCAAGCCGCCGGAAAAGCCCATTACAGAGGGCGGCGGGCTGTCCAATCTGCGGCGGCGGATCGAACGGGCGGGCGGCACGATGACCGTGCAGAGCCTGCCGGTGTTCGCGCTGGTGATCGGCCTGCCAAATCTGGGAAAGTCTGGAGGGGAAACGGATGGCTGTCAGAAACATATTGGTCGTTGAGGATCAGGCGCTGGCCAGAATGTACCTGTGTGCCTGCGCGGAAAAGTGCGCGGACTGCCGGGTGGCGGGCGCGCTGAATCGCGCCGACGCGGCGCTGGGCCGGTGCGGAGACGGGCAGATCGACCTGATTTTGATGGACATCTGCACCGAAAATGACTCGGACGGTCTGACCGCCGCCGAGGCCATCAAGAAGGCGTATCCCCGCATTAAGATCGTGATGGTGACCTCCATGCTGGAGGGGCGCTTTCTGGAGCGGGCGAGACGGATCGGCGCCGACAGCTTCTGGTACAAAGATTCCCCCGCCGGCGACCTTGTGGGCGTCATCGAGGGTACCCTGTCCGGTAAGCACTTCTGGCCGGACGGCGCCCCGTCGGTGCGGCTGGGCAACGCCCTGTCCTGCGATTTGTCCGATCAGGAGCTGGAGACGCTGCGCCTGCTCTGCGAGGGACAGACCAACGCGGAGATCGCCGCCCAGATGAACGTGGCGGAATCCACGGTGCGCACCTACATCAACCGGATGCTGGAAAAGACCGGCTATCCCAACCGCAACCGGCTGATGGTGGCGGCGGTGGGTAAACGGCTGGTGGTGCCCGGCAGCCAGCTTGCGCCGGTGGAGGAAAACTGAATGAACATACAGAGCGCCGCATAGAGCGGCGCTCTTTTCCGTTCTGCCCGCGCCGGAGAAGCGGCGGCGGCACACCACAACTCGGTGGAAACGGAAAATGCTCACGAAAAAACGATAGGCGCGGCCTGATCTGTCCTCACTTTTGAGGACAGACAGGGCCGCGCTTTTTTGCTACAATGGGTATAAAGCTGAAAGTATACCGGAGTGGAATATATTCGATGAATATACAAGAAAGGAATGAGGGCGGTTCGATGCGTAAAATTGTGATCGATATGCAGAATTATCTGTTTGCAGACGCCGTAGCGAGCGCTTTTAAGAACTCGGAATATGATATCGACGTGATCCGTGCGGAGTCCCCGCAGGACACGGTGGAGCTGTGCCAGGTGTATGAGCCCTTCGCCCTTGTCATGGAGGTCACGGGCTACACACCGTGGAGGCTCAGCGAGCGGCTGAAGCTGCGCGACCGGGTACGGGAGCTGTGTCCCGGCTGCAAGATCGCGCTGATGGTGGACTCCAACACCGAGCGGCAGGCCGCCAAGGACATCCGGGACGCCAAGAAAAACGGGCTGATCGACCAGTTTTTCTACGGCTCCATGACCGCCGAGTATCTGATGGATCAGATCTACGCCATGTGACGGAGGCAGCGCGGCCAAACCATAACGGGAATACCCCCAACACGGGAGATTCAACAGGGAACCATAGAAACCATCAAAACCATAGGAATCTGCCGGGCGACCGGCACCGACTGAAAGGAGAAATGGATCATGGCGAACAAGTGTGGAATTTGCGGAGCGGACATCAACCTGATGCAGACCCAGAAGCTGGCGGACGGCAACTGCATCTGCCGCAAGAATTGCAGAAGCCGGGGCTTCAAGGTGTACGACTATGTGCATGGCAACCTGCCCGGCGTGAAGGCGCATTTGGCACAGGTGGAGCGGGGGACGAAGCTGTGGGAGCACTACTTTGTGCCGCGGCTGAAGACCAAGGATAAGAACCAGAAGCTGACGCGCTTCGGCGCGCACCTGTATGTGGCGGAGGACATCGGACTGGTGGCCTTTACGCAGGTGGACTACAAGATCCTGATATTCGGCAAGACCACCCGCGCCTGCGTGTACCGCATCGCCGATCTGCGGAACTATAAGTATGAGGAGCAGATGGTGAAGAACGGCGACAAGACGGAAAAGAAGTCCACCGTGCGGCTGGTGTTCATCAATACCGAGGGTATGAACGCCTTCAACCTTGAGGTCAACAACTTCAAGGAGTATGAGAAGCTCAGCAAGTATTTCGACACGCTGTTCGGCGTGCAGAAGACGCTGGGCAACGCCGCCAACACATGGAAGCAGCAGATGACCGCCATCAAGGATATGGCCTCGGGGCTCAGCGCCGCCATGCGGGGCGAGGAGGACGCCGGGGAGAAGGCGGCCGCCGCCATCAACTCGCTGGACGCGGCGGTTTATGGCGACCGCACCGAGTGGATCCGCCGGGCAGACGCGGCCCTTGCCGCGTTTAACGGATAAAATTGTTTAGGAGGCAGAAATCATGAAAAAGAAGTGGCTCAGCATTGTATTGGTTCTCTGTATGGTGCTGTGTCTGGCGCCCGCCACGGCGCGAGCAGCAGAGGGTGAAACGGGTACGCTGAAGATTACCGTGGATATAAGTGGGGTGTATGAAGGGGACAATGTAGGAGACAAGACATTTAGCTTTGAGATTCTCCGCAAATACGCTAATTATGTCCACTATAAATATGTGGACATTACCATTAAGTCGGGCGAGACAGAGCACACAGAGTATGTGCCAGTCGAGGAAGGAAAATATGTCGTAAAGCAAACCAGTCATGCTATAATAGACAAATATGATTGGAAGAATGCGTCCCATGAACTCGGCAGCGAAACTGAAAGCGGAGAGAAGGAAGTGTTTAAAAACAGAATTACGTCGTTCACCGTACATAACTTTTACAAAATAGCGGTAACAAAGGAGATCACGGAGCTGCCGATCAAGATCGACGGATATGCGCTGGGTGCAAAGGTGGGCGACATCAAGGCTTCAACAGACGAGATGCGCGTTGCTATCAATCCTCAGGTTACCATCAAGCAGCGTAATGCAAGCGGCGGCTGGGATAAGCTGGCATCTGACGCTACGATTCAGGCAGATACTCAGTATGCGGTAGAAATCTTTGTTAACGCAAAAACGGGGTATACCTACACCGGGCTTACAGGGGATAAGGTGACCGTAAACGGGAAAAAGGCAAGCGAATTTGAGAAGAATCCATCGACTCAACCTGGCGTCGATATGCGGGTATTCCACGAGCTTGAGGTGCTGGAGGTCGTCAAGAAGGTGGATCACATTGAGATCACAACACCGCCTACCAAGACCGTGTACAAGGGTGGCGACAAGTTCGACCCGACGGGCATGGTGGTCACCGCGTATTACAAAGATGCCCCCCCGGCTGTCCTCGCCGAGAACGACTATACGATCTTCCATGGTGACAAGCTCACGAAGGGACAGGAGTATGTGACGATCCAGTATAACGATGGCAGCGGCAATAGCGGTATCAAGGTCGATCAGAAGATCACCGTGGGCGCATATGAGGGGCCCCACACCCACACCTACGCCGGCAGCCCGTGGTACCAAGACGCGACGAGCCATTGGCATCAGTGTACCGACAGCACCTGCCCGGATCCGCGCGCTAGCGCAACGGAACTGGCCTCCCACACCTTCGTGTGGAAGGTAGACACGGAGGCCACCAGAACCCAGACCGGATCGAAGCACGAGGAGTGCACCGTCTGCACCTTTAAGCGCAGCGAGGGTACGGTGATCCCCGTGCTGTCCGGCAGCGGCACGACCACGCCCGGTACGACGATTCCCGGCACGACCGGCGGTACGACGGGCGCAGCCAAATCCCCCAAGACCGGCGATGCGGGCATCGCCCTGTATGCGGGGCTGTCCCTGCTGACGCTGAGCGGCGGCGGCTGGGTCGTCGGCAAAAAACGCAGAGAAGAGAAGAAATAACCATAAGGGTACGGAGGGCGGCGGGACGCCATGTCCCGTCCGCCCTGCCGAAGCAGGTGAGACACGATCATGAAAAAAAGAAGTATCATTCTATGTCTGTTGGTAGTGCTGCTGCTGCCGATCATGGGCTGCGGCCAGAAAAAGGACGCGGAGCCGCTGACCGTGACGCTGTGGCACGTCTACGGCGGCGAGGTGGATTCCCCGCTGAACGGCCTGATCGAGGAGTTCAACAGCACCATCGGGGCCCAGCAGAACATCCGCGTGAAGGTGGAGCTGGTCAGCAACAGCGGCAGCATCCATAAGAGCGTGCTGGCGGCGGCCAACAACGACCCGGGCGCACCGTCGCTGCCGGATATGTTCGTATCGTACCCCAAGACGGTGCTGGCGCTGCCGGATCAGGAGATCCTGGTGGACTACCGGGACTATTTCAGCGAGGAGGAGCTGGCGGCCTTCATCCCTGCCTTTGCGGAGGAGGGGATGATCGGCGGGCGGCAGGTGATCCTGCCCATCGCCAAGTCCACCGAGGTGCTGTTCGTCAACCGGACGCTGTTTGACCGCTGGGCGGCACAGTCCGGCGCCAGCTACGACGATCTGACCACATGGGAGCGGCTGTATGCGCTGGCGGAGCAGTACGCCGCGGACACAGGCAAGAACTTCTTCGTCCATGATTATCACTTCAACTATTTCCAGGTGGGCGTAACGTCCCTGGGGGAGACGTTTTTCCGGGACGATGGCGTGAACTTCGGCCCGGCCTTTGAGCGGGCGTGGGAGCCCTACGCACGGGCGGCGCTGCAGGGGGGTATGTGGCTGCACGACGGGTATGCCACTGAGCCGCTCCGCACCGGCGATACCATCGTCTCCGTGGCGTCCTCCGCCAGCGTGCTCTACTACGCCAACACGGTGACATACCCGGACAACACCTCGGAGCGGGTGACGATCGAATCCATGCCCTGCCCGGTATTTGAGGGCGGGGAGAAGCTGGTGCTGCAGCGGGGCGTGGGGATGTGTACGCGGCGCTCCACCCCGGAGCGGGAGCGGGCGTGCATCACCTTCCTCAAGTGGCTGACGGAGCCGGAGAAGAATGTACAATTCGTCACCAGTCTCGGCTATATGCCGGTGACGCAGGAGGCCTTCGACCAATACCTGCCCGCCGCCGTGGAGAAGCTCAGCGACCCGATGTATATCTCGCTGTATGAGACATATCTCAAGACACAGGAGGCGTATACCTTCTACTATGCGCCTCAGCTTGAGAACTATCTGGAGCTGGAGACACGGTTTGAGAATCTGGCGCGGCTGAAGCTGCTGGCGGGACGCACCCAGTATCTGGAGGGGGCCGGTACGCTGGACGAGTTGGTTTGGGACACACTGGACAGCTTTAAGCTGGATTACGGTACATGAGAGAGGGAAAGCACATGCGGTCGATCAGGGAAATGCTCCATAAGACGGGTCATGCCGCCGCCCCCAGCATGGGGATGCGGCTGCTGCTGTACTGGTTTGCCATGGCGCTGCTGCTGGTGGCGACCATCCTGTCGATCCTCATGGCCACCGGTGTGCTGTCCCACGCCTCCCGGCAGCTGGCGGGGGTGCTGGATATCCAGCAGCGTAACACCTACGCCGCGCTGGACGCGCAGATGAATACGCTGACGGCGCAGGGAATGGCCATGTCGGAAAAGCTGGGCAAGGAGCTGGACGCCTTTCTCGCGGTCAAGGGCATCTCCTTTGGCGAGCTGAACGACGACCCGGCCGCCATCGCGGAGCTGGAAAAGCGGCTGTACCCACCGCTGAGCAGTACGCTGAGCGCCGCCTCGTGCAGCGGGACCTTCTTCTGTCTGCACGCCACCGCCAACACATCCCTGCCCAACGCGGACGATCTGCGGGCGGGTATGTATCTGCGGTATTCCGGGCTCCAGCCCACAGTGGCCTCGGAGCAGGACATCATCTGCTTCCGGGGCGCTACGGAGGCGGCGCGGGGCTTGCAGCTCCAGATGCACAACCGCTGGAACCCGGAGCTGAACATCGCGCTGATCCCCGGCAGTCAGAAGGTCTCCGCCTATCAGGGGCAGCGGCTGGCGGAGGGCTGCCTGTGGACGAAGCGCACGGAGCTGCTGGATACATGGGAGCAGGTCACGCTGCTGTGCGTACCCATTCTGGACGGCGGCGGCGTGGTGCGTGGGTTCTGCGGTATGGAGGTCAGCGATCTCTATTTCAGCCTCTCCCACGGCACGGTGTCCAGCACCTTCGGCAAGATGCTGACGCTGGTGGCGCCGGTGGACGGCGATAAGCTGTCCCTGTCGGGGGCCATGCTGGGCGCCACAGACGGGTCGCGGCTGACGGCCGACGGCACCCTGCATATCAGCGAGGGGAAGTACTACACGACCTACACCAACGGCAAGGAGACATATCTGGGCCGGCACCAGCTGCTGGACGCCGACACATGGGACGATGTGCCGCTGGCGGCGGTGACGCTGCTGCCGGAGGATACCTTCCGCAGCTACGAGCGGGGGGCGCGGGGCGCATGGTTCCTTGGAGCGGTGCTGTTTCTGATGATGATGCTGGCGGCGGCGACCATGCTGTCCCGCAGCTTTGTAAAGCCGATCAATAAAAGTCTGGCGGCGGTCAGAGGCGGCGCGACGGAGATGGTAGCCTCCGGTATCCCGGAGATCGACGAGCTGCTCGCCGCCATCCGCGAACGGCCGGCGGGGACGCTGCCGCCGGAGGTGGAGGCGCGGCTGCAGGGCTTTGCCCGGCGCGCCGAAACGCTGACCGGCACGGAGCGCACCATCCTGCAATACTACATGGACGGGCATACCGTCAAGGATATACCGGAGCTGGCCAGCATCAGCGCCAGCACGGTCAAGACACATAACCGCAATCTTTACCGGAAGCTGGGGGTAGCTTCCTTTGACGAATTAAAGGTTTATATCGAGCTATTTGCCGGCTGCGGCCGCAGCAGCGAGCTGCTGAGCAGATAGGAAAAGCACTGGACAGAGTACACAAACCGTGGGGGGCGGGGTTGTGTACTCTGTCTAAGCCTTAGGGTGATTTTTCCGGTGACGGGCAAATATCACCCCTGGGGTAATAGACATCTACGGGAAAAACTGATAATAAATGGATATAGATACGGATGTAGAGAAAGTCAGAACTGCGACGTGGAGGAACAGGAGGGAGCAGCAATGCGCCGCATCATCAGAGCGTGTATGGAGGATATATCCTCCGCGGAGGTTTTCCAGTTTTCACTGCGCTGCGCCGTGTGCGGTTCCCTTTGGAAAAGCCAGCCTGTATGGTTTTCCAAGGCGGGAAGGCAGCCGGAGAGCGAGGGTAAGCGCGTGATCTTCCGAACACTGTACCAGCGGGAGAAGGAGGAGGCGTGCAGGCGGGCCGCCACAGAGGCGCTGGAGCATTTCAGCCTGTGTCCCATCTGCAAGCGGCTGGTGTGCGACCACTGCTTCCTGCTGGGCGAGGATATCGACCTGTGCATGGATTGCGCCGCATTTTTGCAGGAGAGAGGCGAGCCGGTGGCGGCAGTATCTGCAAAGCCGGCGGAGACAGATCATCAGAGAGAATGCATATGAGATGCCGGCTTTTAATAGGAGGTGTACTGCTGGTCATGATGCTCTTCGGAACGACAGGCTGCGGTAAGCCGGATGATCGGGAGTTCGGCCACATGGTGGATGGCCCCGGCATGATGTATACGCCGGAGGATCAGAGCCCCTTTGCGGGGACGTGGCAGAGCCGGGATGGCAGCATCGTCATGGAGGTGGAGAGCAGCGACCCGTTTGAGAGCTCCCACATACAGGTGCTTGTGGACGGCGAGCCAGATTTTCAGGCCGATATGTGGGTGTACAAGACCGGGACGGTAAAGCTGACGCAGGAGCAGAAGGGGATCCTCATGACGGGAACCTTCGAAGGTCTGACGTTCAGCCATGCGGAAAACGCCTTCCGTATCCGGTACAGCGACGGCAGCGGCCATAGATGGCTGACGAGGGAGGGCGCTGCGTGCGGCGAGGAGGACGTGATCTTCTCCGACCAGCCGCAAGCGCCGCCGTCCGCAGCGTGGAGCTGTCCCGCCTGCCGGACAGAAAACGAGGGCAATTTCTGCACCAACTGCGGCGCAGAAAAGCCGCTGCTGTGCAGCCGCTGCGGCTGGCAGCCGGAGGAGGGGCGCAGCTCTGTGTACTGCCCCGCGTGCGGTAACCGCCTCAAATGAGACGCACCGATATATGTGACAACAAGAGCAGAAAATACGAAAAATGGGAGGAACGGCGATGAGGAGTATGAAGAAACTGACGGCACTGGTGCTGGCGCTGGTGATGGCGCTGACACTGGCGGCCTGCGGAGGCAAGGGAAACGGCGGCAACAAGGTCAACCCTGCCGTGGGTAAGTACATGGGCGAGGAGGTCCTCTCCTTTGATGAGTGGATATCCATGGACGAGGTGTACGATCTGGGTGACAACTACATCGAGCTGAAGCCCGATGGCACGGGCTGCTTCATGCTGGACGGCGACCCGACGACCATCAAGTGGAAGCTGACGCAGGATGGCGCCCTGACGCTGGACAGAGACGGAGCGATCTGCAACTGCACGCTGAAGGACGGCCTGATCACGGTGAATGACTACTTCGGCTTTGACCTGCAATTGACCTTCCGGAAGGCCGGCGGCAGCACCGGCGGGAACACCGGCGCGGATGAAATGTCTTTGGATGACTTCGCCGCGGTGTACGGCGGCGACTGGCACGGCATGGCGGGTCTCACCGACGCCACCGGCGACTTTGAGGCGCTGAACGACACCGCCCACGAGATCCTGGCGCGGCTGGTGTTCGACGGGAACGGCGGCTGCGAGGTGTGGCTTGCCATGTATCTGGAGGGCGAGAACGACTTCAACTTTGCGGATACCTATGCGCGTGTGGTACCGGATGACGATACCGGTCTGGAGCTGCGCGGTATGTTCATGGGCGGCGAGATGCAGGACGGCATCCTGTCTGTGGATGAGACCGGCGCGCTGTATGTGAGCTGCGAGGTGGACTCCGATCTGGTGGACGGCTCCATCAGTCTGCTGGCCAACCTGCGGCATCTGGACGACGAGAACTGGACGGACGACGATTATATCCCCATGCCGGAGAGTGCGGTGGAGTATTATCGCGGCAAGACCTTTATGGAGATCGCCGATACCTTTGAGATCGACACCAGCCTGATCCCCGATGACGGCAGCGGCGGAAGCGCTATCACCCCCGTGGGCGGCGGCGACAACGGCGGCCTGCCGGAGAACTATCCCTACGAGCGTACCACCACCAACGGACTGGGCGAGTACGGCAAGTCCAATCCAGACGCCACCGGTCTGGCGGATCTGCCCACCATGCAGAAGGTACGGCAGGAGCTGTGGGATATGAGCTCCTCCAAGTCCTCGAATTTGACCTATGACGACATCAAGGCCATGCTGGGCGGCGAGGACGGCATCCCCCATACCGGCATGGACGAGAAGAGCTGGAACAGTGAAAAGCACGCCTACGGCTGGTACAACGGCGAGGGTGACTACTATGTGCTGTACTTTGTGGTGCGTGACGGCGACGAGTACTACACGGCCGCCACGTTCTCCAGCAGCGTGAGAGGCGACAGCTGACGAACGGTGCGGAAATTAGAGAAAGGAAGGCAGAGATATGCAAGTAACGTTGAATGCGCTGCCCGCCTCGCTGGCGGAATTTCGGAACCTGTCCCTGCGGACACCGGAGGAGGTAGTGGCGGGCTTCCTGTGCGCCCTGCACCTGTATGTGAAGAACCCCAACGAGGGCGTGGAGGCCATGAACCTCCTGCGCGGCCCCCGGCCCATGACCCCCTATGACAGCCAGTTCCTGCGGGATCGTCTGCGGGGCAAGGAGTACCTGCCGCTGGCATACTTTGCCGGCGCCACGCCCCAGAACAGCTACGCTCCCACGCAGCCCTATGTGGTGGATGTACTGCCCGACCCCCGTCCGCAGGACATTGAACCGGGCTATCTGCGGCTGTTCATCGCCACACCCGGCGCGGATTCGCCCCGGCCCATCAAGCTGCGGCAGAAGCCCTCCACCGGCGAGTGGTTCCTGTGGGAGTATTCCAGTCCCCTCAGCGGCATCCGCATCCCGGCCGCCCAGGACCCCTGGGCCTGAGCCGTGAAGCGGCGGTGGATCGCGCTGGCGCTTCTTCTGGCGCTGGCGGTGAGCCTGACGGCCTGTCAGGTGGAGTTTGTCCCCTACGGCCAGCCGATGAATAACGGCGGCACCACGATAGACACACCGCCCCGACCCGGCGGCGACACCGACCCGGTGGATGTGACCGACCCGGTGGGCGGCGAGGAAGATCCCTCCGGCGACAACACGGACTACACCATGGAAAAGTACCGGAAGTACCTGAGTGGCGAGTGGATCGCCGTCGAGGGCGAGGTCGAGGGCGACCGGTACAAGATGGAAGAAGCGGGAATGACCGTGACGCTGGAATTCCAGGAGGCTGACGGCGTGACCGAGGACGGGCGCGGCGCATGGAGCATGGCCGCATGGTACGAATATACCAACAGCTATGGCGACCACGAAAAGCTGGACGGGCTGAGCGTGGAGTTCCACAAGGGGCCCATGTACTACGGCTGTGCCAACGAGGAGTGGTACGCGGAGCTGGTCGGCGGCCCGGAGAACACAGCGTACACCGTGACCGTGATCGACAACAACTATCTGGAGATGCACCGCCATGTGGAGGATTCATATGTGGTATGGGTCGTCTACTGCGAGCGGGCGGACGGACGATGGATCGATGAATAACAGGGGCCTATGAGCCCTGCGGACAAATCACAACAAACACAGAAAAGGAGAAGGATATGGGACTTATCAAAGCAGCAATGGGCGCCGCGGGCGGCGTGATGGCAGATCAGTGGAAGGAATTCTTTTACTGCGACGCGATCCCTGAAAACGTGCTGGCGGTCAAGGGCCAGAAGAAGACGAGCAAGCGCTCCAGCAACACCAAGGGCGACGACAACGTGATCAGCAACGGCAGTGTCATCGCGGTGGCGGACGGCCAGTGTATGCTGATCGTGGATCAGGGAAAGATCGTGGATATGTGCGCGGTGGCCGGCGAGTATACATACGATATGTCCTCGGAGCCGTCCATCTTCACCGGCGATCTGGGCGAGGGCATCAAGAACGTGTTCAACAACATGGCCAACCGCTTCACCTTCGGCGGTGAGGCGCCCAAGGATCAGCGGATCTACTACTTCAACACGAAGGAGCTGATCGGGAACAAGTACGGCACGCCGTCTCCGGTACCCTTCCGCGTGGTGGATCAGCGCGCGGGCATCGACATCGACGTGGGCATCCGTTGCTTCGGCGAGTACAGCTACCACATCAGCAACCCCATGCTGTTCTACACCAACGTGTGCGGCAACGTCAGCGAGGCGTACACCCGTGACCGGCTGGACAGCCAGTTGAAGACGGAGCTGCTGACGGCCTTACAGCCGGCGTTTGCCCGGATCGGCGAGGACGGCATCCGGTACTCCCAGCTGCCGGGCCACACGCTGGAGCTGGCGGACGCGCTGAACGAGGTGCTGAGCAAGAAGTGGCGTGACCTGCGCGGTATCGAGATCGTGTCCTTCGGCGTGTCCAGCGTGACGGCAGACGAGGACGACGAGAAGATGCTCAAGGAGCTGCAGCGGAACGCGGCGTTCATGGATCCGACCCGTGCGGCGGCACATCTGGTGGGCAGCCAGGGCGACGCCATGAAGATGGCGGCCAATAACCAGGGCGGCGCGGCCATGGCGTTCATGGGCATGAATATGGCGGGGCAGGCCGGCGGCATGAACGCCGGGAACCTGTTTGCCATGGGACAGCAGCAGGCGGCGCAGCAGGCGGCTGCACAGCCTGCACCGGCGGCTCCCGCAGGGTGGACGTGCGCCTGCGGCCACGCCGGGAACACCGGCAAGTTCTGCGCGGAGTGCGGCCAGCCCAAGCCCGCGCCTGCCGGTGAGTGGAAGTGTGCCTGCGGCGCGGTGAACACCGGTAAGTTCTGCGCGGAGTGCGGCCAGCCCAAGCCCGCCTCCGACGAGTGGACCTGCGCCTGCGGCACGGTGAACAAGGGCAAGTTCTGCGCCAACTGCGGCACTCCCCGGCCGTAAGGGAACACGCCTCCGGCGGATATGCTCCGGCGGAGGATGAGTCGGAAAACGCCCCACGGCAACAGCGACAATTTCCCCGTAACAACATATAGCCATCGGTCAAGGGGGCAGCGCCCCCTTTGACCGGCGGCGCCGTTAGGAAAGGAGAATGTCATGAACGACTATTACGACTATTACGACTATTACGATTATTACGGCTATAGCAGCACCCCTGCCGCCGTTTCGATCGTTCCCACCATCATCTCACTGGTGCTGTGCGTGTTCGTGCTGGTGTGTATGTGGATCATCTTCCGGAAGGCCAACAAGCCCGGCTGGGCGGCCATCGTCCCCTTCTACAACCTGTATGTGATGTTTGAGATCACATGGGGCAGCGGCTGGCGCTTCCTGCTGATGCTGATCCCCATCTACAACATCATTCTGAGCATCCAGACCCAGATCCGACTGGCCAAGGCGTTCGGCAAGGGCGGCGGTTTTGCGGCGGGACTGATCTTCCTGCCCTATATCTTCGTCCCCATCCTCGCCTTCAGCGGCGCATCGTATCAGGGCGTCCCCGTCAAGGCGGCTCCCTATCAGCCCAACCAGCCGACCAACCCCTATCAGAACAATCCTTACCAGAATAACCCCTATCAGAACAACCCCTACGGCGGCGCTCCGCAGGGCGGCTATCAGCAGCAGCCGTATCAGCAGCCCCCGCAGGGCGGCTATCAGCAGCAGCCGTACCAGCAGCCCCAGTATACGGCGCCGCAGCAGCCCCAGCCCCAGTATACGGCGCCCCAGCCGGAGCCCCAGCCTCAGCCTCAGTACACCGCACCCCAGCCGGAGCCCCAGCCCCAGCCGGAGGCTCGCCCGGCGGCGTTCTGCCCGAATTGCGGCGCAAAGAACAACGGCGAGAAGTTCTGCCCGAATTGCGGCGTGCCGCTGCAGTAACAGCACTCCCGCCTGCACGAAGCAGGTATGAACAAAACTATAAAAAAGGATGGCAATTGACCATGAAAAAGATGATCGCACTTCTTCTGACCGCATTGATGGGACTGGCCCTTACCGCCTGCGGCGGCGACGGCGGCAGCAAGGACACCGGCCTTCCCGGCGTCGACATGAAATCCACGGAAGTACAGGCCGTGACCTCCGACAGAGCCGAGCTGGCGGTGCTGAACGAGACGTTCGCCACCTATCTGGGCGGCCTGAACTACTTCACCATTGACGAGCCGCAGTCGAAAATGACCTACGCGGATCTGAAGGCACACATCGGTGTGGACTGCTCCGAGTACCGGTATGACGCGGACTACCAGCGCGGCATTTACACCTGGTACGCCGCCGAGGATGAAGCGTGCGCGCTGAACCTGTTCTTCGGCGACGACGGCAAGCTGGTCGCGGCCGGTGCATACAACCTTGATGTGTAACAAGCAGCAGTCAGAGCGGCATTGAACGTCACCTGACCCACGGGAGCGGCGGAACGCCGCTCCCGTATCAGAAAGGAGAGGGCAATGGCATCCCAAATTACCAACTATAAGTGTCCGGCGTGTACCGGCCCCCTGCATTTTGTGGGGGCATCCGGTATGCTGGAGTGCGATTTCTGCGGTGCAAAGTATGACGTGGCACAGATCGAGGCCATGTACGCAGAGAAGGAGGCCGCCGCTGTGGCTGCCACCGAAAAAGCGGAGAAAAAGGCAGAAGCCAACCGCCAGAAGCTGGCGGATATGGAGGCGCAGGGGTGGGACACCTCCGGCCTCAACAACGAGTGGGGCGCGGAGGCCGACGGCATGAAGGCCTACTCCTGTCCCAGCTGCGGCGCGGAGCTGATCTGCGACGCATCCACCGCCGCCACCTCCTGCCCCTACTGCGGCAACCCCACCGTGGTGCCGGGGCAGTTCAGCGGCGCGCTGAAGCCGGACTATGTGATCCCCTTCAAGCTCAGCAAGGAGGACGCCGTGGCGGCGCTGAAGAACCACTACAAGGGCAAGCCCCTGCTGCCCGGCGCTTTTACCAAGGGCAACCACATCGAGGAGGTCAAGGGCGTGTACGTCCCCTTCTGGATGTTTGACGGACAGGCGGAGGGTACTGTGGACTACGAGGGCCATATCACCCACGTCTACGAGAGCGGCGACTACGAGATCACCGAGGTGGAGCACTACGACGTGCGCCGCGGCGGCTCCATCGCCTTCGAGAAGGTGCCGGTGGACGCATCCAGCAAGATGCCGGATGACCACATGGACTCCATCGAGCCCTACAACTACGAGGAAATACGGGCGTTCTCCACGGCGTATCTGCCGGGCTTTCTGGCGGACAAGTACGACGTGACCGTGGAGCAGAGCCAGGAGCGGGCGGACGGCCGCTGCGCTTCCTCGTTGGAGGGCGCGCTGCGCCGCACCACCACGCAGTACGACACCTGCATCACCAAGAGCAAGGATATCCGGCTGCGCCGCGGCAAGGTACATTATGCACTGCTGCCGGTGTGGATGCTGCACACCAAGTGGAACGGCAAGGACTTCCTCTTTGCCATGAACGGACAGACAGGCAAGCTGGTGGGCGACCTGCCCACGGATATGGGTAAGTTCTGGGGGATCTTCGCCGCGATCGCCGCACCGGTGACGGCCATCGCCGCGGCGATCCTGATGCTGATGTAAGGAGGGCAGCCGAGATGAAAAAGAGAGCTTTTACATGGCTGCTGGCGCTGCTGGCGGCGCTGACGCTGGTCGTACCCGCTTGGGCGGAGCAGACGGCGGACGATCTGTTCGTGTACGATGAAGCGGGCCTGCTGACCGAGGATGAGTGGCTGGAGCTGGAGATGATGGCCGACGAGATCTCCTGGCGGCACAACTGCGCCGTCTACATCGTCACCGTGGACGACTACGAGGACTACGACAGCGATATCCACTACGCGGCGGCCAACATCTACAACGGCAACGACTTCGGCATCGGTGAAAACCGCGAGGGCATCATGCTGATGCTGAGTATGTACGACCGCGACTACGACCTGTTTGTCCGCGACGACGGCACCGCCCAGTACGCGGTCAACAAGTACGGACGCCACCAGATGACGGAGGTGTTCCTGGACAACTTCGGCAACAACGACTGGGTGGGCGGCTTCAAGGATTACCTGTCCGCCTGCGACGAGTACCTGAGTCTGGCGGAGCAGGGCCACCCCGTCAGAAAGCCGCTGGTGAAGGTGCTGCCTATGGCGCTGGGCATCGGCGTGGTGCTGGCGCTGGCCGTGTGCCTGTTCCTCAAGAGCAAGATGAAGTCCGTCCGGCAGGGCGCGGAGGCGGACGCCTATGTGACCGCCGAGGGTCTGAACCTGACGGAGCGGTATGACCGCTACACCCACACCACCAAGACCAGCCGGAAAATCTCCAAGGACAGCGACAGCGGGAGCAGCGACCATTCCGGCGGCGGCGGCTCCAGCACAAGCGGTAAGTTCTGATCGACCAGCGAAAGGAGGGGACGATGAAAAAGAACAAATTCCTCGCAGTGCTGTTGGCCATGGCCATCGCACTGCTGCTGACGGCGTGTCAGGTTGATATCCCCGGCGTCGGGACGCTGCACATCAGCGGCGACGGCAAGGAACCAACCGGCAACAACGGCACGAACAACGGCACGAACAACGGCAACACGGGCGACGATATGAGCGGCGTCAACATCGAGGGGGACTACGACGACTCCATCGACCTGCTGCGTGAGGAGATGGCCGAGCCGTCCTATCTGTTCGCGGCGGCCTTTATCGGCGGCTCGGCGGGCGGCCCCGACGATCTGGAGCTCCCCCTGCCGGAGTGGATTTTAGAGACGGACCCCGAGCTGTGCGCCCAGTATACGTTCATTCGCCAGATTCCCCGTGAACGGGTGGTGGGCAACGGCGGCGGCCTGTTCTGCGTGGTACCCCGCGACCCCAACGCCACCCTTGCGGTGAACCGCATCCGGTGGAATCCCCAGAACGAGGACTATGACAACCTGGAGGTGCTCTACCGCAGCGAGAGCGGCGAGCCCATCCTGCTGTATGCCTGCGCCGACATGGGCGAGAGCCCGTATCCCGACACGGAGGTCATCGTGACCGACAGCAAGGGCCGGACCATAACGTGGTACCCCATCTACGGCGCGGCCATGCTGCCCTACGACTTTGACAACGACGCGCCGATAGGCTATGACTTCACCAACTATGGCGGGGAATACGACGGCGACATCGGCTGGACGTACCCCACGGCGGAGCAGCTTGCAAATGTGTGGGTGTGGGAGGGCTACAAGGACGAGCAGTACAGCTTCGGCACCCTCACCCTGCACGCCAACGGCAATGCCGCGCTGACATGGTGGTACGAGAAGGACGCCGGCAAGGCGCAGGAGGCCTATGAGGGTACATGGAAGCAGCAGGGCAAAGACAGCGACCAGCTGGCGCTGGACATGACCCTCGTTGGCGGCGAGCGCTACAAGAGCGGGTCGACGGTGCGGATCAGCGGCGTTTTCCCGGTGCAGGTGCCGATGGGCTTTGAGGATTTCAACATCCTTAATATTGCCGAGGGCACCAACGGCGAGCTGTTGCCCTTCCAGGTGCCGCCCAGCACCCTGATCTATCTGGTGCCTGCCGCGGGCTGAGAGCGGGCAGGCAGAGTTTAAGCTCGCCGACGAGGACGAGCTTACGGTTACATGGGACGGTGCTGACCACGATGGCCACCGGCACCTGCCAGATAAGACCGCCGAGGCGGGCGTGAGGTACACCTACACGGTGCACGGCGTCAACAAGGACAGCGTACTCAGCCTCGGCTACAACAAGACCGGTGTCAGCGCCGTCGCCAAGTAAGCGCTTTGCGCTTACTCAACACGGCGAGCAGCGCAGGATAACCGAGAAAGCCCCCTCCGGCACTGCCGGAGGGGGCTTTCTTGTTGTTGGATACAAAAGTGACCTCCGGCTCGACCGGGGGGTGGCCAAAACAAGAAGCGAGGGGCATATGAACCGGCGTTGTTGATACCGTGTCATGTTTACACCGAAGGATCTGCAAATAGGCGGAGAGTTTTTTCGCGCAACGGCTTGAGAAAAAGGCTGTTATATGCTATAGTTTATCTGTTTCATCATCGGCCGAATGCGCCTTCCCAATGTTAGGTCTATGCCCTGCATCGTGGTTCTCGACTGAATGGAAGCACCGTATATCGGCGCAGCGAGTCGCCAGACATAGTGCATGGGAACGATGCTGCGGGCTGCGAAGATGAATGACCTGATCGCTAAGCACCCGATGGGCGTGCGGTTTACCAAACCAATAAAGCCAAATGCGGAAATGGTGTAAAAATGGTGTAACAGCCAAGACACCAAACGCTGAAACCCCTTGAAAATCAAGGAAAATCGAAGGAGAATGAGTACAAATGAAATTAGGTATCGTGGGACTGCCCAACGTGGGCAAATCAACGCTGTTCAACGCCATCACCAACGCCGGAGCCGAAAGCGCCAACTACCCCTTCTGCACCATCGAGCCCAACGTGGGCATGGTGGCCGTGCCGGATGCAAGGCTTGATAAGCTGGCGGAGATGTATCAGCCCGACAAAAAGACCCCCGCCGTCATCGAATTTGTGGACATTGCGGGCCTGGTGAAGGGCGCCAGCCAGGGGGCGGGCCTGGGCAACAAGTTCCTGGAGAACATCCGCCGCACCGACGCCATCGTCCATGTGGTGCGCTGCTTCGACGACGAGAACATCATGCACGTGGTGGCCGACGCCGGGACCAACGTGCCGGTGGACCCCCTGGGCGACATCGAGACCATCGACCTGGAGCTGATCATGGCGGACCTGGACATGGTGAACCGCCGGGTAGAGAAGGCCGCCAAGGCCGCCAAGGGCGACAAGAAGTTCCTGCACGAGGCCGAGGTATTCCGGGCCCTGGCGGAGCATCTCAACGCCGGAAGGTCCGCCCGCACCTTCGACTGCGGCGACGAGGACCGCGCCATTGTGGAAACCGCCGACCTGCTGAGCCTGAAGCCCATCATCTACGCCGCCAACATGGACGAGGCGGGCTTCGCCGACCACGAGAACAACCGCTACTTCCGGATGGTCCGGGACCTGGCCCAAAAGGAAGGGGCCCAGGTGCTGCCCATCTGCGCCAAGCTGGAGGAGGACATTGCCCAGCTGGACGACCCCGACGAGCGGGCCATGTTCCTGGAGGACCTGGGGGTGGAGCAGTCCGGCCTGGACCGGCTGATCCAGTGCAGCTATGAGCTGCTGGGCCTGATCTCCTTCCTGACCTACGGCAAGGACGAGTGCCGGGCCTGGACCATCCGCAAGGGCACCAAGGCCCCCCAGGCCGCCGGAAAGATTCACTCCGACATCGAGCGGGGCTTCATCCGGGCGGAGACCATCAACTTCGACGAGATGATGGCCTGCGGCAGCGTGGCCGCCGCCAAGGAAAAGGGTCTGCTGCGGTCCGAGGGCAAGGACTATGTGGTCAAGGACGGCGACATGATCTATTTCCGCTTCAACGTGTAAACAAGCAGGCTGCGTGCCGCAGGGCATTTCCCTGGGCGGCACGCAGCCTGTTCCTGTTTCCGGCGCAGCCCATTCCCGGGGCAGGAGCGGGGCGCCGATCAAAAAGAGGCGGCGATTCTTTGGAATCGCCGCCTCTTTTGGCGCGGAAGGAGGGATTTGAACCCTCGCGCGTGGTTTAGACGCCTACTCCCTTAGCAGGGGAGCCCCTTCGGCCACTTGGGTACTTCCGCAGGTCGGTCAGGCCGGTATGAAGGAAAGAAAATGGCGGAGAGAGTGGGATTCGAACCCACGGCACATTGCTGTGTCACTGGTTTTCAAGACCAGCTCCTTAAACCGCTCGGACATCTCTCCGAATGTCGGCCTCCAAAGCCGAGAATTATATTATCATATCGATCCCGGTTTGTCAATTCCTTTTGGCGGAAACTGTGAATATTTCATGAAGAAACCTTGATGTTCCCGTAGGAAAGTGCTATACTATTGGAACGAAAATTGTTTACTGGAAGGTGTTTTTGCATGACAAAAATTGATATTTATTCCGGTTTTCTCGGCGCCGGCAAGACGACGCTCATCAAGAAAATGATCAAGGAAGCCTACCACGGCCAGAAGCTGGTGCTGATCGAGAATGAATTCGGCGAGATCGGCATCGACGGCGGCTTTCTGCAGGAGGCCGGGATCCAGATCACGGAGATGAACTCCGGCTGCATCTGCTGCTCGCTGGTCGGCGATTTCGGCCGCGCGCTCAAAAAGGTCATCGCTGAATATGCGCCGGACCGCATCCTGATCGAGCCGTCGGGCGTCGGCAAGCTGTCGGACGTCATCGGCGCCGTGCGCAAGGTCACGTCGGACGACGTGCAGCTGGGCAACTTTGTGACTGTGGCGGATGCGACGAAGTGCAAGATGTATATGAAGAACTTCGGCGAGTTCTACAACAACCAGATCGAGACGGCCAACACCATCATCCTCAGCCGCACTGACGGCATGAAGGAAGAAAAGCTCGACCAGTGCGTCGCCATGATCCGCGAGCACAACAAGGACGCCGTGATCGTCACGACGCCGTGGCCGGAGCTCACCGGCGAGCAGCTGATGGAGGCCATGGAGCAGCGCAGCACCATCGCCGTCGAGCTTGCGAAGCTCGAGGAAGAAGCGCATCACCATCATCATGACCATGATGACGATGACGACGAGGAATGCGACGATCCGGACTGCAGCTGCCATCACCATCATCACGACGATGATGACGAGGATGAGCACGAGCATCATCACCATCACCACGATCATGACGAGGATGACGAGTGCGACGATCCGGACTGCAGCTGCCATCATCACCATGACGATGACGACGAGGACGAACACGAGCATCACCACCATCATCACCATCACCACGGCCATGACGCCGATGAGGTCTTCATCAGCTGGGGCGAGGAGACGCACAAGAAGTTCACCAAGGCTGAGATCGAGCACATCCTGCAGGCGCTGGAGGATGCGGAGACCTACGGCATCATCCTGCGGGCCAAGGGCTATGTGGCCAACGCCGAGGGTGAGAAGTGGATTCACTTCGACTACGTGCCCGGCGAGCCTGACATCCGTGACGGCGGCGCAATGGTCACCGGCCGCATCTGCGTCATCGGCTCGAAGCTGAATGAGGAAGCCGTCGCGAAGCTCTTCGGCGTAGAAAAGCAGTAAGGAGAATCCGACATGGCTATGCCCGATATCCCCATGTACGTCTTCACGGGCTTTCTGGAGTCCGGCAAGACGAAATTCATCCAGGAGACGCTCGAGGACGAGCGCTTCAACACCGGCGAACGGACGCTGCTGCTGGTCTTTGAGGAGGGCGAGGAGGAATACGACGTATCCACTTACCCGCATAAGGAGGTCTATGAGCAGGTCCTGGACTACGACGAGCTGAGCCCGGAGATGCTGACCGGGCTGCAGAAGAAATACAACGCCGAGCGCGTGGTCGTTGAACTCAACGGCATGCATCTGGCCTCGGATTTCTATCTCAAGACGCCCGACCACTGGAAGATCGCGCAGGAGGTCATGTTTGCCGACGCGTCGACCTTCCTCAGCTACAACGCCAACATGCGCCAGCTCGTCGTGGACAAGCTGGCCGGGGCGGAGATGCTGGTCCTCAACCGCATGACGCCCGGCGCGGACGTCATGCCCTACCACAAAATCGCCCGGGCCGTCAACCGCCGGATCGAGATCCTCTACGAGTACACCGACGGCTCGACCCACTATGACGACATCGAGGATCCCCTGCCGTTCGACCTGAACGCCCCGGTCGTGGAGGTCAAGGACGAGGATTATGCCCTGTTCTACCGCGATATCACCGAGGAGCCCAAGAAATACGCCGGCAAGACCGTGAAATTCAAGGGGCAGGTCGCGCGCCTGCGCCGGGAAAAAGAGGGGATGTTTGCTCCCGGCCGGTTCGTCATGACCTGCTGCGAGGCGGATATCACGTTCATGGGCCTGCCGTGCCGGTTTGCCGGGGCTTCCGGGCTGGCGGCGCGCAGCTGGGTCTGGGTCACGGCGACCGTCGAGGTCAAGTACCACTCGCTCTACAAGGGCGTGGGTCCCATCCTCACCGCCGTCAACGTCCAGCCCGCTGAACCCGCCGAGCAGAGCGTCGCGACCTTCTGAGCTTTCCAGAATACAAAACCGCTATGGCAGTCAGCTGCCATGGCGGTTTTCGTCTGTAAGGCCGCGCATAGAAAACCCCGCCCTGCCAGCATGGGGACAGGACGGGGCTTCCGGTATGGAGGGGGAGCGCTCATTTCCCGAAAAGGGAGAATCGCTTTTTTTCATAGGGCTCGCTCGCGGCGCTCTGGACCTCATAGCCGGTCGCGTGGACCGCGGCCTTGACGGCTTCGACGTCCAGCGGCTCGTCTGTGATGACGACCGCTTCGCCCCTGGTGTGCGACGAGGAGACCTTTTTGACGGGGACTGCCTTGCGGATGGTGTCATTGATGTGCGATTCGCACATGCCGCACATCATGCCGTCGATCTTCAGCGTGGTTTTATACATAAGAAAGACCTCTCATTCATGATGATGGCAGCAGCCCGCGTTTGCGCAGTGCGCGCAGCCAGCGCCGCAGGTGCTTTTGCCCTGCTTTTTCTGCCGGATCAGATAGATCACGATTGCGGCAACGATCGCCAGCAGAACTGCCGAGATCACGATCGTGCCAAGATTCTCTGCGAGCCAGGCAAACATGAAGATCACTCCTTGATAAGCTCGTTTGCGGAGGGGGGCAAGACCGCAGGATCTGCGGTCTTGCCTGAAATGGATTGCGGAATATTACTTGATCTTTGCGGTCAGCTTGGTAGCCTCCTTATAGGGCTTGACAAGCATGTAGACGATGAAGGCGAGCAGAACGACGCCGACGATCACGCCGAGGACGTTGCCGTTGCCGGTGAACAGAGCGCCGAACTGGTTGACCATGAGGGCGATCGCATAGGCGAAGCCGCACTGATAGCCGATGGCGAACCAGGTCCACTTCTGGCTGTTCATCTCACGCTTGATGGCGCCGATGGCCGCGAAGCACGGAGCGCACAGGAGGTTGAAGACCAGGAAGGAGTAGCCGGTGATGCCATTGAACGCGGTAGCAAGGTTCTGATAGACCGTGCCGTCGCCGCCGCCATAGAGGATGCCGAGCGTGCCGACGATGTTCTCCTTGGCAACGAGGCCGGTGATGGAAGCAACGACTGCCTGCCAGTTGCCCCAGCCGAGCGGAGCGAAGATCCAGGCGATCGCGCCGCCGATCTTGGCGAGGATGGAGTAGTTGATCTCTTCGTCAGAGAGCATCCGGAAGCCGTCTTCGGCCCAGCCGAAGTAGGTGGTGAACCAGACAAAGATGGTGGACAGAAGGATGATCGTACCGGCCTTCTTGATGAAGGACCAGCCGCGCTCCCACATGCTGCGCAGGACGTTGCCGAGGGTCGGCCAGTGGTATGCAGGCAGTTCCATGACGAACGGAGCGGGATCGCCGGAGAACATCCTGGTCTTCTTCAGCATGATGCCGGAGATGACGATCGCGGCCATGCCGATGAAGTAAGCGGAGGTGGAGACCCATGCGCTGCCGCCAAAGAGAGCGCCGGCGATCATGCCGATGAACGGGACCTTTGCGCCGCAGGGGATGAAGGTGGTGGTCATGATCGTCA
>OIXH01001334.1_pt1 | contig 28108 bp, 22 predicted proteins | sample 1587741 | NCBI WGS metagenome assembly OIXH01 (sample SAMEA3888916, study PRJEB22519) | human gut metagenome | biome: human gut; feature: human-associated habitat; material: faeces | place: Denmark | collected 2011 | reverse complement strand
CAAAACGCCCTGGGGCATCTCCGAGTCGGCCTTCTACGCCTTTGACCCGGGGATGTATTACCAGTACAAGGCCCACGGGGTCCAGGCCCTGGGCCTGAAGCGGGGGCTGGACAAGGAGCTGGTGGTGGCCCCATACGCCTCCTTTCTGGCCCTGCTGCTGGCCCCAAAAAGCGCCACGGCTAACCTGCGCCGCCTGCGGGATATGGGACTGGAGGGGCGCTATGGCCTGTACGAGGCGGTGGACTACACCAAAAGCCGCTGCCGGGCCGGGGCGCGGTACGAGGTGGTGCGCTCCTATATGTCCCACCATTTGGGCATGAGCCTGGTGGCCATTGACAACACCCTGCGGGACAATGTGATGCAGCGGCGTTTTCTGCGCGACTGCGCCATGTCCGCCTACCGGGAGCTGCTGCAGGAGCGGCTGCCGGTGGGGGCTGCGGTGATGCGGCGGGGAGAGCGGGAGGTGCCCGAAAAGCCCCGGAGATTTTCCGGTCCCACCCTGATGCGGGATGGGCAGGGGGCCCATCGCCTGTGCCCGGAGTGCCATCTGGTCTCAGATGGCAGCTATACGGTATTTGCAGCGGACAACGGCCTGACCCACTCGAGATTGGGAAATTGTTCCCTGACCTTGGCGGCGCCGGGGATGATGCAGGAGGCCGCGGGGGTATCCTGGTTCTTCCGACGCGGAAATGAGATGATCGGCCTGACCGCCGCACCCCTGTACCGGGGGGATGGGGCGTACAGCTGGGAGTTTTACGATGGGGGCGCCGCCTGGACCTGCCAGTGGGGCGCGCTGACCGCCCGGACAGAGCTGATCCTGCCCCAGGCGGGCGGGGGAGAGCTGCGCCGGGCGCGGCTGCGCTGGACGGGAGAAAACCCGCTGGAGGGGGAACTGCTGTGCTATTTGGAGCCGGTTTTGTTTCCCATGGAGGACTACAGCGCCCACCCCGCCTTTGCACGGCTGTTTTTGGAAAGCGGCAAGGTGCCCGGCGGCGTGACCTTTCACCGCCGCCCCCGGGGACAGGCGGAGTATCCCGACCTGTGCGTGCTGTGGAGCGGGGAGGAAAGCCGCTTTACCACCTCACGGGAGCAGGCGCTGGGCCGGGGCGGCCTGCGCGCTCTGGCCGGGGGACGTCATGGAGCCCTGACAGGAACGGTGGGCGGTGTGCTGGACCCCTGCCTTCTGGTGAGCTGGCCGGTGGAAGTGCCGCCGGGAGGCGAGTTTCAAGTAAAGCTGGCGCTGGGGGCGTCGGACCGGATGCACGCCGCGGTGGACCACGCCCAGCGCCTGCTGGACGCGGGAGAGCAGGGTCCCGGAAGGACCATGGCGGCATTGAGCCAGCAGCTGGAGCTGGACGAGGGACGGGTGAACGAGGCCCTCGCCCTGCTGCGCCGTCTGGCTGCGGTGGAGGGCCAGCGGACGGACCGCCCGCCCCAGCAGGAGCTGTGGCCCTTTGGCATTTCGGGAGACCTGCCCATCGCGGCGGGACAAGTGCTGGGGGAGGAGGACCTGATCCAGGCGCAGATCTGGATGGCCCAGCATCTGTTTTTGAATCGAAGCGGGTTTGCCTTCGACCTGGTGCTGCTGCTGGAGGAGGGAGGCGACTACCGCCGTCCCCTGCGCACCGCCCTGTTGGAGCGGCTGAAGTTCCTGGGGGGCGAGTCCCATCTGGGCGGGCGGGGCGGCGTCCATCTGGTGGAGCGCCAGGCGGCGGAAGCTGTGGTGTGCTCATGGGCCAAGGCACAGCTGCCATTCAAGCCGCTGCCCGAGAAGCTGGACAAGGAGAAGCCGCTGCCGCCGGTGACCGTGGAGGGCGAGAGCGTCCCGTGGCACTTTGAGGCCGACGGCACAGTGGTCATTGAGACGGGAAAGGACCTGCCCCTGGTGGGGTGGAGCCAGATCCTGTGTAACCGGCGGTTTGGCTGGCAGACCGACGAGACGGGAAACAGCCTTCTCTGGCAGGGCAACGCCCGGCTAGGGCGGCTGACCCATTGGCGCAACGACCCGCTGGCGGTGGGAGGGGAGGAGCGCATCACCCTGACCTGCCGGGGCACGACGGCGTCGGTCTTCGCGGACGGAGACGGGCTGGACTGCACCGTGACCTATGGCCCCGGCTTTGCCCGGTGGGAGAAGGACTTTGGCGGGGCGCGGCTGACTACCCTGGCCTGGGTCCCCATGGAGGGGGAACAGCGCAGGCTTTGGTTTTCCCTGGACCAGGGAACGGGGACGCTGTGTTACCGATTGGGCCAAGAGGAAGCGATGGAGTGCCAGCTCAAGGCGGAGCAGAGCATGGTGCTGGACACATGGGCAGAGCAGCAGAAGCTTGTCAGCCGATTTCAGCCCTCGGACGGGCAGGCGCAAAAAGAACTGGAGGACACCCTGACCTATTGGCGCGGGGAGACCGGGCAGCTGACCGTCCAGACCCCGGAACCGGCTCTGGACCGCTATCTGAACGGCTGGGCCCTCTACCAGGTGGCCGCCTGCCGGCTGATGGCCCGGACCTCCCAGTACCAAAACGGCGGGGCTTTCGGCTTTCGGGACCAGCTCCAGGATGTGTGCGCCCTGCTGACCACCGACCCGAGCTGGGCCAGGGAGCAGCTGCTGCTGGCGGCCAATATCTACGGGAAATCCCCCTATGGACAGCATTTGAAAAACGTGGCTGAGGGCAAATACATCTACTGAGGACAGAAAAATGGAATTTATTAAGACTGCCATTGACGGCGTATACATTGTAGAGCCGAAGGTGTTCGGCGACCATCGTGGTTTCTTTATGGAGAGCTATTCCAAACGCGTGTTTGAGGAGGCGGGGCTGCACTATGACTTCGTGCAGGACAATCATTCCTCCTCCACGGTGAAGGGCACCCTGCGTGGTATCCACTTCCAGCGTGGCGATAAGGCGCAGGCCAAGCTGGTACGCTGCGTCCGCGGCGCGGTGCTGGATGTGGCGGTGGACCTGCGGCCCAACAGCCCTACCTACAAGAAGTGGGTGGCGGTGGAGCTGAGTGAGGAGAACAAGCGGCAGCTGATGATTCCCCGCGGCTTCGGCCACGGCTTTGTGACGCTGACCGATGAGGTGGAGTTCCTCTATAAAGCGGATAACTACTATGCGCCGGAGGCGGACGGCGGCATCCGCTGGAACGACCCGGAGCTGGCCATCGACTGGGGTGTGGAGAACCCCATCCTGTCCCAAAAGGATCAGACTTCTCCGTGGCTGAAGGATGCCATCACCGATTTTTGAGGAGGAAACGACTATGACCATCATCGTCACCGGCGGCGCCGGTTTTATCGGCAGCAACTTTATCTTCTATATGCTGGACAAGCACCCGGAAGACCGCATAGTCTGCGTGGACAAGCTGACCTACGCCGGCAACCTGTCCACGCTGGAAAGCGTTATGGACAAGCCCAACTTCCGCTTCGTGAAGGCGGACATCTGCGACCGCAAGGCCATCTATGACCTGTTCGAGGAGGAGCATCCCGACATGGTGGTGAACTTCGCCGCCGAGAGCCATGTGGACCGCTCCATTGAGAACCCGGAGGTCTTCTTGCAGACCAACATTCTGGGTACGCAGGTCATGCTGGACGCCTGCCGGAAATACGGTATTCAGCGTTACCATCAGGTGTCCACCGATGAGGTATACGGCGACCTGCCGCTGGATCGTCCCGACCTGTTCTTTACCGAGGAGACACCCATCCACACCTCCAGCCCGTACAGCTCTTCCAAGGCGGGCGCGGATCTGCTGGTGCTGGCCTACCACCGCACCTACGGCCTGCCCGTCACGGTGAGCCGCTGCTCCAACAACTACGGCCCGTATCACTTCCCGGAGAAGCTGATCCCGCTGATGATCGCCAATGCCCTGAACGACAAGCCCCTGCCGGTGTACGGCGAGGGCCTGAACGTCCGCGACTGGCTGTATGTGGAGGATCACTGCAAGGCCATCGACCTCATCATCCGTAATGGCCGGGTGGGCGAGGTCTACAACATTGGCGGCCACAACGAGATGCGGAACATCGACATCGTCCGGCTGATCTGCCAGAAGCTGGGCAAGCCGGAGAGCCTGATCACCTACGTCACCGACCGCAAGGGACACGATATGCGCTACGCCATCGACCCCACCAAGATCCATAGCGAGCTGGGCTGGCTGCCGGAGACGAAGTTTGCCGATGGCATCGACAAGACTATCGACTGGTATCTGACCCACCGCGACTGGTGGGAGAATATCATCAACGGGGAGTACCAGCACTACTATGAGCGGATGTATGGGAACAGATAAACCGCTGATCTCCATTTTGATGGCGGTGTATGAGCCACGGATGGATTGGCTGCGAGAGCAGCTGATGAGCTTGAATGCCCAGACATATCCTAACCTGCGGCTTTATATCCGGGATGATTGTTCGCCTACCGTGCCCTATGAACAGATACAGTCCTGCGTGCGGGAGTGTATCACGAGTTTCCCCTACATCATCACGCGCAACGAGAAAAATCTTGGCTCCAACGGTACGTTCGAACTACTGACACAGGAAGCAGACGGGGAACTCTTTGCTTACTGCGACCAAGATGATGTTTGGCTGCCGGAGAAGCTGGCCGTATTGCAGGAAGCAATGGAGCGGGAACAGGCGGTGCTGTCATATAGCGATGTATCGGTTATAGATGGCAAAGGTATACCATTGGCGAAGTCCTTATGCGATCTGCGTCCGAGGCTCGTTTATTGGGAAGGGTGTGGTCTTGCACCAAGGCTATTTTTTCGCAACTGTATTGCCGGTTGCACGATGCTGGTTGATAGCACATCAGCAAAGCAAGCTGCACCATTTCCACGGTATACGGTATGTGACCAGTGGATCGCGTTGCTGGCGGCAGAGAAAGGGCGAGTCACTCTTGTCCCCGGTCAGCTTGTACGATATAGGCAGCACAAGCGCAATCAAACCGGTGTCCTTGCCGGTGTTTCAGATAAACAAAGCTATCTAAACTATAAGGTCGTACCGCTCGAGGAGCGGCTGGCTTTTTATCGCCAGCACGGCAAGGTGGAGCAAGAAGTGGAAATCTTTGCCACGGCGCGGTTGCATGGCTCACTCGCCAAGATATGGAAATACAGAGATCTTGCCCCTTATGAGGCAAGGTTTGAAATAGCACTGCGGTTGCTGCCCGATTTTTTTGTCAGGCAGGTTCTAAGGAGAATGAAATGAAAGTCTTTGTTACAGGTGTTGGTGGTCAGTTGGGTCACGATGTGATGAACGAGTTGCATAAGCGCGGACACGAGGGGGTTGGCAGCGACATCGCGCCCCAATATAGCGGCGCACAGGATGGCTCCGCTGTGACTACTATGCCTTATATCCAGTTGGATATAACCGACGCCTCAGCGGTCAGCCGCGTGCTGCGTGAGGTCAAGCCGGACGCGGTGGTGCACTGCGCCGCCTGGACGGCGGTAGATGCGGCAGAGGATGAGGAGAATCAGCCCAAGGTTCGGGCCATCAACGCAAGCGGTACGGCCAATATCGCAGATGTCTGCAAGGAGCTGGACTGCAAAATGGTCTACATCTCCACCGACTATGTGTTCAACGGTCAGGGCGAGACCCTGTGGCAGCCGGACTGCAAGGACTACGCGCCGCTGAATTTCTACGGGCAGACAAAGCTGGAGGGTGAGCTGGCGGTCAGCAGCCGGTTGGAGAAGTATTTCATCGTCCGCATCGCATGGGTGTTCGGACTGAACGGCAAGAACTTCATCAAGACCATGCTGAAGCTGGGTGAGACCCACGATACGTTGCGGGTGGTCAACGATCAGATTGGAACACCTACCTATACGATAGATCTGTCTCGTCTGCTTGTGGACATGATCGAAACGGATAAGTACGGCTATTATCACGCCACCAACGAGGGCGGGTATATTTCGTGGTACGACTTTGCCTGCGCTATTTTCAAGGCGGCGGGCATGAATGTGAATGTGCTGCCCGTGACTACTGCGGGGTACGGCGAGTCCAAGGCAAAAAGGCCCTTCAACAGCCGTTTGGACAAGAGCAAATTGACAGATAGCGGCTTCCAGCCTCTGCCGGATTGGCAGGATGCGCTGGAGAGGTATATGGAGAACGAGTGCGAAGGGAACAGATAAAGGCATGAATAACGTACCCACGCTGAAAAAATTGGTCGCCATCGTGTTGGCTGCATATGTGCTGTTGGCGGCAGGCCTCTATTTCCTTGGCGGAGAGCAATTCCACAGACGGGAGGCGGACACCGGGACGATGGTCTCCCCCACGGGTGATCTGAATGAGCTGCTCGCAGGAGAGGTCGTGCAGCAGCCGTTTGTGATAAACGCGGATCAGATCACATCGGTCACGCTGATGACGGCCACCTACGGCAGGGAAAACACCTGCAGGCTTACGGTCTCTGTGTTGGCAGACGGGGAAACGATTGCGGAAACGACCGTGCAGGCATCTGAACTGAGAGATGCCGGGAACACGGTATTTACTTTTCCGCAGGCGGTAGATGTCCCGAAGGGGAAGGAATTACGATTGAAGATCGCCTCGCCGGACGGAAACGAGGGCAATGCTGTGACAGTCTACTATGGCAGCAGTATATCCGTATCCAAGGGCTCGGTCGACGTGCCGCTGGATGAGTCACAGATGGCTTCGCTAGACGGTGAGCTGGTGGATGGCATCCTGTGTTATCAGGTCAACGGCTATGAAAATCTGCTGTTCGGAAGGCTGTACTGGTACGGCGCGGGGATTTTGGGACTGCTGCTGGCCACTTACGGATGGCTATTGCTCCGTAAAACGGCACAGGGTAGATCTTCTCCTACGTTGCGTTTTATTGACGCGATCCAACGTTATGCCTTTCTTATAGAGCAGCTGGTCAACCGCGATTTCAAGACCAAGTATAAGCGCAGCGTTTTGGGCGTTTGCTGGAGCTTCCTTAATCCGCTACTGATGATGTCGGTGCAGTACATTGTGTTCTCCACCCTGTTTAAGTCCAATATACAGAATTTCCAGCTTTATCTGCTGACAGGTATCGTCTGCTTTAACTTCTTCAATGAATCGACGTCCATGTGCCTGACATCGATTTCAGGGAATGCAGGACTTATCACCAAGGTCTATGTACCGAAGTATATCTATCCTGTTACGAGAGTCTTATCCAGCGGGATAAACTTTGCATTATCCCTGATACCCCTTGTCCTGGTGATGGTGTTTACACGAACGCCGATCCGTCCGCAGATACTGCTGGTCGTATTTGGGGTGGTATGCCTCGCCGTGCTCTGCCTGGGCATTGGCCTGATTTTGGCGGCGGTAATGGTGTTTTTCAGAGATACGCAGTTTATTTGGGGCGTTTTAGTGACGGTTCTGAACTTTGCAACACCCATTTTTTACCCCGAGAGCATCATCCCCCAGCGGTTTATGACGATTTATAAGATGAATCCCCTGTACCACATGGTGCGATTTATGCGCATCGTTTTGATGGACGGCATTTCCCCGGAGCCGAAGGCGTATCTGCTGTGCCTGATCGCTGCGGGTGTTCCGCTGCTGCTGGGGATAGCTCTATTCAAGAAGCAGCAGGACAAATTTATCCTCTACATTTAGCACAGGAGGGGACGAATGGCGATTATTAAGGCGGAGCATATTTCCATGCGGTTTCATCTGTCCGCGGACCGCATAACAAGTATGAAGGAATACGTCGTAAAGTTGATAACCGGTAAGCTGCGCTACAAGGATTTTTGGGCGCTTCAGGATGTATCATTTTCCATTGAACCAGGTGATGTGTTAGGGATTATCGGCCATAACGGCGCGGGAAAAAGCACGCTTCTGAAGGTGATCTCCGGCATCATGAAGCCGACGGAGGGGATTGTAGAGGTACGCGGCAATGTAGTACCGATGCTGGAACTTGGCTCTGGCTTTGACTACGATATGACCGGCAGGGAAAATATTTATCTCAATGGTGCGATCCTCGGCTACAGCAAAGCATTCTTAGAAAGCAAATGTCAGGAGATCATTGAGTTTTCGGAGTTGGGTGAGTTTATTGAGGAGCCTTTGCGAAACTATTCATCGGGCATGATGATGCGACTGGCGTTTTCAATCGCTACCGTAGTCCAGCCGGAGGTGCTGATCGTCGATGAAATACTGGCTGTCGGAGACGCGGATTTTCAGGAAAAAAGCAAAAAGCGCATGATGGAACTGATGGACGGGGGAACTACGGTGCTTATGGTGTCCCACACCATCTCTCAGATCAGGGAGCTTTGTAACAAGGTGCTGTGGATCGAGCACGGCAGGGTGTGCGGCTTTGGAGAAGCCAAAGAGATCTGTGATGCATATGAAGGTTTACTGTCTCCTGATGTTCCGGAAAATGCTGGTATAGGCAGGCAGAAAGAACATATTCGACGGATATCAATGTATGACGATGATTGGTTCCCTCCTGAAGGAGCCTATAAAATCCGGACCGGCGAAGAAGGAGTTGTAACTGGAATATTGTATTGTCCTTTTCGAGACTTGACAGGGACTGAAACGGTTACATTGTCTTTGAATCGAAGTGATAAGATAATAACTCTCCCAATTACAAGGGAATATACGGAGTTTCGGCTATGTGGGACACCCAATTCCGTAGTGACTGTGTCGGTAAACAGCAACTTTTGGCGATACTCTGGCGAAGACAAAAGGCAGCTGTCTGTTCTTTTGACGGATACAAATGGTCAGTGATGAAGAAAACCAAATGCAAGATGGTCGGAAGGGTACCTAATAATGAGAATAGAGAAGACGAAGGAACCGCTGGTTTCAGTTGTTATGCCTGCCTATAATGCGGAACAGCATATTTGTGCTGCCTTAGACAGCGTTCTTGCTCAGACATATCACAACTTACAGGTCATTGTGGTGGATGATGCATCTACAGATAAGACAGCAACGCTGCTAGCTAGTTATGATGATTCTCGCTTAGAGGTGATTCGGCAGCCGGAAAACAGACACCTCTGCGCCGCAAGAAACAGGGGATTGGAACGAGTGAAGGGCGAATATGTTGCGTTTCTTGACAGTGATGACGTATGGCATCCCAACAAGATTGAAAAGCAAGTAGCATTTTTGGAACGCGAACATCAGTATGGTGCCTGCTTCACTTGGTGTAAAATTATCGATGCAGATGGCAATATACGAGAGCAAGATGACGAGGATGTTTCATGGCTCTATAATGCTTTTCGTGCCAATAACCGTAGTCATGTTGATTGGCTGATGCGGCTACTGACTGGTGGAAATCTATTTGTTTGCTCGTCTGCGATGATTCGGACAGAGGTTATCAGTTGCATTGGCTTTCAAAATTTATCTCTATTGCAACTGCAGGATTTTGACTATGCAATTCGTATCCTTTCTATTTGCAATGTCTATATAATTTGCGAGGAATTGGTAGAGTATCGTAGAGTGAAGAATGGAGAATCTCTCAGCTCTGTGAGTGAACTATCAAAGATACGTACGATAAATGAAGATATCTTTGTCTGTACGCATTTTTTTGATTATATTTCTGATGATTTATTTATAGAGTTGTTTCATGACAGCTTTAAAAGAAAAGATTCCGTCACTTCAGCGGAGTTAGCTTGTGAGAAAGCCTTCTTCTTGCAAAAAACGTATTGTGCACCGGAGCCGTTTTTGATTGCGATACAGAGACTTCTAAGCGATGCTGAGACATCTGAAGTTCTACAGAAAAAGTTTGGATTTACACCTAAAGACTTTTATAAAATAAATGCGGAGCGGCGCTATTTCGACAGGGGCTATAAATACCAGCAGCAAGAAAGAGAATCACAAGTTCAGCAAGAAATGCGGAATAAGGATGGGCATATTGATCAACTTCTTCAAACTGAACGCCTTTTGACAGCTCAACTCGCTGACAGAGTCAATGAACTTCGCACACTAAGGGAGAATCTCTTAGAACAACGCAATCTTCTGGATTACTTATCTAAAAACGAGCAGAAATTGATGGCAGAAATTGATGAAAAAAATGTTGAACTTTCTGCGATGAGACAAAGATGCTGTAATCAGCAGGGGCATATCGAGCTTCTTTTGGAATCCGATCGGGAGCTACAGCGCATCAAGGCTTCCCGTTCCTGGCGGTTTATGGAATATGTATGGAAGTTGCGCGACTGGCTGCTCCCCAAGGGGAGTAGGCGCCGGCTCCTATGTAAGATGCTGGTCCGGTTTGTCAAGCACCCCATTCGATTCCTGTCAAAATGCACCCCCAAGAAGATGGCAAAGTTTTTCAAGACACTGCGTCGAGAAGGGGTTGAGGGGACATCAAGAAAGCTGGACGATTGCCTGCTGTATCCACAGGGAGTTGTCAACCCGTTGAAAATCAGCCCTGTGGACATACAGGTGCAAAAGACAAAGGCTGACTATGCTCCCCTACAAGTTCCAAAGTGGGAAAAACCTGAGGTGTCAATCGTCATTCCGGTCTATAACCAGTTTGAGTATACCTATGCCTGCGTGGAATCCATCATAAGGAACAGCAGAGAGGTATCCTACGAGATCCTGATAGCGGATGACTGTTCAACGGATCTGACGGAACAGATCGATGACATTATCGGTGGATTACACACGATCCATAATGAAAAAAACCTTCGTTTCCTGCTGAACTGCAAGCATGCCGCAAAACAGGCGAGAGGAGAGTATATCCTTTTCCTGAACAACGATACGCAGGTGCAAGAAAACTGGTTGGAGCCGCTGGTGTCGCTGATGCAAAAGGATCCCTCCATTGGTATGACCGGCTCTAAGCTGGTATATCCCGATGGGAGATTGCAGGAGGCCGGTGGTATCCTCTGGAGCGATGGCAGCGCGTGGAACTATGGTAATCGCAGCGATCCTAACGCGCCAGAGTACAACTATGTCAAGGAAGTCGATTATATTTCCGGGGCCTCCATTTGCATCCGCAGGGAACTGTGGGAGGAGATCGGCGGCTTCGATGAGCGGTTTGTTCCCGCCTATTGTGAGGACAGCGATCTTGCATTTGAGGTGCGTCGGCACGGGTATAAGGTCGTCTATCAGCCGCTTTCCGTGGTGGTGCATTTTGAAGGCGTATCTAACGGGACGGATGTTGCGTCCGGGCAGAAGGCCTATCAGGTGGTCAATCAGAGGAAGTTTTGTGAAAAATGGCAGCAGATACTGACACAAGACCATTACCCCAATGGTGAAAACGTATTTCTAGCACGGGAGCGGGGAAGGAATGCAAAGGTGCTTCTGATGGTGGATCACTATGTTCCGCAGTATGATAAGGATGCTGGAAGCCGGACGGTATTTCAGTATCTGAAGCTGTTTGCGGAGTCCGGCTATCATGTGAAGTTCATCGGAGACAACTTCTTCCCGCACCAGCCGTACACGCAGGTGCTGCAGCAGATGGGCGTCGAAGTGCTGTACGGAAACTGGTATGCAAAAAACTGGAAAGAATGGCTGCGCGAGAACGGCAACTGCATAGAGTACGCCTTTTTAAACCGCCCGCACATTTCTGTGAAGTACATTGACGAAGTCAGAAAGTACACAAAGGCGTTTATCGCATATTACGGACACGATCTGCATTTCCTGCGGGAATACAGAGAGTATGAACTGACAGGCGACAAGGGCCACCTTCAAGATTCCGCCGAGTGGAAGGGAAAAGAATTGGCATTGATGCGTAAGGCGGATATAGCGTACTACCCGTCCGTTGTGGAGGAGCAGGAGATCCGCAGAATTGCACCTGAGGTCAATGTAAAGGCAATTCCCGCATACTTGTTTGCGGATGTGCCGGATGCAGATTACAGCGCGTCAAGCCGTCAGGACGTCATGTTCATCGGAGGTTTTGGACACCGCCCAAATGTGGACGCGGTGGTTTGGCTGGCGAAAGAGATCATGCCGCGCTTGAGTGCCGCCCTGCCGGGACTGGTGGTACACATACTTGGCTCCAACCCGCCAAAGGAAGTGACTGATCTGCAAACCAAAAATCTGCGGATCGAGGGGTTTGTGACGGATGAACGTTTGGAACAGTACTACCGTGAGTGCCGCATGGCAATTGTTCCTCTGCGCTATGGCGCGGGGATCAAAGGAAAGGTAGTCGAAGCGATGCGGTATGGCATGCCGGTGTTGACGACCAGCGTAGGTGCGGAAGGAATCATAGGGGCGGAAAAGATTCTCGCCGTAGAGGACACTTCGGAAGACTTTGCCGCACGGTTTGTATCGCTTTATAAGGATCACGCCGCCCTTGAGCGCGTTAGCCGTCAGGAGGTTGCATATATTCGGGAAAACTATTCCCCGGCCAATGCGATCCGTGTGATCGGAAAAGAATTTGACATGGAGGATCTTCGTTCATGATCATCACGAAGACACCGTTCCGTATGTCGTTTTTTGGCGGCGGAACAGATATGCCGGCGTTTTTCCGCGAGCATGGCGGAGCGGTGCTGTCAACAACTTTTGACAAGTACTGTTATGTAACGGTACGCCACTTACCGCCGTTCTTTGATTACCGCACGGAATTGTCTTATGCCAAGACAGAGCGGGTGAAGACGACGGAGGAAATTCAGCATCCGGCCATACGCGAAGCCATGAAGATGCTGGATATGTACGATCTACGGCTGACCTATGAGGCAGACCTCCCGGCCCGGACAGGCCTTGGGACAAGCTCATCTTTTGCGGTCGGAATGCTCAACGCATTTTATGCGCTGAAGGGAAAGTATGCGGATAAGAAGAAGCTCGCCGATGAAGCGATTTATCTTGAACGGGTGCTGTGCCAAGAGGCTGGCGGCTGGCAGGATCAGATCGCGGCATCCTTCGGGGGGCTAAACCGCATCAATTTCCGGGACGATGAGTACGAAGTGTTGCCGGTGGTAATATCGCCGGAGAAAAAGAGACTGCTCAATGAAAATCTGATGCTGTATTTTACCGGCTTTACCAGATTTTCCTCCGAGATACAGCAGTCTACGGAGAAGAGTATCAAAGACAAGACGGCACAGCTTTTGGATATGCTGGCGCTGGTAGACGAGGCGCAGAGTATTCTGACATCCCGTGAAGGTGATTTGGACGAATTTGGTCGGTTACTCGATCAGAGCTGGCGGTTGAAAAGGCAAACAGGCAGCAGAATATCCACGGACAGCATTGATATGTTGTATGAGCGGGCACTGGAGGCCGGTGCACTGGGAGGTAAGCTCTTGGGAGCTGGCGGAGGCGGTTTTCTGCTGTTCTATGTGCCGAAGGAAAAGCAGCCATCTGTATCGGAAAGAATGTCGGAATTGATGCACGTTCCATTCGCTTTTGAAAACGGTGGTACACAGGTTATCCACTACACGCCGGAAAGCTACACGGTTATGTAAGAACGAAGAGGATTTCTGTTATGAAGGTTTCTACAAATGCAATTCTTCGCGGGCTTTTTGATAGGCACGCCGATTTATTGGAAATACAGAGTGATATTCGTACTGCGGTTGAGGCACTGACAACTGCTTATCGGCATGGCGGAAAGCTCCTGGTGTGTGGTAACGGCGGCAGCGCTGCGGACAGCGAGCACATCGTTGGAGAACTGATGAAAGGCTTCCTGCTTCCTCGTCGGGTAACAGGTGAAATAGCGGAAAAGCTACTTGTTACATATCCCGAAGAGGCCGGACAAATGCTCGGCTCGCTACAGCAAGCAGCACCGGCGATTTCCTTGGTCAGTCAAACAGCGCTGATGACGGCGTTTGGGAATGACCTTTCATCAGAAATGGTTTTTGCACAGCAGGTATTGGGCTATGGCCAGCCCGGAGACGTGCTGCTGGCAATCAGTACTTCAGGTAACTCTGCGAATGTACTCCATGCGGCAAGAGTCGCGCACGCCAAGGGTGTGAAGGTCATTTCTTTGACAGGAAAAACAGGCGGGAAACTGAAGGCGCTGAGTGATATTTGCATTTGTGCGCCGTCTAACATTACATTTGAAATACAGGAATATCATCTGCCGATTTATCACTGTCTGTGCGCCTGTGTGGAGAATGAGCTGTTTGGAGACGCACAATGAGGGAAGCGATCATTTTGGCCGGCGGATTTGGAACGCGGCTGACACATATCGTATCCGATGTACCCAAACCTATGGCGTCAGTCTGTGGGCGACCTTTCTTGCGGTTTATTCTAGATGATTTGCAGGAAAAGGGCGTGGAGAAGGTCATCCTCGCGGTGGGCTATAAATGGGAGACGATCCGCGACTATTTTGGAGAGTACTACCGGGGTATGCAGCTTCGGTACTCTGTCGAGGATACGCCGCTTTTTACCGGCGGCGCTATAAAAAAGGCGCTGGCACAATGCACGAATGAGCGTGTGCTGGTGGTCAACGGTGACACATACTTCGACGTAGAGTTAGATAGCCTTTATGAGATAGAGGCTTCCGTCGTTATTGCGCTCAAGCGGATGCGTGATTTCTCACGTTACGGCACGGTGCGTATGCAGGATGGTCAAATTGCAGGCTTTTGCGAAAAACAGCCCTGCAAGGAAGGACTTATTAACGGGGGCATTTACCTTTTGCACCGGGAAATACTCTCTGATATGCCGGATCGGTTTTCATTTGAAGCCGACTTTCTCGAACAAAAAGTGTCGGAGCTAACCATGCGGGGCGTGGAGAGCGAAGGGTACTTTATCGATATTGGCGTGCCGGAGGACTACGCACTGGCACAGGAGACTTTGAGACCGCTGGTCAAAAGGCACAAGGCGGCCTTCTTTGACCGCGATGGTACGATCAATGTGGATGTACACTATCTGCATCGTCCGCAGGAGCTGCAATTCATTGACGGTATGCCGGAATTTATCCGCAAATGGAACGAGTGGGGCTACAAGGTCATTGTGGTGACAAATCAGGCGGGTATAGCGCGAGGCTATTACACAGAGGACGATATGCACGTACTGCACCGCTGTATGAACCAGCGCTTGTCGGAGTATGGGGCGCACGTTGATGCGTTTTACTTCTGTCCGCATCACCCTGATTTTACCGGCCCGTGTCATTGCCGAAAGCCGGAACCCGGCATGATCGAGGAGGCCATTCGGGAGTTTGATCTTGATCCCGCACAGTGCATTCTCTTCGGGGATAAGCCGTGGGATGTTGAAGCTGGGGAACGCTGCGGGATAAAGAGCGTTTTGACGGACGAAAAAGCGTGACGTATTCGTGTGAAAGCGTGTTTTGCCGAAGGAATGACAAAAATGAGAACTGAGTTGAACGAAAGTAAAAGGAATCTTGGCTGGCCGTTTTGGGCCTTGCTGCTTGTGATCAGCATCGGCGCAGCAGTACAGACTGTGCTGGTGGCAAAGTACAGCGCCTTGTCGTGGACATTTCAACAGCCGACCTATTGGAGCGCGGTCTGCGAAGTGGTTGTTTGCTGGGCGCTGCTGGTATGCGGACAATATGCGTTTTGGAAAAAACCTGCAATAGCAAAGGCTGTGGTGCTGACCGTGATCGTATGCTTCTGCTATGCACATCAGTACCTTGTGGCTGCCGTGGTGGGCTGTCTGTATATATGCTTTATTTTTCTGCTGGGAGGCTCTATCTGCCGGTGGTGCGGCATAGAGCGGATATTAGGATCGTGGCAGACACATATTACGATGGGTGTTGCGGGAGTCCTCCTTATTGTGGCGGCGGCGTCAGGCCTGAAAGTCGGAACGCCAGAGAAACTGCGGATAATCCTTCCCGTAATATTTGTGATACTACTGGTTTTGAACAGGAAAACGCTTAAAGTAAAAGCTGCGGAAACCACTAAGCAAGAAAGCAGCGTCGCAAAAAGCTCTCTGTCGGAGATCATGCTCCTTTCGGGTATTATCGCGTTTGTCTTGGTTCAAGTCGGCAGAGCAAATATCGCGCTGGACTATGACAGCACGTGGTATGGCCTGCGGTCGGAGTATATGCTGGCACCTGAAACAGGTATTTATGACCCAATGCCGTTTTTGGCGTGTGTGCATACCTACGCGAAAGGAATAGAAACGCTGACGCTGCCGTTGTCCGGACTTGGCTCATTTGGCATGATATACTCTGTCAACATTGCCTTTGGCATTGGCATCATCAAGACGGCGTATGATGTATGCCGCCTTCGCTGTGAAAAGCGAACCAGCCTTTTAGCTGCTCTGTGTACCGCCGCGATCCCCGGCATTATGAATATGACGGTTACCGCGAAATCAGATATATTGACGGCCTTTTTGCAGGTGACAGCGCTGTACTTTCTTCTTCGGGCGGCAGAGGACAAGAGAATGGAGTACTGCATTTTCTGTATTTCGGCTTGTGTATTGTCCTATGCCTTTAAATCCTCCAGTGCGATCTTCTCTACCACGCTTTTGCTGATCTGCGTCATTCACATAATCCATCGGAAACCCAGATTTGCTGATGGAGGGAAGCGTGTATTTTGGTTTGCGGGACTCTCTCTTGGGGCACTCAGTGTTATTTGGCTGAGAACATTTCTCATGACTGGATGCCCGTTTACTTTCATCCTGCCCAACATTTGGCGGGCATTAGGTTTGGAGATCAAATATCCATACGAGTTCACATCGGTGGGGATGAACTCTGTTTCCAGTCTGCTGGATGGGGATCTTTTGGCGTCGCGCCTTCGCCGTGTTTTTGATATTTTGTTGTTCCCCGTCACCGATGAAACCATCAAAGTGTTGATTGCATGGGCGGGCCCTGTTTTTGCTTTACTATGGGTAGTGCTGTTAATCACTTTGCTACTAAGAATTAAAAGTGTTTGGAGGGAGATTTGCAGCGGAAGCATAGAAGGGATTCTTTATATTGCTTATTTTCTGCTTAGTGGTTTAACGTTAGGGTGTGTGCTATTGCTTAGTGCCCCCGATGGGAATTATTTTGAACTGCTATATGCTGTGACAGTAATTGTGTCCTTCTTGGAGTTCCGACAGGGAGATACAGTAAAAATATATTTGCTCGTTCTGCCGAGCATCGTATCAGGAATGCTTTTTACTGCGGCGAGCAGCCCAGGCTGGGCTCTGGGCTTTACACAAATAGACCTTACAAAAGACGGTTATTACAGAAGCGCGGCATGGGTCGAACAGTACATGAACTATAATTCGTTGGATATAGTATTTCAACAACTCAAACGGGAGGAGAAGCCTCGAGTTGAGATATTTTCCGACAAAATGCAGTACACAGTGTTTATTCCTGCAACAGCGGATCTGTGGCAAGTACATCGCAATTATGGGTATGGAACAACAGCATCGCCGGAAGCCTACTCTGAGTATCTTCAATTTGCGGAAATGGACTATTTGCTGTTGGATCGTGACTACATGGACACGGATGCCCACGCGACAGATGTGATCTCGCAGTTGGCAGATGACGGCTGGCTCGATATGGTGCTTACCAGTGAGAATTGGGCACTGGTGCGGGTCGACAACAGCGCATCCAGTTCAGGTACAGAGATCACAAACTTCCTGAATAACAGCGGCGTAACAGTTCAACAGGGCTTATATGATGACGGATGGGCGGCAGAGCAGGTGGACTTTCAAATCAAGACAAATACAACGCGCAACCTGGTAGTTGAGGGCGAGTGCCCGTGGCAGGACATTGACGGCGCATACATCCGCGTGTTGATCGATGGAGACGTGAAAACCGAATATCACCTGACGGGAAATACTATTTTTTTGGAACTGCCAATAGAAGCTGGAGAGCATACCGTTACATTGATCAGTAGCTTTGCAAGGGCGGCAGACGCCCCGGACATCCGAACCGATTTGGCGTTTATCATGGAAAGGTTTGCGTTAAGCAAGCAATAAAAGGTACTGGGAGGGAAAGCCTATGATCTCATTCAACATACCCCCCTGCGTGGGGGACGAGCTTACATACGTCAAGCAGGCGATGGATTCACACAAGATCTGCGGAGACGGACAATTTACGAAAAAATGCAACAGTTGGATGGAAGAACGCTTTCATGCTAAGAAGGTGCTTCTGACCACCAGCGGTTCTACCGCGCTGGACATGGCTGCACTGCTGTGTGACATCAAGCCCGGCGACGAGGTGATCCTGCCCAGCTACACGTTTTCCAGTACGGCCAACGCTTTCGTACTGGCAGGTGCAACACTTGTGTTTGTGGATATCCGTCCCGATACCATGAACATTGACGAGAGCAAGATCGAAGCCGCCATCACAGACCGCACCAAGGTCATCGTGCCGGTGCATTATGCCGGTGTAGCCTGCGAGATGGACACCATCATGGATATTGCCCGCCGCCACGGCCTGATGGTGGTGGAGGACGCGGCGCAGGGCGTGATGAGCACTTACAAGGGCCGTGCGCTGGGTACGATTGGTGATTTCGGCTGCTACTCGTTCCACGAGACTAAAAACTATTCCATGGGAGAGGGCGGCGCGCTGGTCATCAACAACGAGGCCTTCGACGAACGGGCGGAGATCCTGCGGGAAAAGGGCACGAACCGTGCCAAGTTTTTCCGCGGCCAAGTGGACAAGTATACATGGGTGGACTTCGGCGACAGCTACCTGCCCAGCGAGTTGAACGCCGCATACCTCTGGGCACAGCTGGAAAAGGCGGACGAGATCAATAATGACCGTCTGGCCACATGGCGGGAATACTGGAACGCGTTCCAGTCGCTTTCCCTAACAGGGAAAGCGAAACTCCCTGTCATCCCCGAGGGCTGCGTGCATAACGCGCATATGTTCTATCTGAAGCTGCGGAATTTGCAGGAACGGACGGCGTTTATAACGCACATGAAGGAGTGCGGCGTATTGTGCGTGTTCCATTATATTCCACTGCATTCGGCGCCTGCGGGGTTGAAGTTCGGGCGGTTCCGCGGAGAAGATGAATATACGACAAAAGAGAGTGAACGCCTTGTCCGCCTGCCGCTGTACTACGGGATGACGCAGGAGGATAGGGAACGTGTGATCGCCGCGGTGATGAGCTTCTTTGCAGGATAAGCTGAACCGTTTTATGGAGGAGAATATGGATTGGGGAAATAAGACATATTTGATTACCGGAGGTACATCCGGAATCGGACTGCAGGTGGCAACGGATTTGGCTACAAAAGGCGCAAAGGTCGTTATTGTTGGCAGCAATCCAACCAAGTTGGAGCACGCGGCATCCCGGCTTCCAGCTGGAAATCATGGGATATGCTTTGATTTGAGAAATCTTAATAAAATAGGGGACATTTTCGCACAATGCGCGGCGTGGGGCATCGTCTTCGACGGTATGGTTCACTGTGCAGGAATTTCACCGCTGATGCTTGTTCGAGACAACGATGTGCTAACGATGCTGGATACATTTGCCGTGAACTACTTCTCGTTCGTAGAACTTGTGAAGTATTTCCAGCGGGAGATGACTTCGGCATCTGCTGCAAGTATTGTTGCGATCTCATCGATCACGGCATCGCAAGCAAGTAACCGGCAAAGTGTTTACGGCAGCAGTAAGGCAGCCTTAGAGGAGACGGTACGCTGCTTGGCGAAGGAATTGATGCTGCGGCATATTCGTGTTAACGCAGTAGCACCCGGAGTTGTGGAAGGCGAGATGCTTGCCCAACTTGAGACAAAAAGCAACGGTATAGCAAGGAGCCCTCTAGGAACAATTCCTGCGGAACAAGTGAGCCGCCTTATCCTGTACCTATTGTCAGATGATGCTGCATATATGACAGGGTCAATACTAAAAATGGATGCGGGTCATGATGTATGGCTGCGGTAAGATCACACGAAAGAAAGGTGCTGAGAATGAAGGCAACAGATTATATTGCAGAGCGGTTGTCTGAATCGGGCGTACGCTGTGTATTTGGATATCAGGGAGGCAACATTGCGCACATGATTGATTCGATATCACGGCGCAAGGACATGGTGTTTGTGTCGACCTATAATGAGCAGGGAGCATCTTTCGCCGCTTGTGGGTATGCATTGGAAGCAGAAAGCATTGGTGTAGCCGTGGCTTCAAGCGGCCCTGGCGCAATCAACTTGATTTCAGGTATCGCCAATGCCTATTATGACTCCATTCCGTGTATTTTCATTACGGGTAATGTATCTACACCCTCCATGAAAGAAAATGATACCATTCGTCAAAAAGCGTTTCAGGAAAATGACATAGTATCCATGGTGTCAAAGGTAACCAAATATGCGCATTTAGTCAAGGATGCGGATGAATTGCGGTATTGCCTGGAAAAAGCACTTTACCTCGCCGGCAAGGGGAGACCGGGGCCGGTACTATTGGATGTACCATACGATGTCCAGAAAGCAGAACGCAACTTCCATGAAGTTCCAGGCTTCCAAGCCGAGTTTGTTGATATGAGTGTATCTGACAAAGACATCATTAAAGTTATCAGCGCAATGACTCAAGCAAAGAGACCGCTTATGGTGGTCGGCGGTGGTGCGCAGAAAGAGCGTACCCGAAAACAAATCAAGACATTGCTCGGCAAATGGCATATACCGGTCGTATCCACACTGCGAGGATTGGATGTAGTGGATCACGAAGAGAGCAGTTTTATTGGATTCGGCGGTGCATACGGAAATCGAGCGGCGAACTTTGCCCTTCGGTACGCAGATGTAATTTTGGTTCTTGGATCTCGTTTAGATGAGCGGTTTCTCTATACCCGGGATAAAGCGACCTTTGAGCAGAAAACTGTTATCCATGTAGATGTTGATGTATATGAGTTAAAGCATATTCTCCCCCATGAATATGCAATTAACGCTAGCGTGGATGACTTTTTGTCACAGCTCCATGATAGACATTTACCGGAGTTAGACTACGACGAATGGTGCTGTACGTTGCACAACTGGAAGCAGGAGTATCCTGCTGTCACGGAGGAGTGGAGTTTTGCCCGTGCCGCGAGAGCCTTGACACAGGATGCTGCGCCGGACACAGTCGTTACCATGGATATCGGTCTAAATCAGATGAGCATTGCGCAAGGCGTCGCTTTGCAAAAGAATATGCACTGTTATACTTCTGCTGGGCATGGGGCTATGGGTTGTTCTCTACCGTTGGCGATAGGTGCTGCTTTTGCCAACCGAGAAAAACCTGTTAGCTGCTTTGTCGGGGACGGAGCCTTACACATGAATATACAGGAACTTTTAATGCTAGCAAAGAATAATTTGCCTGTGCATGTGATTTTGAATAACAATCAATGTCTTGGGATGATACGGGATTTTCAAGCTAAGACCTTCCACTCATACTTTTCCGCTACAGTGGAAGAGTGGGAAGGAATCGATTACAAGCAAATCGCTAGGGCATATCACCTGAGATATTACAAAGCATCCAACGACAAAGAATTGGAAATTGCGAAGCAACTCCTGCAAAAACAGGAGCCATGCTTTATTGAACTTGTATTTCCCAATACGGCGGATACATATCCCCGCCTCGGTGCAGATATGTTTCAACAGCTTCCGCTGCTTAGCGATTCCGAATGGAAACGATTGGAGAGGAAGGCATTGGGAGTTGCGAATACCTAATGTGGAATCCACAAGGAGAAGTCTATGAATCGGAAAATCAATGTGCTGGTCACAGGTGTTGGTGCTATTATCGGCTACGGAATCATTAAGAGTTTGCGGGCGTCTAAATACGATTGCAATATTATCGGTATGGACATTTATGCCGATGCGGTGGGACAAGCTTGGTGCGACAGCTTTGTTCAGGCTATACCTGCCGCCGATCCGAACTACGTTCCCTTTGTGCTGAAGGTCATGGAAGAGCATCAAATTGATCTTATCATGTTCGGTACAGAACAAGAGATCAACCGGCTTTCAAATGCAGAAGAGGAAATGGGCGCGCAATATAAAAAGCTGGTACTTAACCGGAAGGAGATTATCGCGCTCTCTGATGACAAATGGGCGACATACCAGATGCTTTGTCAAAATGACCTTCCGACCATTCCCTCAATGATCGAAGGTTCTTATGATGCTATTACACAAGCTTTGGGAACACCATTTCTGCTCAAGCCGCGTAAGTCTTATGCCGGTAAAGGTATGGTGGTGATTCATGACGAGTCAGAATTCCAATACCGTCGTAGCCGTCTACCACAAGAACAATTTATGGTACAGAAGCTGATTGGTGATGACGAGCACGAATATACCGCCGCCACATTTGGCTTTGGAGATGGAACGTGTCTGGACAAACCAATTGTATTTTCCCGCAAGCTGAGCCAAGAGGGGGCTACAGCAAAGGCGCGAAGCATTGAAGTGCCGGAAATAGAGGAACAGATCAAGATGCTGACCGGTATTTTGAAGCCTGTTGGCCCCACAAATTACCAGTTCAGGAAAGAGGGAGAGCAGTATCTGTTGCTGGAGGTAAATCCAAGAATATCATCGTCCACCTCCATCCGGACGGCCTTCGGTTATAACGAGGCAGAAATGTGCATCACATGGTATCTTCATGGTAACCGACCGGAGCAGCCGGAAATCCATACAGGTGAAGCGCGGCGGTATATTGCAGACTGGGTAGATGTAGAATGATCGCGTTTATATCGGATATTCATGGGAATTATCCGGCACTGCAAGCTGTGCTTCATGAGATCGACCGGATGAAGTGTGATCAAATCATTTGCTTGGGTGATGTGACTGGGTATTATAGCCAAGTGAATGAGTGCATTGCCCTGCTGCGTCAAAGGGGAATTCCCTGTTTGTTGGGAAATCACGACTACTATTTGATTTCCAATACCTGCTGCTCTTCCAAAACTGTAAAACTGTGTCTGGATTATCAGAAAACGGTGATTTCAGAGGATAATCTGAACTGGTTAAGAGGAAACTCGCCATTTGCGGATACATCTGAATTTTCACTGCGACATGCAGGATGGCATGATGCAATTGAGGAACGCTTTGATAGGTTTGATTTTTCATGGGTTGATGCCATGCCGCAGCAAGCATTCTTCTCAGGTCATACACATGTGCAGGGTATGTACTTGAGCGTGTCAATGGACAGGGTGTATTGTAATCCTGGCTCAGTTGGACAACCGAGAGATAATGATCCCCGCGCGGCTTTTGCTGTTTGGACCGGAGGATGTAAGGTATCGCTGCATCGTGTTCCGTATGACATAGACGAAACTGTGCGGCATATGCAGGCGGCAGGTCTTGGCGATTGGATTTGGAAGGGCCTTTATACAGGTCGGCAAATCGGAAAATAAGTGGGAAGTGTTTTATGGAAAAACTATCAGTAGTGATTCCTTGCTATAAGTCGGAATCTATGATTAGGACCGTTGTGCAGGAGACGGTCTGTGCACTGGTGAAAAGACCGGAATACACATATGAGATAATTCTTGTTAATGATGGTTCGCCCGATGGAACTTGGCGGGAGCTACAGCAGCTGGCAAGAGAAAACAAAAACATCAAGAGTATCAATCTGGCCAGAAATTTTGGACAGCACGCCGCACTAATGGCGGGGTATCGTGCGGTGACCGGTGATATCGTTGTGGGGCTCGATGATGACGGAGAGCATGACCCGGGGCGTATCTACGACTTGGTCGATAAGCTAAACGAGGGCTATGACTATGTGTGTGCACATTTTACGGAAAATCCACCGCGTGGACTACGAAAGATTGGTACAGCGGCAAATGCAAAAATGGCAGAGATACTCATAGATAAGCCTCAAGATGCGGAGTTGAGCAGCTTTTATGTTGAGCGGCGGTTTGTTACAGATTATATAACAACATGTAGCAACCCTTTTCCCTATATAGCAGGTCTCCTGTTGCAGGCGACACGCAATATGGCTGTCATTGATGTCCCCAAGCGAAAAAGACTGGAAGGTAACTCAGGCTATACTCTAAAAAAACTAATTGGCCTTTGGATTAATGGATTTACTGCTTTTTCTGTTAAACCGCTTCGGATGGCAACCCTGTTAGGCGCAATGGTCGCATGTGCTGGATTTCTCAGCGGTATTGTGGTAATCATCCGAAAACTATGTGATCCGGCGATTCTTACTGGTTACAGCTCTCTTATGGCGGGATTGTTATTTATCGGCGGATGTATTTTGCTTTCGTTGGGATTGATTGGGGAATATGTTGGGCGCATTTATCTGAATATCAACCACATCCCCCAGTACGTAATTCGAGAAACTATAAACTGTGGCGACAAGACAGGGGTAGAGTCATGAAAAAACTTGCCATCATCGGTGCATCATACTTACAGCTTCCTCTCATTGAAAAAGCGAAGTCAATGGGTATTGAGACCCATGTGTTTGCCTGGGCGGCTAACGATGTGGGCGAAACTGCCGCCGATCATTTTTACCCCATCAGCATAGTGGAAAAGGAACAGATATTGGACAAATGCCGTCAGATCGGGATTGACGGCATTTGTTCCATCGCGTCTGACCTCGCTATGCTGGCGGTAAACTATGTGGCCGAACAGATGGGGCTGACCGGCAATTCTATGGAGTGTACGCTGCGCTCTACAAACAAGCACCTGATGCGTCAGGCGTTTGAACAGCACGGAGATCCTTCGCCTAAGAGCCTTTTGGTGGAGTGCGTGGATGATCTGCGAAGTGTGCCGCTGCATTATCCTGTGATCGTTAAGCCCACGGACCGTTCCGGCAGCCGGGGCATCACAAAGCTGGACAGCCCGAACGGTCTTGCGGAGGCTATCGAAAACGCCAAGTTGCAGGGCTTTGAAAAGAAGGCGCTGGTGGAGGAATTTGCCACTGGTCAGGAATACAGCGTGGAGTACATATCATGGCAGGGTGAACACCATTTCTTGGCGCTGACTCACAAATACACCACTGGCGCACCGGGCTTTATTGAGACGGGGCATTTAGAGCCTGCGCCGGTGTCGGAGAAAACCGTGGAACGCGTCAAGGCGGTGGTGTCTCACGCCCTCAACAGCCTTGGTATCCGATACGGAGCGTCCCATAGCGAGCTGAAGATCGATGCGGATGGGTGTATTATGCTCATTGAGATCGGCGGACGTATGGGCGGTGACTTTATCGGCAGCGATTTGGTGGAGCTTTCTACCGGCGTGGATTATGTCAGAGCCGTCATTGATACGGCGTTGGGCGAAAGGCCTGCCCTGACGCACAAGGCCCACAGCGCCGCGGCGGTTCGTTTCGTTTTCTCTCAGGAGGATGTGGATGTTCTTGCACGCATCAAGCGTGAGCACCCGGAACTGTTGGTACGCGAGGACGTGGACACATCCTTCGACCACCCGGTGACAGACAGCGCCACGCGCTTTGGGTATTACCTGCTGCAAGCAAATAATGCATCTTTGTTGCGGCAGTACATGCCGGAAAACAGTTGAACCTATATATCAGAGTGGATGTGATCATTTGAAACAATATAAAACGCTGATTCTGCTGCACCTGATGCTGATGGTGTACTCCATGAGCGGCATTTTCAGCAAGCTGGCAGCCGGACAGCCGTTCCTCAGCTTCCACTTTTGCCTGTACTACGGCGCGATTATTGCGCTGTTGGGACTTTACGCCTTCGGTTGGCAGCAGATCATCAAGCGTATGCCCCTGACGCTGGCCTTTGCCAACAAGGCGGTCACCACGGTTTGGGGACTCGTCTGGGGACTTTTATTCTTCAAAGAATCGGTCACATGGGGGAAACTGGCTGGCATTGCGTTGATCGTAGCCGGCGTCGTGGTGTTCTCTACGGCGGATAAGGAGGCAACGTAATGGATAGACCGATACACCTTTATGCCGGATTGTTGCTGTTGGGCGTTTTTCTCAGTGCCATCTCGCAGGTCATGCTGAAAAAAGCAGCGCTGCGGCAATACTCCAGTAAACTCCGTGAATACCTGAACCCGCTGGTCATCCTCGCCTATACGATTTTCGTGGGTACGACCTTCTTGAGCATTTACGCCTACAAGGGCATCCCGTTGTCCATGGGCCCTGTGCTGGAGGCTACCAGCTACATCTATGTGACCGTCTTCGGCGCAACGATCTTCAAAGAAAAACTCAACAAACGAAAACTGGTTGGGCTTGCTCTGATTATAGCGGGCATTATTATATACTCCTTGTTGGGATAGCGATAAACATTAGGAGGACACCATGGGCAACGAGCGGAGATATTCTCTTGACGTTCTTAGAATCATTGCTACGATTCTAATTATATTTCACCATTATCAGCAGGTCACAGGAGCCTATTTTGAGGGACACATCAATTTTTCCAATGGCAGATTCTATTTCGGATATATTGTTGAGTTCTTTTTTCTCCTGTCTGGCTATTTTATGTATCGGTACGTTGAAAAAGTCAACAAGGGCCTTCCATTTAAAGAGTTTTTTATTCCGCGCGTGTTGCGACTGCTGCCGTTGGTGTTTGTGAGCAGTGTAGTAGAGCAAACATTCCTTGGAATTTACAAGGCAACTTGTGCAGGAGGAACTGGCTTTGATAGTGTTTCAATATCTGTTTGGGGAGTTGTTCTCAATGCGCTCGGTTTGCAATCCGGGTGGGCGTTCAATAGCTACATGATAAACAATCCTACATGGTACATCAGCGTACTGCTTTTATGTTACATTGTTTTCTATTTGCTGACCTATCTCAGCAAGCGGTGGCAGATACCGCACACATACCTTTTCGCATTCATGGTATTGCTGGGTTGCGGAGTACAGACCTATGGCCTGAATCTGCCATTCCTGAACGGCTCATCCTGCCGTGGGTACTATGCATTTTTCTTCGGTGTGCTGCTTGCGGAATGGCTGGAGAAGCTGAACGCGGCAAAAAGGTCTCAGAATATATATATATATATATTCTGGGGAAGCATCATGTCGGTTGCATTCCTGCTGTGCATGATGGTATACAAATGGGAGTGGGTTGCCGGAGGCATCAACTATCTGATGACGTTTTGGTTCTACCCGGCGCTCATCATTATTTTCAGCAGCAGGCCGTTGACAAAGCTGTTTGACCATAGATTCATTGGTGCATTGGGAAAGATCACATACGATGTATATATCTGGCATTGTCCGAATTTTTTGCTTCTCTATATTATTCCGGCCATTACCGGCAAGGGTTGGGATTTGCTTACAGCCAAGGCTATGCTCGTTTATACGGCAGGTTCCTTTGCGGTGGGAGCGGTTTCCTATTACGCATTAGAACGACCAATCAACCACGGGGTGAAGAAACTGATAGAAAAACAGCAGAGTAATCCATGAACGGTATTATCCTGACCGGTGTTATTGGTACGAGGTTTTAGCCTGTGTTCTTTAACCGCATAGTATTAGCAGCAACGGGCAGCAGAACCCTTGTAAAACCAACGCACATATAAAAGACCACCATTGCAATACGCAACAGCTTGTTGCGTAACCCAAAACCTAACCGCACATAGACACGCGTAAGAGAACAGTAACGGAACGTTGCAAAACGTTCCGTTACTGTCATGTTGGAGGCTACAGAATGACAAGTGTAGAGCTGAAACGGTTCCTTATCTAGCTTACCTTATCCATTTACATCAAAAAACATATCAAAAAATGTCCGCCCGTTCTCATTGCCGCAGTCCCCCCCTCCATTTCGGCTGTTTCTACTTTTCAAACTGACGAAAATGGAGGGAATACTGTGGTGAGAAATGCGAATATAGATTTTTTGATAATTTCCCCCAAAAGTTGGCCAAAACAGCCTCTTCCGAACGGAGTATTTAGTGAGAGGGAAGGGAAGAAACCCTTCCCCGTTGCAAAGGAGGGGGACGGCTTGAAGCTTCCTTGGGATCAAAAAGAGAGCGTCCGGCACATATTCGACAGTTATTGCAAGAAGATCCTTCGTCAGGAAAACGCGGATATGCAGCGGGCAGAGGCGCGCCGCAGAACGCGGGAATGCAGCCTTTCAGAGCTGCCCCCGGAATGCCTTGCGCAGCTCTGCTACGAAGACGTTCATCCCATGGTATTTGAAGTGTGTGGATAGAGGAATGTTATTCACTTGTTCAGCAATTCACCGCACAGACAAAATCAACTGCCTATATTGAAGATAGTTATGGAGATATTTTATATTCAAGTGACAAATTGACGATAACAACCGACAAGGATTCTATTGCTACGATTCAAGAAAATCCTGATAGCGCAATTATTGCAAGTGACGAATTACTGACAGAAGCAGGTTATGTGTTCACCCTGTTAGGTAGCGACTATACCCTTTATGTGCAAAGTGATACGGTGTCCGTCAATCAGGCAATAGAAGCGATTTGGCAAACCGTTCCGTTGGTCATATTGGGAATCTTCTTCATGTCCATCTTGTTTTCTGTCATTTACTCACGCTATATAACAAAACCGATTATTGAATTAAGCAGTACATCGC
>OIXH01001314.1_pt1 | contig 28399 bp, 28 predicted proteins | sample 1587741 | NCBI WGS metagenome assembly OIXH01 (sample SAMEA3888916, study PRJEB22519) | human gut metagenome | biome: human gut; feature: human-associated habitat; material: faeces | place: Denmark | collected 2011 | reverse complement strand
ATTTTTTCTACTGTGTCCTCAAATTGGGGCTTGACTTTTAATAGTTAGTCTTTCGTTAAAGTTAATAGTCTAAAATAGATAGGTTTTCGTTTGCTGATTATGTTTGCCCGACTTGCACGCTTCAGGCCTCCGGCGACTTTAAGAATGTTCTACTATGAGCTAGTCTGTTTTTGGGGGTGTATAAGGTACTTAGCCGGAAACGCCGGCTAATCCGTTCTTGATCAAGCGTAATTGCATTTTTGCCAAAGGCCTGGGGTATGCAAGCCGAGAGCATCTTTTGCATAGATTACAAAAGGCTCTAATGTTTTGTTTTTGCTGTGTTTGTTTTAAAAGGTACTTGCTACATACAAAGCTGCGTAAATTCTTGAGTGAAACAGGCTAAGTCTTCTTTGATGGGCTTCGTATCCATATTGAGCACTTCTGCATCTTCCAGTATTCTCTTGGATTGGATGTAGCAGATAGCAAGGCATTCTGAAATAGAGTTGTATTTGCTCTTAATTTCTTCTTCGGTGAGAGTTTTTCGCGTCATTCTTCATCCACCCCGTATTCGCCGCTATTCAGATCTTTTTCATCGAGAATCAAGACATAGATGAGATCTACGACATATGGACGGATGGTTCTTTTGATTTCAGCGATATCTTCCTTAGAATCAGCTAAGAGCGTTCTGAGCGAACAGATTGCCTTATAATCGAACTCCAAACAATTCGTGATGTTTCGGAGAATTCTTTTGTAGTCGCCCTTAAATTCTGCTAAGCCTTTTTCAATCTCTTCCTGGCTTGGTCTTTGTATCATGAAATTCCTTTCGTTAAAATTAGTAAAAACAGTCATCGGGCCTTTTTCGCCTCAGCATCGATGCCTCGACTTGCATGCCGCAGGCCTTTGACATCTCTGCCAGAGGATAACCACTAGCAGAGATCTTTTGCGTCAAAGCCTTGCCGGATCAGGCGTTCAAATTCATCTGCCGTAATGACAATGAATAGTTTGCCACCTTTCGGATACGCTTCTTGAATAGCGGAACGAAGCCGTTCTTTGCGCCCTGCATCCAGCACCAACCACACAACCACCGGGAATACGCCGAATTGCTTTTGCTCCAACCCGGAGCGGTAGTAATCGCGATAGCGGTCACATTTTCCGATAATAGTTGATGGCGATTCCGTGCTTAAATCAATCTCAATAAACCACCTGTCCTCGTAGCCATCGCTTTTCGTGACTACGAACAGATCTGGCTTTAATGAGACGATTTTGCCGTGCTGGGTATATGGTCGCCAGCAATCCGGTTCCCAGTCAGCGGTAAGTAATGTCAGCCCCGGAGTCCTGCGACAAATCTCTACAAGCTGAACATAACATTCTGATACAGCCAGAGAGTGCCGTAGAAACATGCGTGAGGGTTCTAAATAGCGTCTTCGCGAATATTGCTCAGAACTTCCTATTGCCAGGAAACGCTCTCCAGCTTCTGTGAGATGCCAGATCAGAGAACCTGATCCGGCACGAGTGCCACCAATCCTTCGCTCGAGCGTGTTTACAAGACCATAATCTTTCAGCTTACGAAGCTCTCTGGCGGCGGCTCGCCTAGCAGCCTTCTGCGTAGATGCATTGATTATATGTAGACGCTGGATCTGCCCGGTAAGCAGAAACTTGCACTTTTTTAGAGATGCAAGAATCTCTCGGTCGCGTGTTGATAGCTCCTCGTTGTATTTTTCCAGTTGGTTTCTTCCGACTCGGACTCCTATGGGGATCACCTCCTCGCCGGGGGAATAGGCTACCGCTACATGGCGGTAGGGGTCGCTTCCCTTAAACGGTTTTTGTGCCGATATGTCGGGAGAATCATCGGCATATTCATCGCTGCGAAAGGTCGGGCGGTTCGTCTTCATATTTTCCTCCGACCAATGACAGAATCATCAAGATCTGGCCCGATCAGGCTTGGAGCTTCCTCAAACAGCTTGAGATATTCTGCCTCAACCTCACCGCTGGAGCGGCCATAGCGAGTCTGACTTTTTGCCTTGATTTCTACTGCCGTATGCAGTGCCGGTGGGGCAGGAATTGTTTTGCCCTGTATCCAGCCTGTCTGCCTGCCGCCCGACATGAAGTTTGTGTAGATTTGATATCTTGGCAAGAGCATAAAATCCAATGCTTCCAAGCCGGGAGCCATTGTTGCAATTTCTCTGGCATCACTGGCATTAAGCCCGAAGATGATTTTGTTCCTTGCATTGGCATCAATACCGGCACGAATCTCATAGGGGAGTTGTGCGCGATATTGATGCGCCATGGTAATCCCAACCCCCAGACCTCTGGCCTGCGCTAGGGCATCGGATAAATCTGTAGGCAAGGTTAGGTAGTCTTGCAGCTCGTCGATATACAGGGATACCAAATGGCGGCGTTCCGGCGCGACGTTCGCCCGAGAAAGGGCTAATGTCCAGGTAAGGCCTACCACTAGGCTGCCCAGCAGTCTGGCGCTTTCTGCGCCCACTGTGCCGCGATTCAAGGGGACAAGGACAATCTTACGTTGGGAGAACAAATCCGTTAGCTGGAACTTTGGATGGCTCTGTCCCAAGATGCCCCGCAGTCCCGGTCGAAACAGAAACTGACGCATTTTATTAAGCACAGGTGCAACCCATTGTTCACGCTCAGCGGGACGGAGGTTATCAAAAGTGTCCCAAAACGGTTTGAGCGTAATTTTATCCTTGACGTCTTTTGTGATCTTATGACGGAAGTTCTCATCTGTCAGAAGCAGTGGCAGCCAGAGCAGTGATGCGCCGTCCGTCTCAACCAAGGTTAATAGTGCCGCACTCAGTACATCCTGACTTCGAACACCCCAGCTATCTGAGAAAATCTCCTTAAAGACCGCTAAGATAGCATCTGCCATAAGTGTGGGGTTGCCCGGCAAAGCCAAGGGATTGAAACCTACAGGGTTATCGTCGGAAGGGTCAATCACAACGACATCATCTGCACGGGAGGCTGGAATGCGTTCAAGGATACTTGTAACCAAGTCTGCCTTTGGGTCAATCACTAATACACTGCGCCCAGCGTAAATGTCAGATAATACCAGATTCAAAATCACGGTTGTCTTGCCTACACCACTTGGGCCTACAAGCCATGTGTGCATGAGGCTATCGTCAGGAGAAATACTAAGTTTCTGACCGTTTGCTGGATTTAGAGCTACTCCAAAAGAACGGCTATTAAACCTGTTTGTCGGTTCCCTGTACCACGTCGGTGGGTACATTGCTCGAGGATGGACGCCAGACATTCCTGGTAGTTCCTCATCGCCAGATGGTAGCATTAGAAATCCCGCAAGTTCTTTAACGGATAACCTCAGCGGAAAATGCCATGGCACATGGACAGTATTCAGCTTCGCGGGTTTATCAAATTCATCATAGATTCTGACGCCAGCCGCTTCCAGAGTGCGTAATGCGCTCAGGACGCAGTTAATACGATATTTTGCACTTGCACCAGAAACGCCGATGCGAACAATAGCTTGAAAGGTATGTTGCTCTGCTTTCTCCTTGATGGATTTTCGAGTTTCGGTGGAGGCCTGAGATACATTTCCAAGCACTGCCTGTAGCCATCCGGCATTTGGATCGGGAAGGTTCTTCGGAATTGTGCTCGGTGGATAAGCCGCGCCGAGAATGATCTGTAAAACCGCTTCTTCGCCACGGGCTGTGGCAGCCATAGCCGCCACCCCTGCTCGAATCGTAGATTCCGTGATATCTGTACGAAGCGATAAGCTCGGATGAGATACTTTTATTTGCCTTACCGTATCAACTGCCTTACGGTTATGTTCGTCAACCGGATAGAATTCAATCTCTCCATGTACTTGGAGTGCTTCGGTGATTTTGTGGATACTTGCCGAGTCCGCTCCAAGAAGATGCCTAACAAATCCATCTCTTGCACGGATCTCCCAGATGACTGCTCCACGGGAGGATACGGTAGCCAGGTGTGCCAGCATCTCATGGACCTGTTCCAGCTTGAATGAGCGCCGCCAGACGAACTCTTTCCAGCATATGGTTTCTATTTGATGCCTGGTCATAGCTCGCCCTCCTTTCTTACCATTGTCCTCCATGCCGATTCTTCCAGACACGAAAAGCAACATAAATTCCAATGCCAATGGCGGCGAGGAGTACGAGTACCCACCAGATTTCCATGATGATACATACAGTCCAGCGGAGTACAATCGTAGCAATGAAGAGGGCAAATGCCCATTTGAGAATTCTGGCAATAAGGCTTTCTGGTGAATTCATACATGATCAGACCTCCTCACGTTCTTTTGCTTTATCGCTGTATTTCGGTACGGGGTAGCCAGGGATGATAATATCCGATTCAATTTCGTTGCCCCATGCATCCCAGTTTGGCTGTGGTCTTCTGGCAAACAGTTCCAAATACGGGCCGGGAGATACGCGCTCAATAATGGGATACATTTCTTCCGGTTTATGGGAATGATCCTGAAGTGGTGCAAAGAGCCAGTTTGGCTGAGCTTTAAACTTCACAGGCGCTTTACCGCGTGTTCCGAACAGAATCGTCTCACTTGCATTTCTCAGATAATTTCCTAACCCGAGACGAGGCTTAATCCAGACAAAGGGGTCTCGATATGTAAACCCCCAGGCTTTCATGACATCCAGACCCTCTTGGAGCAATCCGTTTGGAATCCACAGCCATAGATGTGCATTTTCTTCCGCTAGATCGGCTACGGGCATATTTTTAATATCTTCTAAAGACATGAGTTGATAATGCATGACAGCTCCTCGCTTTCCTTTTTGATTAATACTCCAAGGCGGATCGGCAAGGATGGTGGAATATTTTTTCGTAGGCATGATAGTTTTCCTTTCCGGGCGGTCACAGCGACCGCCCAATCGATTTGTTAATGTGCCAGGCTTTTTCGGCCTTTGCAGTGAGTAAACCACAAAAGCAGGTTGACAAAAAGTCAATTTTGTTTTCACTTTCGCAACGATGCGACACCCGCTAACAGAGGTGAAAATGCATTTTGTGGTATATAAAAAACGATGTTGTAATATTTGCGCAATATTTGCGCAAGTGCTTGAAATATGTTGTTCTACGGTATTATCTCGCGCGATTTTCAGCAATCATCTGCGGTTCTTCCAGAGTACCCTCCAGCCGATAGGTTCGGTTTTCTACGACTTCTGCTCTTGCGAATACAGGAGCTAAGTAACCTTCAATAACCGACTTAAAGGAACGCACCGTCAGGCTATCTCCAGACATAGCTGCATCAATAAGGCCTTGCATGATACCAGGCGAAACGTAGGAGATGGCGTGAGAATACTCGAAGCCCATCTCAATGATCTGTTTTGCCAGAATACGCGTTTTTGCCTTGGCGGAAAGGGGCTTAAAATTAACAAAGCACTGAAATCTGGAGGCAATCTCTCTAAGTACCCCTACGCCAACAAATGCTTTTCGTGCCGCCTCATTCTCCCGATAGATACGCATAGGCAAGGATTCGTCTGATATAGAAGATGCCTGTTCATCCCGGTAGCTAACACTTACTTCATTTTCCTCTAGATGAATATCCTCAACGTCATCCGATACGGCAAAGCCGATCTTTCGCTTGATAGGCTGGTTGGCACTGAGATCATAATTGGAAGTAAAGAAGAAAATGCAATGTTTAAAGTCGAACTCCCTTGAACCATCGCTGAGTGCTTTTCGGGATGCGCAACGGCCTTCGTCCAAAATAGCCATAAAGGTTTTCAAAACCTCTGGATGCGCCTTATCCAGCTCATCAAAGATAAATATCGTGTAGGGATTTCTTTCGACCACTTCAAAGACAGCTTCATCCTCATAGCCGATATATCCGGCAGGAGCGCCGATCAGGCGATAAACTGAGAAAGCTTCTGTAAAGTTATTGAGGTCTGTCCATGATACGGCATATTCCTGCCCACAGTCCTGGGAAAGAATTTTTGCTAGTGCCTTTGCGGTTTCGGATTTACCTACGCCAGGTGACCCGGATGCCAGAATGGAAACAGGCTTTGTAGGATTCTTCTTGGCAAGGTGCTGTGCGACTACATAGGCGATAGCTTCGGCGGAATCGTCCTGGCCTATAACCATCTTTTGCAGACGTTCTTTTAAATGCTCAAAGCTCGGTGTCTTTGACTCTGACGCCTCTGGCACAGATATTTCATCCCAGTTGGTCAAAGTATCGGGAGTGGCATTACTGGTTGTAGGTTTTATGCCTTCTTCGGATAAGTTCCGGAGAGCATGTTCGGCGTCCTGCCAGGAAGAAAAAGAGACTGCGCCAGTATCTGCGAGTATCCCCATAACGGAATTGCTGCCGTCGTATCTAAAGTGAGGATTTACTCGAAAGGTGTATCCATCAGCCGTCTTGACGAAGCTCAGGCAGACCTCCCGTGGATTGCAGGTTTCAGGAAACAGGCACTCATAATCGTAGGACTGATGCTGCGGGTCTGAGCCGGTCATATCTACATAGCTTTTGAGCTGGAGCATCCCTTCATGGGATACTCCGCTAAGTACAGATAAGTTTATTCTTTCCATTCCATACACCTCCGCGTATCTGTGATTTTTCCTATAAGGGTCGTCAAGTCACCACTGCCGTGGCAAAGAGGACAATCCTCATCAAAACCATTTGCCTCGCTGACAGGGACTTGGGGAATCCAGACTACCTCACCGAAAAAGGAATATGTATCATCCACGGCATCGTGGAACAGATTAATGCCAAGCACATTTTCTGCGTCCGGAGACATCTTGATTAGTGCCAAGTTGCGGTTGGAAACCTTGTCCAGCATGGTCGCGTATCTGTTGTCGCCCTCGTGGTATAGTAGAAGCATCAGCGCAATCTGTCCTTCCAGCGCATTGGCGTGCGTGATAGCGGAAATAGGAGTACATTCTGAGGTGACGGTATTTTTATAGCCATTCTTATAGGCGTCGTAACGAGATTTCAACACACAACGAGGACAGCTTGGCGTTACGCAGGGATAGCTGAATACGATTTCTGCACCGCCCCCTCCGGCATAAATCTGCGGAGCCATGAAGGGTGTTCCATATTTCATAGCCAGCGCAGCAAGCCTTGCCTGAGCCTCAAAGCGATCCGTACATGCGCAGATGAGGATATCTTTTGGAGAGACGAGAAGCCTGGTACCTAGCATTTCCTCAAAATTATTGTCTGTCACGGTATCGTCGAGGAAGTCACAAAAGGTTTTGACTTCTGCATCCATGTTAATGTTCAGAATTTGTTCCTTTAGCGCTTCAACCTTGCTTTTTCCGATGTCGCCGTAGATCACTCGCTGATTACTCATGTTATGAGGCTCGAACTTATCCCCATCTACGAGAATAAAGTTCGTAACGCCGGAACGTGCCATGTCAAGAACAAATCCAATAGAGCCACCTGTGCCAAAGACAGCAAGTGTTTTACATGCGAGTATCTCTTCCGGAAAGAGTTCCCTGTTTCGCTCGCCAAGTTCGGCTTTAGAAAACAGATACTTCTTTGCCAGCATTTCCCGATAAGAGCGGTCTTGATCTTCCTCAAGATTGATAGCAGGAAATTCAAAGCTGGGTTTTTTCTCGTCAATCCGTCCAAATTCAAAATAACAGCAAGGATCTGCAAGGTAGTAGCCATAGGCAAAGAGTTTTGCCTTTTCGCCTTTAAGAGATCTGTGCACTTGCACGATCAGTGATACAAACCACTCCATCTCAAACGCTTTCATAATCTTTGTAGTGTAAAGATTATCCGGATCGGACGGCTTAACGGCTCCTCGAGGGTGGGAATGGATGAAGCCCACGAAATCGATGCCCTTCTCGTACCATTTCTGGATGATGAGATTAAGCTTGTCGCAGTCAGGTTCATAAGTGGCTCCGGTCACGCTGGCAGTTACATCAAAGTAAAAGTGGTCAACATGTTTTCCATCGGAGCTGCCAAGGATACCTCCGGTCTCTGGGATTTGAGATCCGACAGTCTCGCGGATTTGAGAGAGAACTTCCTCGGTGATAATGTAGGTTTTAGGTTCTTTTTTGTTTGTCATTTTTTACCTCCGTAGATTCGTGTATTGATAATAATAATCATCTTCCCAGCTAAATTGGTCTTTCAACTGGTCGGCAATATCATCAAAACTCTGGCGACTACGAATATATCTAGCAGTACATTCCGCCCAGAGTGATGCGACGCTTTTTGCTTGTTCCAGTGTTGCAATGTTGCCATTCCAACAGATGTAAGGATACGAACTGTCGTTATCCTGAAGCCAATGCGCCGCATGAGAGGAACAATCACGGCCTTGGTAATCTATGTGCGAAATAATATATATTCGCCATCCACGTTCGCCAAGATCCCAGAATACATAGTCCACAACTAAGGAGCGGTCTGACGTCCAGTAGTTTAAGCGGATATAGTCACGCTCCATTTAATATCGCCTCCAATCGTTTTGATGAAGAGAGGCAGGAGCCTCATCGGCTGAGACTCCGCCTGCACTTGGTTTGTCCGAGATCAGCAGAAAACGCCACTCGGTAATTCCTGACCCTCACGACCACCATTAAAGATGCCCGCAGGAAGAAGAGTCACCTTCTTCATATAATTTCACCTCCTTGTAAGGGATTGAAGAAAAGCGAGAAGTATTGTATAATATAAGAATCTGGAGAGTGGTTAAATCTCGCATTTGATGCCTCTCGCTTTTCTTGAGGCTATTATATTGCAGGCAAATCTAAATGTAGCTGACTATGAGGTTGACATAGAGTTGGCATTTGAGTTGACATGAAACGAAAGGTGGTTTTATGGGGTGCAAGAGCTGAATTACATTTCATTTGAAAGCGAATTTGTAAAATTTTGCAGTGGCTTTTTTAATACTCTGCTAGAAACTGACGGAATTGTTAAGCCTACTCGTGAAAATGTAGATAGATACATTCTTTTGTCGGCGGCTATGACGAAAGAGGAAGAAGTGGAATTGCTTGGGCGCGACAGAAGTTCATTTGATAAGACGGCGCTTTCAAAAATGAGAACTGGAGAACGTCCAGTAGTGAAAGGTATAGTAGAGACATTTTCAAGAGACAAAGCAATTGATATTGCCGTAGAGCGTTTCATAAAAATAATTCCTGAAGTAATATCGCCATATGAGTATTCTGACCTTTCGGCAGCAATATGGAATATTATTCAAACCGATGTATTTATTCCAGAGGAAGTATCTATAACTTTAGAGTGTTTGGCAAGAAGTTCAGAAATATCAATTGGAAAAGGGAAAGTGGAAGGTCTATGTTTATTCCTAGCCACTGCACTGAAGTTTGCAATATTAAGAGATACGCTTATTAGAGGTACGCCAAATTTATCGCCAAGGGTTGCATTTGCGATCAAAGAATTCAAAAAGGATAAAAAGGAATCAGAATTTCTGAAAGCGCTTGTTTGCGATATGTTTGCAGAACTCGAAAAGCAGAAAATACGTGTCGGTGATAAACTTGCGTTAGATACGGTAAATCATACGAAATATACAGATGACGATTTTGTGGAACTTATGGCTGCGATAGCACCACTACAAGACATTTTTTCAGATGAGTTCATGCATTACGCTTCATTATTACAAATATTTGCTATTGGAATTGAATCCACCAGAATCCCGCCAATGGCCTCACAAGAGGGATACAATAGTCTGTTTGCAAAGTTTCAAGTGCCACCGGCAACTTTTGTTGTATTCCCGCCCTCCGTCATTGAAGCACAATATGTAGATATATCCAGCGGAGAACCAATTCGATACTCAATGAGAGTCGACGAGCAAGGGAAAATGATTTGTGAAAATGTTGAAGTACTAAAAGATTATAAATGGACTTCGCGACAAGAGTAAAATAATCCGCCAAGACTTTTTACATCTTGGCGGATTGTTTTACTCAATTTTTGTTTTTGAACGCTAACATATATTTGAAATTTCGGATTTAAAGTGATATAATAAACAATAGCAGTTTGCTGAGTAATGCTTAGAGAGGTAAGGACTATGAATGTAAGCTATAAAAAGCTCTGGAAACTTCTTATTGATCGGGACTTAAAAAAGAAAGATCTCGAGCAGATGGCAAATGTGAGCCACTATACAATGAACAAACTTACACATGGGGATAATGTAACAACGGATGTCCTCGGACGAATCTGCAAAGCGCTTGATGTTACTATGGATGATATTATGGAATTTGTCGATGAATAGAGACGATGATTCTAATAGATTAATTATGATATTCTTAAAAGATACAGATGGAGGAGTCATTCATGGCTGAAAAAAATAATGCCAATATTGGTTTTGAAAAACAAATTTGGGATGCGGCATGTGTCCTTTGGGGACATATTCCTGCTGCCGATTATAGAAAAGTTATTGTCGGTCTCATCTTCCTACGTTACATTTCTAGCGCATTCGATAAACGTTATCAGGAACTCCTAGCTGAAGGTGACGGATTTGAGGATGATCCTGATGCTTATGAGGAGGAAAATATTTTCTTTGTTCCGGAAAAGGCTCGCTGGGCAACAATTGCAGCTGCAGCTCATACTCCTGAAATCGGCACCGTTATTGATGACGCTATGCGCGCTATTGAGGCTGATAATAAGAAGCTGAAGAATGTTCTTCCGAAGAACTACGGAAATCCCGATCTCGATAAGCGTGTTCTCGGCAACGTCGTTGATCTCTTTACGAATATGGACATGAGCGACACGGACGGTAGCAAGGATTTGCTTGGCCGTACATATGAGTACTGTATCGCACAGTTTGCCGCCGTTGAGGGTCAAAAAGGTGGCGAATTCTATACGCCATCCAGCGTGGTTAAGACTCTCGTTTCCATATTGAAGCCGTTTGATAACTGTCGTGTCTACGACCCTTGCTGCGGTTCGGGCGGTATGTTCGTGCAGAGCGCTAAATTCGTTCAGGCGCACAGTGGACGCAGAGGCACAGTAGCTGTTTATGGTCAGGAAGCCCAAGCTGATACCTGGAAGATGGCCAAGATGAATATGGCTATTCGTGGCATCGATGCTGATTTTGGCGAACATCAGGCGGATACTTTTACTCATGATTTGCATCCAACCTTAAAGGCAGACTTTATTCTCGCCAATCCTCCGTTCAACTACCATCCTTGGAATCAGGAGAAGTTAAAGGATGACCCGCGCTGGAAATATGGTCTTCCTCCGGCAAATAACGCCAACTTCGCATGGATTCAGCACATGATCTATCATCTTGCGCCGAATGGCAAAATCGGTCTTGTATTAGCAAACGGTGCGCTATCGACGCAGTCTAGTGGCGAAGGTGATATTCGTAAAAAGATTATCGAGGCTGATCTCGTAGAAGGTATCATTGCTTTACCAACACAGCTTTTCTACAGCGTTACGATTCCAGTAACGCTATGGTTTATCTCTAAAAACAAAAAGCAAAAAGGCAAGACGGTCTTCATTGATGCTCGCAAGATGGGGCATATGGTTGACCGGAAACACCGCGATTTCTCGGATAAAGATATTGAGAAATTGGCAGATACATTCACCGCTTTCCAAGAAGGCAAACTTGAAGACGTAAAAGGCTTCTGTTCAGTGGCAACGATCCAGGATATTGAAAAGCAAGATTATATCCTTACGCCGGGACGTTATGTTGGCATTGAGGAGCAAGAAGACGACGGGGAGCCATTTGAAGAGAAGATGTCTCGCCTGACTTCGGAGCTTTCGGAAATGTTCGAAAAATCCCATGAACTCGAAGATGAGATCAGGAAGAAATTGGGGGCGATTGGGTATGAAATATAAACTCTCAGACATTGCGGAGTTTAATCCCCGTGAATCAATCAAAAAAGGTTCCGTAGCGAAAAAAGTTGCCATGGATAAACTGCAGCCGTTCTGTAGAGATGTTCCAGAGTATGAATATGCTGAATTTACAGGTGGTACGAAATTCAGGAATGGCGATACTATTATGGCAAGAATTACCCCCTGCCTTGAAAACGGAAAGACAGCGAAGGTTAACATCCTTGAGGATGGCGAGATTGGATTTGGATCGACCGAATATATCGTTTTCCGTGTGAAAGAAAACATGGCTGACGAAGACTATTTGTATTACTTAGTATGCAGTCCACTAGTGCGTGACCCAGCTATAAAGTCTATGGTAGGATCATCCGGAAGACAGCGCGTACAGACGGATGTGGTTCAAAACCTTGAGATCGACATACCTGAATTGAGTGTCCAGAGAAAAATCGGAGCTTTATTGAAATCTTTAGATGACAAAATCGCCCTAAATAACGCGATAAACAAGAATTTATTTGAGCAAATGCAAGCTCTTTACAAAGCTTGGTTTGTTGATTTCGAGCCTTTTGGTGGCGTTAGACCTTCGAGCTGGAACGACACGAATATATATGCTATTGCAAACATCATATATGGTGCGCCCTTTGCATCCAAGCTGTTTAATACAGATGGACTCGGTAAACCAATTATCCGTATTCGTGACTTGAAAGAACAAGCGTTTGTTACTTTTACCACCGAAGAACATCCAAAAGGACATTTAATTCAACCCGGAGATATTGTCGTAGGTATGGATGGCGAATTTCGTCCGTATATTTGGGGAAATGAACCTGCTTGGTTAAATCAACGAGTTTGCATTTTTGAAAGCAATCGCCCTCAAGGAAAAGCATTTGTTCTCTATACTATAAAACCTCTTTTGAATAAAATTGAGCAAACACAAGTTGCTACGACAGTAATTCATATCGGCAAAAAAGACTTTGATGCATTTGAAATTATTCTTCCTGATGAAGCAACACTTGATAGTTTTGATTCAATAACTGCTCCAATGATAGAACAAATCGTAAATAACCGATTGCAAAACAAGAGGTTAGCAGTTCTTCGAGATACACTCTTACCTAAACTTATGTCCGGCGAGCTTGATGTTTCGGACATCGACCTTTAAGCCGCTAAATTATTGTTTAGTCCATTTGATATAATCTCAGGGAGGCTTATATGATTACACTGCGCCAAGGAAAAACAAAGACTATTTTAGATAATTCAAGAAATAGTGCCTTGACTGCCGTCGAGACATATAACAGGCCAAACAGTAAGTTCAGGATAGAAAACTATATTATCTTGATGGTTATTGCTTGGACAAAACTGTTCCATTCATATTTTCAGGCAACTATTGGCGAGAAGTATTTCTATAAAGAAAAAAATGGACGATATAAAATCGTAGACGGTGAGAAAAAAGCTTGGGAGTTAAAAGAATGCATAAAGAATTACAAGAAGAATTCACCGCCGATTCCAATTAGTGATGCTGTCATTGCTAACTTAAACTTTTTTATAGGTTTAAGGAACAAAATTGAGCATAGATATTGGAATAGCTCAGAGTTAGATATTTTACTCTTCGGAGAATGCCAGGCGCTTCTCTTTAATTACGAGAACTTACTTGTTGGTCTGTTTGGATCAGACTATTCAATTAATACTTGTCTTGCGTATGCTCTACAGTTTTCTCATTTGAGAGCGAGTGAGCAGCTAACCTCCCAGCGAATGCTTCTTTCTAAAGATATGCAAGACATAAAACGGTATATAGACAAATATAAATTTGACCTATCCCAAGAAGTATACGATAGTCAGGAATATAGCATAAAACTATTACAGATTCCAAAGGTTAGCAATACAAAAAGGTCTGACTTGGCGATCGAATTCGTTAATTGGAGTTCGCTTGATGAAAACGATAGGGCGAACTACGAGAAAGTTACAACCATCATCAAAGATAAGCTTGTAGTACAGAATGTATCAAATGCTAATCTACTCAAGCCCTCGGGTGTTATTGATGCCGTAAAGAAAAAGACGGGATTAGATATCAACATTACTAACCATACATCTTTATGGAAAGCATTTGGGATTAGACCTCAGAACAGCTCAAAGGCAAAGTTTGAAACATTTGAAAAGTTTTGCGTGTATGACGAACCACATAATGACTATTTGTATACGTCTGAATGGGTTGATTTTATTTCAAAATTACTTACAGAATATGGCTTTCGCAAGGAGAATATTCACAAGAAGTGTTCTATGCCACTTAGAATCGATGACTACATATAAGGTTTGAAATAGACCGAACCTCGTGGATGGGGTAAAATATACACAAAGGAGCGAAAATTTATGCCTGGTTACACTGAGGCGGATTATGAGAATTCCGTAATTGAACTGTTTCAGAATATGGGCTATCAGCATCTGTATGGCCCTGAAGTTGAAAGAGATCTTCGCAATCCTCTGTACGAAGAAGTATTAGAGGTTGCTTTGTCGCGTCTTAATCCGACGCTTCCGAAGGATGCGTTGAATGAGGCCTTAAATAAACTAAAGAACATCGAGAACGGTTCTCTTGTCCAGAAGAATGCCGTCTTTATGGATTATCTTCAGAACGGTATCCCCGTGCGTTACTTCGTTAATGGCTCCGAACGCTCCGCAATTGTGTATCTTGTCGATTACGGAAATCCAGATAACAACTCCTTCATTGTGGCAAATCAGTGGACGTTTATCGAAAACAGTAATAAGCGTCCAGATGTTCTTCTGTTCTTGAATGGTATTCCGGTAGTGATGGTGGAACTAAAGTCACCGTCTCGTGAAGAAACCGACGCTAGTGAAGCATATCGTCAGTTAAGAAACTACATGCAAGAAATCCCGTCAATGTTTGTTTACAACGCTATCTGCGTAATGAGCGATCATTTGACTTCGAAAGCTGGAACAATTACCTCAGGCGAAGATCGTTTCATGGAGTGGAAGACGGTTGATGGTAGCTATGAGAACACGCAGTATGCTCAGTTTGATACTTTCTTTGAGGGGATGTTCCAGAAGGAACGTTTGCTGGATATCATAAAGAACTTCATCTGTTTCTCGAATGAAGGCGTAAATATCTTTAAGATCCTTGCCGGCTATCATCAGTATTTCGCAGTAAATAAGGCCATCGTTTCAACAAAAAGAGCCGCCGCTGATGGAGGCGACGGCAAAGGCGGTGTTTTCTGGCACACCCAAGGCAGTGGCAAATCCCTGTCGATGGTTTTCTATGCCCATCTTCTGCAGGAAGCCTTGGATAGCCCTACAATCGTTGTTCTTACAGACCGCAATGACCTTGATGATCAGCTTTATGGTCAGTTTGCAAAATGCAAGGAGTTCTTGCGCCAGGAACCAATGCATGCTGAGAGTCGAGAACATCTGAAAACTCTGCTTGCCGGACGCAAGGCGAATGGCATTATCTTTACGACAATGCAGAAGTTTGAGGAATCTCATGAGCCACTTTCTGAGCGCAGCAATATCATCGTAATGGCAGACGAGGCGCATCGCGGCCAATATGGTCTGACTGAGAAGATTAAGATCACTACCAATGAGGAAGGTGAAGAAATCGCAAAGCGTGTTGTAGGTACTGCACGTATTATCCGTAACAGCCTTCCGAATGCTACATACATCGGATTTACTGGTACCCCAATCTCCTCAACGGATCGTAATACTCGTGAGGTTTTCGGTGACTATATTGATGTCTATGATATGACGCAGGCCGTCGAGGATGGCGCAACTCGTCCAGTGTATTATGAAAGCCGTGTAATTAAACTAAATCTAGACACTGATACGCTAAAGCTGATTGATACCGAATATGAGATTATGGCGAACAATGCCGATCCGTCCGTGATTGAACGCAGCAAACGTGAACTCGGTCAGATGGAAGCTATTCTCGGAAATGAGAACACGATCAATTCCCTTGTGAACGATATTCTCGATCATTACGAGAACAACCGCGAAAACCTCCTGACAGGAAAAGCCATGATTGTTGCCTATTCTCGTTCTATTGCCATGAAGATCTACAGGCGCATCCTTGAACTCCGCCCAAGTTGGACGGATAAGGTTGGTGTGGTAATGACCGAGAGCAACAAAGATCCAGAAGAGTGGCGTAAGATTATCGGAAATAAGCGCCACAGAGATCATATGGCAACGCTCTTCAAAGACAATAAAAGCCCACTGAAGATTGCTATTGTAGTAGATATGTGGCTGACTGGTTTTGATGTGCCTTCACTTGCGACCATGTATGTTTATAAACCAATGTCCGGCCATAATCTGATGCAGGCAATCGCTCGGGTTAACCGTGTCTTTCGAGATAAGGAAGGCGGTCTTGTCGTGGATTATGTAGGCATCGCGTCCGCATTGAAGCGTGCCATGAATGACTATACGACTCGCGACAAGAAGAATTATGGCGACACGGACGTTGCGAAGGTTGCTTATCCGAAGTTTCTCGAAAAACTTCAAGTCTGTCGTGATTTGTTCTATGGCTATGATTATTCTAAGTTTAAGACCGGTACTGATCTTGAACGAGCAAAGGCGATTAGCGGTGCGGTCAACTTTATCGTTGATGTTAAGAACGAAGAAAAGAAAGAAGCGTTTATCCGCGAAGCATTATTGCTCCATCAAGCGCTATCGCTCTGTTCTTCTCTTGTTGATGAAGACGCTCGTTTTGAGGCCGCATTCTTTGAGTCGGTGCGTGTACTTGTTCTGCGCCTATCAAATACCGGTGGCGAGAAGAAGATTTCGCTTCCAGAGATGAACAAGCGTATTAATGAACTCTTGAAACAAAGTATTAAGAGCGACGGTGTAATAAATCTGTTTTCTGACGTTGCAGGAGAATTCAACCTTTTCGATCCGAAGTTTCTTGAAGAAGTTGCGAAGATGAAGGAGAAGAATCTTGCTGTTGAGCTTTTGAAGAGATTAATTGCGGAGCAGATATCTATCTACCGTCGGACGAATGTTGTTAAGTCCGAGCAGTTCAGTGAGATTATTCAGCGCATGATGAAAGCGTACCTCAATGGCATGCTCACAAATGAAGAGGTTATTCAGGAGCTTCTTAATTTGGCACATTCCATCGCCGCTTCTCAAGAGGAAGGTGAGGAGCTCGGCCTAACGACTGACGAGCTCGCTTTCTATGATGCTCTTACAAAGCCCCGCGCAATTAAGGACTTCTATGAGAACGATGAGCTCATTGCTATAACGAAGGAACTAACTGAAACGCTTCGTAAGAACCGTACTATTGACTGGCAAAAACGTGATTCGGCCAGAGCAAAGATGCGGATGCTGATTAAGAAACTGCTGAAGAAACACAAGTATCCGCCGGAAGGCATGGACGATGCGCTTCAGACGGTTATGCTACAGTGTGAACTCTGGACTGATAATGTGATGGACGTAGAGTCCGAGCAGAAACCTCATAAGGCTGTAACATATGATTTTTCTCAGCCTCGAGATATAGGTATGGTTGCTGAAGATCCTGCTCCTTACGGGAAGAAGGAATAAACTTGCAATATTCGCATCCAAGGAGGGATAAAAATGTTAAGAATCGATAAGGCCATTCTTGATGCGAATGGAGCAATCTGCGATAACATAAAACAGCTCAGCGAAACCGACAGAGGGCTCTTGAGTCAGAATATACTTAGCCAGATTCGCAACTTCGTAGAGTATATAGCGATTAAGGCCTACTCAAATGGTCAAGATGTTAATCCTAATGATTATGATCTAAATGTTGCCGCGTTGAAGGACATGCAGCGTCGTGGAGATTTGCGATTCCTTTATAGGTTCCACGAGATGCTCCAAAAGTCTGTGTCGCATTATACTGTGGATAAAGACGGATCGGAACGTCTTATGCTCAAATACTATGAGCATCTCCTCAAAATAAAGCTATACCTGAAGCAAGCTTATAATCTGGATGTATTGGAGAATATAAGTGATTTCCCGCTGAATACAGATACGGAACTTTCAGATTACTATGAAAAGATAGCGGAAAGAATTGAGTCACCGAGTACGCATAGCTACCCTGTTACTTACAACGATCGTTATTATGTGCGGAAGGTAAAACCATTTTTTGTAAATCAACAGATTTACTATGAAGTAACATTTACGGCGGCAAATGCGAATGCGAGTAAGTTTGATCGTGTCATTGCGTTTACGCGGCATGAGATTGTTGATAACTATGCCGTTAAGTTTTCAATTCACAACGACATGATCCGTATTCTAGACAAAGATATGTCTATTCTCGTGATTGACGGCTACGAGGTGTCTATTCGCCCATGTGAGTGGGATAATTTGTCTGAAATCTTCGGTCCGAGAGTTAAGCATAGTACGAATTCTAATGAGTATAGAGAGCTGATGAGATTCCTGTCTGTTGTTAGGATGTCCATAACTGAGCTCGTGAGTAGCGATCAAGATTACTATGATTTCGTAAAAGGCAAGATTACCGAACGCGCTCAATCTACTAAAATTTATGAAATGCTAGATCAGTGCCGTGCCATAATTATCGGCAATAAGCCCGGAGCAAATGTGTTGAGATATTTGCTCCATAAGTTGAACAATAGAGTCATTAAGTGGCAACTGTGGAATCAGCGATATGACGGGCTGTCTGGGCTCTATCTCCACTATGGATGTAAACCCTTTGATGAAATGCCATATTGCAGCTCTCCAAGACAACATAATCCAAGAATATACGATTTGTTCGAATCTATTCCTGTTTCCGGACATGAGCACGAACTGTTCGCTAGATACATTAAGAACAATACGGAAATAGAAGGACACCTTTTTACGCCAAAGGCTGAAATTGAAGGTTTTGAGGATATTGACGGACTGATAAGACGATACAATTCTTCCCTGTACTATAAGCACACTGCGCGGAGAATTGAAGAGTACAAAGACCATCTGTATATTAAAGGCTACGTTGAGGATAGCACTGAAATAATCAAGAAGTTGCAGGAGCTGGCATCTGCAGGCGTTTCTCAATATACAGCATCTGTTGATTCATGGATAGCTAGAGAGTCTTATGTGATTGATGATGAAGGTAAGAAAGAAGCTCTTAGACAGATGTTTGCCAATTCCCACGTTGCACTGATTTACGGTTCTGCTGGTACTGGGAAATCTACACTGATCAAGCACATCTCTAATTTCTGGGCGGACAAGGATAAGATATTCCTAGCCAATACACACCCTGCCGTAGATAATATGCGCAGAAAGGTTACTGCCGGAAATAGCGAGTACAACACAATTGCGAAGTTTCTCTCAAAGCGGAACAACAATACGGATTGTGATGTTCTCTTTATTGATGAGTGTAGTACGGTCAGCAATGACGATATGCGTCGTGTGCTCGAAAAAGCAAACTTCAAGTTACTTGTTCTTGTTGGCGACATCTTTCAGATTGAGTCAATTTACTTTGGAAACTGGTTTAGCATCGCTCAGAAATTTTTACCAACGACTTCAATATTTGAGTTGACGCATCCTTATCGGACGACGAATAATGATCTTCTGACTGTATGGGATCGCGTGCGCAAGCTCGACGATGCGATCCTAGAGCCGCTAGTAAAGAACGGATATGTAGCAAGACTTGATGAATCCATCTTTGAGCATAGCGATGACGATGAGATTATTCTTTGCCTAAACTATGACGGTCTGTATGGTATAAATAATATCAACAGGTTCTTGCAGAATAGTAATCCTAGTCCAGCCATCGTATGGGGGATTAATACCTACAAGGTAGGTGATCCGATCCTATTCAATGAGTCGAATATCTTTTCTCCGCTGATTCACAACAACTCAAAAGGCAGAATTGTCGATATTCGCCCAGAGGAACAGCAAATCTGGTTTGATATTGAACTTGAGGAATCGATTAATGAAATCGACGCATGGAGTTATGATTTTGAACTCATCGGGGAGTCCGAGGCAGGAAAATCCATCATTTCGTTCAGTGTAAATAGATATCGGAGCACCGACGAAGACGATGACGATAATAATTCGACGGTCGTCCCGTTCCAAGTCGCATATGCAGTTTCCATCCACAAGGCACAGGGCTTGGAATATGACTCTGTGAAGATTGTAATAACAAATGAAACGGAAGAACGAATCACGCACAATATTTTCTATACTGCGATCACTAGAGCCAAGAACAAATTGAAGATTTATTGGAGCCCTGAGACGGAGCAATCTGTGCTAGGTCGGCTCGAGGTGAAAAATTCAAACAAGGATGCCTACTTGCTCGCACAGCTATCGTCTCTTGCGATGTCATAAACATTGAACTCATGCTTTCTTGTTTCTTTGATTCGGGTTATCTTGACTTAGCAAACTAAACAGGAGATCCCAAATGATCGAAAAAATAGTATGGTGGGTTGGTGCTGTGTGGGGACGCTACAAATTGACCCGGCGTAGCAAAAAATAACCTGATATAATTATGACATGTATCTAGAGAGTTGGCATATAAAAAAAGAACTGATATATCATTCTTTTTTCTCGGATACTCCTAAGCTTTGCTTGTGTTTATCTTTTAAAGAATGATATAATTATTTAAGTATAACCGGAGAGATGTATGGATGTAGGCTTGGGGTCTGAACGAAAATACGGTCTTGATCGTGAGGATTCCCCTTCGAAAAGGTCAGATAAAATAGATGATGTCCTAGATAAACTTGACGACCATCTAAAAGATGGAATATCTCGTGGCCAACTCGAAAAATGTCAGCGTGTATTAGATAAGCTAGCTGACCAGTATAAAGACTCCTGCTCGAAGTCTCAACTTTCGTGCATGTATAAAATACAGGCTAAAATATATAAGATTTCCGGTGAAGATAAGCTTGCTAGAAGAACGAAAAAGGCCGCTGTTGGCGTAAAAAGAAATAAAAAAGCGATTGCCCTTCTCTGTGCCGTTCTCATATTATTGTGCGGCTTATCTGTATTTGGATATCTATACTACGATGGCGAGATACGCGAAGCGAATGAGGCGAAGTTGCTTAGAGTTTGTAACGAACGTGCAGATGAAGACGCTAAGAACTATGCTAATTCTTTGACTGAGGCTGAGGGGCTAGAATTTCGCGAAGAGGGATATATGGATCTTTGGTCATATAGTTATGACGTAGCATTTCAAAATGGCGTCATTAAATGCAACGAAGAACATGTAACTAAAGCTAAGGATAATAACATAGCCGAAGCAAATAATAAAATAAGTTCAGCTAAAACTAGGTACGACGAAGCCGTGTCTAAGCTGGAGGAAAAACGTAAAGAACAATCCGATAGGGCTTGGGACTTAACTCTAAACTCTTTGAATAGGATAAGAAATTGTAATATATCTAGTTTCGGAGATACTGCCCACGCAACTTGCTACTAGTTAGATAGGATTATTAAGGTAAACTTGATGGTGACATTCAAAGTATTGATGCGGGTTTGCAATTTACGGTAGATGGTGCTCTTAATAGCTGTGATCTAGCCCCGAATGGCAAGAAGTCTGCCGATCTCTATTTTCAAGTTCCGAAAGATGATGCTAATCTAATGCTTCACTATAAAGCTTCATTCTGGCAAGACAAGACGCTAAATATTAAGTTATAGCGCTACCATTCGCCAGCTAATACAAAAATTGGTGCAAAATCTTATTTTCTCACGGCTTTGTCATAGGCATGGCTTTAAAGGAAAGCCGTGAGAAAAGTATACTTCCGCTATCAGTGTGACGTCCTAACACAAAACCGCCAGTTTTCATCACGAAAACTGGCGGTTTTGCTTACTATAAAGCATATCTACCGAACTCACTATAATACCTATGTTGTTTTTCCTTTTCTAACACAAGCATGAATTTTCGATTTTACAATCCACACTAATAATGATATACTATTATAAAACTATATCATCAGATTCGGAGGTAGCTATGAAACGCATCATGGAAGAGAGAAACATTGATCGTTTGTATCACTTTACTCAAGCATCGAATCTTAAAAGTATATTAGAGCACGGAATCATGCCTAAAGACGATTTAGATTATTTGGGCATCGTAAGTCGCTGTAATGATGAATATCGTTTTGACGGTTGCACTAATGCTGTGTGCACTTCGCTTGAATTTCCAAACTATAGAATGTTTTACAGTTTACGAATGAAGCAACGCGATATAGATTGGGCCGTTATTATGTTAGACGCACGCATCGTATACGAGTTACCATGCGCTTTCTGCTGGACTAACGCAAGTGATTCAATGGTATCTGCAATTCCTATTCAGCAACGAATGGGACGCAATGCATTTGAAAATCTGTTCGCTGATCATCCGGATTATCCTAAGAGAGAACAGCTACATATTCCAGATTTTTATCCCACCAACCCTCAGGCAGAGGTATTAGTGTTTGACACCATTCCTGTTGAATACATAAAATACATCTACTTCGAGAATATGTCCACACATAGCAAGTATATAGATGTCATTTCACAAGCAACCGATTCTACTTGGAACCCAACACTTTTTGCTCCTCGAAAAGATTGGGAATTTTGGCAAACGAGGTAAAATAACATGGCTACTAGACCAGTTTTTTTAGTAAGTCTTGATAACAGATATTGCGTAAGAGTTAATACTGAATTCGAATTTCTTCCTGGTTTTTCAGATGTACAGAAACAGCGCAGTATACGAAGTCTCCACGAATCATTCCAAAGAAAACATGCAAATAATCGAGTCTTAGAAATATCCAGTAAGTCCGAAGAAGAGATTGGGGTAAGACTGAGCGCATTCAATCTTATGATAAAGAACAAAGCTGGAAAGTTAATTTCTGTTGAATCCATATTTCAGTCAAGTAAAGTATTCGAAAAAGGTGGACCTTATAAGGATCTTTTAGATGTTCCGTCAAGAACTGCAAAAAAAGACGAGCGGCTCAAAAAAAGCGGTAGAATTATTGGTTTTCAAATCGATGGAAAGTTTTTCCCCACTGAGCCGAAGACTTTCTTCTACAACTGGATATATATCAATACGCTTCACTATAATAGTGATTTAGCTGACCAAATAATCAATTATGACGCATTTACCGATATAGCCTTTAACCCACAAAAATCTATAAATTGCCAAGCAGAAGCTGCAGCCATATATGTGTCGCTACGGAAACAAGGGAAACTGTCGGAAGCTCTAAAGGATAAAGACAGCTTCCGTAAAATTGTATACCCAAGTAAAGATGACTGTCTTGGATACGATCAGATTGGCCTTTTTTAATACTACAGTATCAGAATTTAAACACAGTCTATATTTCACTACTATTTCGCAAAATCCGCCGGAGTTTCAAAACTCCGGCGGCCATTTCTTTGTTTATAGCAGTCCAGTTTTTGCTAAGCTCTCGTCACAAAATGCTGCGGCGGTGCATCTAGATTGAATATCTGCTCCTTGATAAACTTCGGATAGATCGTCAAATCCGCCAGTTTCTCAATCGGCATCCAGCCCAAGACGACATTGCAGTTATCCTTATGGGATACAAATTCTCCAGTATCGGGAATATCGGAGCCATCAGCCAACTCAATCAAATAGTAGAATGCAATGGCACGCGATTTGTCAAGGATAATTTTCACCATAGGCAAAAATTTACCTGTTACTTCTGCTTTTTATTGCGCAATGCCCGTTCTTCCCCTTCCCATTGCCACTTGAGCATATACGAATACCCTACTTTGGGATTCAGAACCTCATGCTTGAATCCACAGTTATAGTTGAGCGGCTGATTGCCAGCGCCCGACTCATCTTCGTGAACCTTAAAGGAGATCATTTCGGCAGACAGTGTACACATATCCGCTGGAATTCGTACATCAAGAATCAGTTTGTCAACAGGGCAAACAACATCGTAGCAATAATAGTTTTCAAATTGCCTTGATTTGTTCCCACCGATCAGTTCCGTTTTGAAAGTAATCGGTTTATTCCAAAAAGACAACTTTTTAGGAAATACAACATAGTATTCATGCTTATTTCCAGACTCTCTTATTTTCTTGATTTTGTACTTCTTAGGTTTGGCTTTGAGCTTAATGGCTTCATTCGAAAACCATGTTCTGCTGGTGTACATCATCGACTGAAACATCCGATAAGTGGAAACAGAGTAAATATCTGTTACCTTTACTTTATCTCCTAAGTATTCAACAATAACTTCAAGCGTGCGGATTCTATACTTATGGCGAAACGCATTGCGACAAAAACGAACAATAAGGATACATACAATCAAAGTCAACATAAAAATTGCCACAACAATTTTTACACTATCTTTCGGCAGCTGCTCAATATCGAGTAAATTGTTTGTTGCTATGTAAGTACCAATTAACGAAATAACGGTACTGACAACAAAGTCTATCAGGTGATCTGCTATGCGGCCAAAGAACTTCTTCATAAATTATACCCCCTATATTTTTCTGCACAGGCATTATACAACTTTTTTTGAAAAATAGAAGGAGATTTCGGCAAATACCGTTGCTTTTTGTCGTAGAATTTTCTGAATTAAAGCCAGAAAAAATCATATAATATGCGGTCTTGCTTTATTAAGCGTTGTGTTATATACTGTATCAGCATGTGTTAATGTGCCCAATTCGCTTCAACGGACTGCCCGTTTCGGATGAGCGGTGCGGGCAGTTCGGTTGAAGCGGTGTGGGTTTCGGGTCGAATTTTTTACTTGTTCAGCGGTGTCAGGTCGCGCATATTTTTGCCGTTCATTTCCAGGCGATAGGAGTTATGCAACAATCGATTTAGACAAGCATCGGCGTAGGTGTGCTCTTGGAACAGGTCGTACCAGGTGTTCACCGGGAACTGGGAAATCACCATGGTAGACCGGCCAGGATCCCGGCTCTCCAGAACCTCGAACAGGTTCCGGCACTTGTTCAGATCCAGCTGCATCAGTCCGAAGTCATCAATCACCAGCAGGTCAAAGGACACCAGATTCGCCAGGGCCTCCCGGTAATTGTCCATGGCCTCGGCCCGGTTCAGCTCGTCAATAAGCTGGCTGGCTTTGCAGTATTTCACGGTCTTGAACTGCCGCAGGGCGCAAATTGCCAGGGCATTGGCCAGGTAGCTCTTACCGGAGCCGGTCTGACCTGTAATCATCAGGTTCCGCCCCTGCTCCACCCACTTGCATTTGGATAATTCCTCAATGATTCTGGTATCCAGCAGCCGTTCCGGGTCGTAGATCGTCTCGTCCAGATCGGCATGGGGATACTTCAGCGTGGCCTTCTTAATGAAGCGGTCCAGCTTCTTGTTGTAGCGCAGATCCCATTCTGCATCCACCAGCCGTCCTACCTTCTCCCGGAAGGGGATCAGGTCGGAATTGGGATCTCGGAGCAATTCTTCTAATGCCTCTGCCATGCCGGAGAAGCGCATGACCTTCAGCTTGCTGCACAGCTCATAGTCTTCGGTAGAAAGGATATCCGTCATCACTTATAGAACTCCTTTCCCCGGAGGTTTTCGTGGGACGGCAGCTTCTGCTGTTCCTTCTCCTGACTGCGCTCCGTCAGCTGCTTCAGGCACCGCTTGAAATAAGAATACCGGCAGGCATTGCCCTCCACGCAGAGCCGGGCCGCTTCCTCCACCAGCAGCTTGGACTGACCGGAGCACATATGGAGGATGCCGTTACAGCTGTTATAGGACTGCTCCTCGTGCTGGTTGGAAAGAAGAACCGTATCAATCATCTTGGCGGTGTAAGGGCCGTATCCAGCGGCCCAGCGGCGGTAGTAGTCGCCGTTCTTCTCGTTCACATCCCGGTAGAAGCGATGCTCCTGAGGCATGTGTTCCGTCTTGGTAATATACTTGGGAAATGTGGTATACGACCGCCTGTGGGTGCAAACCAGCTTGTTATTCCGGTCACAGATTCGGATTTCAGCCATGGTTGCTTTCAGAAAAGCAGGCTGACCGTACATGGAAAAAGGCACGGAATAGTAATGTTCGTCAAAGAGCAAATGGTAATTGTTGGGGACTTTCTGGAAATACCGGTACTCACAGGGAGAGAAATGTCCGTTGGTCAAGGGGCGCATCTTCGGCTTTTCATAGCTCTCAAACGCCTCCCGCCGGGAGAAACCTTGCCCCTGGGTCTTCCGGTCGTTCAGGTTGTCCACGATCCGCCGGACATTCCGGTTCAGCTCCTCCATGGTGTAATAGACCCGCTCTTTCAAATCTTCCAGCAGATGGGTCTCCAGCCATTGAACACCCTTTTCAACCGTTGCCTTGCCCTTGGGCTTCCGGGCAGGAGGCGGCAGGATCACCACCTCATAGAACTGCTCCAGATCCTGATATGCAGAATTGAGGATCAGCTCGTCCTTGGTATGCTTTGTAACGGCGGCACGGAGGTTGTCAGGCACCAGATACTTGGGAACCGCACCATCGCGTAACGGGGATGGACGGCTTCGATTCCCTCCGGGAAGATGGTGTCAGAGAAATCATCGTATTCGTTTTTCTTTCCCGGCAAGTAGGCCAGCACCACGGCATAATGAATCTCCGGGTACGCCTGTTCCAATTCCCGCAGAACACTGCGCACGATGCCATCGAACTGTCCCTGATTGCCTACATAGAAAGTGTCCACCCCTTTGTTGGTAATCAAATCTACCAGCACTTCCCGCAGGCGCGGTTTTATCGTTTCCGGGCAATCCCTGTGTCCGAAGAAAGTACATACTGCCATGAACCTACCTCCACTACAACAATTACCCGAACATGGGTAGCTATATTGTAGTGGATAATAATTCGCTGTGTCAACCCGTATTCGGGTAATCCCATGCTTCTTTGTTGTTATCATTATATCAACCCGTGAATGGGTAATGATAATGGTGAGGAAGCAGCTATGGAGTATTCAGAAATCTATGTCAAGCGAATCCGGCAGCTCTGTAAGGAGTGCGGCTTTGCAATTAACAAGCTGGCCAACATGGCTGGTATCAACCAATCTACATTGGATAACATTGTTCGTGGATTAACAAAAGATCCTCGTGTATCCACACTGCACAAGGTAGCTTTGGCATTCAACATGACTCTGGCAGAATTTCTGGATTTCAGAGAGTTGAATGATTATTCATTTGATGACGAAAGTGATGATTGATACTATGACCATAGGGGAAGCTGTCCGGCAAAGAATTGTTGAGCTATGTCAGGAAAGGAATATTTCATTCAACAAGCTCAGCAGCATGAGCGGTGTGACACAATCCACTGTGAACAATATCGTCAGCGGCAGAAATAACAGTGCCACCATTTCTACCATCAAAAAGCTGTGCGACGGATTGGGTATCACGATTGATGAGTTCTTCCATTCGGAACTCTTTGTTGGTCTGGAACAGGAACTCAAATAAAATTGTCCGGGAGTTGGCTGTTGCCAATTCCCGGGCTTTCGTTTTGTGACGCGCTTTTCAATTCTTTTTTCCGTAGGTGGCTTCGCACCACCGGGCGATGTCGGCAATCAGTTCCATGGGCATGGGCTGATTCAGAGGCAGACGGATCGTGCCCTTGCTGGTGGGATAGCCCTCCAATCGGTCAGCAAAGGCCTCCACCGCCTCCGGGCCGGGATACAGCCCGATATGCTTTTGGGATGCCGCAAACTGAATCAGGTTGCAGCCTTTCCAGAATGTAGGCATACTCCAGGAAATCTTTTCCTTTACATCTGGAATCGCCGTATGGATGGTTTCCTGAAGCTGCCACAGAATCGGCCGCACTGCTTCCGGCTGCTCCCGGATATATTCGGCAATGGTCTGAGGCGCTTTTCCGCAGTAATGGCTTTGATTGAGATTGCGGAAGTTCCTTCCGCATTTCGGGCAAGTCCACATCGTATCACCTTATCTTTTTTTAGCAGCAGAAAAGTCTGCCGCTTCCTGAATCCAGTTCAGCAGTTCTTTGTCGATTTCGTCGGGCGTTCCCACCATTACATGATGGGTCCATCTTCCGGGGTAGGGTTCGGTCGCCACATCGATTCTGGGGATTCCTTACGGTATCCCAGCCCGAAGGTGACCGTCATCCACACCGCCGGACGGTCTTTTGCTTTCCGGCAGGGATTGAAGGACACGAATGCAAATCCGTATCTTTTGGCAAAGGTGATCTGAGTCTTGGCGACCTTGATTTTCACATTGGGAATCCGGGTCATAATTGCTTCCTCCAACCGCTCATAGATCGGCAGTGCTTCCATATGTTCCCCGAAGAAGAATAAAATATCGTTGTCCATTGCAGTTCCCCCTTAGAGCTTCTTCGTAAAGCAAAGGTTTCCGCTTCAGTGGAAATCGACATAGCTTCGCTGCCGTCTTGAATTTGTGCTTCCACAGCTCCGTGGAACTGAAGTGCTTTTGCCGAGCGCTACCGCAAGTGGTGCAAGCGAAACCGCTACCAATTCAGCATGGAGAAAGCCGCCGAGGTGTACGCTCTGGCAAAATCTGCTGTTGTGCTGGCGCAGAAAACCTCCGTCACAAAAACGCTTGTTCAGGAAGCGGCAAATCAGCTCACAGCAATCTTCCACAGCGTGGAAACTTACCGCAGTGAGATGAACAAGCTGGCTTCTCAGCTCCCGGAATACCCAGTTGTCATGTAAATGTACGGCGTTGGGGAATCCCTCGGCCCGCAGCTCATGGCGGAGATTGGGGATGTCCGCCCCTTTGAGCGGAAGCAGTCGCTTGTTGCCTTTGTAGGTATTGACCCGGCACCGAGCGAATCTGGCGACTATTGCTCTCGCAGCAACAGGACTACAAAACGCGGCTCTCCCTATCTGCACAAAACGCTGTTCA
>OIXH01001313.1_pt1 | contig 28409 bp, 27 predicted proteins | sample 1587741 | NCBI WGS metagenome assembly OIXH01 (sample SAMEA3888916, study PRJEB22519) | human gut metagenome | biome: human gut; feature: human-associated habitat; material: faeces | place: Denmark | collected 2011 | reverse complement strand
TAGGTTTCAATATTGACAGCCAGTGCGGTTGTCCGTCCGCCTAAACCGCCAGGACCGATTCCAAGGTTATTGATCTTTTCAAGCATTTCTTTTTCCAGATCACGCACATACTCAACCGGTGATTCCTCTTCCAGATTTCTGGTCAGCGCGTGCTTCGCCATCTCTGCACACTTTTCAAAGGTTCCACCGATTCCAACGCCTACTACCATCGGAGGACAGGCATTCGGTCCCGCATCCCGCACCGCTGTCAGAATAGCATCCTTGACTCCTTCGATTCCATCTGCCGGTTTCAGCATGAACACACGGCTCATGTTTTCACTTCCAAATCCCTTCGGAGCCACCGTGATCTCTACCTGCTCACCCTCTACGATCTCATAATGAATGATAGCCGGTGTATTATCCTTCGTATTCTCACGGTAAATCGGATCCTTAACCACGGATTTACGGAGATATCCGTCTACATATCCCTGGCGCACGCCCTCATTGATAGCATCAGTCAGAGAACCGCCGATCAGATGTACATCCTGTCCTACCTTGATAAACACAACTGCCATTCCGGTATCCTGGCAGATCGGAATCATCTCCTCACCGGCAATACATAAATTTTCTTCCAGCTGACCTAATATCTGCTTTCCAAGTGGAGATTCTTCCTTTTTTTCTGCTTCCGTTGGTGTTTGTTACCTACTGGCAGGCGGGAGAATATTTCTGGCCGGGATGTGTGGAAAAGAAGGAACTGTTTGTGATACTGGTGATTCTGTTTTACTCGGTTGCTGCATACGCATCAAAATCGTTGATGGTTGGAGCAATTCAGAATGTATGGAATGGAACGAGCCTTGCTGCGGCGAGTATCTTCCCGGCAGTTATGATTGAAAGTTTTTCTCTGATGGATGTATGGGGAGATGGCAAAAAAACAATGACAGGGCAGATTCTGTTTCTGCTTCTTTGTTATGTGGCAGGGCAGCTTTTGCTTCCGGAAGCATTTATTGTGACAACAGCCATTATCTTATGCAGTATTGCGGGAAAAATTACAGAGAGGTACTTAAAACGTGACAAATGTAATTAAAACAATCATAGATAACTGGCACGCATACGGCGTACAGACGACACATATGGTGCTGTACTGGATTGCGCTGGTGTGGATTTACCTGTATGACAGGCGGCAGGGCAATGCAAGGCTGCCTCTTCAGGCGGTCTTTAGTTTTTTGGGGATTACTGCGATTATGGCAGCCGGAATCATTTTCCTGGGCGGATATCTGCCGTATAAGATTTTTTTGATTCTTCCGACGGCGGCGCTTCTTTCCTATGTCGGGGTGGAACTGCTCGGGCGGACGGAAAGGCTCAAAAAGCGATGGATAATTGTGGTGTTGTATGTTATAATCATTCAGGCAGGAATCGGGCTCCGTTATGAGCCGGAATTCCTGACAGGAGCACCGAATGCATACAAGATTTCTGCTTCGGTTATCGGACTTGACAACTATATCCGGGAGATTGAAGAGCCATTTTTGCTTGCACCGTCTGAAGTGGCGGCGAGTATCCAGGAGTACGACCCGGGAGTGCGGGTTGCGTACGGAGAAGGTTATGGTTATGAGGAAAATAATCTTTTAGGGCTGCTTGCGGCGGCAAAAGATTATGGCTGTAACTGCCTTCTGGTACGTTCACAGACAGCGGATATGGAGTATATGCAATCCCAGGGGTATGAACTGGTGGTCATTCTGGAAGGCTATCACTTATACCGGCTCTGACAATAATTCACGAAAAGAAAGTTGATGAACATGAAAAAATTAGGAAATTCTGTTTGGGCGAAAAGAATACTTTTAATCTGTTATGATATACTGGCAGTTGTGGCATCGAGCTATCTGGCACTGCTGTCACGATTTGATTTTAACCCGATGATTATACCGCGGGTTTATTTGCAGACGGCAAACCGTGCACTTCCGCTTTTAATTATAATTACAATTATCGTATTTGCGGTGCTGCGGCTTTATAACAGTCTCTGGTCGTATGCAGGCGGTACAGAGTTAATGTATATGATCTGTGCGTGCCTGATTGCATCATTTCTTGGAATGATTTTGATTATGTTAATCAATCCGAGCAATGTTTATCCGCTGCCGCGAAGCTATTATGTGTACTTTGCGATAGCCCTGATTATTTTTACGGCAATCAGTCGTTATTCCTATCGGGCAGTGCGGGCAATTTCCAACCGCCGGATTAATGCGGCGACACAGAAACGAGTACTGGTTGTCGGCGCCGGGGAAGCTGGAAATGCGATTATCAAGGAAATATCCATCAGCAACTATATTGACATGAATGTAGTCGGCGTGATTGATGATGATAAAAAGAAACAGGGAAGCTACATTCACGGAGTCAAGGTCGTCGGAGACCGCTATGATATTGAGGAAGCCGTCAAAGAGTTGGATGTCAAGGAAATCATCATTGCGATTCCGACCGCAGCGCCGAAAGAGATGAAAGAGATTCTTGACATCTGTAAGAGAACGGGCTGTGAATTGAAACGACTTCCAGGAATGTATCAGCTTGTAAACGGCGAAGTAAGCATCAGCAAGTTAAAGGATGTAGATGTCAACGACCTGTTAGGACGTGAGCCGATTCAGGTAAATTTGGAGTCCATCATGGGCTATGTATCCGGCAAGGTGATTATGGTAACCGGAGGCGGCGGAACCATCGGAAGCGAGCTGTGCCGTCAGATTGCTTCACATAAACCAAAGCAGCTTGTCATTGTTGATATTTACGAGAATACTACGTATGACATTCAAAATGAATTAAAACATGATTTCCCGGAGTTAAATCTGGTGGTATTGATTGCGTCCGTGCGTAACACGAAGCGTATGGACATGATTTTTGAAACCTATCATCCGGAAATCGTATACCATGCAGCGGCACATAAGCACGTTCCACTGATGGAGGACAGCCCGAATGAGGCAGTGAAAAACAATGTGCTCGGTACCTGGAAGATTGTAAAGGCAGCGGATAAATACAAGGTAAAACGCTTTGTCATGATTTCAACTGATAAGGCAGTAAACCCGACGAATATCATGGGTGCGACAAAGCGTATCTGTGAAATGATTATCCAGACCTACAACAATCGGTCCCAGACGGAGTATGTGGCAGTCCGTTTCGGAAATGTACTTGGCAGTAACGGAAGTGTCATCCCGCTGTTCAAAAAGCAGATTGCACAGGGAGGTCCGGTAACCGTTACCCATCCGGATATCATCCGTTATTTCATGACGATTCCGGAGGCAGTATCCCTGGTACTTCAGGCGGGTGCCTATGCAAAGGGCGGCGAGATTTTCGTCCTCGATATGGGAGAGCCGGTTAAGATTCTTGATTTGGCGCGCAACCTGATTCTACTTTCCGGTCACAAGCCGGATGACGATATCAAAATTGTCTTTACAGGACTTCGTCCGGGAGAAAAGCTTTACGAAGAGATGCTGATGAAGGAAGAAGGCTTGCAGGAGACAGAAAATAAGCTGATTCACATTGGAAAGCCTATCGAGATGGATGAGGAAAAGTTTTTACAGGATTTACAGAAACTTGCAGATTATGTTGTGACGGAACCGAGTGATATCCGCCAGAAAGTTCGTGAAATCGTGCCGACATACACGATTCAGCAATACTAAATAAAATATGAGGTGGCAGAATGAAAAAACCAATTTACCCGAAAATAAAAAGACTGATTGACATTGTGGCAAGTCTCCTGGGATGTATCATTTTGTCACCTCTGTTTTTGATTCTGTGCATCGCAATCAAGGTGGACAGCAGGGGGCCGATTCTGTTCAAACAAAAGCGTGTCGGAATCCACAAAACCTATTTCAATATTTTGAAATTCCGCACCATGCGGATTGATACACCGAAGGATATGCCAACCCATATGCTGAGCAATCCGGAACAATACATTACAAAAGTAGGAAAATTCTTAAGAAAGAGCAGTTTAGACGAACTGCCTCAGATTATTAACATATTAAAAGGCGATATGAGCATCATTGGACCAAGACCGGCACTGTGGAATCAGGATGATTTGATTGCGGAGCGCGATAAGTACGGAGCGAATGATGTGATGCCTGGACTTACCGGATGGGCGCAGATTAACGGAAGAGATGAGCTTGAGATTCCGGTGAAAGCGGCATTAGACGGCGAGTATGTAAAGCGGATGAGCTTTGCGTTTGATGCGAAATGTTTTTTTGGAACCATCACGAGCGTACTGCGGCATGATGGGGTAGTGGAAGGAGGAACCGGCGCAATGGACAGCCGGAAACCGGGAAAATGAAAAAGATACTGATTACAGGTGCCAACAGTTATGTTGGCACTTCATTTGAAAAATGGATGAAACAGTTTGACAACTATCAGATTGATACTTTGGATATGTTAGATGCAAACTGGAGAGAGAGGGACTTTTCTCCGTATAATGTCGTCTTTCATGTGGCAGGGCTTGCGCATGCGGATATTACATCGGTCTCAAAAGAAATCCAGGATAAATATTACCATGTCAACTGTGACCTAGCGATTGAGACGGCACAGAAAGCGAAGCGGGACGGCGTAAAGCAGTTTATCTTCATGAGCAGCATGAGTATCTACGGAGACAGTGCGCGTGTCGGAAAAATCAAAGCAATTTCCAAAACGACAAAGGCAGTTCCATCAAACTTTTACGGAGACAGCAAGTTAAAGGCAGAAAAAGGAATCCTTGAATTGCGAGACGAGACCTTTCAGGTTGTCATCATCAGACCGCCGATGGTGTATGGTTATGGAAGCAAGGGAAACTTCCCGACACTTGAGAAACTTGCGGCAACGATGCCGATTTTCCCGACCGTAAAAAATCAGCGTTCCATGATATTTGTCAACAATCTGTGCGAATTTGTGCACCTGTGTGTGGAGCGCAGATGCGATGGCATTTACTATCCACAGAACGAGGAATATGTCTGCACGGCGGAGATGGTACGCCAGATTGCCCGCGAAAGTCAGAAGAAAATCTGGCTGACCGGGTTATTTAACTGGGGCATTTACCTTTTATCCGTTGTACCTGGCAAAGTCGGAAAATATACCAATAAGGCATTCGGAAGCCTTATCTATGAATTTGAATTAAGCAGTAAGGACATTGATATCAAAGAATATCAGACCGTTGATTTTGCACAGTCCATCCGGCTTGCAAAAAACGGGGAACAGGCGACGAAATAGAGGAGATGGGGATGACAGATACAAAGCAGGATATTCTTGTAAGCATCGTGACGGTCTGCTACAACAGCGAGGCGACCATCCGCGACACATTAGAATCAGTGCTGCGTCAGACTTACGGGAATATAGAATATATTATTGTAGACGGACAGTCAAAGGACCATACGTTAGATATCGTCGAGGAATACCGACCGAAATTTGAACAGAGAGGAATTCCGGTGCAGGTGTCAAGTGAGAAGGACAACGGCGTGTATGATGCGATGAACAAGGGAATTGCCAAAGCAAAAGGAACCCTTGTCGGTATGATTAACAGCGATGACTGGTATGAGGAGAATACAGTTGAGCGTGTGGTTGATACGTTCCGGAAGGAAGATTTCGATATGTTTTATGCAGATATCCGTCTGTATAAGGGAGATTCCTATATCGTAAAAAAGGCGCGTTACAGAAAGTATGCGACTTCACGGGACTGGAACCATCCGACAACGTTTATGCGCCGCACCGTATATGATAAGTTCCAATATGCGACAGACTGCGTGTATGACGACTGGGATTTGATGTTAAAAGTATTCAGGGGAAATTATAAAGTTGTGGTACTAAACGAAGTGCTTGCAAATTTCCGTATGGGAGGTTTGAGCAACGAGGGAGGCGTCGGAACGGCGTTCCGTAAGTGCAGGGAACGTTACCGGATTTACAGAAGGAATGGATACAGCCGGATATATCTTCTGGAATGTGTGCTTACTGAGCTTGCAAAGCTCATTGTAAAATAGGAAATCGCGATGAAAGTATTAGAAATCAATACCGTATATGGAATCGGAAGTACGGGAAAAATTGTGTCGGATTTATATGAAATGCTTACCGGACAGGGGCATGAGTGTGTCATTGCATATGCAAGAGGCGAGGCACAGGAGAATATCCGTACAATTAAAATTGGAAATAAATGGGATGTTTATTATCATGGCATCATGACAAGAATCACGGACCGGCACGCCATGTATTCAGTGCGTGCAACAAAGAAACTGGTGGAAGATATCAGACGGTATGAGCCGGATTTGATTCATCTGCACAATCTGCACGGGTACTACCTCGATATCCGCACGCTATTTGCCTTTTTAAAAGAATATGACAGACCCGTCGTGTGGACACTTCACGACTGCTGGACTTATACCGGACACTGCTCCCACTACACGAATGTGGGCTGTTACCGCTGGAAAACCCAGTGCGAACACTGTCCGCAGAAGGGAGAATATCCGGCAAGTAAGCTTTTGGACAATTCGTATCAGAATTACCGGATAAAAAAAGAATTATTTACATCTGTAAGAAATATGCACCTCGTCACACCGTCGAAGTGGCTGAAGGGAGAGGTGGAACAGTCCTTTTTTAAAGGAATTCCGTGCAGTGCGGTGCCAAATGGATTAGAGTTGGAAACATATTATCTTAAGCAGGGAAACGAACAGGAGAAGCTTAAGGAAACATATGGATTATCAGGGAAAAAGGTTGTGCTCGGAGTGGCGAATGTCTGGACAAAACAGAAGGGATATGAAGACTTCATAGAACTTTCGGGGCACCTGCCGGAGGAATACCAGGTTGTGATGGTAGGACTGAATGAAAAACAGTTGAAGGAGCTTCCGGAAACAATTGCAGGCTATCCGAGAACGGCAGGATTATCCGAGCTTGCAGATTTTTACCGGATGGCGGATGTCTATTTTAACGGAAGCTGTCAGGAGACAATGGGAATGACCACGGGAGAGGCAATCTGCTGCGGAACACCTGCCATAGTCTATAATGCAACGGCAGTTCCGGAGAGTGTGCACGAGGGCTGTGGCATTGTTTTGGAGCCGGGTGATGTAAAAGGAGTTGCAGAAGCGGTGCAGCAAATCTGTAATGAACCAACACCCTGGTATGAGGGCTGCAAAAAGGACAGAATCCGGTTTGACAAGGCGATTTTTTTAGATGCCTATGACCGGATTTATAAGGAAATGCTAACCTGAAATAAGAGGTAACGTATGATAGTAAAAAATCCGCTTAGCAGCGGCAGGATTCATTGGAAAAAAGAGTATGACTGGCTGTCAAAGTGCATGGAATGGCTGCTTTATTTCGGCTGCTTTTTCCCGTTTGTCCAGCTTGTATATACAGGTTCCGATACGCAGCCCAACGGACTGCTTGTGGCGCTTGTCATCGTCGTGCTGTATTTTATCCACAAAAAGGTAAAGATGACGGGGCGCTTTGCGCTGCTCGGAGGAATGGTACTCTTTGTCGGGGCAATGGCAGTCTGGGGACTGATGAAAGTCAACGTCTACAATACCGTGCGTGCGTATTTTGGCTATATCTCACTGCTGGTGATTCCGCTTGCCGTCTACATTATTTTTGACCTTCGCGGTGGAATGAATGAGCGGCTGGTAAAAGTCATCATCTGGATTTGGTTTGTGACGGGATTTATGCAAAAGTATGTCAACAGTGAATTTTTGTACAGCATTTTATCAAGGCACACGACAAATGCTGCACGTGGCGTGGTAAGTCTCTCGTCGGAACCATCTGCTTACGGATATATGTGTCTGTTCATGATACTGCTTGCCATGTATTTTGAAAAGAACCGTCTGTTTTATGTGGCAAACCTTCTGATTCAGATTGTCGTATTTGCACAGTCATCCGTGACGCTTGTATACATTGCGGCATATATCGTTATGTATATGGTAAACGAACTTGTTTACGCCAAGAAATATGCGGTGTTAAAAACAGTGACGCTGCTTGGCGGAGGCATCGGCGGGCTGATTTTAATTGCAAAGGTCGCAAGACAGGGGTCAAGAATGCAGGTACTGGTTTCCTCTCTGTTTTTGGAACCGGAAAAACTTTTAAAGGACGGCAGTATCACGATGCGTCTGGAGGCAATTTCCTATTCACTTAAGGAATTTATCGCAAATGACGGAATGCCGCACGGAATGGCAGAAAAGATTATGAGCGGTATCGGTACAGTATTATATGAGCTTGGAATCCTGGGCGTGGTGTTAGTGGTTGCGGTTGCGGCAATTATCTGGATGGGATATGCGAGAGGAGAGCGGATTACGTTTACATTTGGCTTTTTAATCATGATGTTTTCCTCAATTCCGTTTTCGGCACCGATTATTTCCTTTTATCTGGGATGGTGCTTATATCGCAGAAAAAAACGTGTGTTAGAGCATCAGAGTGCCACCGGGGAAATTATTGCAGTGGATGGCAGAAGAGTAATCAGGAGGAATGACTATGAGAGTTCTGTGGATTTGTAATGTGCCGATTCCTGAGGCAAAAGAAGTGATGGGGGATGATACCGAAGTGAGAGTCTCCTGGCTGGTGGGAATCAGCAAGGCATTAAAGGACTCCGTGGATTTGTATATTGCATACACGTCTGTGGGACAGACGGATATCCGTACCGGAGATGGAGACCGTGTTCATTTTGTATCGGTTCCGAGAAAAGAAAAGGATGCGGACAAGTTTGACCCAAGCCTGGAGGAACAGTTTGTGCGGGTCTATGAGATGGTAAAGCCGGATGCGGTGCATATTTTCGGAACGGAGTTCCCGCATACCTTAAGTGCGGTGCTTGCAAGCAAGCGTGTGGGGCTTTCGGATGCGACAGTGGTTTCGATTCAGGGGCTGGTCTCCATTTATGCAGACCACTTTATGGCGGGAATCCCACACTGGGTGGAGCGTTTCTTTTCCATCCGTGATATCTTACGCCGGAGCAATGTGCGCACCGTGCAGAAGAAATTCCGCAAAAAAGGTGCCTATGAAATCGAGGCAATCCGGCAGGTGCCAAACGTCATTGGGCGTACCGACTGGGATTTGGCATGTACGACAATGTATCACCCGGGCGTTTCCTATCATCATAATAATGAGATTTTACGCGACAGCTTTTATGAGAACCGCTGGCAGTATGAATCCTGCGAAAAACACCGGATTTTCATGAGCCAGGGAAGAGTGCCGTACAAGGGATTTCATTTTGCCATTCAGGCGCTTGCGGTATTAAAACAAAAATATCCGGATGTCACATTATATATTACAGATGACGATATCATGCACCCGCAGGGATTTTACAACAAAATCAAATTGGGCGGCTATCAGATTTATCTGCGCAGATTGATTAAGAAGCTGGGCGTGGAAGAAAACATTCATTTCTTAGGGACACTAAATGAGAAAGAGATGTGCGAACAATACCGGAAAGCGAATGCTTTTATCCTGCCGTCTGCGATTGAAAATTCGCCAAACTCGCTCGGAGAGGCGATGTTACTCGGCGTGCCGACCGTGACCGCAGATATGGGCGGCGTCAAAAACATGATAACTCACGAGAAGGAAGGCTATGTCTACCAGTTAGATGCGCCGTATATGCTGGCGTTTTATGTGGGAAAACTGTTTGATGCAAAGGAGGGCGTTGCACCGATGTGTGAGGCGGCGCACGCGCATGCAGCACAGATTTTTGACCGGGAAGAAAATATAAAAGAGCTTGTTGCAATTTACCGCAGAATCAGCGGAAATGAGGAATAAATCATGAGTGAAATAAAACAATATGCACCGATTGTGCTGTTTGTATACAACAGACCGGAGCATACGAAAAGGACAATTGAATCACTGCAAAAAAATGAAGGAGCTTCTGAGAGTGACCTGTTTATTTACTGCGACGGCGCAAAGAACGAGGCAGCGGAAGCAAAAGTGAAGGAAGTGCGCCAGTACGTGCACTCGGTTACGGGATTTAAAACGGTAACCGTAGTGGAACGCGGGGAAAATTACGGGCTTGCGCGCTCTGTCATTACCGGGGTAACCGAAATCGTAAACCGTTACGGCAGAATTATCGTGATGGAGGATGATTTGCTGACCAGCCGGTATTTTCTGACCTACATGAACGAAGCGTTAGAGCGCTATAAGGATGAGAAAAAGGCATTTTCCATTACCGGATACTCCCACTTCGGAGACGGAAACCCTGCCTTGCCGGAGAGCTATTTTATCCGCATTTTTTCCTCCTGGAGCTGGGCAACCTGGAAGGACAGATGGGAGTTGTTCGACGAGAATGCGACAGGCTGGGAACAGGTCAAAAATGACGAGGCGTTCCGCAAAACCTTTGACTATGAGGATTCCTTTGACATGAGCGTGATGCTCCGCAATCAGATGGAATATCACACGATTAATTCCTGGGCAATCCGTTGTTACTGGGCAATGTTTCAAAGCGGCGGCTTAACTCTTTTCCCGAACCGCGGACTCTGTGAAAATATCGGATTTGACGGCAGCGGCGTTCACTGCAATGTAGAGGTGCGGGATAAGATTGCGACTTTAAAGGAATACCGTGTGACACAGTTCCCGGAAATAGTGGAGGAGCGGAAAGAGGACAGAGCGGCATTAATTGCCTGCAAACATCAGGAAAAACGCGCCTACAAACGTGGCAGAATCCGTTATTATCTCACACATCCGGGAAAGGCAGTAAAGAAGATTCTCGGGAAATAGACAGGGGGATTCCTATGAAAAAAATCGGTCTGGTGGTCTCATCCGTATTTTCCATGGGCGGAGAACAGCGTGTGACAGCGGTGATTGCAAATGAGCTGGCGAAGGAATATGAGGTGACCATTTTTACAAAGGATACAAAAGAGGAAATTGCAAAAAATCCCTATCAGGTCAGCAATGCCATTAAAATTGTAACCTATCAGGACCCACACTTAAATAAGGTATCACGCATCCTGCGGCGTATCCTAAGAGACATCAATGAGCGCACAGGACTCTGGTATCAGAAAAAAAGTGCCGTTAAGCTGTTGCGGTATGCGTATTTCCCGAAAAAATGGCGTAAGGAATGGATACAGATGTTGTCGGGAGAGCCGTTTGACTGGATAATCGGCGTCTCCGGCGGCAACTCCATAAGGCTTGGATTAATTGCAGACAAATTAAATGCAAAAACGGCAGGCTGGGAGCACAATGCCTATGAGGCATATTTCAAAACGCCGCACAAATATTTCTGGCATATGGATGCACTGTTTGGGGAGAGCGCACGCGCGATGGATGCCTGCGTGGTGTTAAACGATTACATTGCAGAAAAATACCGCGAAGCGTTTGACGTTTCCTGCAGGGTCATTTATAATCCGCGCAGCTTTGTGAGCGAAAAAAAGAGCCCGCTTGCACAAAAGACATTTATCACCTGCGGAAGATTTACCTATCAGAAGGGGTATGATTTATTATTAGAATCGTTCCGGTATTTTGTGGAGCAGAACAAAGACTGGAAGCTTGTGATGGTCGGAGACGGCGAGCAGAAGGAAGAACTGCGTCAGATGGTAAAAGACTACGGGCTTTCCGATTATGTGGAAATGCCGGGCAGAACCGACCGCGTGCAGGATTACCTTATGAATGCATCGGTCTACCTGTTATCCTCCCGCTGGGAAGGATTCCCGATGGTGGTGACGGAGGCGTTTGAGATGGGGCTTCCGGTGGCGTCTTATGATATCACGGCGGTAGGACCGCTCATTACAGACGGCGTGCAGGGCAGACTGGCGAAGGCTTACGATACGAGAGACTTTGCACGGATTATGATTGAAATGGCAGAAAACCGGGAAGCGTTAGAGCAGATGGCCGCGAAGGCAGTTGAAATGGCAGAGACACTTTCCGTGGAACATATTATGGTACAATGGAAGGAATTATTAGAAACAGAAGGAAAGGGAGTGGCAGTTTGAAGGAAGCAATCAAAAACCGTTTTCCGGGAATGTATGGAAAATGGCTGGAATTCAGACGGATGTCGGAATACAAGGCAAAAGACCGCGCATACAAAGAGAACAGTGAGAAAAGACAGGCATTTTATAAGGAACACTTAGAGCCGTTTCACAACATTCACAAGGGCGAGCGCTGTTTTATCGTTGCAACGGGACCAAGCCTTCGGATGGAGGATGTGGAGCTGTTAAAAGACGAGTGGACTTTTACGGTAAACTCCGGTGTCACCATGTATGACAAGACGGACTGGCGTGCGGATTACTACGGAATCGTGGATGCCCATGCGTTTGACATTCTCCGGGACAAATTAAAATCAAAAGAAATCCCGAAATTGTTTTACAGCGATTTTGATGTGGATTATAATGAGGACAACGGACTGGCATTTCCGAAAAATGATGCGGCAAATTCGCTGACAAACACCTTTTGGCAGAAATGGTTCCCGAAGCGTTATCCGGAGACAAAGTTCAGTGACGACATTACAAAAGTAGTATACACTGGAAAATCTGTCGTGTACGCGATGTTACAGATTGCAGCGTACATGGGATTTGACGAAATTTATCTGCTCGGTGTGGACTGCAACTATGCCCAGCCGAAGATGTACAGCGACAATGTGAATTTCGTTGACCATAAGAGAAACTGGTCCAAAGAAAAATTGGAGAAAAACGGCAACGAGATGCTGCCGCAGTATGAGATTGCAAATACGTATGCCTTAGAGCATGGATTTCATATTTACAATGCAACCCGTGGAGGACAGTTAGAGGCATTCCCCCGTGTCGATTTAGACGAAGTGATGAAACACACAGAAAGGAAGAAAAAGTCATGAAAATAATTGGAGTCATCCCATCAAGATATCAGTCATCCCGTTTTCCAGGAAAACCGCTGGCAGAAATCTGCGGAAAGCCGATGATTTACTGGGTATACCAGCAGGTCAAAAAAGTAGAGGCATTTGACGATGTGTTTGTTGCAACAGACAGCGACAAGATTGAGGCAGTCTGCAAGGAGTACGGAATGAAGGTGATTATGACCTCCGACAAACATCAGACCGGAACCGACAGACTCGGCGAAGTGGCACAGAAGTTAGAGGCAGATTTTTATGTCAACATTCAGGGAGACGAGCCGATGATTGAGCCGGAGACGGTTGCAAAGGTCGTAACCTATAAGATGGAGCATCCGGAAGTGGAGGTAATCAATACGATTACTCCAATCCGTGAGGAGGCAGAGATTACGTCCAACACCTGTGTCAAGGTAGTGACAAACGGACAGGACGATGGCATTTATCTGTCACGTTCCCCGATTCCTTATCCGAAGAAGGGACAGGACATCACTTATATGAAACATCTGGGCTTATACGGTTTAAGCCGTAAGGCACTGTTGTTTTTTGCATCCGCAGAGCGCACCAAGTTAGAGCAGATTGAGGATATTGAGATGCTACGTTTTGTGGAAAATCATGTGAATATCAAATTTGTGACGGTAGATTCTGCAACGATTGCGGTAGACCGTCCGGAAGATATCGCAAGAGTAGAGGCAGCCATGAAAAAGAAGTTGGAGCAGTAAAAGTCAGGAGAAACGATGAGAACATTAAAAATTTTGGATTGTACCTTACGTGATGGCGGTTGTGTCAACAACTTTAACTTTGGGCAGGATTATATGGAAAAGATTCTGCACAGCTTAGAGTGTGCAGAGGTGAATATCATCGAGTGCGGTTACATTGATGAGAAGAATGGCTCTGAGACGGAGCGCACCCAGTATTGCGACGAGCAGGTCATCAAAACGAATTTTCTGAAAAAAAAGAAGCCGGGCATTACCTATGTTGCGATGGTGGATTACGGAAAGTATGATGTTGTCAATAAATTAAAACCGCATACGGACACGGATATCGACGGTATCCGTCTGGCGTTCCACAAGAAGGACCGCAGTAACATGATTTCTTGGGGAAGAGCGATTATCGAGAAGGGCTATAAGCTCTATATCCAGCCGATGACCGTCATGCGTTACAGCGACAAGGAAATCTTAGAGCTGATTGAAGAGGTAAATGAGAAGCTGCCGGATGCAGAGGCATTTTACATTGTAGACAGCTTTGGTGAGATGCGCGCCAACGACATGAACCGTATCTTAAATCTGGTAGACCACAACCTTCTGCCTGGTATGACACTGGGATTCCACTCCCATAACAACCTGCAGTTGTCCTATTCAAACGCAATTACGTTTTTGAATTTTAACACAGAACGTGACCTTATCATAGATTCTTCCATCATGGGAATGGGAAAAGGTGCTGGAAACTTAAATACCGAGCTTCTGGCAGAGCACTTAAATCTTTATCACGAAAAGAATTATAAGATTGCGCCGCTCCTTGAGGTCATTGATACGGTAATCAACCAGCTTCACGCAGAGTTCTACTGGGGCTATTCGGTGGAGTATTATCTGTCCTCCATCAACCACTGTACGCCGAGCTATGCGGGACACTTCTATAAGAAGCATATGCTTTCCGTTGACCAGGTGGCAGAACTGTTAAAGATGATTCCGGAGGAGAAAAAGATTTCCTTCGACAGAGAGTTTGCAGACAAGCTGTATCTGGAATACAACGAGAGACAGCAGTATAACGATGCGGCAGTTGTGGAAGCACTCGGAAAAGAACTTGAGGGGAAAGAAATCCTTCTGCTTGCGCCGGGACGCCATCTTACCGATGCGGATGAGACCATTAAAAAGATGCTTTCCGATGACCGTTATGCATCTATTTCACTGAACAACTATAAACTCTATGAGACCGACTATGTGCTTGCAACCAAACAGGATATTTTTGAGGAGAGTAAGGCACAGGGAAGACAGATGATTCTGACCTCAAACGTCTGCGAGAAATCCGATGCAAACACGAAGGTTATCGACTATAAGAAGTGGACAAAGGTCGATGGCGGCGTCAACGATGCAGCGGTTGTCATCGTCTTTAACCTGTTAAAGGCACTGAATACAAAACATGTATATCTGGCAGGATTTGACGGATTTTCTGCAAACATCAATGAAAATTATCTGGATAAGAATCTGCGCAGACCTGTATCGGACGAGCAGGCGAAGGAACGCAATGCGTTCATCACGAGCTTTATCGGAAGCATGAAAGACTGTATGGAAATCACATTTCTGACAGAATCTCTGTATAATAAGTAACCGAAAGGGAGACCGGAATGAAGAAACAGAACAGCTATTTTGTAGAGGAACGGGAAATCGAGGGAAAGAAGATGTTCGCCCAGATTTTGAAGCGGTGGCGTCTTGTGCTGCTTCTTGCAGTCATCGGGGCAGTCTTAGCGATGGCAGCCGACTACCGGATGATGAAGAAATCAGCCGCCGAGGATGCACAGGCGGCAGCAGACAAGGCAAATGCAGCGCCGGTTACGATTGAATCGTTGGAGAAGGGGATGGACCGCTTTGACAGACAGCAGGTGTGGCGTTTTGTATACATGACAAACACCCTCGAGGAGCGCAAAAACTATCTGAATGAATCCATCCGGATGACAATCAACCCTTATGGGGAGCGTGTAGTGGACCTCGAATACCGGATTGCTTCTTCGGATGCCGGGGAGACCGTGGCACAGAGCTATGTGGATTATGTAAATTCCGAGCAGTTTGCCAAGGATGTGGTAAAAGAACTTGCACTTGACATGAGAAGCTGTTATGTGAAAGAACTGATTTCAATCGAGGCATCCGGGGACACATTTGCCATCCGTCTGATGGCGAATAACAAAGAGGCGTGCAACCGTCTTGCAGACGGCGCAGAGGCAGTGCTTGCAGCGTATGTGCCGGAAACTGCCGGAAGCTATACCTTAGAGCTTGAGAACAGAACAACTACAATTATCATTGACAAAGAGCTGGCAGCAGAGCAGGAGGCATTTAACGACGATTTAGAGTTATACACCTCAAGCTACAACTCATTAAAGAAGGCACTAAATGACAAGCAGAGTACCCTTGCAAACCTGATGTTAAAAGCAGGTGTCAAATCCGAAAACAGCCTTCTGGCAGAAGAATCGACCGAAGAGGCGACTGAAACAGAGGAAGAGGCAGCCAATGCAGCAGATGTTGAGGTACAGCCGGCAGCAGTTTCCATCCGTTTTGGCAAGGCACCGCTTGGACTGATTGCGGGTATCCTTGTTGCGATTGTATGGGTGATGCTCTGCTATGCGTTATCCCAGGGAATCCACGGTATGGAGGAAGCAAAATATCTCTTTGGTGTGCGTGAAATGGGAACGGTGAGCGCACTGTCCTTACGGAAAAAACGTCTGGGAAGTCCGGTGGATTTCTGGATGGAAAAGCTTGGATGTGGACGACATAACTATGTGGAATATGACAAGCAGCTTGCACTTATCTGTGCAAATCTGCTTTTGACCTGTAAGAAGGAGAACATTACAGAGGTAGCAGTGGCAGGAAGCCGCCTGTCTGCATCCGGTCAGAAGATTGTAGAGCAGATAAAAACTTATCTGGCAAAAGAGGGAATTACCTTAAAATCAGTCGGAAATGTGCTCTGTGACGGACGTGCCCTGCTGACACTGGCACAGACCGGAACCGTGCTTTTGGTGGAAGAGGATGAGCGTTCCTGCTGCAACGATATTGCAAAGGAACTGAATGTTTTTAAGGAAAATGAGTTACAGTTTATCGGAATGGTATTGATTTCAAACTGCTGATAACAGCGGAAATGGAGATAGAAGATTGGAAACAGTAAGACTTTTAGGGGGAATCATCATATTGCTAGTGGTATTCGGGCTTCTGCCGATTTTATTGGGCAGCCTGATTACCCCCTGGATACACCGGGAAGACGCAAAGACCGTTTCTTTTTCCTATGTGACAGGAGTGATGGAAATGCTTTGTCTGATGCAGATTTTTTCGGTTCCGATGACACTTGCAAAGCTTCCGTTTTCTATGCTTGTTATGGGCTACAGCGCCGTTTTGGGCATTCTGGCGCTGCTTGCCTTAATTTTCCGCAGGGATGTGTTAAAAGAGACCTTTTGCAGAGCGGCGCGCACGGTGAAAGGTGCTGGGAAAATCTGGATTGTGATTGTGGCAGTGATTTTTATTCCGGCAGTTCTTCTGACGTTTTACACCCCTTACATTTATGGGGATGATAAGACCTACCTTACGATGGTAAACGATATTGTTTCCTCGAATACCTTATATCTGGTAGATACGGTGACCGGAGAGGCGCAGTCCTGGGTGGCTGCAAAATATGCCCTGTCGTCCTACTGGACGTTTCTTGCCTATCTGGCAAAGGTAACCGGAATTCATCCGCTTATTTTATGTAAAACCCTGCTTCCGTATCTGATTATTCCAACATATTATGTCGTACAGGGACTTTTTGCCGCATGGCTGTTTCGCGGTCAAAAGCGGAAAATAGATGTTTATATGCTGATTGTTGCACTGGTAAGCATCTTCGGAGGATTCTCAAACTATACGATTACCTACCGTCTGATGACCTGGGTATGGCAGAGCAAGGCATTTCTGGCGCTCATTGTGATGCCGTTTCTGTTTTACTTTGCAAACCAGATGTTTGAGAAGCGGACGCGTGTCATGGAGTATGTGCTGCTTGCTATTTCGGTGACGGCGGCATGCTCGACGACGTTAACCGGTGCAGGCATTGCGGTGGCAATGGTTGCGGTACTGGCACTTATCTATGCGATAAGACGCAGAAAATTCGGAATTCTGATTGGAACGGGCATCGCGTGCAGCCCGGCACTGGTGTTTATGGTAATGTATCTGAAGTATGACCTGATGGTGTCGGCGGTCAACCGCTTTTTATTCTAGGAGGGTGTGCCATGGAACTGATTCGTTTTATCAATGAAACCTTCTGGGGAACAAGCGGATACGTGGTACTGCTTGCACTTTCCCTGTGTTATATCCTGTTGGAAAAAAACGGTGACAGCCGTGGAAAAACGATGGCGTTATATTCGGTATTCGTGTTTGTGTTTGTCATCTGCAACCCGCTTATCGGAAAGACTGCAACGCAGAAATTTATGTCAGACGATGCCTATGCATATCTGCGGATTTTCTATGTGCTGCCGCTCATGTCGGTCATCGCCTATGGAGCGGGTGTATTCTATACCAAAGAGGTGCCGGTGGATGTTTCCCGTGGGAAAAAACTGCTTCTTGCGGCGGTTATATGTATTACGGTTGTAATTTCTGGAAAACTCTATGACAGCGGTATGTATGTAAAGGCAGAGAATCTTTATAAAATTTCAGAGGACGCACTTGAAATTTATGATTTGATTGAGGAGGACTGCAAGGGAGAGACTGTGCGGGCATTATTGCCAGACGAGGAGGCGATTGCCTGCGGAATCCGCCAGTATACTGATAAAATCATAATTCCGGCGTACTCGGATGCGTTTTCCGATGCAAAGAGCCTTGCGGCACTTGAAGAAGAAAAAGAATTTTCCTATGTGGTCATTCCCAAGGAAATCGGAAAAATGGCGGTGCTAGAGGAGAGCGGGTATGTTTTGACCGGAGAGACCTATGGCTACGTCCTCTATAAGAAGTAAGAGATAAGAGAAAAGGAAGAACGATGGAGAGAACGATTCTTTATGTGACAAATTATTACAGGGAAGATGTGATTGCACAGCGCCACAGTGAGCCATTTATTTCCCAGGCGGGACAGAATAAGGGCAGATATATCATGGATGTGTTAGCGCAGGGTAAAAACCAGGTACTGGTCTGGTCAAATGCCTGGACAGGCAGCCGCAGCTTCCGGTTTTACCGCGGATTTGCATCAAAGCTGCAGGAGAATCTTTATTATTCTTCCATTCTTGGCATACCGTTTTTTAATGCGGTAAGCTGTTATTTGAGCAGCCGCAGATTTTTAAAGCACTATTTAAAAGACCACACGCTCGATGCAATGATTATTTATAACATGCGCCTGGAAAATTCACTGCTTGCGCTCTATGCCAAAAAACATTATGGGATTCCGCTTATTTTGCAGTATGAGGACGGACTGACGACCGATGCCCATATCGGCGGATGGAAACGGCTGGTGTATGGCAGGATGGAAAAAAAGGTGTTTGCGGCATTGGACGGGGCATTTCTAGTAAATTCCAGAATCAAGGTTCCCTGTGAAGCGGTGGTCATCCGCGGCGCAATGAAGGCGCTTCCGGAGCCGTTTCTCTTTGCACCAGTAACAAAAAAGCCGAAGCTGTTATTTGCCAGCACATTGGATACACAGCGCGGAATAGACGTACTGTTGGAGGCACTTCCCTATACAAAGGAAGATTTTATACTCACGATTACCGGAAGGGGAGAAGGGGAGGAGAAAATCCGCGCCTGTGGGGATCAAAGAATCCGGTTTCTGGGATATTTAGATTATGAGACCTACAAAAAGGAGCTTGCCGACGCGGATATCTGTATCAATGCACAGCTTGCAAATCATGCGTTTGCAGAGTTTTCCTTTCCGTCTAAGATTTATGAGTACCTCTCCGCGGGAAAGCTTGTGATTTCCTCGGATATGGCAGACGTGGAAGAAGCGTTAGGCGGTGCAGGAATTGTCTATCATGACGATGCACCGGAGAAGTTAGCAGAGGCGATTGACCGCGCGATTGCCCTAAAGCGGGATGATGCAGCAAACGAAAGGCAGAGAGAGAGGATTCTGCGCGTCGTGGAGGAAAACTCCATCGGGCGTGTGGCAGAGAAGGTAAATCAATTATTGGATAAGGTGAGCGGACGATGAAAAATTACTTTATTACCTGGTTTTATTCAGAGCAGGCAAACGATGAAAGTTACTATCCGTCGGTGGGCGGGAGCAGCAGCAGTGCCGAGTTTCAGTATGTGTACTGGAGATGTATCTATGTATTTTACCGCACAGCGCTTGCCACGAACCGGGATGTGGTGACGGACTGGATGTTCTTTACAAATGTAGAGAACCTTCCGACTGTTGATGGGGTGGACTTTCAGAAATTTTTTGCGGAAAATGGAATTAAGGTGGTATACAGGGAGCTGACCAGAAAGACGCCGAAGGATTGGTTCGGGGCGTGGAGAAATCAGTTTTATCTGTTTGATGTGCTCGAGTATTTTAAGGAAGAAGAGCCGGGCAATCTGCTGATTTTAGATTCCGACTGTGTACTTACCGCATCTCTTGCCGGACTGTATCAGGACATTGAGCAAAAGTGCGTTGTCGCAATGCCGGTAGGATATGCGGACGACCACAATATCAACGGCTGTTCCATCGAGCAGATGCGTGCCATCTATCAGGAATTCTTCGGAAAGACAGATGTAAGCAAATTAAACTACTGGGGCGGCGAAATCATTGCGCTTTCCACAAAAGTGCTGCCGGAACTGTTTCCTGCATTTGAAGAAATCTGGCAGAAGAATCAGATGCTCTATGAGAAAAAGGCGGTAAAGCTCAACGAGGAGGCGCATACGTTATCTCTCTGCTATTACCGAATCGGGAAATACAACGACGACGGCAGAAAGTATACGAAGCGGATGTGGACAGACCTCAAGTGCGATACGGTGGAAAAAGCGGATTTATCCCTTCCCATCTGGCATCTTCCGGCAGAAAAAAAATGGGGATTTCAGACGATGTTCTCAAAGCTCAAAGGGAAAACGTCTCTGGATGCAAAAGAGGCAAAGAAAATGGCAGGCCGCATCATGGGAGTCGGAGCATCGAGAACTTACCGCAAGCTTCGCTGGTATTACCGTTACGGAATGAAAAAGCTGCAGAGAATGGGAAAAAAACATGAGTGAGACAGAAGAGGAGCTGGTGTCTGTGATTACACCACTTTACAATGCAAAAGCCTATATAGAAAAAACAATCGCGTCCGTTCAGGCGCAGGCCTACGGGAACTGGGAAATGATTGTGATTGATGACGGCTCGACCGACGGCAGTGCAGAGCTTGTGAAAAAGTGCATGGAGAAGGATGAAAGAATCCGTCTCGTATCGCAGAAAAACAGTGGGGTTGCCGCTGCCAGAAATCACGGCATGAAGGTGGCAAAAGGGCGTTATCTTGCATTTCTTGATAGCGATGACCTCTGGAAGCCGGAAAAGCTTTCCCGCCAGCTTGCGTTTATGGAAGAGAAAAACTGTGGCTTCTGCTACAGCGGATGTGATGTGATTGATGAGACGGGAAAACCGACCGGACAGGTGCGCAAAGTACCGGAATATCTTACATACCAGAAGTATTTATGGGGAAATGTCGTGCCGTGCCTTACGGTGCTCGTCGACCGGACCAGGACAGGAGACTTTGAAATGCCTGCGATGGGACACGAGGATTACGCTACCTGGCTTACGGTGGTCCGCAAGCTTGGAGAGGCATACGGCATCAACGAACCGCTGGCGTCCTACCGGATTAACCGCGGCTCGGTCAGCTCCAACAAGCTGCGCGCCATGCGCTGGACTTGGCATATTTACCGGGACAGCCAGAAGCTTCCGGTATACAAAAGCGCCCTGTATCTGATGGGACACGCCATCCAGGCGGTGCGCAAACGGTAGGAAACACTTGAGTAAATAATGGAATCATGTTAGAATAATTTATTGAATCAGAAAAGAAACGGAATAAAGCAGAATGAAAAAACATTTTAAGAATTTTTTGCGGTATCGTTTTTTACTGGGAGAACTGGTAAAAAAGGGAATCAAATTAAAATATCGCCGCTCTTACCTGGGCATTGCGTGGTCTCTGGTGGAGCCATTATTGGAAATGATAGTACTTACAATTGTATTTGGAACGCTGCTCGGACATGATGATAAAACATTTCCGGTTTATATCCTGACAGCGCGCCTTTTGTATTCCTTTTTCTCACAGGGAACAAAGGCATGTCTTTCGTCCATAAGAAAGAACTCTTCGATGATTAAAAAGGTTTACGTTCCGAAATATCTGTACCCGCTTTCGTCCGTACTCTCGAATTATGTGATATTTCTGATTTCGCTGATTGTGCTGATTGCGGTAGCGCTGGTGCTTGGCGTGTACCCGACGCGATACCTTGTAGCTGCGATAGTACCGCTTGTACTGATTGTCATTCTGACATTTGGCTGTGGAATGATTCTTGCAACACTTGGCGTCTTTTTCAGGGATTTGGAGTATCTGTGGCAGGTAGCGCTGATGCTTATTATGTATACCTGTGCAATTTTCTATTATCCAGACAAAATTTTAAAGAGTGCGAATGGCTGGATTTTAAAAATTAATCCGCTCTACCGCATTATTTCATTATTCCGAAATGCTGTTTTTGGTCAGCCGCTTGATATGCACTCGCTGATTTATGCGACTGTATTCAGTGTCGGTTCGCTGATAATCGGACTTTGGATTTTCCACAGACAGCAGGATAAATTTATTCTTCATATTTAAAATATGGAAAGGTTTATGATTCATGGGAAAAGAAGTATTACGGGTTGACAATGTCAGCATGAAGTTCAATCTGAGTTCAGAAAAAGTGGACAGTATCAAAGAATATTTCATCAAGCTTGTCCGCAGGGAAATCCATCACGATGAGTTCTGGGCATTACAGAATATCAATTTTTCACTGGAAAAAGGAGACAGACTCGGCATCCTCGGACTAAACGGTGCGGGAAAGAGTACACTGTTAAAGGTCATTGCCGGCGTGTTCAAGCCGACGGAGGGAAGCGTGACAAAGCGCGGAAGATTAGCGCCGCTTCTCGAGCTTGGAGCTGGATTTGATATGCAGTACACCGGGGCGGAAAACATCTATCTGTATGGCGCAGTTTTGGGCTACAGCAAGGAATTTATCGATTCAAAGTATGATGAAATCGTGGCGTTTTCAGAGCTGGAAAAGTTCATCAATGTGCCGCTTAAGAATTATTCTTCCGGTATGAAATCAAGACTTGGATTCGCAATTGCTACAGTTGTAGAACCGGAAATCCTGATTCTGGACGAGGTTTTATCCGTCGGAGATGCGAAATTCCGTAAGAAGAGCGAAAAGAAAGTAACGGATATGTTTGACAAGGGCGTCACAGTTCTTTTCGTATCACACTCGTTAGAGCAGGTGAAGAGAATCTGCAACAAGGCGCTGATTCTTGACCACGGGCAGATGAAAGCTTTTGGGGATATCGAGGAAGTGGCAGAGATTTACAAACAGATGCTTGAATAAAAGCAAATGGGAGAGAGGACAGATGGAACAATCTTTTTGGGGAAAACTAAAAAGAGTGAAATTGACAGACTTACTGCATATTTTTAAATTCCTGTTTGCTCTGCCGTTTGCTTTTTTTTATAAGAAAAAACATCCGAATCTCTGGCTGCTTTGCGACACGGCGGATGAGGCGAGGGATAACGCATACTGGCTGTTCCGTTATCTTCGTGAATATCATAAGGAAGAGGATGCCGTGTACGCCATACACCGCAAATCCCCTGATTATGCGCGGGTAGCGCCCTATGGGCGTGTGGTGGAATTTGGAAGCTTCCGTCATTGGATTTATTATCTCGCGGCGGCAAAGAATGTCAGTTCACAGAAGATGGGAAAGCCAAACGCCGCCATCTGCTATGTGCTTGAGGTGTATGGAATACTGAAAAACAAGCGGGCTTTTTTGCAGCATGGAATCATCACGGCGGACTTAAGCTTTCTCTATTATGAACACACGAAGATGAGCCTGTTTGTGACGAGCACAAAGGATGAATGGGAGTATGTAAACAACCATTACCATTATCCGGCGGGAGCGGTGCAGGAGTTAGGGCTTTGCCGCTTTGACAGGCTGCATGATTTTACAGTAAAGAAAAATCAGATTCTTTTGATGCCGACCTGGCGGATGTATATCCGCAATGAGCTGATGAACGAGCCGGGCAAAAAGCAGGACGAGCAGTTTATGGAGACTGATTATTACAAATACTGGGACGGAATCTTGAAGCAGAAGGAGTTTCTCGACCTGATTGAGAAAAATAAGTTACAGGTGGTATTTTACCCACATCGGGAAATGCACCCGTTTTTACATTGTTTCCATGTCAAACATCCGAATATCCGGGTGGCTTCCTGGCCGGAGGATGATGTGCAGGAACTGTTAAAGGAGTCGGCATTTCTTGTTACGGATTATTCGAGCGTAGCGATGGATTTTGCCTACATGAAAAAACCGCTGTTATATTATCAGTTTGACAATGAGAAATTCCGAAGCAGTCATCATGCACCCGGCTATCTGGATTTTAAAACCGAAGGTTTCGGTCCGGTGTGCGAGACACCGGAGCAGGTGGTGGAGACATTGTGCGAATCCTATGCACACGGATTTGCAAACGAAAAGAAATACTTAGACCGTCACGCAGCCTATTTTGATTTGTGGGATGCCGATAACTGCAGGCGCAATTATGAGGCAATCTGCAAAATGTAGAATTTGGTGATTTACAGAAACAGGCAATAATGATAGAATAAATAAGATTTTGAGAATGGAGCCTGAAACAGGTTCGGGAGGCAGACAGATGGAACTGCGGCAGATTCAGATGCAGGAACTGCAGGTGTTGCAGGATTTTTCTGAGTATTGCGAAGCAAATGACCTGCGGTATTACCTGGCGGGCGGAACACTGCTTGGTGCAGTGCGGCATAAGGGATTTATTCCGTGGGATGATGACGTGGATGTCATGATGCCGCGGTCGGATTTTGAACGGTTCCTTGCGCTGTTTGAAGAACAGGGGATGGAATCCTACCGGCTGTTAGACGACCATCATGAGAACCGGAACGCAAGACCTTTTGCAAAACTGGAACATACGAAAATTGGCGTACAATATAAATATAACAAAGAACCGCAGGGAATGTGGCTGGATATCTTTCCAATCGATGGTATGCCGTCGGATGAGAAAGAACTGAAACACCACATGGACAAAATTAAAAGATGGGACTGGTGCATCTGGCAGGCATCCTGTCCGGAACAGAAGGTCACCAGCCGTTTCAAATTTCTTGCAAAAAAGATTTTATTTTTCCCGATAATAAGAAAAGGGGTTCTTTTTTATTCCAGAAAGATTACAAAAGAAGCCGGAAAATATGCGTTTGACAGCTCAGACTATGCAGGCTGTGCGACAGGGCGCTACGGCATGAAAGAGCGGCTACCTAAGGCGGCGTTTGCAGAGAGTGTACAGCTGGAGTTTGAAGGCAAAAAATTCAATGCCCCAGTTGGATATAAAGAATATTTGCAGAATTTATACGGGGATTATAACAAGCTCCCGGATGAAAAAGACAGGAAAACACATCTTGAATGAAAATGGAGGCGTATTATGAACATTGCATTGTTGACAGCGGGTGGAACGGGAACCAGAATGAATATTGATATTCCGAAACAGTTTCTGAATATCGAGGATAAACCATTGATTATTTATACAATGGAAAAGTTTGAGAAACATCCGAGTATTGATTATATCTGTGTGGTATGTTTGGATGGATGGCATGAAATCTTAAAGGCATATGCAAAGCAGTTTAAGATTACAAAGCTCAGATGGGTGGTAACCGGAGGAAAGAACGGACAGGAATCTATCCACAATGGTCTGATGGCAATTAAGGAAGAATGCAGAGAGGATGATCTGGTTTTGATTCACGACGGAAATCGTGCAATGGTTTCTTCTGACATCATTTCAAACTCTATCAGCACCTGCCGGGAAAAAGGTTCTGCTGTTGCAGCAATTACCTGTACTGAGGCAATCTTCCGCTGCGAGGACGAACACAATACATGCTCGACAGTTTCTATTCCAAGAGAAGCAGTAGTAAGAACCCAGACCCCTCATACCTATCCACTTAAGACCATTCTCTGGGCACATGAGCAGGCAGAGAAGCAGGGCATTGAAAATACAGCAGCATCCTGCGTTCTGATGCAGAAATTAGGACAGACGGTATATTTTTCACCGGGCTCTGAGAAGAATCTTAAGATTACGACAAACGATGACCTTCAGATTTTCAGAGCACTGCTTCATGTCAAAGAATAGGAGAAAAAGAGATGTTATTGGAGAATCAGGAATACATCAGACAAATTGAGACGATGGTAAAGGAATCCGCTCTGCCATGGGAAAAACTCGACAACTGCTCCGTGATGGTGACGGGAGCGGCTGGAATGTTGGGTTCTGGAATTGTGGATGTATTGCTTTATCTGAACGAATATCGCAATTATCATATTACCATTTTTGCACTGGGAAGAACTGAGAAAAAGTTAGTCGACCGTTTCGGTGCGTATGCAAAAAAAGACTATTTCCAAATCCTTCCGCTAGATATCAGCAAGGAGCTTTCACTTGACGAGGATGTGGATTATGTGATTCACGCTGCGAGCAATGCAGACCCGTATATGATGGCGAATTATCCGGTGGACACCTTACTTGCAAATGTAGTTGGAATGAATAACATTTTGGACCTTGCAAAGAGAAAACAGGCAAAACGTGTGCTGTATGTGTCTTCCGGCGAGATGTACGGACAGCCGGATGATACGCTTACAAACGGATTTTACGAGGGATACTGTGGCGTTGTGGATTATTCTAATCCACGTTCCTGCTATCCGTCCGGAAAGCGTGCGGCAGAGGTGTTATGCCAGAGTTACATCAGCCAGTATGGCTCGGATGTCGTGATTGTGCGCCCGTGCCACTGCTATGGACCGACGATGACCAAAACGGACAGCCGTGCAATGTCGCAGTTCTTCCGTAAGGTGATAAACGGAGAAGATATTGTATTAAAGAGTGATGGAACCTTAGAGCGCTCCCACTGCTATGTGACAGATGCGGCTTACGCAATGTTTACGGTGCTTTTGACAGGAGAAAACGGCGGGGCTTACAATATCGCAGACAAGGCATCGGTGGCAAGTATCCGGGAAGTGGCATCCTTAATTGCAGACCAGAAGGGAAAACAGGTTCTTTTTGACCTTCCAGACGATGTGGAAAAGAGAGGCTTTTCCAAGGTTGTCCGTGCAGTCTTGGACGGCTCAAAACTGGAAACACTGGGATGGAAACCACAGATTCATTTAGAGGACGGTGTGGCGGCAACCGTTTCGATATTAGAGGAATTAGAAAGTACCGAGGAAGTGTAGTATGAGTCAGTTGGCAAGATTTGCGTCAGAAGGACGTTTTTTTATCAGCAGTTGGAGAACATTTAAAAAATTTGTATCAAGAAAGTATAAGGGATTCTGGAAAAAGGTGGACCGTGCGATTGCAAACTGCTATAATAGTATCAAGTTTTCTCATCGCCCGATTGACCCGAACAAGATTGTGATGCTGACCTCGAGAGGAACTTATAATTGTCATCCGAGAGCAATTGCTGAGGAAATCATAAAACAGGGACTTCCCTATGAAATCGTATGGGTGGTCCGCAAGGAGAATATAAAGAATAATGAATATTATCCAGAAAATTTAAAGCTGGTGTACCGCGGTTCCTATGAGTTTAACGAGGAAGCGGCAACCGCGCGGGTATGGATTGACAATTCCGTGACGTTCTCCTATCTGTTTGCAAAAAAAAGACCGGGACAGACATTGATTCAGACCTGGCATGGAACCTTCGGCTTAAAGAAATTTGACGCATCGGTCAACAACAACAAGTACTGGGTTAAGAAAGCATACCAGGAAGGAAAGCAGACCGACTATATTCTGACAAACTGTAAGTTTGAGGAGGAGTTGTTTAAAAATACATTCTGGGAGAATGCCGAGGCACTTCCATATGGACATCCGAGGAACGATATTCTGTTTGAAAATAAGGCAGAGGAAGCAGCAAAGCTGGTTGCAGATATCAGAAAGCGCTACCACATAAAAGAAAGTACAAAAATTCTTCTGTATGCGCCGACTTATCGCGATGTGCCGAATGTGCAGAATTACGAATTTGATTATGACAGTGTTGTGGAAGCACTCGAGGAGCGTTTCGGCGGGAAATGGGTGATTATGGTGCGCTATCATTTCCTTGACCGCAAGCTGGCAAATCTCGATGAGAGTAATCCGAACATCATCAATGTGACACAGTATCCGGATATTCAGGATTTGATGCTGATTGCCGATATCGGTATGACCGATTACTCAAGCTGGATTTACGACTATTTCTTCACCAGAAAGCCGGGATTTTTGTATGTACCGGATATTGAGGAATATGAGTCAAAGGACCGTGAATTTTTGTTCCCGATTGAGGAGACACCATTCCCAATTGCGAAAACAATTCACGAATTGTGCAAACAGATTGAGAATTTTGATGAGGAAAAATATCAGAGAGATTATCAGACGTTTTCCGATAAGATGGCATGCTACGAGGATGGTCATGCAACCGAACGAATCGTAAATAAATTAAAAGAGATTATGGGTTAAAAGAAAGGAATGGCACTGCCGGTCAGGCAGGGCTGTTCCTTTTTTTGTATCCTGAGTTTCCGCAAAATGTAACTTCAAATTGCCAGACTTCTCCTAAAGCACCAATCTGCCGGATTTTTGAAACTTTAGGATTGGCAGAGGCAGGATTAGAGGCACTTTAATAAGCCCCATCCGGGGCTTTGACCCGCCGGAACCGGACTTTGGGAGAAGTATGCTTTTATCTATTCAGACGACTAACTTAAGGCAGAGTTGACGGTACACCGGACGTTTTGTCCGGAACCATAGCCTGACACCTTCTTTTGCATACGACAGTAT
>OIXH01001311.1_pt1 | contig 28438 bp, 19 predicted proteins | sample 1587741 | NCBI WGS metagenome assembly OIXH01 (sample SAMEA3888916, study PRJEB22519) | human gut metagenome | biome: human gut; feature: human-associated habitat; material: faeces | place: Denmark | collected 2011 | reverse complement strand
CCGTGGAGCTCCACAATCTCCTTGGCAATGGCCAGGCCCAGACCGGCCCCGCCGGTGGTGGTGCCCCGGGCGGAATCCAAGCGGAAAAACTGCTCAAAAATCTGGCCCAGCTTCTCCGGCGGGATGGTTTTCCCCCGGTTCTCCACCCGAACGGCCACCTGGGTCCCGGTCTGCTCCAGACGGACCGCAATGGCGGTCTGGCCGTAGCTATAGTGCACCGCGTTCCGGAACAGATTGTCAAACACCCGCTCCAACTTGTCCGGATCGCAGAGCACCCGCACATTGGGGGCCAGCTCCAAGGTCCAGGACAGCTCCTTCTCCACCAGCAGCGGTTGGAACTCATAGGTCAGCTGCTCCAGCATCCGGCTCAGATTCACCTCCTGCTTGGACAGGGCCAGATGAGACAGGCTGAACCGGGTGATGTCGAAAAATTCGTTGATCAGCTCCTCCAGCCGGTGGGCGCTCCAGCCCACAATTCTTGCGATTGCAAATATAGGCGTGTAGAGTTCCATAGGAAGTCCTAACATTCTATATACAAAACCACTATAGAAGTCAACGTTAGCGCTTACACCTTTATAAATCTGGCGTTCCTTAGCAATTACTTCAGGAGCAAGACGTTCTACTGCTGAATATAATGCGAATTCTTTATCAAGCCCTTTTGCTTTAGAAAGCTTTTCAACATAACCTTTAAAGATTCTTGCTCTTGGGTCTGATATAGAATAAACAGCATGCCCCATGCCGTAGATTAATCCGGCCTTATCAAATGCTTTCTTGTTAAGTAAGTCAGAAAGATAAGACTTTATCTCATCTTCGTCTGTCCAGTCGGATACATGTTCCATCATGTCATCAAACATCTGGATAACCTTGATATTTGCACCACCATGTTTAGGACCCTTAAGAGAACCCAAAGACGCGGCAATTGTTGAATATGTATCAGTTCCTGATGATGATACTACGTGAGTTGTGAAAGTAGAATTGTTACCACCGCCATGGTCGGCATGGATAACTAATGCGATATCTAAGATACGCGCTTCTAATTCAGTATATTTGCTGTCTGGTCTTAACAGATGAAGAATATTCTCTGCTGTAGACAGATTAGGATCAGGCGAATGAATGAATAAGCTCTGACCATCGTGATAATGCTTGTAAGCCTGATAGCCATAAACAGATAGTTGTGGAAATAAAGCTATGAGCTGTAAGCATTGCCTTAGGACGTTAGGAATTGAAATGTCATCAGCAGCATCATCATATGAATAGAGAGTAAGCACACTTCTTGCTAATGTATTCATCATATCGTGACTTGGTGCCTTCATGATTATGTCTCGTACAAAACTTGTAGGCAATGAACGATAATGTCCAAGCAATGCATTAAATGAATCTAATTCTTCCTTTGTTGGAAGCTTACCAAATAATAATAAATATGTGGTTTCTTCAAAACCGAATCTTTTCTCGGAAACAAAACCGTTTACGATATCTTCGATATCTAAACCACGGTAAAACAACTTACCCTCACAAGGAATCATTTCGCTGTCAACTGTGATATACGAGCGAACTTCTGCGATTTCTGTTAAACCAGTAAGTACGCCTTTTCCGTTAATATCTCTAAGTCCACGTTTTACATCATATTTACCATATAACGATGGGTCAATTGAACTATTATCCAAACATAGCTTAGAAAGATTAGTTATTTCCGGTGTAATTGTTGAATAACTGTTTTCAGTCAAATGAAAACCCCCTTTTTCCGTAATAAACTTTATTTTACCATAAAATAAATGCACTAACAACAGAATTTAGAAAAACTTAATAGAATTTATAAAACTTAATATGATTGTTAAAGAGCTGGAATAGTGGTAAAATTATTAGAGATTTATGTGAAATGGAGATTAAAATGGATTTATTTGAATATATGAGAAATAATGCTAAGAGTAAGGAATCACCACTTGCTTCAAGAATGAGACCGGAGAAACTTGAAGAAATAGTAGGGCAGAAGCATATTCTTGGTGAGAATAAGCTATTATACAGAGCAATTAAGGCTGATAAGTTAAGCTCGGTCATCTTCTATGGGCCACCGGGAACTGGCAAGACCACACTTGCAAAGGTTATTGCTAATACTTCTGATTCTGAATTCCGCCAGATTAATGCGACGGTTGCGGGTAAGAAAGACATGGAGGAAGTAGTAAACGCAGCTAAGGATAGTCTCGGTATGTATGGAAAACGTACAATTTTGTTTGTGGATGAGATTCACAGATTTAATAAAGGACAGCAGGATTATTTGCTGCCATTTGTCGAAGATGGTACAATTATTTTAATAGGTGCTACAACAGAGAATCCATATTTTGAAGTAAATAGTGCACTTATATCGAGGTCTACCATATTTGAATTAAAGGAATTAGATAAAGAGGATATAAAGATTCTTATTAACAGGGCAATGTCTGATGAAGTTAAGGGAATGGGGGCTTATGGTGCAAAAATGAGTGAAGATGCCATTGATTTCCTTGCAGATATTGCCAATGGAGATGCAAGAACAGCCTTGAATGCAGTAGAATTAGCAGTTCTTACAACGGACAGAAGGGCGGATGGAGTTATTCATATCGATATTGATACCATAGAGGAATGTGTACAGCAGAGAAATCCTCGTTATGATAAGTCAGGGGATAATCATTATGATACGATATCAGCATTTATAAAGAGTATGAGAGGCTCTGACCCCGATGCTGCCATATATTATTTGGCGAGAATGTTAAATGCAGGAGAAAGTGTTACTTTTATTGCGAGAAGAATTATGATATGTGCAGCAGAGGATGTAGGTCTTGCAGACCCACAGGCACTGGTCGTTGCTGTATCGGCAGCAGAAGCAGTGCATCAGTTAGGAATGCCGGAAGCAAGGATACCTTTAGCAGAGGCAGTCTTATATATTGCAAATGCACCTAAGGGAAATGCTGCATATATGGCAATTGACAAAGCACTTGATTTTGTAAAAAGAGAGCCTGCATATCAGATACCGGCATATTTAAAAGATGCACATTACGGTGGAGCGAAAGAATTAGGCCATGGGATTGGCTACAAATACCCTCACGATTACGAGGGACATTATGTGGAACAACAGTATTTACCAGACGAGATAAAAGACGTTAAATTCTTCGAAGCAGACTAGACATTCAGAGATATTAATTCTACAATGCATACTAGTAATAGAACGACATTTGTGATAAAATTCAGATAAGAATTTTGACAGATATACAGAAAGAGGTATTTTTTTGAAAGAACTAATTGGGAAGTTATCAAGAGGCATAATTGAATATAATCTTCCGGAGGTTGAAGTATCGGTTACAGATATTGATAAATCAATAGAAGCAGGAGAACTATACCATGGCTCATTTGAGATTTTTAGTAAAGATGACAATGAACTAAAAGGGATAGTTTATTCTACGTGCGAGAAATTCAAGATAATTAATGACCAGTTTGTTGGCAGAAATAATAAGATAGAGTATGTAATAGATGGCAAAAATAGTGAAATCGGAGATGTTATAAAAGGCCGTGTGAATATCGTAAGCAATGGTGGGGAACTTTTTATACCATATACTATTGCTGTTAAGGAAGAGAGTATTCCATCTTCCATAGGCGATATATCGAATCTGTTTCATTTCATTAACCTTGTTAAGCAGGAATATGACGAGGGACTTAAGATGTTTCTGTCGAAAGATTTCGAGAGAATTATTCTTAAAGATAATGTGGCTGATAAGAGCCTTTATAATGGACTTATCAACAGTTATAGTAAAAAGCGTGCTTTAGAGGAATTTATGCTTGCTATTAATAAGAAGCAGGAAGTAAAGATAGAGCTTTCAGATACATTAAGAGAGTATGATATGTTAGAAGAATCATATGGAGATATTCTTACTCTTACCAGAAATACATGGGGATACATAGATATTAAGGTAGATGTGGACGGAGATTTTATAACGGAATATAAGAAGAATATTACTGAAGATGATTTTGCGGGAAATAATTATGAATTCAGATATCTTATAGATATTTCCAAATTGCATAGTGGAATGAATTATGGAAAAATCAAATTTTATACGATGAACCAGTGTTTAGAATGTGAGATTTCTATTGATAATACAGGAGAAATAGATTCGGCAAATCATGAGATTAAGAAGTGTATTGCAAGCCTTAATGAGCAATATCTCAATTTCAGAATGAGAAAGAGCAGTATTGATACATGGGCAGAGAATTCGAATGTTTTAATTGAGAGAGCCAGAGGTTTCAGAGATGATATGCCATTTTTAAAACTTCTACAGGCACAGATGTATATTTCGAGAAGAAGAGATGAAGAAGCAAAATGGCTTATAGACAGTGTAGCAGAGGAGATATTAGATAAGAAAGAGGAAAACGTAGTATTATATTGTTACTATCTCTATGTAAGAACTTTGCAGAAGAGAAAGTTAGAGCAGACAATTATTGCTACGGATATTATTAGAAAATACTATGAAAATGGATACGATAAATGGCAGCTGCTATGGATACTTCTATATATTGATACATCATTTGAGAATAATAAAAGTCTTAAATTAACAAGAATTAAAGAACAGTATAAGATAGGCTGCAGAAGTACGCTTATGTACTATGAGGCATTGTATGTATTAAACAAACAGCCGGCATTGTTAAGAGTTATTAATTCATTTGAGTTACAGGTGCTTAATTTCGGAAGTAAATATGATGCGATAGATTTAAGACTTGCAGTCCAGATATCTGAACTTGCAATGCTTGAGAAGAATTTCAGACCTCTTTTGTTCAATATTCTTGTTAAACTCTATGATAAATTTGAGAATAAAATAATCTTAACTGCAATTATAAGTCTGTTAATCAGAGGTAATAAGACAGATGAGAAGTATTTCAAATGGTATGCTAAGGGTGTAACTGCTGACATACAGGTCACAAGATTGTATGAATATTATGTATACTCGATGCCAGAGGATTATGATGGTATAGTTCCTAATACTGTGCTTATGTACTATGTATACAATGGTAACCAGCTTATGAACAGAGAAGCATTTTTCTATGGTCTGATTATAAGAAATAAGGATAAGCAGCCAAATGTATACAAGAATTATAGAAGAAATATGGAGCATTTTGCATTAGATAAATTGCGAAATGGAGAAATAGACAGATTTATTTCTGTAGTATATGCAGATGTACTTACAGAAGAGATGATTACTGAGGAGAATGAGAAGAATCTTGTGAAAATTCTTAACACATGGAAGCTTGAATGTGACAATGATAGAATTAAGGAAGTTATTGTCAGACATAAAGAGATTGTGAATGAGCAGACATTTGTTATTAATAAAGGAATTGCATATATAAATATTTATACGGATGACGCAGTTGTGTTATTAAAGGATATTAATGGAAATATTTATCATAATACAATTAATTATACATTGACAAAATTATATGATGATAAAGGATTAAATAAGATTGCATTAGAAAGAAATCCGGAAAATATTTATCTGATGGCGAAAGAATGTGAGCAGACACTAAAATATCATAAGAGTATTCCATCAGGTGTAAGTCTCTTTAAAGAAGTTATGATAAGTGATGATTTTGAAGAAGTTTACAAAGATTATATTATACAGGACATTATAGAATATTATTCTAATAATTATGATGGCGAAGAATTAGATGAATATCTAATGAGCATAGACGTAAGCAGACTTAAGAGAAAGTCAAGAGTGAGTGTTATAGAACTTATGATTATGCGTGGCTTATATGAGTATGCGGAAAAATATCTTATAGAATATGGTTATAGCGATATAGACCCACGTAAGATACTTAAATATTGCTCAAGGAGACTTAAGGAAGATAAGGAGATAGAAGAAGATAAGCAATTATTAGAATATTGTAATTATGCATTTTCTAAGGGAAAATACAATGAAATAATTTTAGATTATCTGTGCAGATATTATTATGGAACGACTAAGGAAATGATGGAGATATGGCGTGTCTCTAAGGAATTTGAATTTGAAAGCAGGGACTTAGAGGAAAGACTTATTGCACAGATGTTATTTTCAAGGACATTTATTTCAAGTGTGGTTACAATCTATGATTCTTATTATAAAAAAGGTGCAAGCGAAGTAATAAGATATGCATATTTATTCTTTATGTCGCACGAATATTTCATCAGGGAGAATCCGGTAGATGATATGTTTTTCAAACACTTAGGTGATGAGCTGGTATTTGACAAAAATATTATGGATATATGCAAATGTGCATACCTTAAATACCAGTCTGATAAGAAGACTATTTCTGATACTAATAAGGAAATATGCATGGATTGTATGAAATATTTAGATAAGAAGACTATAATATTTGATTTCTATAAACAGTTCACTAAATGGTTTGCAGTGTCGGACAGAATACTAGATAAGACAACGATAGTATACAGAGCAGAGCCACAGGATAAGGTTCTTATTAGTTATTATCTTGAAACAGGTAATAATGAGGAGAAAGAGTACACGACTGAAGAGATGAAGTGTTGCTTTATGGGAATGTATACAAAGTCTTTTACGTTATTCTATGGAGAAAAGTTAAATTATTATATAACAGAGATTTCAGATGGTGAAAGCCGTGTGACAGAGAGTAAAGACCACCAGCTTGATGACAGAAATGTTGAGGCAAGTCAGTCAAGATATGGAATGTTAAATGATATACTTATGTGTATGGAGATGAAACAAGAGGGAATGATAAGCGAACTTGCCGGAAAATATTATGTAAATAATGAACTTGTGAAGCATTTGTTCAGGTAGCACAGATGTCTTTTGATGTTAAAATATGGAGGAACTAAGTTGAGTACAAAGACAGCGAACAACTTAATATCCGTTTCGATAGATTTGTGTAGAGATTACACGCAGATTGCGTATTGTATGGGAAATATGGCAGAGCCGGATTCAGTAAGTACAATTGCAGGCGAACAGAAATATCTTATTCCAACGGAAATAGGAAAATTAAATAATAGTGATGAATGGTGCATAGGTGATGATGCATTGCTTAGGGAAAAGAATGGCGAGGCTATATTAGCTGATGATATCCTTAAGACAATTTTATCTGAGAAAAGTATAGTTGTAAGTAACAATACTTATACGGGATATGAGATATTAAAGCATTTCTTCGAGGGATTGTTTAAAATACTTAAAAGCAATTATCACATTGTGCAGCCTGATTATATATCTGTAACAGTTGAATATCCGGACCGTATTCTTGTTAACCTTATTAGAAATGTTTTAAATGATATGGGCTATGACAGGGAACACGTAAAAATTATCGGTCATTCAGAAAGCATTATATATTATATGATTTCACAGAAAAAGGAAATATGGGTAAATGATGTGCTGATATTTGATTTTACAAAGCATCAGTTTCTGGTAAGATTACTCACAACTGTAAGAGCAAGAGTACCACAGCCGATTGTAGTCGAAGAGATGGATATGACACAGAAGTTCAAAGTGAGTGATTTACAGACTGAACAGGGCAGACTAGAAATGGATACGAAATTCTTAGAGCTTCTTAAGAAGTTATGTAGTAAACATATTGTGTCAGCAGTATTCCTGACAGGTGTCGGCTTCTATGAGAAATGGATGGAAGATTCGATAAGGTTCTTATGCAGTAAACGAAGAGTATTCCAGGGATATAACCTGTTTGTTAAGGGTGCAGGCTACGCTAATCTTAGTCAGATTGGTATAGGTAATGCTGACAGTTATCAGTTTGTATGTTCGGGAAGAACATTAGTTAATATCGAAGTAGAAGTCGAAAAAGATGACAAGAATATACCAGTCATATTGTCAAAAGCAGGAACCAACTGGTACGAAGCAGGCGCAAGAGCAGAGGGAATATTAGATGATTCTAAAGAATTAAGACTTAAAATAGTATCTTCACTTAGCAAGAGTGAGAAAGAAATAGTGATAGATTTACGAGGCTTTCCACCACGCCCTAATAAGACAACACGAATTGAGATTGTGTTAGCTTATAGGAATGACAGACAATGCATAGTGGTGGTGAAAGATTTAGGCTTTGGTGATTTCTTTAAGTCAAGCGAAGAAATGGTGAAAAGGGTAATTGATATAGAAGATTATCTGTAAGAAATGGAGAAGTGTATGAGTGGATTGATTTTATGCAGTAGAAAAGCAGATGTTCCATACAGGATAGCCGATGCAGACTTAAATATATATTCTATTGAAGAATTTGCATACTATCTGTACAATAACGCATATTTTGTAGATGATGGTTTCTTTAATAAGGGACTTTGCGATTATATTGAAAATAATCTTAATCTGCCAAAGGTTGCACAAAAGCTTATGTATGCAATGGGACAGAGAATGAATTTCGCAGAGCTTGTTATGATAATTATAAAATCTTCCCGTTATTACAGCGAAACAGAAATCAAAGCATTTGAAAAAGAATTAAAGACTATCAGTTCAAAAGGAATGTTAGAGCGAATGAAAACAAGAGCTGATATGCTTTTTGAAAATGGCAAGCTTGGAAGTGCGTTAAAGACATATGAAAATATTTTGAATAACAATATATATAAAAGAGAAAGCAATGAATTCTATGCAGGGGTATACTTAGGAATCGGTAAAATAGAGGGCAGAATGTTTTATTTAAAAGAAGCATTAGAAAAATTCAAACATTCGTACGAATTAAAACCATCTGATGAAGCCTTAAAGGAGATTATTAATGTCAAATTTGCGATGAAATATTCAGGCATTAAAAAGGACATTGATTTTACTAAAGAGAATGAGATTAATTCTGAACTGGTTCTTAAATGCAGTGAAGAGGTTAAGGATATCTGGGAACAGATTAACAATGGAACTGAATATGAGAATTTATCTCAGACATTTATATATGATGGCAGACATAACCTTGATGATTATTATGTGAATGTTCAGGAAGTTCTTGATGAGTGGAAGAATGATTATAGAAGTAATATAGGTTAGGAGACACTATAGAGATGAGATTGTTCAGAAGAAATAAAACGGAAGAAACGGATTATCTTGACGAATTAGAGATAACAAGTGAAGATAACGAGGCAGTTTATATTAAACCCGAGCCTATGCAGGCGGAGACATTAGAACAGAAGAAGCAGACAATAGAGAATTGTTGTGACAGAATAATGGGTGCTAACTCAAGAATTGCAGAGTTAAAGGTTGAGTATCAGACAGTAAATTCTTATCTTACTGATATACAGATAATAGAAGAGTTACCTGATACACAGGAAGAAAGATTGAAAAACATTGCGAAAAAAGTCGTGGTATTAGATAAGGATAGAAGAGACTTTGGACGTTCTATGGCAAAATTATCTGAAAAGCAGTTCAGTCATATGAAAGAATGTGAAGATGATATAAAAGACATTTTAAAGCAGATGTCAGAAGATGAAAGTTATTGCCAGACAGTCAAGACGGATATGAAATATTTAGAGGGTGAAAAAGCCGGATTAAAGATGGAGATACAGGAATACAAGAACAGACTTTATCTTATAAATGGTGCCTCAAAGATAGGAATAATAGCATTTGCAGTGTTATTCTTATTATTTCTTATAGTCAATTATGCATTTAATAAAGATACCAGCCTGTTAATATATTTGCTGATTGGAATCACAGCCATATTTGCAGCCGGAATATTTTACCTACATAATCAGACAATAAATGAACTTAGATTAAGTGAGATAAAATATAACAGGGCAATCGGATTGCTTAATAAAATCAAGTTAAAATATGTAAATATTGCGGGACGGCTTACATATTCATACGAAAAACATGGTGTAAAAAGTGCCTATCAATTAAATAAAATATGGGGTGCATATTTGACACTAAAAAAAGAACACGAAGTCTATAATAAGGCATCGAGCAGACTGGCAGATGCGGAAGATGAATTAGTGCAGTTATTAAAAAATATGAATGTCAAAGACCAGAATGTATGGATAAGTCAGGCATATGCAATTATTAATCCAAGTGATATGAATGAAATAAAGAATCATTTGATGAATAGAAGAAACAGTCTCAAAAAATCGCTGGATTATAATACAGAAGTTATAGGCAATGCAAGAGAAGAGGTTAAAAATATAATTATGAATGATAAAGAGAACAGCACTGAATTAATGGGAATACTTGATGCCTACGAAGAAAAACTCTAATAAACGCTGATTTTTTTATAAACCTGTTGCACATACAGATATATTTAATAATCATATGTACAGGCGATTTGATATATAAATATTGGAACAACTTGTGGGAATTGCGTAAATTTGTCAGGTATCATTTTTCGGCTCGGATTTTGTGTACATTCACCAGACAGACAATTAAGCCAAGGTGTCCGTCTATGACACACACTTTCATAATTCCTTTATCTGGTGTGAGTAAATGCCGTCATCAGCAAAGTTTATTACGGTGCAGCCAATCAAACGCGCTTCGCTTGAACGGTGATTAACTGCACCGACCTTTTGCTTCTGACGGCATATAACTCACACACACGATACGTCATAAATCAAGTGTGTGGCATAGACGGACTTTTTGGTTTAAATGTTCTGGATGTTGAATGAACATAAATAATCAAAAGAGCCGGAAAATGATACCGCCAAATTAGCAATTCATACAAACGTTTCAATATTTATATATGCAAATGCCTGTACAAAGATGATTTTCTCCAATCTGTATGTGCAATATCGGTTTATAAAAATCAGCGTTTATTAGAGGTTTTATCTTGACAAATATTTTTAAAACCTTTATCATTAAAAAAGTTAATATTATAAATGCAGTGATAAAGAGGAGTAAAAGGTTAACCCTTAAAGAGAAAGTAATTCGCAGGCTGAAAGATTACTAAGGCAGTGACCTTTGAAGGTAGCTTTTAAGCAGTATGGCTGAACATTTTATAGAAGATTAGAATAAGCAGATGTTTGATTTGTAATAGCAAAGAGCATCAGCATATTTTATATAATCAGTAGGTCATAACGGAACCGTCCACGTTATAGGATAAGATGAGACACGATGATAGTCGTAAATAAAGGTGGTACCGCGTGATATACGCCCTTTTTGGAATGTAGCTGATATGTTTCAAAGAGGGCGTTTTTACTTATTAGGAAATATTATTAAAATAACATTAGAAAGGAAGTCAATAATGGCAAAAGAATTAGAGAAGAATTATAATCCTGCTGATATTGAGCAGAGACTTTATGACAAATGGACAAATAAGAAATATTTTCATGCAGAGGTAGACAGAAGTAAGAAACCATTTACTATCGTTATGCCACCTCCAAATATTACAGGACAGCTCCATATGGGACATGCATTAGATAATACAATTCAGGATATCTTAATCAGAACAAAGAGAATGCAGGGATATGAAGCATTATGGGTACCAGGAACTGACCACGCCTCAATTGCAACAGAAGCTAAAATTGTTGAAAAAATGCGTGAAGAGGGCATAACTAAGGAAGAAATCGGAAGAGATAAGTTCTTAGAAAGAGCCTGGGAATGGAAGAAACAGTATGGCGGAAGAATTGTTGCACAGTTAAAGAAGATAGGTTCTTCATGTGACTGGGACAGAGAAAGATTTACAATGGATGATGGTTGTAACAAGGCTGTAAAAGAAGTATTTGTAAATCTCTATAATAAAGGACTTATTTATAGAGGAGAAAGAATTATCAACTGGTGTCCTCATTGTCTTACATCTATTTCAGATGCAGAGGTTGAATATGAGGATCAGGCAGGACATTTCTGGCATTTAAGATATCCATTTAAAGATGGTTCAGGATATCTTGAACTCGCAACAACCAGACCTGAGACATTATTAGGTGATACAGCAGTAGCAGTTAACCCTGATGATGAAAGATATAAAGACGCAGTTGGCAAAACCTTAATTCTTCCATTAGTAGGAAGAGAGATTCCGGTTGTAGCAGATGATTATGTTGGTATAGATTTTGGTACGGGTGTAGTTAAGATTACTCCGGCACATGACCCTAACGATTTCGAGGTTGGTTTAAGACATAATCTTCCAGTATTAAATGTAATGACTGAAGATGCAAAGATTGTTGACGAATATCCTAAATATGCAGGAATGGATAGATACGAGGCAAGAAAGGCTATCGTAGCAGACCTAGAGGCAGGTGGATATTTAGTTAAAGTAGAAGACCATGAGCATAACGTTGGTACATGTTACCGCTGCCATACTACAGTTGAACCAAGAGTTTCAAAACAGTGGTTTGTAAGTATGAAAGAGCTTGCTAAACCTGCAATTGAAGCCGTTAAAAATGGTGATACCAAGTTCGTTCCTCCTCATTTTGATAAGACATATTATCATTGGTTAGAGGGAATTCGTGACTGGTGTATTTCAAGACAGTTATGGTGGGGACACAGAATTCCAGCATTTTACTGTGACGACTGTGGCGAAATGGTGGTAAGTAAAGAAAATGAAGTATGTTGTCCAAAATGTGGTAAGAAGATGCGCCAGGACCCTGATACACTTGATACATGGTTCAGTTCAGCATTATGGCCATTCTCAACACTTGGCTGGCCAGATAAGACAGAAGAGTTAGATTATTTCTATCCAACAAGTGTACTTGTAACAGGATATGATATCATTTTCTTCTGGGTAATCAGAATGATGTTTTCAGGACTTGAACATACAGGAAAGGTACCATTTAACACTGTTTTAATCCATGGACTTGTAAGAGATTCACAGGGTCGTAAGATGAGTAAATCTCTTGGAAATGGTATTGACCCACTTGAAGTTATAGATAAATACGGTGCTGATGCATTGAGATTTACACTTATTACGGGAAATGCACCTGGTAACGATATGCGTTTCTATTATGAAAGAGTTGAAGCAAGCAGAAACTTTGCTAATAAAGTATGGAATGCATCAAGATTCATAATGATGAATATGCCTGAAGGTGGTATTAAGGAAGTTCCTGTAAGCACACTTACAGATGCTGATAAATGGATATTATCAAAGGCAAATAAACTTATTAAAGATGTGACAGAAAATATCGATAAATACGAATTAGGAGTTGCTGCAGATAAGCTTTATAACTTTATCTGGGAAGAGTTCTGCGACTGGTATATTGAAATGGTTAAACCAAGATTATACAGTGAAGACAACACAACAAAAGATGCGGCACTTTACACCCTTAAGTCAGTTCTTGAAACATCACTTAAGCTACTTCATCCATATATGCCATTCGTTACAGAAGAGATTTATTGTACATTAAATGAAGATGCGGAATCACTTATGGTAACAAAATGGCCTGAATATAAGGACGAATTTAATTTCGAGAAAGAAGAAGAGGATGTTGAATTAATCAAACAGGCTGTTTACAATATCAGAAATGTAAGAGCAGGAATGAATGTTCCACCATCTAAGAAAGCACAGGTATATGTTGTAACAGAAAGCAATAAGGTTGCAGGTATATTTGAAGAGGGCAGAGTGTTCTTCCAGACTTTAGCATATGCAAGCGAGGTTATTATACAGACAGATAAGAATGGAATCGGTGAAGATGCGGTATCAACAGTTATACCTGAAGCTACAATCTATATGCCATTCGCTGAATTAGTAGATATTGAAAAAGAAATAGAAAGACTTAAGAAAGAAGAAGAGAAGCTTTCTAAAGAACTTGCACGTTCTAATGGAATGCTTTCTAATGAGAAATTCGTAAGCAAAGCACCTGCTGCTAAGATTGAAGAAGAGAAAGCAAAGCAGGCTAAATATATGCAGATGATGGAACAGGTTAAGACACAACTTGCTCATCTTATGAAATAAGGATAATTTATTTTTAGCTGTATGGAAAATCAAATTTTGTATGTGATTTTTCATACAGCTATTTATTTGAGCGGGTATGGTAATAGATTTTTTTTAATGAGTTTGATGCATTTGGTGAGAAAAATCTAAAAACAGATTAGGCTAATTAGCTAATTGTCGAAATTACGTGATAACATTTGCTTGCAAAATCATAAAATAATTCCTATAATCGTTGTTAAACAATTGAATGGAGATAAACCACTCAGAAATGAGGATTAGTATGAAATACGAAGATGTTGTAGAATACATAGATAATATTCCGAAGTTCACAAGTAAGAATTCTCTTGAACATACAAGAAGATTCCTAGAGGAGTTAGGAATAAAACAAGAAGAGAGTAACAAGATGAAGATTATACATGTTGCAGGTACTAACGGAAAAGGTACAGTATGTGCAATATTATCTAATGTACTTGTCAATTGTGGGAAGAAAACAGGACTTTTTATTTCGCCACACCTTGTACATATTAATGAAAGAATACGAATAAATAACAAAGAAATAAGTGATGAAGAGTTTGTACAGGCATTCAATGAGGTAAAAAATGTCGTGGATAAGATGAAACAAGAGGATTATCCACATCCATCATATTTTGAATTCTTATTTCTTATGGCAATGTGGAAATTTAATAAAGAAGCTGTGGAATACATAGTCTTAGAGACGGGACTTGGCGGACGACTTGATGCAACTAATTCTATGCTGTCACCATATCTTACAGTTATTACTTCAATCGGAATGGACCATATGGAATATTTGGGTGACACGATAGAGAAGATTGCTGTGGAGAAAGCGGGAATTATTAAAAAATATGTTCCCGTAATATATTGGGGAGCAGATGAGAGAGTATCAGATGTGATTAGTGATGCTGCAGAAAAAATGCAGGCGAAAACAGTAAAAGTTCTTGCAAATAATTATAAAATAATCAAAAAAACGAATAAAAGTGTTGATTTTTCAATAGTTAGTGAGTATTATTTAAATGATATATTCTCAGTTCCTTTTATATCTGAGTATCAGGTACAGAATGCGGCTGTCGCTATTAAGACAATTGAGTGTATGCCGGAGATAAGGAATATGAAAGATTTAGTTAAGTCAGGAATTGCAAATGTACACTGGGAGGGCAGAATGGAAATGATTATGCCGGGTATCATATTAGATGGTGCGCATAATGGCCCGGGGATAGATGAGTTCATAAAAACATTTAATGAATATGAATGTACCGGTGATAAGAACATTTTGTTTTCAGTAGTTAAGGATAAAGATTATGAATATATGGTTTCTAAGCTATCAGAAACTGAAGTAAAGAATGTATATATAACACGAATAGATTCGGACAGAGGCTTAGAGACAGATAAAATCTATGAAGATTTCAGAAAATACGGTTGTGAGGCGAACATTTCAGTAAATGAAGATGTAAGTCAGGCATTCCGGCAGGCTGTAGATGCGAAAAAAGAAGAAGATGTGCTTTTCTGCGTAGGCTCACTATATTTAGTTGGCGAGATTAAAAAAAGCCTGCAGAATTAAAGTTAATTCGCCGGATTAAGACATATGCATACCAAAAAATTAACATGATAAAAATAATTTGCAGAATTAATAGTATTTGCAGATAGATTTAAGATATACAGATAATATTTATTTAGAAAGAAAGGGTAATCCTATGATTAATTATGATGAAGAAATAAAGAAATTCAGTCCAAGTCTTGAAGTAGATGAGACAGAAGATGCAATATACAATAGTAATATCAAAGATATAACAGATGTTGTGCTTGAAATGTTAAAAGAAATGAAGAATAATGACTAAAATATCTGCAGAATGGAGATTAAAATTAAGATGAGATGCTATAGATGTAACAGCGTACTTTCAAGTAACGATTTCTGTAACAGTTGTGGAGCAGATGTGGCTGTATATAAGAAGATTGTAAGATTGTCAAATGCATATTATAATATGGGACTTGCAAAAGCCCAGATTAGAGACTTGACAGGTGCATGTGAGTTACTTAGAAGAAGTGTAAGACTTGATAAGAAGAATACAAATGCAAGAAATTTATTAGGACTGGTATATTTCGAAATGGGAGAGGCAGTACAGGCTTTTTCAGAATGGATTATAAGTAAGAATTTCCAGCCGGATAAGAATATTGCAGATGATTACATAAAGAGATTACAGTCTAATCCTGTGAGATTAGATACAATTAACCAGACAATTAAGAAATACAATTATGCTTTAAATTATGCTAAGCAGGGAAGCGATGATTTAGCTGTAATCCAGCTTAAGAAAGTATTAAATACTAATCCTAACCTGATTAAGGGGCATTTATTACTTGCATTATTGTATATGAAGAAAGGCGATTATGATAGAGCCAGAAAGCCTATTATGAAAGCCTTAAAGATTGATACAAATAATCCGTTAGCTAAAAAATATCTGAAAGAGATAAATATTGAAACAGATACCAAGAGAATTGATATCGGTAAAGAAATCAAGAAAGATAAAATACGTGATTATGATAAGGAACAGACCGAAAAGGAATTACGAAATGGATATGATGTGATTATACCTAAAAGACGTAGTGTATACAGGGAATCTAATTCAGGAATGATTACAGTTATTAACGTTGTAATAGGTCTGATTATCGGTGTTGCAATGACATTTTTCTTATTAGTTCCTACTAAGGAGAAAACTCTTAAAGATAGTCATAATAAAGAAGTATTAAAGTTAAATTCTCAGATAGAAACACTTAATAATGGTAAGAAAGAGTTAGAGAGTAAGATAGCATCATTAGAGGGTGAAAAGACAGATTTATCAGGACAGCTTGATTCTAAAGGAAATGAAAACACACAGATTCTTGCAGATTATGATAACCTTATAACTGCAATTAATTATTTTAATACCAAAGACTATATTAATTGTGCAGATTCATTACAGAAGATAACTAATAATGCGCGTTCCGAGACATTTACCACATTATACAATTCGATTCAGCCAGAAGTATATAATCAGGCAGCAGCTAATTATTATAATAATGGCAGAAATGAGTTAGCTTCAGCTAATACATTAGAGGCTTATGATAAGGCAATAGAAGATTTAACAAAATGCTTCTTATATAATTTTACTTCTATTGATTATGTTTCAGCAGCAGACAAGCTTGGTGAGGCATATGAGAAGCAGTATACGTTAGCATTAGGTCAGGATGTAGCAGCGGCAGCAGGCTACAAGGAAAGAGCACTTAAGAATTTATCAAGTCTTATTAATGACACCTTTGCTAAGACAGAGGGACTTGATGCGAAAGCAACTGAGAATGTACAGGCAAGAATTGTAGCCATTACTGATAAATAATCATAATCCATATAATATAATGGAATTTAAAGTACACAAGAAGGATAGCTTATGAAGAGTTGTCCTTCTTTTTATTTAGAAAAATGCACAAAATTTTAATCAAATATCAGAGATTTTGTGGAAACCATATAGAATTAGGAAATTAAAAGAAAGATAAAACAAATGCTTAATTTATGACAAACTAATCTATATTGAAAATATTTTATCGGGAGGGAGAAAGAAATGAGATATAAAGAAGAATTAATTAATCAGGAATATGATGAAAGTGAGTACGAAATTGATTTGAAAACGCTGATAATCCACGTTAATGGAGAATTAGATCATCATAATGCGGTTGCGATAAGGAAAATGGCGGACAAGAAAATATATGATAATGGTATCAGAAACATTTTATTTGATTTTGATTTTATTCAGCAAGCAGCCAGTCAATCAGATTCAGTGACTTTATGCCCTCGTAGGAATTGATGAAGCTTCGATCCATAGACAGTATGATTTTTTCGTAGTTATCTCCGATCATGCGCAATGGACGAAGCTCCCGTTCACGGGTCTCCGCGGAAAGCATACTTTCCGTTACCTGAATATATACCTTGTTGTTCGGCTTTTCCGCAACGAAGTCGACCTCCGTCTCTCCGACCTTCCCGATATATACCCGATAGTCACGGCGCAACAGTTCCAGAAATACGATATTCTCAATGATATGCCCGCGGTCTGCATCTCGGTAGCCCAGAAGCATATTGCGAAAACCCATGTCGATGATATAGTTCTTTCCAAGCGTTTTGAGCAGCTGCTTTCCTTTTACATCATACCGACCGACAGAGAAGCATACAAACGCATTGCGGAGCATGGAAATATATTTATCCACCGTTTTCCCCGCAATGTTCTTCTGCTTACCGGTTTGAATGTCGCCCTCGTTGGAGAGTACATTTCCGATGCTGTTCGGAGAAGTGATGCTGCCGATATTGGAGCATAAAAACAGCATGATTTTTTGAAGCATGGCTTGATCTGTGCCATGATTGCGCTGCAAAATATCACGCAGCACCACGGTCGAATAGATACCTTCCAGTGCCTGATTGCTTCTCGCTTCGTTGAACTTGTATTCTCTCAGAATCGGCATCCCTCCGAACTGGAGATACTTCTGGAACTTTTCGTCCATTGTCACATCGGGGGCAAACTCGTAGAAGTCCAAGAACTCCTTGAAGGACAGCGGCAGCACCCGTATCTCTACATATCTGCCGGAGAGCAGCGTAGAAAATTCCGTGGACAGCAAATAGGCGTTGGAGCCCGTGATATAAATGTCTACATCATAATCCAAGCGGAAGGACTCGATTGCTTTTTCCCAATGCTCTACAGTCTGCAGTTCATCGAATATAAGGTAGGTCTTTCCGTCTTTAGCGATCTGCTTGCTGACATAATCATAAAAAGAAAGGTAATTGTTCAGGTCACGGTAACGCAAGGATTCCATATTCATGTGAACGATCCGGGAATCCGGCACGCCATTCTCCAACAGATCGTGATGAAACAGATCCAGCAAGGACGATTTTCCGCAGCGGCGAATACCTGTAACGATCTTCACCAGATCTACATCTTTGTTTTGAATCAGCTGATTCAGATATTGGGGGCGGTTGATCAATTCAGCCATCATGCACCTCCTGACTTTCTTGATTCTATTATACCCGAAAAATCAAAAAAGTCAATAGTTTCGGAGTCACAAGTCCGAAACTACGCTTAATAATAGAGTTTCCGACTTTATTCGACTGATATTATGAAGATGGGTCTCAAATGAACAACAACCCACGGCTAATGCCGAAAGGCTGAATCACATCTTTGCCAAGCAGATATTCGGATGCGCTCCGACGGAGATCATATATCGGATCTGCCTGCGGTACATCCTCGGATTCAGCAACGAGATACACATCGAGAAAAACAATATTCGCCTCTGCGATACGCTGGAATATGCAAAAAACGGAACGATGGATGCTGAAATGCGTAAGCTGTTTGAGCTTTAAGGCACACAGATGTGTGTTCGTGAGTAATAAAGGCAGCGCAGCTTGGATGGCTAAGTAAGGGTGGCTTCTCCCATGGCATACAGGAAATCAATCGGGCGGTTCCTCGTAAACTGAATAAAGCAAGAAAGCCGCCGGCAGTGCCGGTGGCTTTCTTGCTGCAAAAATACGGTAGCCCATTGTATCATGGGCTACCGCACTTCATGGTGGAGTATAGGGGGATCGAACCCCTGACCTCAAGATTGCGAACCTTGCGCTCTCCCAGCTGAGCTAATACCCCATATGGCGGACGCGAGTAGCGTCCGGCTTTCTTGCGGGAATTATTATAGCACATATTTTAGAAATTGCAATCCTTTTTTCAAAATTTCAACAACAATTTTTCAAAGGCGGCTGCTCCGGATCGTTTTGGTGCTCACAGGGTCGTCTTTCCAACGCTGAGAAAGCGCCTCGCGGCATTTGCTTACGCGTCGCTTGAGATTGAGACACACCGACGATCCCGCGCCTTCGGAGGTGCGGGCGGCACAGAATGCAACTCCCCTTCCGCGCCGATTTGCGGGCATATGCGCAGGAAATCGGGCATAGGCTTGGACAAAGGGAGGGACGGGCATGGCGGCGAACAGAGGACATCGGTCGATGCGCGGCATGTGCTGCGCGGTGCTGGCGGCGGCGCTGCTGCTGCGCGGCGGGATGTGGTACATGGCGCATCCGCGCGCGGTCGAGCCGCTCGAAGCGGCGCTTTCTGCGGCGAACGCGGTCGGGACGGCGCCTTCTGCCGCGACGGAGGCGGCCGACGCAGCGCAGGACTACCCCTGCATGGTCTACACGCCGCCGCAGCGGCGCAGCGGGGTGCAGTTTCGCGCCGAGGACGCGGCGGAGCTGGCTGTGCGCGACCGCGCGGAGGTCGGTCCGGACACGGCGGCGCTGCTCACTGCGCCGCTGGAGCTTGACCGAAACGCCGACGGGCCGCTCGTGCTCGTGATGCACACGCACGCCACGGAGGCCTACTGCGATTCGCCGGATTATCATTCGTCCGACCCGGCGCACAGCGTGATCCAAGTCGGGCAGACGCTCTGCGACAGGCTGAATGCGAACGGCATCCGGGCGATCCACGACACGACGGTCTATGATGCGGAGGGCTACATCGACGCCTACGAGCACTCGGCCGAGGGCATCTCGGCGCTGCTGGCTCAGTATCCGAGCATCCAGATCGTGATCGACGTCCACCGTGACGCCGTGGAGGACGCCGACGGCAATCAGCTCGCCCTGACGGGGCAACTGAACGGCGAGGATGTCGCCGAGCTGCTGCTGGTCATGGGGACGGATGTCTCGGGGCTGTATCACCCCAACTGGCAGGAAAACGTCTCCTTCGCGCTGAAGCTGCAGCTACTCGGTCAGCGCGAGTCGGACGGCGTATTTCGGCCGCTGCTGCTGCGCGCGTCGCGTTATAATCAGCATCTGACGCCGCATTCCATCCTGCTCGAGGTCGGCGCGGCCGGGAACACACTTGAGCAGGCCGAGGCCTCGGCCGTGTTTTTCGCCGATTGCCTGAAGGAATTGCTCGATTCCGTTTGATATTCCCCGTCCGCTGTGCTATACTGAAGAAAAACGAACGAGGTATCACCATGGATCTGATTGCCGAACAGGACGGCCAGCGGCTCGACGTCTTTCTGGCCGAGCGTGCCGGGATGACGCGCAGCGCGGTGCAGCGCCTGCTGGAGCAGGGGCTTGTGACCTGCGGCGGGCGGCCGGTCAGGAAAAACGCAAAAACGGCGTCGGGCGCAGTCTACCGTCTGACGCTCCCGGAGGCGCAGCCGGTCGCGCTGGTCGCGCAGGCCATTCCGCTGGACGTCGTCTATGAGGACGCGGACGTGCTGGTCATCAACAAGCCGAAGGGCATGGTCGTGCATCCGGCTGCCGGACACGCCGACGGGACGCTCGTCAACGCGCTGCTGCACTACTGCGGCGACTCCCTTTCCGGCATCAACGGCGAAAAGCGCCCCGGCATCGTCCATCGCATCGACCGCGACACGACCGGCCTTCTGATCGTCGCGAAAAATGATTTTGCGCATCAGGCGCTCTCCGAGCAGCTCAAGGACCACACGCTGCGGCGCACCTATGAGTGCATCGTGCGCGGCGGCTTCTCCGAGGACAGCGGCACGGTGGACGCGCCGATCGGTCGGCATCCGGTCGACCGCAAGAAAATGGCCGTCACGGAAAAAAACAGCCGTCCCGCCGTGACGCATTGGGAGGTCATCGCACGTTACGGGCAGTATACGCATCTGTGCTGCCGCCTGGAGACCGGGCGCACGCACCAGATCCGCGTCCACATGGCCTACATCCGCCACCCGATCGCCGGCGATCCGGTCTACGGCATCGGCAAGCCGGAGCTGGGTCTGACAAGTCAGTGTCTGCACGCGCGGGAGCTGACCTTTCTGCATCCGCGCACCGGCGAGGCGGTCACGGTCTGCTGTCCCCTGCCCGAGGAATTCGAGCACGCGCTGAAGCTGCTGCGGAAAGCGTAAGCGCGCCATAGAAAAGCAAAACCCGAAGCCCTTTTCGAGCCGTTTGGCCGTGAAAGGGTTTCGGGTTCCTGCTTTTTTTCGGGGCGTTATTTTGCCGCGCTTTCTTTTTGCATCAGCGCCGCGAGAGCAGCCCGGAACGACGTCCAGGGCGGCGCGGGCAGCGGGAGCCTGCGGAGGGTCACTGCCTCATCGGTCTGCGGGTGTCGGAAGGAGAGCAGCCAGGACCACAGACCGATGGGGCAGTCCTCTCCATAGCCGTACTTCCGATCACCGACCAGCGGCATTCCGCGACCGGAAAACTGTGCGCGAATCTGGTGCGTTCGTCCGGTCAGCAGCCGGATACGCAGCAATGTTACCCCCTGATGCCCGGCAAGCACGGTGTAATGCAGCCGAGCCTCCTGCGCATCTGCCCCTTCCCCTGCGGCAATCAGGGTCATACGGGTCTTTCGGTCGCGGGTCAAATAGTCGGTGAGCAGTCCCTCCGGCTGCTCGGGGCAGCCGTGGACGACGGCGAGGTATTCTTTTTGAAAAGCGCCGTTCCGGATCTGCTCCGAGAGCAGCGCAGCCGCGCGGTGCGACCGGGCGAAGACCATTAGCCCGCCGACAGCCCGGTCGAGCCGGTGAACCGTGAGCACGCAGCCCTTTGGCTCGCCCAGCTCCTGCCGGAGCAGCTCGGGCATCCCGCCCGGCTCATCGGTCGAGAGCACTCCGCAGGGCTTCTCCGCAACGACGATGCGGCGATCCTGATAGACGATCATCGCGCGCCTCCTCGGAATGGTTTTTGTCATACTACTATGATAATACGACACGGCGCAGAGGCTGTCAAGAGCTTTCTTTCAAAAAAGCGCGATCCGGCGATAAAAGGTCATGCGGCATTTGTGTCGGGCGCGCCTTGCTGCGGCGGCGCGGGCACGGCGCGGGCACGGGCTATTACAGCGGCTATAAATTCACGGTTCAGCGCACCGGCGAGAACCGCTGGATGGCGATCTTCCTCGATTGCAGCAAGGAGCTGCGCACGGTCGGCATGACGGCCGTGTTGACCTTCGCGTCGGCGGCAATCTGCGTCGCGCTGGTCTATGGCATCGTGGTGCTCTGCTCCCGGCGGGCGATCGATCCGGTCGTGCGGGCCTCGGAGCAGCAGAAGCAATTCATCACCGACGCCGGACACGAACTGAAGACCCCGATCACGGTCATCACGACCGATCTCAAGCTTTTGGAGATGGAGGTCGGGCAGCAGAAATGGATCGACATGGCGCGCGAGCAGACCGAAAAGCTCAAGGAGCTGGTCAACGCGCTGGTCACGCTCTCGCGCATGGACGAGGACGCCTCGCCGCTCAGTCACGCGCCGTTTTCGGCCAGCGAGGCCGTCGGCGAGACGGCGGAATCGTTCCGCGCCTTCGCCGAGGAGCGCGGCCACACGCTGCGCCTTGCGATTGCGCCGGACGTGACCTACACCGGCGACGAATACGCCGTGCGGCAGCTCGTCTCCATTCTGCTGGACAACGCCGTGAAATACGCCTCGGAGGGCACGCCGATCGATTTTTCCATGGAACGGCGCAGAAAGGGGCTGGTGCTCACCTGCCGCAACGACTGCGCACCGATCCCGCCGGAAAAATTGCAGCGCCTGTTCGACCGGTTCTACCGCGCCGACCCCTCGCGCAGCGCCGGGACGGGCGGCTTCGGCCTCGGCCTGTCCGTGGCGCGGAGCATCGCGGAGGGGCATCACGGCAGCGCCCGCGCGCACTGCCCGACGGAGCATTCGGTGGAATTTGTTCTGGAGCTGCGCTGACGGCGCAGAACGGAGCGCACCGCCCGATTTGGCCCGATGTTGCTTCGCTCCCTGCAAGGACGCAAAAAACGGCAGGTTTTTGCGCAAAACCTACCGTCCAGCGTGTCAAAAGTCCTTTTTTGACACGCTGACAGCCGTTGGCTGTCTATTCCTGCGCGGCTTCCGCCGCGCTTTTTCGTATTTTTTTGTCGAAAACGAAAAACTTTCCGTTGCAATGCAGCGGCGGCTCTGGTATGATAAAGGATAACGAATTCAAGCATTGGAGATCACTCATGGAACACTTTACTTTTGCCGTCCCCTGCCTGTTCGGGCTGGAGGGGCTGGTCGGCGACGAGCTGCGCCGCATGAACCTGCAAAGCGTGCGCGTGGAGGATCGCCGCGTCTTTTTTGACGGCGATTTTGCGGACATGGCGCGCGCAAACGTGCGGCTTCGCATGGGCGAACGCGTTATGATCCTGCTGGCGCGCTTCCCTGCCCGGACATTCGAGGAGCTGTATCAGGGCGTCAAGGCCATCCCGCTCGAGCGCTTTGTCCCGCGCGAGGGCGCCTTCCCGGTCAAGGGCTACAGCCTCGATTCCCAGCTCCACTCCGTGCCGGACTGTCAGGCCATTGCAAAAAAGGCCGCCGTCGACCGTCTGGGCGCGAAATACGGCCTGAACTGGCTGCCGGAGACCGGCGAGACCTATCAGCTCCGCTTCTCGCTGATGAAGGACGTCTGCGAGGTCTTCCTCGACACCTCCGGTGTCAGCCTGCATAAGCGCGGCTACCGCGCCGTCGGCAACGACGCCCCGCTGCATGAGACGATGGCCGCCGCCATGGTCACGCTAGCGCGCTATCGCGGCCGCGACTTCTTCTGGGACCCCTTCTGCGGCAGCGGCACGATCGCCATAGAGGCCGCCTTCGCCGCGCTGAACCGCGCGCCGGGTCTGAACCGCTCCTTCGGCGCGGAGCGCTGGGGCTGCGTGCCGCCCGTGGTCTGGAAAAACGCCAGGCAGGAAGCGCGCGACGGCGAGTTCCGCGGCAATTACCGCATTCTCGGCACGGACAATGACCCCGGCGCAATCGCCATTGCCATTTCCAACGCCAAAAAGGCCGGCGTCGCCGGTTACATCGACTTTCACGAGGCCGACGCGCTCAGGCAGAGCCTGCCCTGCGATCAGGGCGTGATCGTCTGCAACCCGCCCTACGGCGAGCGGATGCTCGAGCAGCGCGAGGCGCAGCAGCTCATGCGCGCCTTCGGCCGCCATCTGAAATTCGCCGACGGCTGGAAAAAGTACATTCTCTCGTCCGAGCCGGAGTTCGAGCATTTCTTCGGCCGTCAGGCAACCAAAAAGCGCAAGCTCTATAACGGCCGCCTGCAATGCAACGTTTATATGTATTTCTAGGAGTTTCTCTATGAAGCATCTGTTCATCATTAACCCCGCCGCCGGGAAGCGCGACAGCACCGGCGAGGTCACGCAGAAGATCCGCGCGGCCTGCGTCCGGCGCAGTCTCGACTATGAGATCCTCGTCTCCCGCGCACCCGGCGACTGCGCACGGCTTGCCCACGCGGCGGCCGCATCCGGCGCGCCGGTGCGCGTCTATGCCTGCGGCGGCGACGGCACGCTCAACGAGGTCGTCAACGGCGTGCAGGGCTTTCCCAACGCGACCGTGACGCACTACCCCTGCGGCTCGGGCAACGACTTCATCAAGCTGTTCTCCGACCCCGGCGCGTTCCACGATCTCAACCGGCTGATCGACGGCGAGGCCTCGCAATTCGACCTGATCCGCTGTCAGGGCGATCACTACGCGCTCAACGTCTGCTCGATGGGCTTCGACGCCCGCATCGGCACGAGCATCGGCAAATACAAGCGCTTCCCGCTTCTGAGCGGCTCGGGCGCCTACATCGTCTCGACCGGCATCAACCTCATCAAGGGCATCAACCGCCACTATCGCGTCGAGATGGACGACGAGACCTATGAAGGCTCGCTGGCCATGATCTGCATCGCCAACGGCCGCTGGTACGGCGGCGGCTTCAATCCCCTGCCCGAGGCCGAGCCGGACGACGGTCTGCTCGACGTGCTGATGGTCAAGGCCGTCTCGCGGCTGACCGTCGCGCAGGTGATCGGCAAATACAAGGCCGGGCGGCACGCCGAGCTGCGCGACCTGATGGAATACCGCCGCTGCAGGACCGTCGCGGTGCACTGCGACGCCCCCGGCGAGATCAACCTCGACGGCGAGCTGCTGATGGCGCGGGACGCGCGGTTCGAGGTCGTGCCCCACGCCGTTCGCTTCCTCTATCCGCAGGGTCTGCGCTTCCGCAGCACCGTCGCCCAGCCCGTCTCCGCCGCGCGCTGAGGGCGGGCTTTGTGCGGCCGATCTGCACGTTAACGCATCAAAAGCGCGCCCCGCGCGGCCGGTTTTCGCCGCGAGAGCCGACAATTTTCTCCCCGAGCAGCCGTATGGCCGCCCGGGGCTTTGTCGTTTTATACAATTTTTTGGGCGATTTCCTGCGCGCAACTCTGCTTCTTTTGTGGAATCCTATAATTCTCATTTCTGACAAACTTTTATCTGGAAATCTGTTGCAAAACGTTGCGTTTGTGATATACTCAAGGCAGGGAGAAATTACCCCCTCTGCGGCCATTCGAGCAATGAGAAATAGGAGGAACGATCATGAAACGAACCCGTTCGCTGCTGCGGCGCGCGGCCTGCCTGCTGCTCGCCGTCTGCCTGATCGCGCCCGTGTTCTGCTTCTCCGCGTCGGCCGCGCGGGAATCGACGCGTATTGAATTCCGCGCCGAGCTTCCCTCGTCCACGGCGAAGGCAGTCGTTCAGAGCGCGGCATATGGGATCAGCTATACCTTAAATCCACAAGATTCCCTCTTGCAAAACAACACAGCGGTCTTCTATTCCCGTTTTTTTGACCAGACATTCTCCAGTTCCGCAGGCGATTCCCTGATAATTGAAGATTTCAAAGTAAGCGGCGGAAGCATTGCCAAGTCCGCCGTGCGGTATAGCGGGATCGACGATTTAGCATATGATATTGACGTTGCCATTGCCGACACATATGAATATGTAAACCCCACAAATAACGATACCTTTATGTGGATCGACTCACCCGTTGGCTGTGCAACAGTCGACGGCTCGGGCATCGAGCGTGTCGTGTTCCACCGCGACACGCGGCGCTTGGAGCTGTACGGCACAAACATGACCTATCGGATTTACCTCGGCGTGGACAACACGACCGGAGTCGAGGTCTGCCTGTCCGGCACGGCCTCCGGCGATTTCTCGGTCGCCATTGAGAACGGCGCGGTCGTGACCACCGGCCTGACCGGCACGCAGAGCTGGGGCTTTTCCGTAACAGAGGCGATCTACCCTGCCATGACCGAGGCCGAGTTCCCGCTGGCAGAGCCGCTCGCGATCCCGAGCGTTACCGAGATCGTCGAAGCGAACCGCAAATAGGCAGCGGAACACTATGGTGAATCGTGAAATCTATGAACAAAAAACGTACAGGAGGCCGTTTTATGAAACGCATATCCATCTTCGTCGTGCTCGTGCTGCTGCTTGCTCTGACCGCATGCAGCCGGGACTCCGCGCCGACAGACGCAACCGTTTCGACCGGTGCGGTTTATCAGGATCAGACGACTGCGCCCACGGAAACGCCCACAGCTGATCCTTATGCAACACTTTCGTCGACCCTGACCGATTGCGTCTTTACCGATTCGGAAGGCGAAGAATTGACGCTTCAGGACGGTGTCTGCTCCGGCACGTTCACCCAATCCGATTTGAAACTCGAGACGGGCGAACCCGCCGCCTTCTCGCTGGACATTGCGCTATGCGACCGTTATGAGTATGTGAACCGTGACGCAAAGGATATTGATCTTGCTTTCACAACCTCCGATGGCAATGCGCAGATCAGCGGCAGCGGCATTGAGCGCGTTGTTTTTGACCGCACCGCCTGCAAGCTCTCGATCTACGGAAAGAATATGAGCTACCGGGTCTGGCTTTGCGTTGACACGACAGATTGCATTAATTTTGCGTTGTTCGGGAATAACGAAACCGATTTTGTGATCGACGTGCAGGACGGTGCAGTCGTCACGAGCGGTTTGACCGGCTTCCAGCAATTCGGCTTTCAAACGGCAGAAATGTACGACGAAAATCTGACCGAGGCCGAGTTCCCGCTGGCAGAGCCGCTCGCGATCCCGAGCGTTACCGAGATCGTCGAAGCGAACCGCAAATAGGCAGCGGAACACTATGGTGAATCGTGAAATCTATGAACAAAAAACGTACAGGAGGCCGTTTTATGAAACACATTTCCATCTTCATCGTGCTCGTGCTGCTGCTTGCTCTGACCGCATGCAGCCGGGATCCTGCCCAGTCCAAGCCGTCTGACGCAAGTCAGGAGCCCCGCGCATCTTCGCCGCAAGAGCAAGAATATGCCTCATTATGTGTGAATCGGACGCCCTTTGCCTTTCAGGATGATGCCGGAGACACGCTGCAAACAGACGAGGCGCTGAATTTGACCGGAACGCTGGCAAACGATCCCTCGCTCGATTATATAGATGAGCCCGCGTGCGTGCGGGTTGATGTTCAGCTGTGCGATCAATACGAGTTTCAGAATCTTAGTAAGCAGGACGCCGCCTTTGTCATCAACGCCTCGTCCGGCCATGCCCATGTCACCGGCTCGGGCATTGAACGTGTCGTGTTCCACCGCGACACGCGGCGCTTGGAGCTTTTCGGTACGGACATGACTTACAGGCTCTATCTCGGCGCAGACGATGCGGCCGGTGTCGATGCCTGCCTGTCCGGCACGGCCTCCGGCGATTTCTCGGTCGCCATTGAGAACGGCGCGGTCGTGACCACCGGCCTGACCGGCACGCAGAGCTGGGGCTTTTCCGTAACAGAGGCGATCTACCCTGCCATGACCGAGGCCGAGTTCCCGCTGGCAGAGCCGCTCGCGATCCCGAGCGTTACCGA
>OIXH01001300.1_pt1 | contig 28522 bp, 24 predicted proteins | sample 1587741 | NCBI WGS metagenome assembly OIXH01 (sample SAMEA3888916, study PRJEB22519) | human gut metagenome | biome: human gut; feature: human-associated habitat; material: faeces | place: Denmark | collected 2011 | reverse complement strand
ATCAGGTTTCCCCGACCAAGTTTCACTCATTCGGAATTACTGTCTTGTTTGCGTTGTTATTGTTCTGTATCGTTTTCAAGGTTCGTACCGGTCGCTCATGCGCCTTTGAGGCGGCTCGCGCAACCAGCTTTGTCAGTATACTACTTTTTTGCCCGCCCGTCAAGAGGTTTTTTGAAGGTTTTTGCGGTTTTTTTGCTTCTTTTTCATTTTCCGAACGATAATCACAATTTTCAGCGCTCATCGTTCGGAAATCTGCGAACCTTTCAGGTGATTTCCTTTTGGTTTATTCGTCCGACTCGTGCCGGGCAGGAGTCACCCTCCCGCCCGGCACGTCCGCATCAATCCACCGCGTGATCAAGCATCACGTTTTCACCACTCCAAATCCGCTTCGCCGTCCACGGAATCTCCGGCTTCGACCAGAAATCCGCCGTCGGCGCAAGCCCCAGCGGCAGAAACACGGTCAGGCATAGGTACAGGCTGCCGACGCAGATGTACCCCTCCGCCAAGTCCGGCTGACAGCCATACACGCCCGGCTGAAGCCACCCCTGCGCGTCGAACATCGCCGGATGCTCTGTCACCTTGCGAATGCACGCCGTCAGCGCCGTCCGAACCTGCTCCGGCGGCAGTTCATTCGGCAGAAAATCTTCCAGCGCTGCCTGTGACAGCAGCTGGAACGCGCCGAAGCGGTAGGTAATCGACCGCCCGATGACCGGATAGCTCCCGTCAGCATTGATGTTCTTCTCCAGTTCCGCCGCATACCGTCCCGCGCGGTGCTCCACCTGCTTCAGCAGCTCGTCATAGCCGCGCCCGACATCCGCGAACGTCCGCAGCACATCAACATACATCGGCTGAATGACGAAGCTGTTGTAGTAATCCCAGCGGAATTTCGGGCCGTCGCCGTACACGCCATCGCCCAGATACCAGCTTTCAAACATGTTCACAGCATAATCCACGCGCGTCAGGTCGTAGTCGCTTTCGCCCATCACACGCAGCGCCGCCTCCACCATCGCGGAGAAGAAGAGCCAGTTCATCACGAACGGGGTGAATTTCCGCGTCGCACGCAGGGCACCCACCAGATTCCGCTTCGTCTGCTCATCCAGCGCATAGAACAGCTGCTTTGGGGCGCGAACGATGCCGTGCGCCAGGAACGCCGCGTCCACCAGCGCCTGCCCATACCCTTCGGTGAAGTTCATGAAGTCCGGCGATTCCGGATTTACCGCGTTTGCAATTGCCTTGCGGGTCAGCTCTCGGTATTCCGCCTGAATCTCCGCTTCTTCGCCCGTCAGGCCATCCAGTTCCAGCCACGGCGCAATGCCGCAGACCGTCCGTCCGAGCGCTTCGAGATGCATATACTCCACCCGGTCGGGATGGAACACCGTCGGCATGTTCTGCTTCAGCGTCCCCGCCGCCAAGTTTTTCAGCACCGGATCAGCGATTTTCAGCATTGTTTGCAGCCAGTACGCTCTTGCTTCCATCTTATTCGCCTTCCTTGTCGCATCCATAAACTTCCCACTCCGTCAGCGCGGGGAATGCCGACGGGTCGTCGCTCTTCTGCATCCGCTCCAGCCGCATCCAGCGCACCGTGTGTTTCCCCAGCGGGATGATTTGCCGCTCGCCCGTCTTTTGCAGGTCGAACGCAACTTCCGCGCCGTCGGACAACACAACGTGTCCGCTGACCCAGTAGGCATCATGCGGGAAATCCGCACGGAGGATGAGCGCCATTGCATCCACCGTCACGTCGCGCCCGAAGTCGATGCAGCACCACGCGTCTTCCCGCGCCCCGATGCCCCAGCTGCCAAACGGCCACTCGCCGTGATAATTGTTGCAATGCAGCCCGTTGATGGCGTTGCGCGCACAGAAGCATGCCTCGTTGCGCGTTTCGACATTCGCAGTGATATGGGGGAAGAAGTCCGTTTCGCCGCGCAGATCCGCCGGATTGCAGGCAATATCGCGCCAACTGCTGATTTCCTCCGCCGTCATCGGACGCGCCGTAACGACGTGCCGTTTCGCCTCGAACGCGCCGGGCGCATACGCCAGCCGATGTTCCCCTGCCGGAACGCGCCACGTCATGCGTCCGTTCGGCAGATATACTTCGCCCGGCAGCAGTGTCACGTCCATCTGCACGCACAGATGCTTTTCGTCCGCAAGGATTTCCACCGTGTCGCCGTCTTCATAGACCCGGTCGATGCACAGGCGCGCATCATCCGCGCTCTGTGCCGAGGCAATCATCGTTCCGTCCGCCGCTTTTACCAGAATCGTAATCATGCTGTTCCTTTCACCGCCAGAGCATTGGGTCGCTGCCCGTCAGCTTCGCCAGTGCCTCCACAAGGAAGTAATCGCCATAGGTGATGTTCGTGTGCCGTCCCGCGCCGTCGTCGTGGTAGCTCGCAGTGCATTTCGTCAGCAGACCGCAGCTGTTCCGCGTCCAGTCGACGCAGTGCTCAAGCAGACCATCCACCAATCGAACCGCCGCCGCGTGATATTCCGCCTTGCCCGTGATTTTCGCCAGTTCCAGCAGACCGCACGCCGCCACCGCTCCCGCGATATTGTCGATGCGCTCTTCATCCTTCGGCTGGCAGAAGTCGCAGTCGGTCAGTCCGTCCGGGCGGATATGCCGGATGAAGTTCGCCGCGATTTTCTCCGCCGCGTCCAGATATTCCACATTGCCGCCGTTAAGGTGCGCCAGCGCGAAGCCATACAGCCCCCACGCCTGCCCGCGGCTCCACTGCGAACCGAGGCAGTATCCCTGTCCGCCGTATTCCTTGACGCGCTTGCCCGTCTCCGGGTCAAATTCGACGATATGGCTGACCGATCCATCCGGGCGCAGGAACTCCCGCAGCGTCGTCTGCGCGTGAATCTGCGCGACTTTCGCGAATCGCGGGTCGCCCGTCTCGCGGGTTGCCCACCAGAGCAGGGAAAGGTTCATCATGCAGTCGATGATGGCGAATCCGCGCTGGTCAGGGTGATTCCACGCGCGGATGAACCCCGCCGGGTTGAAGCGCCCCATAAGAAGGCTTGCCGCGTGAAGCGTGTCAGTTTTTGCCTGTTCGTCGCCGGTCAGCTTTGCATCCGCGCCGCAGGACAGCAGGTACATGAAGCCAACGTCGTGGTTCAGGCAGCGGAACGTGCGGAATTCATCCGTAAGTAGCTTCTCCACGCGCCGCGCTTCGGTCTGGAACTGCTCGTCGCCCGTCGCGCAGTGCAGCTGCCACATCAGCCCCGGCCAGAAGCCGCCTGTCCACCAGCTGTTGCCGTCGTAGGGGGATGTAACCCAAGCACCTTTTTCGCTCTTATACGGGATGATGCCCGCGTCCGCCGCCAGTTTTGCACTCCAGCGGAACTTGTCGGCTGCCTGCCGCATGGCTTGCGTGTATTTTTCCACTCTTTTTCCCATCCTTTTTGATAAAGGGCAGACAGGGAATTTCCGCCCGTCTGCCCTTTTGTTTTCCTTCCTATTTTAGCCCTTCAGGCCGCTCGTTGCAATGCCTTCAATGAAGTATTTCTGCAAGCAGAGGAACACCACCGACACCGGCAGCAGCGACACCAGCGACGCTGCCATGATAAGGTGGTAGTCGCTCGTGTACTCCTGAATGAAGCGCCGCAAGCCGACCTGAATCGTCTTGTTTTCGTCGCGGGTCAGGTAAATCATCGGGCCCATGTAGTCGTTCCAAGTGCCGACGAAGGTGAAAATCACCAGCGTTGCAATCGCAGCAGTAGACAGCGGCAGCATGATTTTCGCCCAGATGCCGTATTCGCTCAGCCCGTCAATGCGCGCCGCTTCGCACAGTTCCGTCGGAATACCCTGATAGAACTGGCGCATCAGGAACACGCCGAACGCACTGAACGCCTGCAGCACAATCATTGCCCACAGCGTGTCATACAACCCCATCGAGCGCATCATGATGAACTGCGGCAGCATGTACGCCTGCCACGGCACAGCAATCGTCGCGATATACGCCACGAACAGCAGGTCGCGCCCCTTGAAGTGAAGCTTTGCAAACGCATATGCCGCAAAAGAGGACGTCAGCGTCTGCAGGAACGTCACCGCCAGCGCGATAATCGCCGTGTTCTTGAAGTACGTCATCAGCGACACGCGCTCCCAGATAACTCGGTAGTTTTCCCAATGGAACGTTTCCGGAATCCAGCGGATGGGGTACTGGAAAACTTCCTGATCCAGCTTCAAGGAGGAGGAAAGCATCCACACAAACGGAATCAGCGTAAACAGCGCCATCGCAATCAGCACCGTATACAGCAGCACACGCCCTATCACCTTCATGACCGGGTTGTCCTTGCGAATCGCCTTTTGATGGGTAACAACAGCCGTCTGACTCATGGTGTTCTTCCTCCTTTCTTAGTCGTTGGCGAATTTCTTCTCGTTTGCGAACTGGATGATGGTCACAATCAGGACGATGACGAGCAGCACCATGGCAATCGCACTCGCCTGACCGTACTTGATGTTGTTGAACGCCACGTCGTAGATGTACGTCACAAGCATCTTCGTCGCGCGTCCAGGGCCGCCGTTGGTCATGATGGCGACCGTGTCGTAAATCTTGAAGCTGCCAATGACCAGCATGATGGTGCAGAAGAACGTCGTTGGCTTAATCTGCGGCAGGGTCACATTGCGGAACTGCTGCCACTTGTTCGCGCCGTCCACCGTCGCCGCTTCGTAGAGTTCGCGCGGAACGCCTTGCAGCGCAGCGAGGTAGATGACCATGTAGTAGCCCATCGAGCGCCACACGCTGACAAGGATAATCGCCCACATCGCCATCGTCGAGTCCGCTGTCCACGATTTGTTGAAGTTGATGCCCAGCGCCATAATCATCTGATTGACCGGACCATCCTTCATCAGCATGAAGTTCCAGCAGACGCAGATAGCGACCATCGAGGCAACATAGGGGAAGAAGAAAATCGTGCGGAACGCGACCGCGCCCTTCGCCTTGTTCAGCGCCAGCGCCAAGGCAATCGCGCACACCAGCGTCAGCGGCACGTTAATCAGCGCATAGAATACGGTGTTCTTCAGCGCAATGCCAAGGTCAACGCGGTTGAAGAAGTACAGATAGTCGCCGTTTGCCCACTTGCTGGCAACTTTGTCCACCTTGAAGATTTCCGCGAAATTCTGCAGTCCGACAAAATGGGCATTGCTGATGTCGCCACCGTTCCACTCCACGAACGCCAGCAGGATTGCGCAAACTACCGGGACGAGCGTGAAGATAGCAAACCCCAGAAAGTTCGGCGCGAGAAACGAGTAGGCAATGAGGGTATTTTTCTTTTCCAGCCTACTCATCTTGTGTTTGCGCTGCTTGGCAGCAACCTCCGCCATAGTTGGACTCCCCTTTCAGCCTGATTTTCCGAAAAATCGACAACAGGCGGGAAGAGCGAGTTTTGGTCGCCCTCCCCGCCCACTGGCTTATGGATGCTTGATTTGCTTGCGGATGCCGATTACTCGTACAGTTCCGCCACGCGCTCGTTCATTTCCTCGATGCCTTCATCGACGGAGATTTCGCGTGTCATAATCATGGTGTGTTCTTCGTTCAGGATGGTCTGGATTTCCGCCAGCTTGTCGCTCACGCCGATTTCGATGGAAACCATGCTGGGCAGCAGCGCAGCCTTGGAGTTCTCATCCTTCGGGAAACCGTCCACAGACGCCAGCACTTCCGCAACTTCCTCAGAGACCCATGCCGGACGGTTGCCGCAGCCAGCGGTGACCTTCGCGCCTTCCGGGCCGCACAGCCAAGAGACGTATTCCCAAGCCAGATCCTTGTGTTCGGACTTCTTGTTGATCATGATACCGGTCAGGTTGCCGAAGGAGGAACCCGCCTGCACATCTTCCTTGTGCGGCAGCGCGGTGATGCCCCATTCAAAGTCGCACAGACCATTCTTGATGTTGTTGATGAGGGTCGCGACGTACCAGTAGCCCATGGGCATCATGGCAGTGTCGCCGGTCTGGAACGCGCCGGAGTAGTGCAGACCAGCCGCGGTGAGCTCGGTGTACTTGCGGCAGGCATCCGCGTCTTCCAGGGACAGCGCGAGGTCGTAGAAGTACTTCAGGTCGGAATATTCGCCGTCCAGCAGCGTGTTCACGCCATCATCCACCGCAAAGTTGACGATTGCGGACAGCCAGGTGTGGTAGTGGCAGCCGTACTTGCAGTTGCCCTTGCCGGTCATTTCCTTCGCCAGCGCCGCGTATTCCTCCCACGTCATGTCATTGGTGGGGTAAGCCACGCCCGCCGCGTCAAACAGGGTCTTGTTGTAGAACAGCACCCAGAAGTCAGAGCGGAAAGGCAGCGCGTACTGCGTGCCGTCCAGCGCGTAGTTGGGTTCCATGCCCACGAAGCCGGACAGATCGTAGTTGTCCTTGGCAATGTAGTCAGTCAGCGGCTCCGCGAAGCCCTGCTGCGCCCAGTTCATGATGTTGATGTTCTGCTTGACCATGAACAGGTCGCTGGTGTCGCCGCCGGAAAGCATCGTGCCGGCCTTGGTGTCCCAGTCCTGAGACGCCACGTCAACGTATTCGATGGTCACACCGGGGTGGGTTGCTTCAAAGGCTTCCTTCTGCGCCTGATAGTACGGCGTCGTGCCGACGTCCCACGCGACGATGGTCAGCGTCGTATTTTCTTCCGCCGATGCGAAGCACGCCATGCTCAGCACCATTGCGACCGCCAGTACCAGAGAGAACAACTTTTTCATGCCTTGGTTCCTCCTCTTGAATCTCTATCTGAACGGGCTCATTCCCGTCCGATCCGGTTTTGAAAGAACGTCGTTTTCGCTTACAATTCTGCTTACAATTCATCGTCTCGGCAGTTTGTACCTTTGACGTTTCTTTGTGACCTTATTATACATTTTAGAGGAGTACTTGTCAAGGGGTTTTTGAAAAAATGTTTGAAAAGGCTGTTTCCTTTCCATTTACATCATGATTTCTGAAAAATATTTTCACTTGTTTTCTGTAAGCGACTTGTTTTCTTTCACTCTTTGTGTTATAATGATGTCGGAACAGGAAAGGTTTCTGCCCATGATGGCAAGGTTACAGTATTTCCCTGTCAGCAGGGTAGGAAGGAGGTTTTCCCAATGGAAAACGGTAGAGTTACGATTTACGACGTGGCGGAGCGCGCGGGTGTCTCCATTGCCACTGTCTCGCGCGCTATGTCCGGCGGCAGCATCTCCGCCAAGTCGCGCCAGAAGGTGCAGGAAGCAATAGAAGCGCTGCACTATCAGCCCTCCACCACGCATTCGCACCCGCAGGCGCAGGAGAAGCGCACCGGCACGCTCGCGCTGGTCATCGGCGATTTCGACAACCCGTACTGCTCGATGCTGATGCGCGGTGCGGAACTTGAAGCCACACGCCACGGCTACGCGCTGGAGGTTTTCTGCCACACGCCGGGAACCATCACGAACGACCAGATGATTCGCCGCTTATTGGAGCATCGTCCGGACGGTGTCGCGCTGACGGGCGGTCTGGTGGAAGACGGCCCAGCGGAGGTGATTCTGGACAACTTGAAACGGCTGCACCACGCAATGCCCGTTGTGACGATCGGGCCGCTAATCGAGGGCATGTCCTCCATCAACATCGCGTCGGATTCCTTCGAGGGCGTCCGGAAAGTGATGACACACCTGACAAATCTGGGGCATCGGCGGATTGCGTTCATCGGCGGTCGTCTGAACACTCGCTTTTCCGATGCGCGCATCACGATGTATCATCAGGAAATGACGCACCTTGGCGTGCCGCCGGAGGAGCAGTATGTTTTCCCCACTGGCTTCACCACGCAGTCCGGTGAAATCGGTGCTGCGCGGATGCTGGCGCAGCTGGCGGACAAGCCCCTGCCAACCGCCATCGTCGCCATCAACGACGTCTGTGCCTTGGGCGTCCTCAGCCATCTGAAAAAGAGCGGCTTCCGCGTCCCGCAGGACATTGCTCTGACTGGCTGCGACAACCTCTTCTTCACGCAGTACCTCGATCCGCCGCTGACGACGGTGGATTTGCGCGCCACCGAGCGCGGCAGTTTCGCGATGGAGGAACTCATCAACGCCCTGAACGGCGGCGACACGACCCCCATCAGCCACAAGCTGGAATGCTCCCTCATCGTCCGCGAAAGCTGCGGCGCGATGCTGGGGAGGGAAAGGTTCCGGTAAAGAAGACCCAAGGGGCGTTGCCCCTTGACCCCACAAGGGAGTTCCTCCCTTGACCCTTCCGCGCGATTGGGTTGGTAACGCTGGCATACAGTGTCCGCGTGTTTAGCCCACGAACCTACGGTTCGGATTGGACGCTCCGGTATATATTTTCGGCACAAGCCAAGAAACACGAAACTCAAAAAGTGGCGGCGCCGAAGGTTTCCAAAGGGCGATCGGAAACTTCGTTTGTTTTCATGCCCTTTGGTCGCGCCCGCAGGCGCGATTTCCCCCGTCCTATCAAAATCAAGCAGCATTTTTTCTTCCACTATAATACCAAGCAAAAAAGGAGGCTTCCCCATGCTCGCACCGCAATCCAACGCATCCCGCACCATCCTTGACTTCTCCGGCGTATGGGACTTCCGTCTCAAGCCCGACGCGCCGTGGCAGTCCATCGCTGTTCCCGCGTCCTACAATGACCAGTCCGCTGACCCCGAATTCCGCCGTCATGTCGGTCTGGCGTGGTATCGCCGCAGCATCACCGTGCCATCTCTGCTCAAAGGTCAGCGCCTGATGCTCCGCTTCGATGCCGTCACTCATAACGCCCGCGTTTTCCTTGATGGTCAGCTGCTCTGCACTCATCGCGGCGGCTTTCTGCCCTTCGAGGCGGACGTGACCGACATCCTCCACCCCGGTCAAACTGCCCTGCTGGAAGTCGAGGTGGACAACACCATCAGCCATCACACCCTCCCTGTCGGCAACGAAGGCGGCACGGCGTTCTTCGGCTCGGATAACCCCGGCATCCCCTCCGTCGAGGCGGGCAAACAGCACCAGCATGAGCAGGGCATCAACCTGCCGAATTTCGACTTCTTTAACTATGCCGGGCTGAACCGCCCTGTCCGCCTGTACACCACCCCGGCGGATTATATTGCCGATGTGACGCTTATTCCGTCGATGGATGGCACGGTGCGCTACACCGTCGTGACCCACGGCGAGGGTGACGTGACGTTGGATGTGCTGGATGCAGACGGGCAGGTCGTCGCCAGCGGCACGGGCGCGTCCGGCGAAGTGCATGTGGCAAATCCGCATCTCTGGGAACCCGCTCCCGGCGTGCCGTACCTCTACACGGCGCGTGTCCGCTTCGGTCAGGATGAGTACAGCCAGCCGTTCGGCATCCGCGAAATCAAGGTAGACGGCTGCCGTTTCCTCATCAACGGCAAGCCCTTCCACTTCCACGGGCCCTGCAAGCACGAGGATTCCTTTTTCCACGGGCGTGGGCTTGACCAGTGCCTGAACGTGACGGACATCAACCTCTTCCACTGGCTGCACGCCAACGCCTTCCGCACCAGCCATTATCCCTATTCGGAGGAAATGCTGTCCCTGTGCGACCGCGAGGGCATCGTCGTGATTGCCGAAACGCCCGCCGTCGGCATCGGCGAAGGAGGCAAAGACCCTTATCGCTGGGCGCCCGCCGATTATCACGCCCAGGTGCTGACGGACATGATTGCCCGCGACAAGAATCACCCCTGCATCGTCCTGTGGAGCTTGGGCAACGAGCCGAACACGGATGCGCATCCGCAGTCCGCCTACGACTATTGGCATCCGCTGTACCTCTTGGCGCATCAGCTTGACCCGCAGAACCGCCCGGTGACGCTCGTCGGCTGCCAGAACGACTACACGCGCGACATCACCATTCCGTCGATGGATGTTGTGTGCATCAACCGCTATTACGGCTGGTACAACCTTTCCGGCGATTTGGAAGCCGCTGCTTTCGCCATGCGCATGGAGATGGATTACTGGGCGACGGTCAACAAGCCCACCATCCTCTCGGAGTACGGCGCGGACACCATCGCGGGGATGCACGGCACGGAGATGTTCACCGAGGAATTCCAGGTGGATTACTACAAGACCATCAACGCCTGCCTGGACGAGCGTCCCTTCGTCGTCGGCGAAACGCCGTGGAACTTCGCGGATTTCGGCACGCAGCAAGGCCCGATGCGCGCCGGCGGCAATCGCAAGGGGCTTTTCACCCGCGACCGCAAGCCGAAGATGGCCGCGCACTATTTCCGTCAGCGGTGGGAGAATTTTAAGAAGTAAGGGTAGATGAAACCGAGGTCACTGTCGATTTGGGCGGCAGTGACCTCGGTTTATTTGCATTTTCCCAGCATCTATGCTATCATAGAGCATATCGCCAATCTGTTTCATCGGAGGTGTATATGTCCAATCCTCACCGAATTTCTATTTTCCTTATCCTTCTGCTCTTTCTCGGGCTGATTTTTGTAGCCGTTAGCGACCTTCTTTCCTTCCACGAAGACGACTTCGACCTTTCGGAAGCCCTCGTGCAGGTACAGGTGCAGACGCCCCGCCATTATGATTCATCCGACGTCGAAGAACCCGTGAACTACCTGCTCGCCAGCAAACGCCGCATCCATTCCTGCGACCCTTTCACCGCTGACGAAGCCACCGTCTACTACGTCCCCAGCGAATGCTTTGACGCCTACATCGACCGTGCGCAGAACAAAGTCCTCAACCGCCTCGTTTCCGTCGCCGTCACGGATGGAAACGGCACTCCCCTCGAAGCGCCCGCCGTCCTGCCCGACATTTTCGCGCAGATTGCCACGCTGGAGCACACGTTGTTTGACATCCGCATCCTCGACGTTTCCAGCGAATACTTCGTTTTCCTGAAACTGAACGTGAATCTCCACACGCCCTGCGAGCTATACTATTATAATCAGCAGATCGGCAAGCTCATCGAGCTGTATTCTTTTAACGACAGGGAGCTGCTGGGGCTGCATGTGATGTCAGTGGAGAGGCTGAAAGGGCTGGAATAACAAAATAAGCAGAGAGCCATCGTTTTTCGACGTTCTCTGCTTATTTTTATGCTGCCATTTCAAGAGGATTTTTCACTTTTACTTTCCGTTCAATCGTTTCTTCTGCTCGCTTCCAATCTGCCTGATACTCTTTTCCGGGATCGGCAAATCTTCCGGCATCTGCGCCGCTTCCGCTAATGATTTTCTGTGGGCTTTCATTTCGTTGTTCACTGCTTTTTCCCTCATATTTGTATTCTCGTTATCCTTATGTACGCTTACAGTTTAGCCAACCCCATCACATTCTCAAGCCAATCCTTTTTGTCTAAACTGAATTGCAGTTCTTCCTCAGCAATCAGCGGCAGCTTGAAGTGGATGGATTTCAGCCATTGACCATTCGGCTGGCGCTGCGGGTATACCTGAATGTCTGCAATCATCGTCGCCATCAGGTCACGCTTTTCGATGTCGCTCATAACGCTGTAAAGTTTCTCGAAGTTCATGAGGATACTGAGGATGTTGTCCCGTGTGATACGGTCAGCATCAATAGCTTGTTTCTTGGCTCGTGCCTCGATTAAATGCTCCTCTGTCTCCTCAATTTTATCATACATCTTATAGAGCCGTTCTTCAAGGTCGGATTTTCTTCGCTGATAATGGCGGTCATCCGGGTCAAGTTGGTCGATGTCCTCTGCCAGTCTATCCTTCACCGCATACTGCTGGCGCAGCTGCTTTTCATAATGTGCAATTTCTTCCAGCAGCGCAGATATGTCGATTTCCGCATTGATTTTCTCTGCCATCATTGCTGCAAAGTCGGGACGGCTGACAAGCGAAACGATTACCTCCGCAACGGCTTGATCCATCAGCTCCATCGGCAGCTGATTTTTGAAGGTACACTTCTGTCCTTTATCCATCCGCCGATGCTTGCAGCCATAATATCGGAACTCCTTGTAATAAGAACCGTCTGGTCTCTTCTTTACACTCTTGCTGACATACATACCTGCACCGCATTCCGGGCATTTGATGATGCCCGTCAGCAGATAAGCGTGTTCGTTTTCCTGCCGATCATAGCGTTTATATTTTGTTGCCTGCGAACGAAGTCTGGCCTGTGCCTCCTCCCAGTCTTCTACGGAAACGATAGGCTGATGGATGCCGTCGGTCAGAAGGTAATCATCATTCCACACAATACGGTAATCGTTGCGGGTGCCATGAACCTTTTCCTGCTTTCTGCGTCCATAGGCGATTTTGCCGCAGTAGGTGGGGTTTCGCAGAATATCCTGTATGTAGGCTGCTGCGAACATATCGCCCCGCGTGTTCTTATGAGATAGCTTTTTAATGTCATGGCTTTCCAAGTATTGCGCAATCAACCGTCCGCCCATCTTCTTATGGACGTACAGCTCATAAATCAGCCGGACGGTTTTGGCTTCTTCTTCGTTAATATGAAGTTCGCCGTTAATAAGATCGTAGCCATACGGGGCAAAGCCGCCGTTCCATTTGCCTTCACGGGCTTTTTGAATGCGTCCTTCCATAGTCTGAATGCGGATGTTTTCACGTTCGATTTCAGCCACAGCGGACAGGACGGAGATCATCAGCTTGCCGGCATCCTTGGAGCTGTCAATGCCATCTTCTACGCAGATCAGATTTACACCGAAGTCCTGCATCACCTGAAGCGTGGAAAGTACATCAGCCGCATTGTGCCCGAACCGGGACAGCTTAAACACCAGCACATAAGACACATGATCCTTGCTGCATTTGATGTCATCCATCATGCGGCTGAACTCAGTACGTCCTTCAATGGATTTGCCAGATTTTCCGGCATCCTCATATTCGCCGGCAATTTCATAGTCGTTGAACTCAGCATAGGCTTTCATCCGGTTTTTCTGAGCTTCAAGCGAATAGCCATCAATCTGCATGGCGGTAGACACGCGGGTATATAGGTATACCTTCGTTCTTTCCTTCATCGTCTTCTCCAATCACCTTCTGCGGAGTTTTTTGATTTCCTCCGCAGAAGGTTTAGACAGGTTATGCAATGAAAATTATATCACGCTGTTTTAGGTTAGGCAATGGCGACTTTGGGCATTGTTGTTTCATCCGGACGAAGTTCTGGCTTGTCCTCCTGCTGATGAACAGACATTCCGCTCAACACACAGGCGTATTTAGCAATGAGATTGCTCAGAATATTCGTAAGTTCCTGCCATTCATCGGCTGGCTTCATTTCGCTGCTTCACCTTCTTATAACATCGACCATATTGCTGCGATTGAAAAACTTTGGTTTCCCGCCATATAAAGCTGCCATGGGCTGCTGTTCATTTTTTATCCCTCTCTATCAGCAATTTTTTCGCTGACTTCTTTCTGCGCCTTGCGCTGCTGCTGGGAATACCTTGCCACAACTTCCGCCGGAATAGCAGACAGCTGCTGTTCATACCGCAGACAGCGCTGCTCCAGCTGCTGAATCGCTGACATATTGCTGAAATCGCGGCTGTGATATGCTCTGCGCGTCGAATCCAGTTTTTCATTTTCCTTTTTCAGCCGCTCGTTTTCAGCCATAACGGACGTGAATGCTTCCTGATACTGCCCAAGCTGGGTTTTCATTCTGCCGAACCGCAGCAGCAAATCCTTTACCATCGGCACGAGCTGCTCCAATCTGTTTTTGCTGTTCAGAAGGTTTGCACCACTCAGCAGCATCTCCACCTTGTCAGCCAGCCTCGTCATTTTGCGAATATCTTTGGTAAAGTTCTTAAATTCCTGTACGGTCATGTGGGTACGTCCTGTCTGCGCAGCGGATTCGCCGCGGCAAAGCTCCGGATAGCGCGCTGACATGTACTCGTAATATTCATCCTGCCACTGAATCAGTTTCTTTCGATTTCCGATAATGTCTTTCGCGCTGAGGCGCTTGTCCGCCGTCAGCGGTACAAAGACCACATGCATATGCGGCGTCCCCTCGTCCATATGAATCACAGCAGAGACAATTGTTTCCGAACGTTGATGTTCCTGCAAGAACGCAAGCGAACGTTCATAATATGTACGGATTTCATCAGGCGATTTATCATCGAAGTACCCGGTGCTGACCGTGAAAAGCACTTCCACCAGCCGGATGCTGTCTGACCTCACGCGGCATCCGGCATCTGCAATTTGCTTTTCAGCTTCAACGCGATAATGCTGGGGCGGATAAACAAGATGGCAGTTCAAGCCGCTGCGGCTGCAGTCAATATCCGGGTTGCTGGCGTATTTTTCTTTCGTGCGCTCATTATGCGCTTCAATTCGACCGATTTCCGGGCCTTTGTATTTGGCGAAGCGCATAATGGCATAGCTGGGTGAACTCATAGTTTTCTCCTTTGCAGTTTCCATTCTGAAAATACTATTTACGCTGAAAAGTCATCTTGCAACGCGGCTGGATTGACATAGATTTTCCCCACTGACGGGCGTCCTACGCCGGAATAGGCTGGAATATCCATCCAAATATACCCATGCTGTTCCAAAAGAGTCAGTACAGGCTCCATGTCCTTGGCATCCCTAAAGAATCTTCCGCGGCATTTCTGGTATAGGTCTGAACGGCTGATGCTCGTCACGCTGAGTTTTCGCAGTTTCGTAACGACATGCAGGGCTTTTTCAATGGTTTCGTCTGCTCCCAATACGGAATACGCATACAGCGCGTGGTGAAAAGCGTAGCTGCCAATTCTGATAGCATTTTCAATAGTTTCCATTTGAATGTCTCCATCCCCGTCAGCAGCAATATGCAGCAGTCCGGCAATCCGAAGCACCAGCCCGATATACTTGCTTCCCCATTCCCGCATGTCGCGGTGCTCATTGCGGAGATAGGCCTCGATGCTGCGGCAAAGTTTGTCCATCCGGTTTACTGCTTCCGGCGCGAGGTGCAGTGCAGTCGTTTTCCTTTCAAGCAAATGAAAAATCAAGCCCTCATAATCCCTCTGCACAGCCGCTGGAATCGGTGCGGAACGGAAAGTCTTCGGCATAACGTTACTGGAAATATTGATGTAAAACAATCTCGCCAGAAAGCCTCGTCCATCCAGCAGACCATTCTGCATAATCTCGCTCAAGACGCTTGGCTGGGCGCTGATAATCATGGACAATGCTGGATTTCGGATGTAGTCAGGCTCACGGTTGATGCGGTCTACACGGATGGTATCACCGCAGATGCCTTTCAGCCACACGTCGAGGTTCGGCTTCTTGGTGTATCGTCCAACGATGTTGTCAAATGCCCCGCCCTCGGCGGAGATGAGTGCCATGCGCCCTTGGTTATCCCGAAGCAGCCTGACCATAGATTCGCTGGTGCAGTCATCAGTGAAAATTTGCAGCGGCTTGATTTCCGGCAGTTCTGCCAGCTTGTCCTGCGTATGCTGCAATTCCAATTCTGTCAGCTTGTCATACTTGGCTTCCAACTGCCGGGTCAAACGGTTGATGTCCCGCTGCAAGGATTCGCGCGCCTGCCTGTTCCGGCGTATAGCCGCCTTGTTTTCTTCATTATATTTCTGTTCGTAGTCCTCAATCGCCGCGGTCATAGCGTGGATAACCGCTGATTTCCGCGACCCCGGCGGTGCAATCAAAAATATGTACAGACTGGTCTGTTCGTAGTGTCCAATGTTTCCCTCAACCTTGATTTTTCCTTGCAGGCAAGCAGCAAGTACGCCCAAAGCAGCCCCCGCCGCCATATCTACCGGTGTCTGCGTATGGATGGCGACAGCTTCTACATAGCTTCGCAGTCTGGACGGCAGGCAGTCAATCGGAAAAGACGGCAGTGAATCTGCGCTGGGCTTCAATGGCTTGAACGGCAGAAAGACACCTGCTGCGGTTTTCAGTTCCACAACTCTGTTTTCAGCGTTATTAGCGTTTTCAGTGAGAAACACGAATTACCTCCCTATATCAATGATGAGGACGCAAAAAGACAGCCGTATCACTGCGGCTGCCTTACGCAAATGACGTATTGGTGTCCTCTATCTAACAGGGCATGAGAGAGGGTGAATGTTTCCATCAGCTTTTATTTTTTTCTGTAAATCTCCAGCTGTTTTCTGATTTTTGCAAGGCGCTTGCTGACCGAACCGGCATTAGCGAAGTTGAGCTTCTGCGCAATTTCCGCAAGTGTATCGTTCTGCATACGAAGCATGATGATTTGTCTGTCCATATCCGGCAAAGTCTGCACAAACTGCTTTATCTGCTCTTCATCAAGCAGCTGCTCCTCGAATGATTGCACAGCGGCGTGGCACATCGCATTGACAGGCCGTTCAGCATCATTTCCCCTTATCTGTTCCAAAGACAGCTCTTTTTCAAGACTTCGCGAGTGATACCATGAGCGTTCAAAGTCACGCTGTTTTGAGCTGCTGCCGTTGTAATCCTCATGCGCACGATGTTCCCAGAGCATATCGAATGTTTCCTGCCAATGCTGTTCCTCCACGATTTTCATCGTCATCTGTCCGAAAAAATCGTAGAAATTTTCATAGGACATCCACGGCACTTCGTAATCCTTCCCCATGGAAAACAGCCGCTGAAAGCAGAATTCCGGCATTTTGTCGAGTTTCTCCCGGATATGCGCGACCGTTATGTAGGCATACCGCCAAAGCGGAAAGTTGCCGGAATAAAGATAGAAGGAACCGGGAACGGGCATATAGCCGCCGTGCGGTGCAGGCACCTTGAAAAACTGCCAGCTAACCCAAGCATAGCAATCCCAGACCAATTCGAGGAACATATCGGAATTGACCAGCTGCATCCATTTCTCGCTATGGACAACCTCCCGCACTTTCCGAGGCATGGCAAGAAATACTGGACGCTTTTCCACCAGCTCGCGGGGAAGCGCGTAGAACATAATCAGCCAGCGCAGATTGCTGGAAGAAGGGATTTTGAAGAGTGACCCGCCCATAGGAATAAAGTCCTGACTTTCCGTCGTCAAGGTCATCACCTGCTTTCAAGTGTAGTTATGATTATTATAGCACAGATTTTCGCATGGTGTGAAGCTGACGGAACGCAAACGGTATACCCCTGCGGCGGGGATTGTCCGGGCATGTGCCCTTTGCTGCTGAAAAGCAATCTGCATCCGTGCCGCAGGAAGCTTATCAGCAGCGCGTCCGGCTGGCATCCGTCGCCTATCCCCTCCGCAGAGGTATAACACACTATACCTTGCAAGCAAGGTCGTGTGCCAAAGGCGGGCTGCGGCCCCCTTTGGAATCCCCCGGAGAGGCGCAGCCGTTGCAATCTGCTGCACCCCCCATTTTTCCGCCAAAAATCCCCCATTTTCCCTACGCCGCATTGTGGAAATGATAGATATATGCTATAATGCTGTTAGTCTTCTGGATGGAGAACGGCTTTACCGAAATAGAAACGGCATGGATTGCCTTGAAGGAGCAACAACGATGGCTGACAGAAAGAACGAGCAGGAGCGGGACGAGCTGTTCCGCCGAATCTACAAAATCGCTACCGACCTTGTCCACGCAGGGCATGTGGCGGAGTGGGATTTCAAGTCTTATGTGCTGGGCACGATGTTCTACCGCTACATTTCGGAGAACTTCGCGGCATATATTGACAAGGGTGAACACGAAGCTGGCAACCATGATTTTTCCTATGCCAAGCTGCCCGACGACGAGGCAGAAACTGCTCGTGAAGATTTGGTACTGGTAAAGGGCTTTTTCATCCTGCCCTCGGAACTGTTCTGCAACGTCCTCGCCCGCGCGGATAAGGACGAGAACCTGAACGAAACGCTGGAACGGGTATTCAACCACATCGAAAGCAGCGCTGCCAGCGGCGAGGCGGAAAGCGACTTCGCCGGTCTGTTTGATGATTTCGACGTGAACAGCAAGGCCATCGGCGAAACCGTCGCCAAGCGGAACAAGGTGCTGGTGGAGCTGCTGAACGGCGTGGCGCAGATGCCGCTGTTCTCCACCGATGGCATAAATCCTGATTTGTTCGGCGATGCCTATGAGTACCTAATGGGCATGTACGCCGCCAATGCGGGCAAGAAGGGTGGGCAGTATTTCACCCCTGCGGATGTTTCGGAGCTGCTGGCGCGCCTCGGCACTATCGGCAAAACGCGCATCAACAAGGTCTATGACCCCGCCTGCGGTTCTGGCTCGCTGCTGCTGAAAGTGGAAAAGGTACTGGGCAAGGCGAACATCGACCACGGATTCTACGGGCAGGAAATCGACCTGACGACCTACAACCTCTGCCGCATCAACATGTTCCTGCACAACATTGAGTTTGACAAATTCAGTATCGTGCGGGAGGATACGCTGCTCAGTCCGCAGCATTGGGACGACCAGCCGTTTGAGTTGATTGTCTCCAATCCGCCGTTTTCCGTGCCGTGGGAGGGCGACAAGAACCCGCTGCTCATCAACGACCCGCGCTTTGCCCCTGCCGGTGTGCTGGCTCCGGCTTCCAAGGGGGATATGGCGTTCATTATGCACAGCCTTTCGTGGCTGGCGAACAACGGCGCGGCGGCTATCGTCTGCTTCCCCGGCATTATGTACCGCGGCGGCGCAGAGCAGAAAATCCGCAAATATCTGGTGGACAACAACTTTGTGGACGCCATCATTCAGCTGCCCTCCAACCTGTTCCTGAATGTCACGATTTCCGTGGACATTATGCTGCTGAAAAAGAGCAAGCCGGACAGTGCGGTTCTGTTCGTGGATGCGTCGAAGGAGTTTGTGAAGGTCACGAAGAACAACCGCCTTTCCGATGAAAATATTCAGCGCATTGTGTCGGCGGTGGCGGCGCGCAAGGACGAACCGCACTTTGCCCGCCTTGTGCCGAACGAGGAAGTTGGCAGCGCGCAGAACAACTACAATCTATCTGTTTCCACCTATGTGGAGCAGGAGGACACGCGGGAGCAGATTGACATTGTGCAGCTGAACGCGGAGATTGCCGAGATTGTGGCACGGGAGCAGAAGTTGCGGGAGGAAATTGATAGGATCATTGGGGAGATTGAGGGATGATAGACTCCATCAATTCACTATAAAGTATTGAAAGGAGCGTTTATATGTCAAGTACAGTGCCGATTTCCGACAAATTGATGAAGAAACGTATTACCACCAACATATTGCAAAACGGATATTCTGAAGATATGGCATTGATTGTCTCAAACCTATATGACTATATGCGTCAAAAGAAGCTGTTTGGCTGTTGTCATGCTTTTTCTTCTGTTTTATATGTAGCGCTTACGGAAAGTGGATATAATCCAGTATTGTATATCGGAGAATGCCAAACAGATGAAACAAACCAATACGATCATTCATGGATAACAATAGATGAGAAAATAATAGACTTAGCTATTTACATGCCGCTTACACAAAAAATCAATAGTGTAACAGGGCCAATCGTTCTGGATACAGATATGGTAACAATGAAAAAATATAATTCAACTTACGGAATAAATACAGGGCTTCCTTTTAGTTCTGAAACACAGCAAGTTATTCGCCTTCCGTTTGTTCAATATATGGATGCGTTTCCTTTTGAAAAAAACGGTTTATGGGATGCTTATTCTCTCGTTGTTCCGTTACATCTCCAAAAAGATATGCAATACTTAAAACAAAAGTATGCAGCTGTAAAAAGAACATTGATTAGGTGATATGATAATGAATAAACTGTATTTACTGCTTAAAGATTTTTGTCCAAATGGCGTTGAATATCAAGAGCTTGCTCACGCGGTTTCAATCGAACGTGGGAAACGAGTTGTTCGAGAACAGCTTGACGAAACCGGACTATATCCGGTTTATCAGAATAGCCTCACGCCGCTGGGCTATCATTCGCAATGGAATTACCCTGCGGAAACAACCTTTCTGATTGTCGCAGGCGCAGCTGGCGAAATTGGATACAGCACTTGCAACTTCTGGGCAGCAGATGATTGTTTTCCTTTGGTTTGTGGTGAAAATTTATCAAGTCGCTACTTATATCATGTCATGCTTTGGCTGCAACCTACCATCTTGTCGCGTGTTCGCAAAGCAAGCATCCCGCGTTTATCCAGAGATTCTATTGAAAGACTTACTATCCCCCTCCCGCCCCTCGAAGTCCAGCACGAAATTGTCCGTATACTGGATACATTCACAGAGTTGACAAGCGAATTGACCGAAAACCTTTCAATGGAACTTACCGCAAGAAAGCAACAATATGAGTATTATCGAAATAAGCTGCTTGACAAACAGCAAAGCAGCACAAAAATCATTACGATTGGTGAACTTGGCGCATGGTCTGGCGGGAAAACGCCTTCTATGGACAACTCTGACTACTGGGAAAACGGCACAATACCGTGGATAAGTTCAAAGGATATGAAAGCATCTACACTGGAAGATACGGAAGATCATATTACTGAACAGGCTGTCAATGAATCTGCTATGACTGTTTATCCAGCTAATGGAATTGCCGTCGTCACCCGTTCCGGCATTCTAAAACATACCCTTCCCGTGGCTTTTGTCCCCTTTGAAACCACGGTAAATCAGGATATAAAAATGTTGACCGTGTATGAAGGCGTATTACCTCGTTATGCTTTCCACGCGATTCAAGGGAAAAGTCCTGATATATTGACAAAAGCCAAGAAACAGGGCGGCACAGTGGATTCGTTGGAGTTCAAAAAGTTTCTGGATTATAAAATTCCCCTGCCATCGCTGGCAGTTCAGAAGCGCCTTGTTGAAGTCCTCGACAACTTCGACGCCATCTGCTCCGACCTAAACATCGGCTTGCCCGCCGAAATCGAAGCCCGGAAAAAGCAATATGAGTTCTACCGCGACCAACTCTTGACGTTTGCCGCACAGGATGAAATTGTCTTGACAGACAGACAGACAGACAGACAGACAGACAGACAGACAGACAGACAGACGAGTATAACGCCCTGATTCGCCTGTGTCAATATGTTTTCGGGTATGTTTCTATTGAACTTGGAAGTATCGGTAAAGTATCAATGTGTAAGCGGATTATGAAAGCCGAAACTGCTCCTAATGGAGACGTTCCCTTTTATAAAATCGGAACATTCGGTAAAACGCCTGATGCCTATATCTCGCGTGAAAAGTTCGAGGAGTACCGAAAAGCATATTCGTTCCCGAAAAAGGGAGATGTCCTGATTTCTGCTGCCGGAACAATCGGCAGAACTGTCATTTATGACGGCGAAGATGCCTATTACCAAGATTCCAACATCGTATGGGTTGATAACGATGAAAGCATCGTACTGAACCGCTACTTGTTTTATTGTTATCAGCTTCAGCCGTGGGCGGTGTCCGAAGGCGGCACAATTGCAAGGCTCTACAACGACAATATCAGCAAAGCAAAAATCAAAGTACCGTCTATTGCAGAGCAAAAGCGCATCATTGCCATTCTCGACCACTTCTCCACCCTCTGCACCGACCTCACCTCCGCCCTCCCCGCCGAAATCGAAGCCAGGAAGAAGCAATACGAATATTACAGGGACAATCTGCTATCGTTCACCACGGCAGATTGACCCGGAAGGAGGTAGCCCGTGAGCTACTTTAATATCGTTTCTCAGAGCGACGAAAGTACCGTTGTCGCCGAATATACGCCGCAATCCCAGCGCTCGGAGGCTTACCAGAGCGAAGCTGACTTGGAAAACGAGTTCATCCGCCTGCTTTGCGAGCTTGGCTATGAGCGCCTTGCCATCCACAAAGAAGCCGACCTCATTGCCAATCTGCGCACGCAGCTTGAAAAGCTGAATGATTACCGCTTCACTGACGGCGAATGGCAGCGCTTCTGGAACGAGGTGCTGGCGAATAGCAATTCCGGCATTCTCGAAAAGACCCGCCTGATTCAAGAGGACTATGTGCAGGTGCTTCGCCGGGACAGCGGGGAGAGCAAAAACATTCAGCTCATCGACAAAAAGTGCATTCACCACAACAGCTTGCAGGTCATCCATCAATACGCCATCTCCGCCAAGGAGGGCGCTGCGCATGATAATCGCTATGATGTGACGGTGCTGGTCAATGGTCTGCCGCTGGTTCACATTGAGCTGAAACGCCGCGGTGTGCCCATTCGGGAGGCGTTCAACCAGATTGACCGCTATCAGCGGGATAGCTTCTGGGCCTCCAGCGGGCTGTATGAGTTCGTGCAGATTTTCGTCATCTCCAATGGCACGAACACGAAATATTACTCCAACACCACCCGCTTCAACCACATTAAGGACGCGAAGGCGCAGAATGTCAAGCAGTCAAAAACCAGCAACAGCTTTGAGTTTACGTCCTTCTGGGCGGATGCGAATAACCGCGTTCTCCCCGACCTTGTGGACTTCACCAAGACCTTCTTCTGCAAGCATACCATTCTGAACATCCTCACCCGTTACTGCGTGTTCACAGCAGAAAACATGCTGCTGGTCATGCGCCCCTACCAGATTGTCGCCACCGAGCGCATTTTGAACCGCATCGAAATCGCCAACAACTACAAGAAGTACGGCACCATCGCGGGCGGCGGATATATCTGGCACACCACCGGCAGCGGCAAGACGCTGACCTCCTTCAAAACGGCGCAGTTGGCCTCCAAGCTGGACTACATCGACAAGGTGCTTTTCGTCGTTGACCGCAAGGATTTGGACTACCAGACGATGAAGGAATACGACCGCTTTGAGAAGGGTGCGGCGAACAGCAATACCTCCACGGCAGTCTTGAAGCGTCAGCTTGAGGACGACAACGCAAAAATCATCATCACCACCATTCAGAAGCTCGCCACGTTCATCAAGAAAAACGCCGGACATGCGGTATTTGACAAGCGGTTCGTCATTATCTTCGACGAGTGCCATCGCAGTCAATTCGGCGACATGCACCAAGCCATCACCAAGTACTTCAAGCGGTATCATCTGTTTGGCTTTACCGGCACGCCCATCTTCGCGGTCAATGCCGGCGTGAGCAAGAATCCCACGCTTCGCACAACAGCGCAGGCGTTCGGCGACCAGCTTCACGCCTACACCATCGTTGACGCTATCCGTGACAAGAATGTGCTGCCCTTCCGCGTGGAATATCACAAGACGATGGATATGGGTGAGAACATTGACGACAAGGAAGTCTGGGACATCAATCGCGAAAAGGCTTTTCTTGCGCCGGAACGCATTCGCCTGATTACGGAATATATTCTGACGCACTTCGACCAGAAAACGTATCGCGGCGACAAGACTTACACGTTTAGCGTCCTGCAAAACATTGCCGAGGTTGCTTCCGCGAATGGACGGCAGCAAATCGAGGAAATCAAGCAAAAGCAGCGTGTAAGCGGATTCAACTCCATTTTCGCCGTGTCTAGTGTGGATGCCGCCAAGCTATATTACGCCGAGTTTCAGCGGCAAATGGCAGAAAGTCCGCAGCGTCGGCTCAAAGTAGCCGTCATTTACAGCTATGGCGCAAACGAGGAAGAAACAGACGGCATTCTTGACGAGGAGAATCCGGAGGATACCTCTGCGCTGGATCAAAGTTCCCGTAACTTTCTGGATGCTGCCATCCGCGACTATAACGAGATGTTCCACACCAATTATTCCACGGACGGCGATAAGTTCCAGAATTACTACAAGGATGTTTCCCTGCGGATGAAGAATCGGGAGCTTGACCTGCTGATTGTGGTCAACATGTTCCTGACCGGCTTTGATGCGACGACGCTGAATACCCTGTGGGTGGACAAGAATCTGAAAATGCACGGGCTGATTCAGGCTTATTCCCGCACAAACCGCATTCTCAATTCCATCAAGGTATGCGGCAATATCGTATGCTTCCGCAATCTGCAAAAGCGCACCGACGATGCTCTTTCCCTTTTCGGCGATAAGAAAGCGGGCGGCATTGCCCTGCTGCGCGGCTATAAGGATTACTATTTCGGCTATACAGACACCGAAGGAATGTACCATCCGGGCTATCGGGACATGATTGAGGAGCTGACGACCGAATTTCCTCTATCCGAGGAGCATATTACTGGCGAACAGCATCAGAAGGACTTTATCGTGCTGTTTGGCGCAGTCCTGCGGATGCGAAATCTTCTATCTTCTTTTGATGACTTTGCTGGGAATGAAATTTTGAGCAAACGTGACTTCCAAGACTATCTCGGTCGCTACCAAGACCTGCGGGATGAATGGAAAAAGCGCAAGCCCACCGGCGAAAAAGAGGACATCACCGACGACATTGTTTTTGAAATTGAACTCATCAAGCAGATTGAAATCAATATTGACTACATTCTCATTCTCGTCCAAAAGTATCACGACTCCCACTGCAATGATAAAGAAGTGCTCATTACGATTCAGAAAGCCGTGGATGCCAGCCCAGAACTGCGCAGCAAGAAGGCGCTGATTGAAACCTTCATCGCAGGCATCAACGATACATCGGACGTGCTGCTTGAATGGCGCACCTTGGTGGCCGAGGAAAAAGAGAAACAGCTTGCCGCCCTCATCAAGGAAGAAAACCTGAAAGATGCGGAAACCCGCCACTTTATCGCCCATGCCTTCCGTGACGGCGTTATCAAAACGACCGGCACGGACATCGACAATCTGATGCCGCCGATTTCTCGTTTCGGCGGCGGAAACCGTGCCGCGAAAAAGCAGACGATTATTGAAAAGCTGAAAGTGTTCTTCGATCGGTTCTTTGGTATCTGATGCAGAAAAGGGAGCTAACGCCTGTTTGCAGACGTCCGCTCCCCTTTTCATTGCTTTCAGAAATGCGATATTGTTCACTTTATCATCCCGAAAAACCTCATTGCCTCCTCAATCGCCTTTTCTTTCTCTTCCGGACACCGCGGCTGTCTTGCATCCTCCGCCTTCGCCTTATTGTAGCATTCCCGCTCTATAATGCCGTACTTGCGCTTGACCTGCGCGATATTCAGCGCAGAGACTTTCACTCCAAAGTGCTCCTGCACATACGCCTTAATTTCCTCATAAGTAGCACTGCTCTCTGCTTCTACCTTCGTCACATCCAGCTCACTCATGTCCACATGAATGTCGATATGTTTTGCCTCTTTTAGTTTAGCCAATACCATCACATTCTCCACCCCGCTCGTCCAGCAGAACATATCGACGCTCTGCACCTTCTGCACCCTGTACCCCTTCTCCACAAACAGCGCCGCATCGCGCGCCTGCGTGGCGACGTTGCAGCTCACATAGACCACGCGCTTCGGGGCGGCTTGCGCAATCGCGTCAATCACAGCGGGTTCAACGCCTTTGCGTGGCGGGTCGATCACAATCACGTCCGGTCGCAAGCCCTCCGCCACCAGCTTTGGCAGCAGCGCTTCCGCCGCGCCGCAGCGGAAATTCACGTTTCCGATGCCGTTGCGGACGGCGTTCTCCTTCGCGTTTTCAATCGCCTGCGGAACAATCTCGATGCCCAGCGCCTCGCGGCAATGGCGCGCCATCATCAGCGTAATCGTGCCCGCGCCGCAATACACGTCGCATAGGCGCTCGTCGCCCGTCAGCTCGGCAAAATCCAGCGCCGTCTGGTACAGCACTTCCGTCTGCGCCGGATTAACTTGAAAGAACGCCGCCGGGCTGATTTCAAAGCGCAATCCGCACAGTTCGTCCGTCAGCGTGTCACAGCCGTAGAGGGTGTGGAAGTGCCGACCCATGATGACATTCGTGCGCTCGCGGTTTTCATTCAGAATGACGCTGACCGCCCCCGCCGCTTTCAAGGACGCAACCAGCTCCCCCTCGTGCGGAATCTCGCCGCCGTTGATGACCAGCACCGCCATTGCTTCGCCCTTTCGGTTGACGCGGACGACAATGTGCCGCACCAGCCCCGTGTGCGTCTCCTCAACGTACGGTTCGACGTGAAAGTGCTTCATCCACCTCAGTACGCGGCGGCAGATTTCGTCCGCCGGCGGCATGGCGTTCGGGCATTGCGCAATCGGGATAATATCGTGGCTGCGCGGCGCGAAAAAGCCTGCCACGGGTTCTTCCACCGTTCCGCCAACGGGCAGCGCCGTCTTATTGCGGTAGTGCGATGGGTCTGCCATGCCCAGCACCGGGGGCACGTCGATGTCGATATGCCCGATGCGGCGGAAGCAGTCCTGCACCTGCTGGCGTTTCGCTTCCAGCGTCGTTTCGTAGGTCATATGACGCCCCGTGCAGCCGCCGCAGCGGGGGTATGCCGCGCAATCCGGCGTTTTCCGGGCGGGTGACGCCGTCAGCGGCTTTCCCTCCATACGCCCGAACGCGAATCGGGACTGCACCTTGACGATGCGCACCCTCGCCGTCTCGCCGGGCAGCATCCCCGGCACAAAAACGGCCATGCCGTCGGCGCGGCACACGCCTTCCAAGTCCGCCCCAAGTCCATCCGCCGTCAAGGTCAGCAAATCGTTCTTCTTCATCCGCTTCGTCCCCTTCCTGTGTTGGCTTCCATTATAACAGGGTCGCCTGATTTTGACAAGGCACGCAGGGGATTTCGCCTCTTCGGAGGCGACGAGGGAGCAATGAAAACAGACGAAGTCTGCGGTCGTCCCCCTCCACCCTTTCGCAATGCACGCAATGTAAGAAAATTTTTCTGAACCCCTTGCAATCGCACGAATTGTGATGTATAATCAATAACTGGCACATCCTTGCGCTGCACAGGATGCAGCGCCAAAAGTCCAAGAGGAGGTGAAAATGATGAATAGGTATGAACTGACCTACATCATCGATACTGCACTGGAGGAAACCGCTCGCAAGGAACTGATTGAGAAGGTTTCTGCTCTGATTGCTGCTAACGGTGGTGAAGTGGAGAAGGTTGATGAGGAACCGTGGGGCAAGGGCGCAAAGCGTCTGGCCTACCCCATCAACTATAAGACCGAAGGCTGGTACGTGCTGGTGACCTTCAAGGCGCCCGCTGACCTGCCCCGTGAGCTTGAACGCAATCTGGAGATTTACGACGACGTGCTCCGCTATCTGGTTGTGAAGCTGGAAGTCAAGCGCAGCAACGTGAAGCCCCGCGCGCCCAAGGCTGCTCCCGCTGTGGAAGCGCCCGTGGAAGCCGCTGAAACCGTCGAAGCTCCCGCTGATGCCGAGTAATCGGATTTCAGCAATGACCTGTTAAAGAGGATAAGCAGATGAACAAGCTGACGATCATTGGTAACTTGGCTCGTGATCCTGAACTTCGTACTGTGCGCGACGGCATCAGCGTCTGCGATTTCACGGTTGCAGTGAATCGCCGCGGCAGCCGTCAGAACACCGCAAACGGTCAGTCGGACGCGGATTTCTTTCGTGTAACGGCATGGCGTCAGTTGGGTGAACTGTGCGCGAAGTATCTGGCAAAGGGACGCAAGGTCTGCGTTGTCGGACCTGTGTCCGCGCGTACCTATACTGCCAATGACGGCACGACCCGCGTATCCTTGGAGGTCACGGCAGACGAAGTCGAATTCCTGTCCAGCCGCATGGATGACGGTGCTCCGGCATACAACAATGCCGCGCCGTCCGCAGCCGCTGCTCCCGCGCCTACCGCGCAGAACAATGGCTTCACGGCGGTCGAAACCGACGAACTGCCTTTCTAATCGGCTGAAAAAGTGCCGAATTGCGATTTCAAGTGAATGAAAAGGAGGTCACACTCATGTCTGAAGAACGCTCTGAGCGTCGTCCGCGTCCGCGCGGAGGTCGTCGTCCCCGTCGGAAGGTCTGCTCCTTCTGCGTGGATAAGATTGAATACATTGATTACAAGGACATCAACCGCCTGCGCCGTTTCGTCAATGAGCGCGGCAAGATTCTGCCCCGCCGCATGAGCGGCAACTGCGCGAAGCATCAGCGTCAGTTGTCCGAGGCTATCAAGCGCGCCCGTGCCATCGCGCTTCTGCCCTACACGGTGGACTAATCGTGTCTTCAAGCCCCTGCATGTGCAAGCATGTGGGGGTTTTCCAATTGTCCGAATAGGAGGATGTTTCTCATGGAGCTGCTTTCTGCCCGCCGCGGCTTTCTCAAATGCAATTTCCACTGCCACACCACTTGCAGCGACGGCCGCCTGTCCCCCAAGGATGTCATGGCTGCCTATCGCGCGCTGGATTATGACGTTCTCGCCATCACCGATCATCGCGAGGTGACGCGCCCCGCCGCCGATGAAATTCCCGCCGGGCTGATGCTCATTCCCGGCACGGAGCTGGATTTCCTCCTGCCGACACAGGCGGTGCATCTGCTGGGTCTGGGCGTTTCGCCGGATATTGCTGATTGCTGGAATCCAAACGGCACGCCGCAGCAGGCGATTGACAGCATCCGCGCGTGTGGCGGACGCGCTGTGCTGGCGCATCCCGCTTGGTCGCTGAACACAACGGAATTGATGTGCTCCTTCCGCGGGCTGAGCGGCGTGGAAATCTTCAACAGCGTCTCCTCCGTGCCCACAAACGCCTTGCGCGGGGATTCCGCCGCCATGCTCGATCCTGTTTTCGCCAATGGACAACTGCTCAACTGCTTTGCCAACGACGATTCGCACCGCTACGAGGGCGAATGCGGCATGAGCGCCACAATGCTCAACACCAATGACCGCAGCGTCGCGGGCATTCTGCGCGCCATTGACGAGGGGCGGTTCTACGCCACGCAAGGGCCGGAAATTCGCGAACTTTCGCTGACGGATGGCGTGCTGCATATTGCGTGCTCGCCGGCAAAGTATATTATTTTTTACAGCAATGAGGTGTGGATTCCGAATCGCACACGTGTGAATGTCAACGAATATTTGAGCCAAGTGGGAACCAATATTTGAGCCACTAAT